>Ga0105238_10003412_pt1 | contig 15844 bp, 16 predicted proteins | sample KBSC34metaG_FD_81526 | JGI IMG/M metagenome (GOLD analysis project Ga0105238, IMG submission 81526) | Corn rhizosphere microbial communities from Kellogg Biological Station, Michigan, USA - KBS C3-4 metaG | ecosystem: Host-associated > Plants > Roots > Rhizosphere > Soil | place: Michigan, USA... | reverse complement strand
GAGATGGTGCAGGCCCTACGCGAATCGGACGCGCGGGTGGCCGAGCGATTGTCGAGTGCCGAACGGGCCCAGTTGACAGGTCTGCTACGCAAACTCGGTCCGGCACGGACGCGGCGTACCAAGCAAGCCGCCGGGTGGCCAGGGTCCACATAGTAGCTCCAGATCAGGTCTCGCAACCTCTCTGGAATCACAACAATCCCCGTCACTCAGCCCTTTCCCGGATGGGCTCTGAATCTTATCAGACCGAGCCCGTAATTCGAGCGAATGCGTAGATCAGCATGCCGCAGACTGTCACGCACCATAGCTCGAATGGCGCACGCAATGCCGCCGGCGCATGACCAATCTCCATGAAATGAATGATAACCAGCCTGATCTTGAAAAAGGTGAGCGCCAGGATGGCGGTGGTGAGAGACACGGGCGCGAATTTCGCGAAATCATGGCCATGCCCCAACCACCAGGAAATGATGGTTATTCCCATCAGCAATAGCCAGATAGCCAGCGCTAGGATTGAAGTCCTGCAGCTCACGGCGACCTCAAAAAGGACTGACTGGAATGAGGTAAAGAAGCGGAAACAACGCGATCCATAGAAGATCCACCATGTGCCAAATAGCTCCACCGGATTCGATATAGTTCACCAAACGACCGTCCCTCGGCAGTTTATTCAACCGGCACGCGAGAAATGTCAAAACCCCGATTCCGACCGAAACATGAAGAAGGTGTATTAAGGTAAGTGTATAATAATACATGAAAAACATGTTTTTCGTCATTGTGTTACCAACTGAAATTTCATGATAATATTCGTGTATTTTATTTGCATAAAATAGCACCCCGGTGCAAATTGCGCCAATCAAGCAGTAGGTTACGATTCGAAGTCGGCTCTTTCGCGCGTGGCCAACGCCAATAACAACGCTCATGGATCCTGTCAGCAAGAGCAAAGTATTAATTAGTCCGATATTTTGATCTAGCTGAGCCTGACCACTTCGAAACATTTCATAATTGTCCTTGTAATCCCATGCATATGACAAGAACAATAACGCAAAAAGTATCATGTCACCGAGGACAAATAGCCATACACCCGGCTCGCTGGTCGCTCCGCCGCTTTCTGCAGGGCGTGATCCCTCCGGCTCGGCGCACAAAAATTCCGATTCCCTACCGTAATGTTTGTGCATGGCATTCGTCCGAAAAGAATGACGGCCCACCGGCCTTTTGCGGCAACGCTCCCGATGTGCATGGACCATCGCCACGCACATCAGGAGCAGTGCGGAGCGCCCCCTGCAGAGGATAGATTGTCTTGCTTGTCATCGATCTCCTCGGTCGATGCGGCTGCAGCGATTTTCAAAAAACATATTGAACGGCCATGGACAGCGCTTGGATATTCCCTCCGAACGAGTATGGTGTACGATTGCTGGTGAATGTCAGCGTGTCCGGGGCCGACAGCGCCGGCAGCGACAGGCCGCCGAGATTGGCGCTTTCCCCTGTGTCGAAATGGCGTTTCTCATACTGAACCCATTGGAAGCTGCCCGTCAGGATCAGTCCGGACTGCGCAGGATCCTTGCGCATGTCATACCTCAGACCCCCCGCAAAGATGTGACGGTTCGAGTCATAGGTGAGTATGTCGACGCGATCCTTGGGATAAGCCGTCTGATGATAGGTATAGCCGCCCATCAGTCGGATCTTGCTGGAGAGATCATACTGGATACCTGCACGCGCGGTCGATGTATCTCGGGCCTTGTAGTCGACCTTCAGCTTATTGATGAACCCCAGAAGCGGGGATTGGAACTTGATCACCGCGGGCGAGCCAAGGCCGATTGCATCCGACCAGAAGGTGCGCTGATAATCGGCTGAGACCGTCAGCCTGGGCGTAAGCTTGGCGGCAACGCCGGCCTGGATGTGCCCGGGCATGTCGAGGCGAAGGCTAAAGGGGGTGGTTTGCGCCAAACCGCCAACGACCAAATGGGCTGTGCCGTGGAAGGTATTCTTCGTCCGTGTGCGCGCAACTAGCCCGAAGGTGACGGTATCGCTGATCTTGTATTGGAGGCCGAACACGCCGGCGACGGAATCGAATGCCGCTTCCAGGTTGTCCGGTGGTAGGCCGATGTGGAAATCGTGCTTGGTGTTTAGCGTAATTGACCCGATGATGGGACTTGTCGGCGTAGTCGGGATGATGGTTCCTGCCCCACCAAGCGCCGGCGGCAGTGCCGCCCCGAAGCTGTCCGGGATCAAAGTCTGGGTACGAAGGTGTCGGAACGCTGTGATGCTCGCGGAAGCCCCGACAGTGAGGCGATCGGTAAGCCGGATGCCGATCGTCGGCGAGATGTCGAGAATGAACAGCGCCTGGTCAGACATGTTGTAGCGGTGCATGCCGCTGTCATTGGTCCAATCGGCCGTGATGGCGAACGGCGCTCCCACGCCAAGACCCACCGTGATATTGTGAGCGACGGGCACGTACACTGCCAGCGTGGGCGCGACGGCGTATTTGCCCTTGGTGTTGGTCCGCGGGATGTCATGGTTGCCGGCGGTATCCTTGAGGTCAAGATTGGTCGTATCAATAGCCCGCAAGTTGATTCCGAGGATCGGACGGCGAAAATCGGCAATTGCTGAAGGATTCCCATAATAGCTTCCGAGACTAGGTTCCAAGGCCGTACACGCACCTCCTACGGCGGTACAGTTTTCGTCCACCCCCAACGTCTGAATATGCTGCGCCATTGCTGGCATTGCACAAAAAGCTGCCGCAGGGCCGGCTAATGCAATGATCATATGCCTTTTCATCATATTCCCCCCTCCTGGTATTAATCAACAGAACCTGTCAAAGAAGACTCTGTCACTTTCTATTCGGTTTTCAGCGACGAGCCTGCCAAGAACAGCATCAATCATCTGCGGTGGCCCCGCCATGTAGACGTCGGAGCCAGTCAGGCTCGGTAGGTCAGCGATAACCGCACTCCCGACGAGCCCGGCGCGGACGGAGGCCGGCGCGCTTTCGCGAACGATCAGGTGGGTCGTAATGCGATCTCCCTTCGCTGCAAGAGCGGCCATCTCCTCGACAAAGCACATATCGCGCGGCGAATTCACCCCAAAATAGAGATGTATTTCGCGCCTCGCTTGAGCAGCAGCAGCCTGAGCAATCGACCATATAGGTGCAAGCCCCGACCCTCCCGCGATGCCGACGACCGGACGGTCGCCTTCCGCCCTATAATAGGCTGCGCCATAGGGGCCTTCGACATTGAGGCGATCACCGACACGCAGATCCCTGACGAGGGGGCCGGACACGGCTCCGTCCGGCTTGGCCTTGACGATCAGCTCCAGCGATTGCCCGCTGGAGTAGTTCGCCATTGAATAGGCGCGCCGTCCTAGCCGCGGTATTTCGACGATGACGAATTGGCCTGGCAGGAACCGGACAAGCTCATCGGGAACGAGCGTTATGTGCGTCATGTCGTGCGTAAGGACTCTCTTCGCCGCAATCGTCGCTTGGGTGGAAACCGGCCGCGGAACCTGCACAGGCTCGCGCACGCGCACGTCTATCCGCACGTTCGAGAGCGGACGCGACTGGCACAGCAATATCGTGTTGCCGCGCCGACGATCCCGGTCAGAAAGGCCGGTGGCCCCCGCCCACAACGACGCCACCTCGCCTTCCACAAGGTTGCAACGGCAGGAGCCGCAGGCTCCCGACGCACATTCATAAGGAAGGTTGAGGCCGCTCTGCAGCGCCGCCATCAGCAGTGTCTGGCGCCGATCGCAGGCAAACACCTGGCCTGTCGACGCGACGGTGGCCAGGACCGCCGCGTCGTGCGAACTACTGTCCATTGAGTCTATGCAACGCTCTTTAGGCGTCGCCTCCTAAGCCAGCTTCGTTGATGAATGTCGCCCACTCGCCGAGGACCTGTGAATGCATTTTATCGCTTACCTGACCCGTGGAATAGCGCGTCAGGAGAGCCACGCCGGCTTCGATGACCCTGTCGACGCTCGAAGCACATTCTGCGAGGAGTTGACGCATTTCGGATCTGCCGGTGGGCGACTGCTCAGCGACAAATCTCGCAACAGCAGCAGTCCAGCGATTCCCACGCAGGGTATCGACGTAGAGGTTTTCAGCGATCAGGGCATCGACCTCTGCATCGTGAGCCCGCGCTTGGCGGGCAAATTGCTGGAGAAAGAGGTTGTCCAGGACCGGCCGGACACAGAGCTCATAACCTACGAAGGCTCTGTCGAAGTCGTAAACGATCAGCAGTTCCTCGATGATACGCCGGATCGGCTGCCAACCGGCGTCGTTTTCCCAGACCGCTCGTTCGCCCTTGCCAAACCCGAGCGATGGATGTGCATTGGCGAGTTGCTTGGTGCGATAGGCGATCCGCTGTACACGGCGAAGTGTGTCGGCGGTCTGAAAAGTAGCGCAGTTCCCGACGTAAGCCGACGGCGCCATCTGCTGTATGTAGGCCGACAACATCTGCTGTCCATGCGCCAGGTATCGGCCGGGAGTCAGCACTACGCGAAAAAATTCGACGGCGTCGGAAGAAAGTCCGGAATCTGATTTCTTGACGCTGGTAAAATTCTTCAGCAGTTCGTCGACATATGTTTCCTGCTCATCCTGGTTATGACAATATTTGCGATATGTAAGCTCATCGGGGTCGCGGAAGTCATCCCACTTGGTCACTCCGAACAGCCGGGGATCCCGATGCTCCTTCAACCAGACGTTGCCAGGCGCTGTAGCCGTCATTTCTAGCGGCTCGCTGTCGCCGTTCCGATAGGTGTGATTCATACCGTGCGTGACGACTTCGTACTCGCTCGGCTTGCGGCCGAGATTTCCGAGGCTCGACCAGGTCTTGGCGCGATTTCGCCCGATACGCGTGACGGCTCCGCTCATCTTTTGCCCCCTCCACTATTGCTGCGTTCCAGCAGACTTAGCTGTTGTGATACCAAACGATCTCGTGGTCGCTGGTCCGAATGCGGCCCGCGAAACTGGGCATCTCAATTTCGATCCGCGGAAGCGCGAACTCCCGACCCAGATTCCGCTCCATAGACTTGCGGGTCAGGCGACATTCGCCCAGCGTGTTGATGCGAACGTAATCGCCACGATCTATGACGAAAACCTTCTTTTCGGGATTGTCCTCGGCAATTGCATCGAGGGCGGCATCCGCAATTTCACCTGTGCGAAGAATTGGTCCACAACCCTCGTCGCCTATTTCTTCGACCTCCAGGATTCTATTTTCTACCGGATTCATCTCGCTCTCTCCTATTCTTCAATCGGGTGCACGCCGACGCGGACCACTCCCCCCTCCGCTTCCACGGGATAGCGCTTGAGCTGGCAATTCGCCGGGTTCACACCCGATCCCGTTTCCGCAGCGAATTGCCACAGATGGGCTCTGCAGGTGAGGACGCCCTTTTCGAATTTCCCTTCGACGAGCGGGACGTCCTGATGTGGGCAGCTTGCCTGGTATGCGAAATAACAGCCGCTATGCTTCAGGACCAGGACCTCAGTTCCACCGACTTCAAACACGTCCATCTCGCCGTCCCACAGGTCGTCCTCGCCACAAACCTCCTGCAGGACAGAACCGATCTTGGTCATCTAACATCACTCCTTGCCATTTCAGCGATCCAGTCACGCCACGATCAGTCGTCTGCCCAAGTCAGCTTGCGTAGCGGACGATTACGAAATCCAGTGGATCCAGCGCCTTTTCGGCCACGACTTCCCCGAACTTGCAGTCAAGCGGGACGGTCTCCCCGGCCACCACGACCTCGAATGGACGATGGTCCTTCGGCGCAATACGACGACTGACGGAATGGACGGCGACGGCTTGCGCCACCTGGGCCATGTCATCGTCGGTATCGACCGCCACGAGGTGAGGAACAAAGTCCCCCTGGAATACGCCATAAATCGGAAATGATGCCATTTTCGCTTTCCTTACTCTGCCGCTTTAGCGTAATCGCGATAGTCTTGGGCCCAGCGGTAATTATAGGCGTCGTCTCCCATCACGTCGGGCGTCAGCGACATGTAGGACAGACAGCCTTCCACGTTGGGCGGCTGGATCATCCCGGCCAAGAACCGATCGATGATGTTCAGGTGGCCTGCATATCTCTCTGGCTCGATGTCGAAGCACCATTTCGAGATCTCGCTGTCGAAGTTATAGACGCGCCCCTTATATTCCGACTTCCACTGTTTCAGATTGAAGGGGTTCCAACCCGAGCCGAGCGGTAATTGAGTGAGGTTACACAACGCCGGCAGCGTCAGGGGCAGCGTCTTGTCAATCGCGCCTGAATTGACGTTGTCGATGATCTGATCCCAGAGGGTGCCCCAGCTTTCCTCCCACGATGGATACTTCTCATTGAGCCAGGCGCGCTCCGCCCGCGAAACACCGGCATTAGGCTTCCAAAACAGCGTCGGACGCCAGAACCATGTCCCCAGGTGCATCGCATGATGGCCATGATCGAGACATTCGAGGAACTGATCCCAGTACCATGGATGCTTCAGACCAAGATCGCGGGTCACGCGCTCGTGCTGGGTGATGACCCATTCCAGCATGAATTCCTTGAAGCTGCGCTTGCGATGTTCAAGCGGCGTGTAATAATCCATCGACGTGCCAGTAAGCGTCTGAAACAGACGGAAGGACCGCCACAACGAGACATCGAATATGCGCTGGGCCCGCTCCGGATCATGTTTCATCATGATTTCGAGGGTGGGAAAGCCGGCTTGGGCGTGGCGCGCCTCATCTGTCTGGATCGAGGATAGGTGATTTGAGAAGTCGATGTCGCCTGCCGCCATCGCGTCGGCCGCAAGGGCAATGAACTGCACGTTGGTGAAGCCGTGTTCGACCACCAGACTGGTGGCAATAGCGGCCTCGACGACATTGCAGCTTAGCATCCAGTCATCGAAGAAATTGCGAACCGCCAGGATGCCCCATTCGTTCGTGTGAAAGCCCTTGTTGCACCAATCGAAGCGCGGATCGCTCTTCAACAGGTCATGGCTGAAGGCGAGATCGAGCTGCGCATGGCGGGTTTCGTCGAGCATTCCATAGACGCCCATGTTGCGCCATGCGGGTGCGGGCGCGAAACGACAGAAGCGCGACTGCATCGTGATCGCCATTTGCTCGACAAAGCAGGTGGCTCCCATGTGCAAGTGACTTGCCGCGGTATGCGCCGGGTCAAGCCGGTCATAGAGGTTGGCGCGCTTGAGCGCTTCGCGGACCGCGTGCGCACCGGACTCCTTGTCGCGTTGAACGGAGACGTAGTCGCGGTAGGTGCAACGATAGGGCTCGTCCCATGCCGCCCAGGCTTCCTTGGGGACGGGGCCAATCCCGCTCCATTGTTCGGGAAAGGCCTCTTTCTCGTCGACGTAGGACAGCGTCCAGTCGACGTCACGAGCAATATCATACCAATCATCGCGCTGTAATATCGTCATCTCATTTCTCCTCTCCCGCCTGAGCGGGCCGCTCGACATTTGCGACATCGCGGGAGGCTGTTCCCAATACCGGCAAGCGCCCCCGTCTGTTGAACGGTGTGGCACCTCCGCACGGCGATGAGGTCGCCAGGCGGGGGCAGGCAGATCAATGTCGCGCCGATCTCCATGCGCCCGGCCGGCGCAGCTTCAAACCTCATGCGCGACACGCTGAACGAAGTGGCGACAAACCCTTCAAGTGTGGTCGCCCGTCCCCCGGGTCCGTCATAAGGTCGAAGACCTCCCTCGCCGCAGCCGCGCTCAAACGAAGCATCGCTGCGAAGGGTGATAAGAAGGCCATTTCCGGATTTTTCTGGCCCTCCCAACATGGAGCTTTCCCTTGTTCCATTCTTTTAAATCAACGATTGAAACCGACTGCATCCTTCGCCGCGCCGAGGCAAAACGACTAGGCATTGATGACCTGGACCTGGGTGAACTCGTTGAGCCCCTCCTGCGCGAACTCCACGCCAATCCCGGAGTTTTTTGCGCCCGCGAACGGGATGTGCGGCGCGAAGTCGAGATGCTTGTTGATCCACACCGTCCCCGCCTCGATGCGACCAGCGACATCATGGGCCCGCTGGACATCAGAGGACCAAACCGACGCGCCGAGGCCATATTTGCTGGCATTGGCCCGGTCGATGACCGTTTCGATGTCCGAATATTTGATCACCGGCAGTACGGGACCAAATTGTTCCTCGTCCACGAGCATGGATCCATCTTCGATGTCCCGAACGATCGTTGGTTGAATGAAATAGCCCGGACGATCGATCACTTTACCGCCGGCGACGACGTTGCCGTTCCGGTGTGCGTCGTCCAGGAAGGTCTTCACCTTCTCGAACTGTTGCTTGTTCTGAAGCGGCCCGATCGTGGTGCCCTGCTTGGACCCGTCGTCCACAATCGCATTGTTGGCGAGTTCTACCAGCGCCTGGCACATCTGGTCATAGATCGATTCATGAACGTACAGCCGCTTGATCGCAATGCAGACCTGGCCGTTGTTCAGGAAGGCGCCGCCGAAAATATTGGGCGCGATCGCCTTCGGATCAGCGTCGTCCAGTACGATGGCGGCATCATTGCCGCCCAGTTCCAGCGTCAAGCGCTTCAGCGTCGAGGCCGCGCTCGTCATTACCTTCCTGCCAGTTTCCGTTGAGCCGGTGAAAGAAATCTTCTGAACGTCCAAGTGATCGGTAAGCGCATCTCCCAGATCATTGGCGTCAGTGATCACGTTGAAGACGCCGGGAGGGAGGATGCCCGCGATGAGTTCGGCCAGCCTGAGCGTCACCAGAGGCGTCGTAGGCGCCGGTTTGAGGACGACTGTGTTGCCCGCCAGAAGAGCCGGTGGGAACTTGAAGGACGTGACCAGTAAGGGGAAGTTCCAGGGAACGATGACGCCGACTACGCCCAGCGGGCGACGGCGGATCTCAACCCGTCGCGAATCATCCTCCAACTGTCGGGGCGACAGGTCGAGCGAAGCCAGATGACGGGTGAAGCCGATCATGGCCGAAATTTCGAACGACGCCTCAGCCAGAGGCTTGCCCTGCTCGCTGGTCAGCAATCGGGCCAGCTCGTCGGCGTTCGCCTCGACCGCATCCGCAATCTTGAGGATAGCTTCACGGCGTTGCGTGATCGGGGTTGCCGACCAGGCCGGGAATGCTGCCTTCGCCGCAGCAACGGCCTGGTCGAGCTGCCGCCTCGAGCCGCGCGGACACGAAGCGATCACCTTCCCTGTCGCAGGATTGATCACAGGCATCTCGAAGTCACCCGGTACCATCTCGCCATTGATCAGCAGCTTGAACATGCATCCCTTCCCCGCGAACATACGCCGTCGAGCGCCGTCGAGTTTGTTGCCACCGAAAATCGTCACGACATCAGCGCGGCCAATGGCGCCGATCCGAGCGGCATCCGGTGGACAAAGCTGGCAGACCTTCGCACTCTGCCTGCCTTGCTCTGCCGAAAGCGACAATCTCAGCTTGAGTAGCAATATCTATTCCTGCGATCGCTCCGCGGGGTAGTCGGCGATATTGAGAGGTCGATTAGCAGGAGTGAAGACCCTTCACGGACTCGTGCTCCGGCACCTGCTGCGTTGCCGAGCTTTCGCGTGCGCGACCAGCAACGGGCCGTCCCCAGATTTGCTCATCGCGTTCCCGGTTTCGCGCACTCCCTCCCCCTTGTCCGTGAGGAGTATCGTCCCGGTAATTGCATGACTCACTGAGTTCGCAACGGACGGCTTATTATGTTTTCCGTTCTCCAGACGTCTTAGTGAAATATAGCGGGAGGGATTTATGAATCTAAATACCAGTTATCTAAGAATGTGCGCCGCAGCAGGCCCTATTCTGACGATAGTGTGGCTTTGCGGATTCCTGATGACTGGTTTTATACCAGCTCTGGATCCAGCTTGGAGTGCGCAGCAGGTCTCACAATTCTACATCGACAACCTGATGTCCATTCGCGCCGGCATTGTGATCATGATGATCGCTTTGGCCTTCTATTCACCTTTCTACAGCGCCATAGCGATCCAGCTATGCCGTATGAAAAATCCCAGCCCGGTGATGATCTTCTGGTTCACCTTGGCGTCGGCCGCGTTTCTGTGCTATCTTTTCTATTGTTATGAGATCTGGGCCGCTGCCACGTACCGCCCTGAAAACACGACTGCCGTACAGATGTACAATGATCTTACGTGGATCTCCTACCTCTGGCCCGTGACGTTCGCACCGGCGACCTATTTTCCTATAGCGTTTTCAATCCTCGCCGACCGCCGCAATACCGAGATCTTTCCGCGTTGGTACGCCTTCTACAACTTGTGGTCCGCGCTACTTGCTCTCAGCGGAACCTTCGTAATTTTCTTCAAGGGCGGCCCGTTCGCAGTGAACGGTCTCTTCGCCTACTGGGTGAACCTGACGGTCTTTTTCATCTGGTATCCCATCACCTCCGTTGTGCTGATCAAGTCGGTTAATCGGGCGACTGCTCGAACTGACGATAGTCGAGTTGCCATGTCGTCCGCCAGCGCAGTGCTCGGCGCAGGCAATCCACAGTAGCGACGCCAGATCAGCGCCCTGGTTTCGGTCCGGGCCGGAACCAGGGCGGCTGACAAGGGCGCTCGAGCAGCAGTTGCTCGCCGGGCGCCGAGTTTTAGAACGAGCGCATAACCCGACGTGTCGCTGCACCTTTCGGCACGTTGAGGGCGGAATGCGGAACCCAGACCAGGAACAGCGCGCCAGGAACCGATCGTTCAGAAACGGTCTGCCGGCGGCGCACCAGTCGGTGACCCTCGGGGCATCGCCGGAAAGATGGAGACAGGAACCCGTGACGACCGCGAACGCTTCAGACAACGCGAAGACACACTACGCCATAGCCTATGAATCGTTCGACATCCAAGCCGCAGCAAGATCTTTTGTGGGCGACTTCAAAACCGGCATCAACGTTTGTGCGGAATGTTGCGACCGCTGGGCGGCTGACCCCGACCGGATTGCGTTGCACTGGGAAGATGCTTCGGGCAGCCGTCTCGACATGACATTCGCGCAATTGCGAGATGCCTCCGCCCGGTTCGCCAACCTGCTGACAGCGCAGGGCATTGTGGCGGGCGATTGCGTGTCGGTGATGTTGCCGCGTGTTCCGGAGCTCCTGATCGCTGCCCTGGGCATCTGGCGCGCAGGCGCCGTTTACCAGCCCATGTTCACCGCCTTCGGTTCCAAAGCGATTGAACATCGTCTTGCCGCCAGCAGGGCAAAACTGGTCGTAACGGATTCGGCCAACCGCGGGAAATTCGACGACATCGAGGATGTCCCGCCCATCGCGGTCACCAATGGCCGATCCCGGAACGAGGACATCGATCTGGCCAGCGACCTTTCTCAATACGACACTACTTACGCGCCCGTGGAACGCAATGGTGACGATTCTTTTCTGTTGATGTCGACTTCTGGGACAACCGGTCTTCCAAAGGGTCTTTCCGTCCCGATACGAGCGCTGATTTCCTTCAGGGCCTACATGACCTTCGCTATCGATTTGCGTCCGGATGATGTCTACTGGAATATGGCGGACCCGGGCTGGGCCTACGGCCTCTATTATGCAGTAGTTGGGCCCCTGTTGCTCGGCAATGCCACGATCTTTTACGATGGTACTTTTGCTCCCGACGCGACTTACCGCGTTATTCTTGACCGTGGCGTCACCAACCTCGCCGCTGCTCCCACAGCATATCGTCTGCTGATCGCGGCCGGCGAAGGGATGGCGGCCAGGGTGAAGGGGAAGTTGCGGGCGGCCTCCTCCGCGGGCGAACCCTTGAACCCGGAGGTCATACGCTGGTTCAGGCAACATCTCGACGTGTCGGTCGCGGACCATTACGGCCAGACCGAGATGGGCATGTGCGTGAACAATCACCACGGACTGGACCACGAATTCCGGGTCGGCTCCACAGGCTTCGCAATGCCAGGCTTTCGCATGGTCGTTCTGGATGAGGATGATCAGGAACTCGGACCAAATGCCCCGGGCATGCTTGCCGTGGATGTCGCCAACTCTCCCACATTCTGGTTCACTGGATACTCCAGGGAAGAGACGCCAACGATCCGGGGCGGCTATTACCGAACGGGCGACACCGTGGAGTTGGAGCCGAGCGGCCACATCTCCTTCGTCGGACGGGGCGATGATGTCATTACCTCGTCAGGCTATCGCATTGGCCCCTTCGACGTCGAGAGCGCCCTTATGGAGCATCCGGCGGTAATCGAGGTCGCCGTGATCGGTAAACCCGACCCGGAGCGCACTGAAATCGTCAAGGCTTTTATAGTATTGGCGAGCGGGTGCGAGCAATCGAAGGCGCTGGAGGAAGAGCTGCGCCAGCACGTGCGCAGCCGCTTATCGGCGCACGCTTACCCACGTGAGTTCGCGTTTGTGGATAATCTGCCGAAGACTCCCAGCGGCAAAATTCAGCGCTTCATATTGCGCAACGCGGAGAAGGCGCGCGGCGGAGATCCTGACTGAGCATGAAACCGATCGACGCCCAGACGTCCGCCCCCGCCCCCAGCGACATGCAACTGGACACTTCGAAGAATCGATGGATTTCGGCCTGACGAGCACATCAGGCTGCGAAGTGGCGTGGTTTCGAGGCCGTCCGGGGTGCTGCGTTGTAACTTGTCCACGGGAAGGCGCTTGATCGGGCCGTTCCCGCGTCAAGCGGGCGCGGGCTGCACCTGCTGGACCTCGACGACCCTGCGGGTGCGGTCAGGCACGCTGTAATAGTTGCCGCCGATCGCGACGAAGCCGTCGTGGCTCACGCGCCGTTCGAGCTTGAGCACCGCGTCGAACCGGTGCGCCGGTAGCGTCTGCAGTTCGGGCTGTCCGGCGGCGAAGGCCTCGGCGACAATGCGCTGGGTATTCCAATGATACATCGATGCCGGCATAATGCTTCACGGTCATCTCTCCCGATGCTTGGAGCAGGCTCATCCTGACTCCGCGGCACCATCATTGTGAGGGATGACCACCAGCCTCTCAAACATCGCTGGCGAGGAGCAGCCCGTTACCCCATCTAGAGAAGAGGTCTCGCGGCTGACTGTAGGGCGTTGGGAACACGCCGTCAGCACCGCCAGGCATACAACGAGGCCCGCCGACGACGGGCGCGGGAATGAAAACTTGTCAAGCCCCAGGGCCGCCTATATCTCAAGGCTAAATCGGGCGACCATAAAGGGGTGAGGGTGGTTAGTCTCTTTAGTTATGGTCCGAGTTGGGGCCTGCCTTGTATCAGCCCTTTCGTAACCAAAGTGGCCTATTACATGGACTTGGCGGGAATTCCCTACCGCCTTGTCCGCACCAATCCCTTTACCCTGATTGCCGACACGCCGCATGGCAAGCTGCCTATGATCGAGGACGTCGACGGCGCAATCGTGTCGGACTCGACAACCATCATTCATCATCTTGAAGCGACGCGCGGTCAGCCACTCGATGGCGGTGCGGACGATCGTGAGCAGGCGCAAATGGTGGCGTTCAATCGCTTGCTGGACGAGCATTTTTATTGGACGGCGGTGATCCAACCGCGCTGGCGCGAGCAGTTGGACTGGGAAACCTATGTGTCCGTTTTTCAGGGAAACCAGACGGCCGGAAGAGAGCTTCGTCAGAAACTGGCGACTTTCCGCCGGCGGATTCTTGCGGAGTTTGAGGGGCAAGGCGCGGGCCGGTGCAGCGTCGAAGAGGTCTACGCCAGGGCGAGGCGGGATGTGGACGCGCTCGCGGGCCAGCTTGGCGCCCGCAGATATTTTATGGGCGACAAGCTGCGATCGATTGATGCGACCGTTTTGGCATTCCTTAAGCACACGCTTGAGGTCCCTTTCGAATATGACACGAAGAGATACATAGCCACAAAGCCAGAACTTGTTGACTACGTCACTCGGTTAAGCGATCAAATCGGGACTACATCGAATATAGGTGAAATTTGCGAGATGATCTCGTGATTCTGATACGAAATCATCCTTAATGAAGTCGATAGATCTGTTTGTAGTCCTATGACGTGGCAGAACTTCGGCGCCGTTGCTAGATTGGACCGTGCAGGCGGATGAAATTGGACTGGGAAATCTTCAGGTTTGTTCTCGCCTTGGAACGGGAGGGTGGACTTGCGGGAGCATCCAGGTCACTCGGTATCAGCTATTCGACTGCTCATCGCCACCTTGAAACGATCGAGAAGGATATCGGTGCGCCGGTCTTCAAACGAATGCGTACCGGATATGAGTTGACGAGTCTGGGCGTGCTATTGGCACGAGCTGGGCGAGGGATGGAAGCGGAAGTTCTCGGAGTAGAGAGGCAACTGGCCGGTAACGATCAGCAACTGACCGGGACCATTCGTGTCAGTACGTCGGAACTGCTCGGATTGTGCGTCATTCCCGGCCTCATTTGCGAGTTCCAAAACTCTCATCCGGGTATATTCATCGAACTCTCTGTTGCCGACCGTCTGACCGACCTCCACCGGCGAGAAGCAGACGTCGTGATACGCGGCTCATCTAATCCCCCTGGAGAGTTAATCGGAAGACGGATCGGGCCGATTCCCTACGCGGCTTACGCGCATCAACGGCTGTTCCTGAACCACGGATGGAACCTGGAGGACTATGAGTGGCTGATCCTAGACGCAAAGGACAACACATTTTTCACCCGCTGGACCAACGAACTGGTGCCAGATGTCAAACCGAAACTCACGGTCGATTCCGGTGCATGTCTGTGCAAGCTGCTTGCATGCGGCCACGTTGCGGCCATCCTTCCTTGCTTTGTGGGTGATGAATCTCCGGAGTTGGTTCGCATCACGTTGCCACAAGTCGATCCAGCTCTGGATTTGTGGATACTCAGTCATGCAGATCTGCGGCGGAATGCCCGAGTCATGGCATTCCGTCGTTTCATGCAAAAACGCCTGGGCTCGTCTGCAATATGTGCGCCGCCAGGATTTCTCCCGCAGTGAGGATCAGGTGCCGGCGTAGGGCGCCGGTCCCGAGTGTGCAGCCGGCCCCGTGCTTTTTGGTGAGAGCAGGAGTTGGACGCCTCGAGAAACTTCTGGCGAATGACGGCCTGAGCTGATTCATTGGCTCTGCGATCGTTGGGATTGATCCACAGTCGCTCGGCTCCGGTTGCCTGCGCTCTGTTGATGTACTGTGAGGCAATCAGCCAGCTCTTGATTTATTTCAACGGCGCGACACAGCCGATGTCCAGCAAGAGCGGTGCGAGACCAGCAGTTAAACCTACTAACGGCGGTTCGAAGCGAACTTTCCACCGAATCACGAAGTACGTCAGCGAAGGCAGCGATGCACAACGGAAAGAAGGTAGGGCCTTCATCGGGTGTGGTGAAGTTGCACGGATGCGGACGTCGTTGGAGTTACTTTGGTCTCACCGTTGTTCGCCGGGATGTTGGCGGTTAGCCACTCAATTAGCCGCCCCTTGTTCGGATTACGGATAGCCTAAATATCCATTTTTCTGACAACCAGAACCGGGATCGCCCGCCACTGGCGCCTGCCGAATCGCCCAAGGCTTTCCCAACCTGCCGCACTGCGCGATCTCCGTTGACAGCCGACCGGACGGTCGATATACGCCATACAACACACCCGACCGGTCGGTCGGATGCGATGTGTCAGCGGATAGCCCGACTACGCGACCGGGCATCAAGAGCAAAGTCGTGGAGGAGAGCAAGCGATGGTTCGAATGGGATCCGGTTACAATGCAGGTCTGGCGCGTGGGCGACGAGGCCGAGCGCTCGCTTCGATCTCTGCGCTCGCGTTGTGCAGCGTTGCAACGCTGTTTGTGGCGACTTCGGCGCTGGCACAGGATGCGCCGGCTGCCCCTCAGGCGAGCGAGGCCGCGGCATCTGCAGACGAGATCATCGTGACCGCGCGCAAACATTCCGAATCGCTCGAGAAGACGCCGATGGCGCTGTCGGTCGCGGACGACCAGTTGCTCAAACGGAAG
>Ga0105238_10003411_pt1 | contig 15853 bp, 10 predicted proteins | sample KBSC34metaG_FD_81526 | JGI IMG/M metagenome (GOLD analysis project Ga0105238, IMG submission 81526) | Corn rhizosphere microbial communities from Kellogg Biological Station, Michigan, USA - KBS C3-4 metaG | ecosystem: Host-associated > Plants > Roots > Rhizosphere > Soil | place: Michigan, USA... | reverse complement strand
GCTGTCCCTGGCCACTGGCCACCACGGCGCCTGCCGGCGCAGCTGCTGCAGCAGGCTCCGGTTTCTTCTGGCCGGCACCCGAGCAGCCGGTCGGCGTCGGCTTCATTGCCATGCCGAAGCCGTGGGCGCCAGGCAAGCCCGGCGCGGCGAAGCCAGCTGCGCCAGCCGGTGCCCCCAATATGAATGCAGCGGCAGCACGACGTCCCGATCCAGCTGCAGTGAATTCGACGCTCGCGCCGGCCCAACCGGCACAGACGCCGCAGGCGGCAAACGCGACCGCGGTTGCGCCGGTCAACGCGGCGCGTACGGCAGCGCCATCGGTGGTCGCGACGGGTGCTGGAGATAAAAAGCCCGATGCAGCAGTTGCGGCAAGCACGGTTGCGCCGACCGCTATCACTCCTGGCACCGCCACGGTCGTTGCTTCCGGCAGCGGCCAGAAGAAAGCCGAAAGCGAGCCTGCAGCGGCCATCCCCGCGCCGCCTGCGGCAGGTTCGTTCGTCGCGTCCGGTGCCGGTCAGAAGAAGGCCGAGCCTGCGGCGGCAGCAACCGCCGCGCCGCCACCAGCGGTGGTCGCCTCGGGTGCCGGCCAGAAGAAACCGGAGCCTGCTGCAGCAGCTGCGCCGGCAGGCGCCGTGGTGGCCAGTGGCCAGGGACAGCAAAAGTCCGATCACCCAGCAGACGCGAAGACTGCCGCAGCGCCTGCGGCGGTAGCACCGCCGCCGCTATCGGCTCCGCCGTACAACGAGCTGCCGTTTGCCACGCGCAAGGATCTGCCGGCGTTGAAGCTGAGCATGCATGTCTATGCCGCCGAGCCGCTGCAGCGCTTCGTCATCCTCAACAATTCACGGCTCGGCGAAGGCGACAAGCAGGAAGACCTTTCGGTGCGCGAGATCCGTCCGGACGGCATCGTGCTCGAGTTCCGCGGCCAGCGCTTCTTCTATCCGCGCGACGGCTTCTAGAGGGATGCTCTGGACAAGTAGGCATAGGCGGCATGATGTCCAGAAGGTTCGCAGATCGTGTTGCGTGGCGCAGCCCAGGCTGGTTGCATGGGCAAGACGCGCGGCGGCCTCTCTCGGCCATCCATGGCCTCCGAGGCACTTGCACTCCTGCGCGGCGCGGGCTGCGGGCCTTCTGGGCATCACCCCGGCGTTTCAAATTAAGGCGTGGGGCCGCTTTGTCTGCGCGGTGACGCCTATGCCTACTTGTCCAGAGCATCCCTAGGCACCGCCGTGTTCGTCAAGGTCGAACAGCGGCAGCGCAAGCAACCACCGTGGGCGACGATCGCGATCATCGCGATCTGCGTGGCGATGTTCCTGTGGCTGGCGATCGAACCGGTCGACGTGCGCGCGCAACTGTTGCGCCAGTGGGGCACCGTGCCGGCCGTGCTGGCCAGCGAAAGCGTGCCGTTGCCGCTGCGCCTGCTGCGCCTGCTCACCGCACTGTTCATCCATGCCGACTGGCTGCACCTGATCGGCAATCTGCTGTTCCTGATGATTTTTGGTTTGTCGGCCGAGCGTGTGCTCGGCTCACGCCGCTTCCTGACGCTGTTCCTGCTCGGCGGTGCGCTGGCGAATCTTGCCGGCGCATTGATGCTGGCCAATGCCAGCGCGCCGATCATCGGCTCCAGCGGCGCGGTGTCGGCGATCGTCGGCGCCTACTTCGCACTGTTTCCGCGCGCGCGTCTCGGCCTGGTGCTGCCGTTGGGCCTGTTCCTGGAATTCGTGCGCATTCCCGCCGCTGCGCTGATCGGCTTCTGGATCCTGCTGCAGATCCTGTTCACGTTCGCCGGACCAACCTTCGGCGCGGTCGTCTGGTGGACGCACATCGCCGGTTTTGCCGTCGGTATACTTTTCGCGCTGGTGTCGCGGCCGGGGATTGCGCGCCGGTTGCGCCAATAGCTTCGTTTCAGCGCGCGCCGCTCGCTGCGGAGTGCGCTGCCGCCACATAGTGCCGGCTGCCGCCGCCGCAGGCGATTTCCTCGAGTTCATCGGCGGCGCAGGTGTGAAACGACACCACCGCCATGTGCTCGCCGTGCGGCAGGAATTCGTGCGGCTCGCCTCGCTCGATCACGAACCACATCTCGTCAAGCGCGGCGCGCGCATCGATCGTCAGCATCTGGCGGCGCGCATCGCCGACGTGCGCTTCGCCGTGGCCGTTCAGCGCGATCATGTGCTGGATGCTGTTCGGATGGTAATGCCGGCCCGAAGGCATGCCGTCGCGCAGCAGGAAGATCCAGCACGAACGGATTTCCGGCGGCAGCGCAACGGCGATCTGTTCCGCTGCAAGCACGCTCCAGACGAACGGTTCGGCTGGTGCCTGTTCGAGTTCCTCGTGCAGGCGCTCGAGCGTTTGCGCAAACCAGGGCTGGCGTTGCAGGTGCCGCACGACGGCGTGCAGTTCGGTGATGTCGGCGCGTGACATGGGGGCTTTTGCTGCAGATGCTGCTTCGTATGCCTGCTTGCGACGTTGTATACATCCGCAGATGTATACAAGTTCCGGTTCAACCCTTGTGGCCGGCCTTTTCCGCGACCTGCTTTTCCGGCGCCGCCGGCTGGCGCTGCAAGGCCATGCCCTTGAGCAGGTTGACCGCCTCGACCAGCGCGTAGTCATCGAGATTGTCGCGCGCCGAGTTGCGTTCCTTGCCACGCGCGTCTTTCTCGTGCTCGCCCTTCAGGTGGTTCGGCAGATCGCGCTCGCCGGTGATCAGCGATGGCGGCGAGTCGCGCACGATCAGCTTCAGGTCGGCCAGCTCGATGTCGGGCTGGATGCCGGAAGCCTGGATCGAGGTGCCGCTTGGCGTGTAGTAGCGAGCCGTGGTCAGCTTGACCGCATGCGCATCGTCGAGCGGCAGCACGGTCTGCACCGAGCCCTTGCCGAAGCTGCGCCGACCCATGATCAGCGTGCGGTGATTGTCCTTGAGCGCGCCGGCGACGATTTCCGCGGCGGAGGCGGTGCCGTTGTCGACCAGCGTCACCATCGGCGCGCCGTCGAGCAGGTCGCCCGGCGTCGCGCTGAAACTCAGGTCCGCCTGTTTCAAGCGGCCGCGCGTCGTGACGATCACGCCTGAATCGAGGAAGTCGTCGCTGATCTCGACCGCCGAGGTCAGCAGGCCGCCGGGATTGCTGCGCAGGTCGAGCACCGCGCCGCGCCATGCGCCGCCCTTGCCCTTGAGTTTCTCCAGCTTGCTGCGCAACTCGGCGCCGGTGTCTTCCTGGAACTGCGCGACGCGGATGTAAACGTAGCCGGGTTCGAGCGTGCGCACGCGCACGCTGGCGACGCGGATCGTCTCGCGCTTGAGCTTGAGGTCCACCGGCACGGTGGCGCCTTCGTGCAGCACCGACAGCGCCACTTCGCTGCCCGGCTTGCCGCGCAACAAGGTGACCGACTCGGTGACGTTTTCGGAAGTGATCGAGGTGTCGTTGATGCGCGTGATGATGTCGCCGGGTTTCACGCCGGCGCGGTCGGCGGGCGTGTCGTCGATCGGCGCGACCACGCGCAGGCTGCCATCGGCCGCCAGCACTTCCAGGCCGAGGCCGTCATAACTGCCGCTGGTATCTTCGGTCAGCTGGTCCATGGCGCGCTGGTCGAGATATTCGCTGTGCGGATCCAGACCCGAGAGCAGCCCGCGGATCGCCGCCTGCATCAATACCTTGTCGTCGACCGGCTCGACGTAAGCCTGCTTGACCAGGTTGAACACCGAGGTGAATGCGCGGATGTCTTCCAGGCTCACCGAAGGCTTGGGTGGCGTCGGCGCAGGCTTGGCGTCTTCGCCATGCGCGGCGAGCGAAGCGGACAGAAGCAGTGGCAGGGCAAGCAGCATCTTGGACATGGTTCGCGGCACTCGACAAGCTGGTGGGATTATAGGCACGGACACTCTGCAATTAATGTGAAGAAGGTTTAAGCCAAGTTCGCGGATCGACCGCCTTTCCCTGATAACGCAACTCAAAATACACGCCCGGCGTCTTGCGCCCACCGCTGGCTCCGCTGGTCGCAACCGTCTCGCCGGCATCCACCCAATCGCCGACGTCCTTGAGCAGCGACTCGTTGCAGCCATACAGGCTCAAGTAGCCGTCGCCATGGTCGACGATCAGCAGCAGGCCGAAACCGCGCAGCCAATCGGCAAACACCACGCGTCCGTGCGACACCGCATGCACCTCGCTGCCGCTCGCGGCCGCGATCAACACGCCATGACTTTCCCGCTCGCCACCTTCTTCGCTGGCACCGAACAGAGACACAACTTTTCCGTGCAGCGGCCATGCCAATCGACCGCGCAACTGGGCAAAGGGTTCCGCGCCGGCGATCTGTTTCGGGATGTCGGCGAAAACATCGCGCAATTTCTCCAACAGTTCAAGCAGGCTCTTCTCATCCTTGCCGAGCGCGGCCAGCCGCGCCTGGCGGTCTTTCAGCGTCGAATCGAGTTCCGCCAGCACGCGCTGCCGCTCGACACGCTCGCCTTCCAGGCGACGCGCTTCCGCGGCCTGCGTATCGCGCGTGGCGCTCAGCTCGGCGGTCTCGCTTTCGATCGCCGTCTGCACCTGCGCAAGCGCCTGCAAGTCGTTCAGCAACGCTTCGATTTCGCCGACCCGCGCGCGCTCGAAATAGCCGTAGTACGCCAACATGCGACCAATCGTGTCGACGCGTTCCTGCGCCAGCAGCAGTTTCAATTCCTCGCCACGGCCCATCGCATATGCCGAGCGCAGCAATGCCGCCAGCGCCTCGCGCTGGGTCTTGAGTTTTTCGTCGAGAGCAGCGCGCTGCTGGAGCAAGGCGTCGAGTTTTGCCTGTTGCGCAGCCAACTTCTGATCCTGCACACGCAGTGCCTTGGCGGCGCTGGCGACGGCAAGCTCCTGTTCTCGCAGGGCATTGCTCGCTTCGTTCTTTTGACTGTTCGCCTGCTTTTGTTCTTCGCTGATGCGGCGGATCTCGGCACGCACCTGATCGAGTTTCTGCTTGGCCTGCGCTTCCTGCACGGCCTGTTGACTGTCGTGCTCCTGACACATGACGGGTTGCGCGCAGAGCGCGCACAGGAGGAGCGCTGCGGCGCTCCAGTGGCGCACAGTTTGTGTTGTGCCAGTTTCTTCTGTAGTCCGTCTGCCTCGGTCAGCACTATTTTCGCGCGAAGGGAGCCAAGGCTTCCGCTCCCCTGCGAGGAGCGGGTCACTTTCTTTGCTTGCACAAAGAAAGTAACCAAAGAAATGCACCCCGAACGTCGCGCCCTCCGGGCATCCTGCCCTGCGGGTGCGCTCGCGGGCTACGGGGTTTGCTCGACGTACGTCCATGTACGTGTCGCAAACTCGCGTGCATCCTGCACGCGATCCTGCGGACTTTTCCTCCGCCCGCGAGCCGCGACTCACGGGGGCCCGGAAAAAGAAGCGCGCCCCTGCGCGCAGCAGCTGGAGCAGAGCAAAGCACGAGCAAAGCATTTCAGCGTTCCGGCTGGTGCTTCTGCGGCAGGATGCCGCCCAAACGGGGCCCCGTGAGTCGCGGCCCGCGTGTGGAGGATCAGTCGCGCAGCGAGCGCGCACACGATGTGCGCGCGTTTTCCGAACGCACACGGACGTGCGTCCGGAAAACCCCGGAGCACGCGGGCGCACCCGCAGGGCAGGATGCCCGGAGGGCGCGACGTTCGGGGTCACCTTCTCTTTGGTTACTTTCTCTTGGCGAAACAAGAGAAAGTGACCCGCTCCCCGCAGGGGAGTGGAAGCCCTTGCTCTAAGCAAGCGCGCAAGTAACGCGCGAATGGTCGCCAGCCGCTCAGCGGCGAGGGAAAGTACAAAATTACACAAAGTGCACAAGTGACTTGCCGGTCATCTCCGCCGGCTGCGGCAGCCCCATCAGCGCCAAAACCGTGGGCGCAAGATCGCGCAGCGCGCCGTGCTCGAGCGTCGCCGGGCGGCCGACGTAGACCAGCGGCACCGGCCCGACCGTGTGCTGCGTGTGCGGCTGGCCGTCGTCGGCGCGCATCTGTTCGAGGTTGCCGTGGTCGGCGCTGATCAGCATCTCGCCGCCGCAGGCGCGGATCGCCGCGCTCAGCCGACCGAGCGCGACGTCGACCGCCTCGACCGCCTTGATCGCCGCGTCGAGCTTGCCGCTGTGGCCGACCATGTCGGCATTGGCGATATTGCAGACGATGAAATCGTACTGCTGGCCGCGGATCGCCTCGACCAGCTTGTCGGTGACTTGCGGGCAACTCATTTCCGGCTGCAGGTCGTAGGTCGCGACTTTCGGGCTCGGCACCAGGATGCGGTCTTCGCCGGCGTAGGGTTCCTCGCGGCCGCCGGAAAAGAAGAACGTGACGTGTGCGTACTTCTCGGTCTCGGCGATGCGCAGCTGCTGCAGGCCGCGCTCAGCCAGGTACTCGCCGAGCGAATGCGCCAGCGACTGCGGCGCGTAGGCCACCGCGCTCACCGCCAGGTCCTCGCTGTAGCGGGTCAGGCTGACGAATGCGGACAAGTGGATTTTGCGCACTTGTGGAAACCCGCTGAAGCCGGGATCGACGAACGCCTGCGTCAGCTGACGGGCGCGGTCGGAGCGGAAATTCATGTAGACGATCGCGTCGCCGTCGGCAATGCGCGCGCCAGCGTCGACTAAGGTCGGGCCGATCAGGGTCGGCTTGACGAACTCGTCGTTCTCGCCGCGCGCATAGGCCGCCTCGAGCGCAACCAGCGCATTGGCGGCGCGAAACTCCGCCTGCGCATCGGCGATCGCATCGTAGGCCAGCTTGACGCGATCCCAGCGCTTGTCGCGGTCCATCGCGTAGTAGCGGCCGCTGACCGTGGCGACAAACGCGTTCGGCAGCGCTGCACACTTTGCCTGCAGTTTCTCGAGCGAAGCGCGCGCGCTGCGCGGCGGCGTGTCGCGGCCGTCAAGAAAGGCATGCACGGCGATACGTGATACGCCTTGCGCGGCGGCGAGGTCGAGCATGGCGAAGATGTGCTCCTCCTGGCTGTGCACGCCACCCGGCGAAAGAAGACCAAACACATGCAGCGTGCCGGCGGCGGATTTCGCCGCCAGACAGGCCTGCAGCAGAGCCGCATTCTGGAAGAAACTGCGGTCCTCGATGGCCGCGTCGATGCGCGTCAAATCCTGATAGACGATGCGGCCGGCGCCGATGTTCATGTGCCCGACCTCGGAATTGCCCATCTGGCCGTGCGGCAGGCCGACGTAGTGGCCATGCGTGTCGACCAGCGTGTGCGGGCACTCGGCCAGCAGGCGGCGCCAGTTCGGCGCATTGGCCAGCGCAATGGCGTTGTTTTCGCGTTCCTCGCGGTGGCCCCACCCGTCCAGGATCAGCAGCAGCACGGGTTTGGGTCTGGACACGGCTTGGACTCCGTCGGGAAGGCATGAATCTTAACGGATTTGCCCGACCGGCCCCATGCCGCCGGTCGCAACCTGTGGAATTCCCGCCAATTGCCGCCGACCTCTCTCAATCGATCGGCTTTAAACTCTGGCGCCCGGCCGCGCATCAGTACTGGTGAAAGCTCGATAGTGCCGGGCTTCAACAATGGAGAATTCGAATGATCCGCCTCACTGCTTGCCTGCTGCTGACCCTGGGCCTGGCTGCCGCTGCCTATGCCGGCGGCAACGAAGACCTCGACATCGACAAGGTCAACGGCAGCATCAAGGTTCCCGAAAACTCCACCGTCGGCAAGGTCAGCACCGTCAACGGCAGCGTGCATATCGGCGCGAATGCGCACGCCAGGAGCGCCGAGACAGTCAACGGCGGCGTCGACATCGAAGCCGGCGCCACGCTCGACTCTGTCGAGACGGTCAACGGCGGATTGCACCTGGGCGAACGCGTGCGCATCGCCAAGACCGTCGAAACGGTCAACGGGTCGATCACGCTGGCGGCTGGCGCCGATGTCGCCGGCCACGCCAGCAACGTCAACGGCGGCATCAAGCTCGACGCCGCGCACATTGGCGGCGGCGTGGAAACGGTGTCCGGCGACATCACGATCGGCGCAAACGCGAAAGTCGATGGCGGCCTGCTGGTCGACGAAGATCACAGCTGGCACTTCGGCAGTTCGCACAAGCCACGCATCGTGATCGGCCCGCATGCGACGGTGAACGGCAAGCTGGTGTTCAAGCGCGAAGTCGAACTGTATGTCAGCGACAGCGCGACGATCGGTCCGGTCGAGGGTGCCACTGCGACCAAGTTCAGCGGCGACAAGCCGCCGCAGTAAAGCCCCTTCTCACGCGAAGGCGCGAAGAACGCGAAGGCGAGCAATAAATCTTGCTTGTTGTTTGATTCGCGTCCTTCGCGCCTTCGCGTGAACCTACGTTTGATCGCGCGCTACAAGCGCGCCCTAGTACAATCCGCGCTTCGTCGTTGCCGGATCCCGCGATGCGCTATCTCGTCTGTGCCAGCCTGAGCGTGCTGCTTGCCGCGTGCGGGCCTTCTTCTTCCAGTGATACCCCCGCGGCTCCCGCGGCAGCAGCGAAACCCGCGCCGCCCGCGTTCAAGCCGACGCGCGAAGGGCATTTTTCCGCAGCGATCACCGCCGAAGACTTCGCCGCGCACGTGCAGCGCCTGGCCTCCGACGAATTCGAAGGACGCAAGCCAGGCACGATCGGTGAGCGCATGACGACGGCTTACCTGATCGATCAGTTCCAGCGCATGAAGCTCAAGCCGGGCAACGGCACGAGTTTCCTGCAACGCGTGCCGATGATCGAAACCACATTGCTCGATCGCGATGCGATCACACTCGACGTTGCCGAAGGCGGCAATGTCGAGAAGTTCGCCTATCGCGCCGACACCATCGTCGGCACGCTGCAGGGCAAGGGCGACGTCGAGCTCAAGGACAGCGACATCGTGTTCGCCGGCTATGGCGTGGTTTCGCCGGAAACACCGTGGAACGACTATGCCGGCCTCGACGTGAAGGGCAAGACCGCGATCGTGCTGATCAACGATCCGGGCTTCGGCAACGGCGACGAAACGCTGTTCCGCGGCAAGACCATGACCTACTACGGCCGCTGGACCTACAAGTTCGAGGAATGCGCGCGTCAGGGCGCGGCTGCCTGTTTGATCGTGCACGACACACCGGGCGCGGCCTATCCGTGGGAAGTGGTGATCAACAGCTGGAGCGGGCCGCAGTTCAACCTGCCGGTCAGCGAGGATCCGGAACCGCGCATGCTGGTCGCCGGCTGGCTCACCACGGACGCGGCCCGGCGCCTGTTCACGAAAGCCGGCGCGGATTTCGATGCGCTGAAAAAATCCGCCGACCTGCGCGGCTTCAAGCCGTCGCCGCTGACGGCGAAACTGTCCACGCATTTCCGCAACACGATCCGCAGCACGGCTTCGGACAACGTGCTGGCGCTGCTGCCCGGCAGCGCGCGGCCGGACGAAGTGATCGTGTACAGCGCGCACTGGGATCATCTTGGCTCTGATTCAACCAGTAATGGTGCCGCCGGCAGCGACCACATCTTCAACGGCGCGGTGGACAACGGTTCCGGCCTGGCCGCATTGCTCGAGCTGGCCGACGCGTTCGCGCAACAGCAACCGCCGCCGCAACGTTCGATCCTGTTCTTTGCGCCGACGCTGGAGGAATCCAACCTGCTCGGCTCGCGCTACTACGCGGGACACCCGGTGGTGCCGATGCCGAAGACCGTGGCCGACATCAACATGGACATGCTGTACATCATCGGTCGCACGCGCGACATGAAGATCATCGGCTACGGCCAGTCGCAGCTCGACGATTACCTCAAGGATGCGCTCGCGCCGCTCGGCCGCACGATCGTGTCGGACGCGGAGTCGGAGAAAGGTTATTTCTACCGGTCCGACCAGCTCAACTTCGCGCGCAAGGGGGTGCCGGTGCTGTACGCCAACGCCGGCATGGACAAGCTCGCCGGCGGTCCGGATGCCGGCCGCGCGGCAATCGACGACTACACCAAGAATCACTATCACAAGCCGGCCGACGAATACGATCCGCACTGGGATCTGTCCGGCGTGATCGAAAACGTGCAGGCGCTGCATGCGGTCGGCAAGCGCCTTGCCGACGAATCCACTTTTCCACAATGGAATGCGGACAGCGAATTCCGTGGCGCGCGTGCCGCCTCGGCCAAGGACCCTGACGCAAAACCTGCGAGCAAGTGACTTGCAAAAAAACGCCGGACCACGTGGCCCGGCGTTGTCGTTCACTACTCGTGCGCAGCGCTTGATGCTCGAGCTGGCAACACCCCTGCTCTATTCAACATGGAAGTCCTGCAGGATCACCGGTGTGGTGCCGCTGACATCCAGGGTGAACTGTTTGGTGGCCGTCACCAGCGCGGTATCGGTCACCTGGATGGTGAACGAGAACGGACTGCCGGCGGTGTCGGGCGGCGTGCCGGTCAGCGCGCCGGTGGCCGGATTGAGCGTCGCCCAGGCCGGAATTGCGCCGCCGGTTACCGCCCAGTTCGTGTACGGCGGCGTGCCGCCGCCCGCAGCGAACGTCTGACTGTAGGCGGTGCCGACGGTCGCGTCAGGCAACGGCGACAGCGTCGTGATCATCAGCGGCGGCGGCACCACCTGCAACGCGAACTGCTTGGTTGCCGTGACCATGTTGCTGTCGGTCACCTGGATCGTGAACGAGAACGGGCTGCCGACCGTGTCCGGCGGCGTGCCGGTCAGCGCGCCGGTCAGCGCGTTGAGCGTCGCCCACGCCGGTATCGCGCCGCCGGTGACGGCCCAATTCGTGTAAGGCGGCGTGCCGCCGGCGGCTGCAAACGTCTGGCTGTAGGCGACGCCGACCGTGCCGTTCGGCAACGGCGACGCGGTCGTGATCGACAACGGCGGCGGAGTCACGGTCAGCGTGAATTGCTTGGTCGTCATTGTCGCCGGCATGTTGCTGTCGGACACCTGCACCGTGAACGTGAATGGACTGCCGGTGGTGTTCGGCGGCGTGCCGGTAATTGCACCGGTGGCGGGATTGAGCGTGGCCCATGGCGGGAACGTGCCGGGCGCCACCGCGACCCAGTTCGTGTACGGCGGCACGCCGCCGCTCGCGGCAAACGATTGGTTGTAGCCGCTGCCGACCTGCGCGTTCGGCAACGGCGACGCCGTCGTGATCGACAACGGCGGCGCAGTCACGGTCAGCGTGAACTGCTTGCTCGCGGTCACCACCGGCATGCCGCTGTCGCTCACCTGGACGGTGAACGTGAACGGACTGCCCGCGGTATTTGGCGGCGTGCCGGTGAGCATGCCGGTGTTCGGGTCCAGCGTCGCCCATGCTGGCAACGTGCCCGGCGCAATCGAGATCCAGCTATTGTACGGCGGCGTGCCGCCGGTCGCGGCAAACGTCTGGCTGTAGGCGCTGCCGACCGAGCCGTTCGGCAGCGGCGACGCGGTCGTGATCGACAGCGGCGTCAACGGCGCGGTCACGCTGCAGTTGATCGTGTACGTGGCCGGACTGGCCGCGGCGTTGTGCGTCACGGTAAGCGTACCGTTGAAATTGCCGGGTACCGCGTTCTGACAGGTGATGGTCAGCGTCTGCGTGCTGTTGCCGACCGGAATCGTGAACGGCACACCCGGCCCGCTGACGGAAATCTGCGGTCCGCCGGTGGTCGAGAACGCCGTCACGCTCAGGTCGTCGTTGCCGGTATTGGAGATGACGACGTTCGACGTCATCGGCATCGTCGTCAGCGCGGAAATGTTGATCGTCGAACCCGGCGGCGGCGCCGATGCGTACACCGGCGCGTTGCCGGATTCATACGCACCGATGTCGCAGTTCGAACCGCCCGGACTCGGCCGGATGCCCGGCCTGCCGGTGCCGTCGAAGGTGAACACCGGAATGCCGTTGCAGACCGAGTTGGTGCCGGCATTCGATGCGGCACTGCCGGCGTTCAAGCTTTGCGTGAACACGAACACGTTCGGCCCGGCGAAGATGCTCGGTCCGGCGAGCTTGGGATCGCCGGTTGGAATCGACGCGCCGCAGGTGTTGCCGGGGAACTGCAGGTTCGTGTTGGTGTTGGTGAACGCGCTGCCGGCGCAGTTGCCGCCGGCGCCGCTGCTGTTGGAGAAGATCGTGTTGCTTGCGTTGACCTCGGCCGCGGTCGAATTGCCGTTGAAGAACGCTCCGCCGCCGACCGAACCGCTGTTGCCGGCGGCGCTGTTGCCGTCGAGCGTGGCGTTGAGCAGCTGCACCTTGCCCGATTGGTTCGTTGTCGCCAGCAGATTCGCGATCGCGCCGCCGTCTTCGTCGGCGCTGTTGCCGTTGAACGTGGTGTTGACGATCTGCAGCGGATTGAGCGAGCCGCCGGCATCGTAAAACGCGATGGCGCCGCCGTTGCTGTGCGCGGAACTGTTCGCACCGATGGTCGAGACGAAACTCGATTGCAGCACACTCAGATTGCCGGCAGCGAAAATCGCACCGCCCGAACCGCTGCGCGGGTCGATGCCGGTGGGTGCCGGACCCTTGGCGCTGTTGCCGGTGAAATTGCTGGCGACGATGCCGCCGGGAATCTTCGGTTGCGTGAAGTCGAACGCACCGAGCGAAAGGTCGCCGCCTGACAACACGATCGCGCCGCCGGTGCCGTTGCTGGCCGAGTTGGAGATGAACTGGTCGTTGAAGATCAGGAAGAAGTTGGTCGCATTGCCGACACCGCCGGTGCCGCCCTTGCCGACGTTCTGCGCCCAGATCGCGCCTCCACCGGCTTGGGCGTTATTGCCGGAATTGCCGTTGGCCGTGTTGGTGGTGAAGATCAAATTGCTCAAGGTCAGACTGTCCACGCCGCTCAGGTAGAGCGCACCGCCACTGTCGGCGGCGACGTTGTTGAGGAAGTTGGTCGAGTCGATCGTGGCGAAGTTCGGGAAGGCCACGCCGGTGACGCCGACCGCGCCGCCCTGGCCCTGGCCGCTGCCGTTGTCCTGCTTGTTGTTCGTAAAGCTGCTCGAGCCGATCGTCAGGTTGCCGCCATTGTGCGAGATCACCGCGCCGGGTCCGGTGCTGGTGGCGGTGATGTTGAAGAAATTGGAACCGGCGACGGTCAGGTTGTTCGACCCCTGGCTGCGCACGACGATGCCGGTACCGAACACGTTGCAGTCGTGCACGGTCACGCCGCTCAAGCTCAGGTCGCTGCCTGCGGCAGCGGTGAAGATGTTTTCGCCATCCGGGCTCGGCGCGCAACTGAGATTGCCGCCCATGATCGTGACCTTGCCGACCGTCGTGGCCGGGAACACATCCGGCATCGTGCCCGCGTGCACCATGTTCGTGTGCGTCGGATCGCTCGGATCCGGCACCAGCGCGTTGATGACGATCGTACGGCCGGTCAGATTGATGATATTGACCGCGTTCGGCCCGGTTTCCGGCGCCGGCGTGCATTCCGGGAATGAGGTGTTGTTGCCCAGGTCGATGTTCTGCAGCGCCTCGCGCAGCGAACAGCCCGTGCTCAGCGGATTGGTGCCCGCGGTCACGTGACAGGCCGGTGGATTGGCGGCGGTGGTGTTGCAATTCTTCTCGTCGCTATTGGTGGTCACGTTGATGGTGACCATCGCGCTGGCCGGTGCAGCAATGCACAGCGTGACTAGAGCCGCGAGCAGAAATCTCAGGATTCGCATGGCGCTACCTCCACTAAAAGACTAACGATGTCTGGAACGCGAGCCGGGTGCCGCGCACGCACGCGGCGGCCTGCGCGCCGCCGGATGGCTGCAAGCTTGTGCTGGAAAAAACGTGGATCAGGGGCAATCCCGAACAATGCATAGCCGCAGCTCTCCCCGAGGTGCAGTGCGTTCGGCGCGTACGGCCCCTGTGCCGCGGGCGCGTCTGCCGCGCATGCTACACCCGCTGGCGCGCGGCCGGGCACGCGCCTGCCGAAGGCGACTTGCGCGAACCGGCTCCGCCACGGCAGGATTGGCGCCCGAAACCCGTCCTGCCGCCGCCGCCCGTGCCGATTATCGTCCTCGTTTCAATCGCCCTGCAGATCGCCTGCGCCGTGCACGTGGTGCGCAGCGGCCGCCAGCTGTACTGGCTGTGGATCCTGTTCGTCGGTTCGTATCTGGCCGTGATCGTGTACCTGATCGTGGCGGTCATCCCCGACCTGCGCAACGACCCGCGCAGCCGGCAGGCGGCCAACCGCGTGCTGCATACGATCGACCCCGAACGCCGGCGCCGCGCGATCCAGGCCAAGCTCGAGATTGCCGACACGATCGACAACCGCCGCCTGCTGGCGGAGGAATCGATGCGTCTCGGCGATTTTGCCAACGCGGCGGAACTGTATCGCTCGGTGCTGACCGGCGTGTACGCGAACGACGCCAGCTTTCTGCTGGGTCTGGCGCAGGCACAGGCAGGCAACAACGACTTCGCCGGCGCGCGCGCCACGCTCGAGACTCTGTTCGCCGCGCATCCGTCCTTCCGCCACAGCGACGCCGAACTACTGCGCGCCCGCGTGCTGGAAGCCGACGGCGATCTCGACGGCGCGCTCGAACATTATCGGGCGCTGGCCACCAGCTATCCGGGCGAGGAAGCGCGCTTTCGCTTCGGCGCGCTGCTCAAGCGGCGCGAACGCTTTGGCGAGGCGCGCACGGTGTTCCGCGAAATGCTGGCGCGTGCCAAGCACGCACCGCGCTACTACCGCAAGAAGGAAGGCGGCTGGCTGGACGCGGCGCAGCGTGAGCTGGCGAGCCTGGGGCCTGGGTAACGCGTCCTTGACGCGCCGCTCGACGTAGGGTGCGTCTTGGACGCACCGTTCTATGCGCCTTTGGCGATTGATGCGGTTTTGCTTTTGCTTCCTTCGTTTTACGTGCAAGAAGAGCGGTGCGTCCAAGACGCACCTTACGGCTTCTTCGCCAGCGCCTTCTCGACCGCGGCGCGCGTCATCGGGTGATAGCCGGGCTTGGCTTCCGCGTAGACTTTTTCCGCGAATGCACGGCCGCTGTCGGTCTTGGCGAGCTGCTCGTACAGCGGCACGACCAGGATGCGGCGGCCGATGCGCAGCATGTGTTCGCGCATCGCGAAATACGCCGTCTCGTAGTTGCTGCCGATCGCCAGGCGGTACCAGCGGAACGCGATCTCGGCGTTGTGCGATCCCGTCAGATGGTACGAAGCATCCAGCGCCTTCATCTGTGCGGGCAGCAGCTTGCCGGGCAATCGATCGAGGAAATACTGCCATTCCTGCGTGGTCCACTTGTCGGCGTTCAACGCGCCGGCGTCGAGCTTGTCGTCGAGAAACGCGGCACGCGCCTTGTCTTCGGCTTCGAACCGCGCCGATACCGGCAGCGGCGCATCGGCCGGAATGCCCGGCTTGTACAGCCACGCATTGATCTCGTCCATGCTGACCTTGCCCGGATGCTCGTCGAGCAGGTTGGTCTTCAGATAGTCGAGGAACTGATCAGTGCTGATGCTGCGGAATGCGAAATGATCGAAGTAGCCGCGCAGGAACGCGTCGAACGTGGCGCGGCCGAACTTCGCTTCCAGCGTCTGCAGGAACCACGAGCCCTTGGTATACGGAATGTCGGACAGGCCATCGTCCGGATCGCGTCCTTTCAGTTCCGGCACCAGGCGCTGATCTTCCGGATGAATATCGTCCTTCATCTCGCCGCGCAGCTCGTTCGCGGCGATGATGAATTCCTCGTCGGCCTGCTGCTTGCCGTACAGCGCCTCGACGATGCGGCCCTGCACGTAGGTGGTGAAACCTTCGTTGAGCCAGATATGGCGCCACGTCGCATTCGTCACCAGATTGCCCGACCACGAGTGCGCCAGCTCATGCGCGACCAGCGAGATCAGACTCTTGTCGCCGACGATCACGGTCGGCGTGGCGAACGCCAGGCGCGGATTGTCCATGCCGCCGAACGGGAACGACGGCGGCAGCACCAGGATGTCGTAGCGCCCCCAGCGATAGGCGCCGTAAAGCTTCTCGGTGGTGTCGATCATCTTCTCGG
>Ga0105238_10003410_pt1 | contig 15856 bp, 13 predicted proteins | sample KBSC34metaG_FD_81526 | JGI IMG/M metagenome (GOLD analysis project Ga0105238, IMG submission 81526) | Corn rhizosphere microbial communities from Kellogg Biological Station, Michigan, USA - KBS C3-4 metaG | ecosystem: Host-associated > Plants > Roots > Rhizosphere > Soil | place: Michigan, USA... | reverse complement strand
CGGATCCTTGCGGATACCGCCGTGACCGGCCTCCTGATGGAGGGCCGCAAGGTGACCGGCGTCCGCGCCAGCTTGCCGGACGGCAGCGAGCAGCGCTTCGAGGCCGGCGAGGTCATCCTCTCCGCCGGGGCGGCGCATTCGCCGGCCCTGCTGATGCGCGCCGGTATCGGGCCCGCCGATCATCTGAAATCCGTGGGCGTCGCGGTTGCCGCCGACCTGTCGGGGGTGGGCGGCAATCTGCTGGAGCATCCCTCCATCAGCCTCGCCATGCATATGAAGCCGGAGGCCCGTCTGCCGGAGGGCCGGCGGCGCCATATCTTCATGGGGCTACGCTATTCCAGCCATCTCGGGGATTGCCCGGAGGGCGACATGTTCCTGCTGCCCGGCAACCGGGCCGGCTGGCATCCCCTGGGCAAGCAACTCGGCACCTTCATCCTGACCGTGCATAAATCCTATTCGCAGGGGCTGCTGCGGCTGAAGAGCGCCTCGCCGGCCGATGAGCCCATCGTGGCCATGAATCTCGCCTCCGACCCGCGCGATCTGCGGCGGCTGATGGATGGGATGCGGCTGATGCAGCGGGTGCTGGCGCAGCCTGCCCTCAAGAACGCCGTCAATTTCTGGTTTCCCGCCGGCTACAGCGACCGGGTCCGTGCCTTGGCGATCCCGACCCTACGCAACTACCTGGCCACGGGCATGGCGGCACGGCTGATCGAGCTCAGCGGCTGGACGCGCGATCTCGTCTATCGCAAGAAGCTCAACCCCGGGATCGATTGCGATCGGCTGGGACGCGACGATGCCTATCTCACGCAATGGATCGCCGAGAATGTCTGGCCCAGCTGGCATATCTCCGGCACCTGCCGCATGGGCCGGGGCGACGATCCGGCGGCGGTGGTCGATGCGAAATGCCGGGTCCTGGGGATAGGGGGGCTCCGGGTGGTGGATGCCTCCGTCATGCCGACCATCGTCTCGGCCAATACCAATATTTCGACGATCATGATCGGGGAAAAGATCGCCGCCGAGATCCTGGCGGAATAACCCCTGCGCGGCGTCCGGCGGCGCCATGATTCTCATTCACAGCGCCAATGAGAATTTTTCGTTTTTCCCGCGGGAATGCCCCCTCGATACTTTGGCATGCTTTGATGGCGAGCGGTTGAGAGGTTCTCTGCCTCCTTCGCCGCTCGCGCCGAAACCGATCGTCCCAACGGAACAGCAATATGACCGAGCGCGGCGACTTCGATCCCGATGCGATCACGGTGTCGGGCGAGCATTTCATCGACGGCGCCTTGACCAAGGCCGGCGATCCCGAGATCGAGGTGCTCCGCCCCTCCGATCATCGCCCCATCGGCGTCACCTATGACGCCTCCGAGGCGACGGTCGACCGCGCCGTCACCAGCGCGGCCAAGGCCTTCAAGACCAGCGGCTGGGCGGATCAGCCACCGCGGGAGCGCGCCAAGGTCCTGCGCAACTGGGCGCTGGCGATCGAGGCCAATGCCGAGACGCTGGCGCGCATCGAATCCGCCGGCTCGACCCGGCTCATCAACGAGGTGCGACTGCGCGACGTCGTCGCCGGCGCCGATCTGATCCGCTACTACGCCGAATATGCCGACAAGCTCGAAGGGGTGATCACCCCCACGGGATCCAACGCCCTCAGCCTGGTGGTCAATGAGCCCTATGGCGTGGTCGGCGGGATCATCCCGTGGAACTTCCCGCTCATCAATGCCTGCATGAAGATCGGCCCGGCGCTGGCGGCGGGCAATGCCCTCGTGCTCAAGCCCTCGGAGATGACGCCCTTCTCCTTGGCGGCACTCGCCCAGCTTTCGATCGAGGCCGGGCTGCCCAAGGGCATTCTCACTGTCATCAACGGCCATGGCCCCCAAGCGGGCTCTGCCCTGGTGCGCCATCCGCTGGTCCGCAAGATCAGCTTCACCGGCTCGACGGCGACCGGCGCCCAGATCATGGCCGATGCGGCGCTGGCGGGGGTGAAGCCGGTGGTGATGGAGCTGGGCGGCAAGAGCCCCATCGTGGTCTTCGCCGATGCGCCCGATCTGGACGCCGTCTCGCGCAACATCCTTCGGGCCTTCACCTATAACGGCGGCCAGGTCTGCACCTCGGGCTCGCGCCTCGTCGTCGCCCGCAAGGTGAAGGACGAGCTGGTGGAGCGGGTCGCCAAGCTGGCGGCGGAGGTCAAGGCGGGGCCGACCTGGCGCACGAGCAGCAATCTGCCGCCCGTCATCAGCGCCAAGCAGTTCAAGCGCATCGAGCGCCTGATCGAGAGCTCGGTCGGTGAAGGGGCGCGTCTCGTGGCCGGTGGTAGCCGGGTCGATTCGCAGAACGAGGGCGATTATCTGCAGCCGACGATCCTGGACGAGGTGAAGCCAGGGATGACGGCCCATCGCGAGGAGTTCTTCGGCCCCGTCCTCTCGGTCCAGAGCTTCGAGGAGACGGAGGAAGCCATCAGCCTGGCCGACCATCCCGTCTATGGCTTGGCGGCCAGCGTCTTCACCTCGGACATCAACAAGGCTCTCAAGCTCGCCCGCGCCATCGAGTCCGGCACCGTTTGGGTGAACCAGCATGGCCGGCCCGCCGATTTCGCGCCGCCCGCCGGCGGCTACAAGGGCTCCGGCTTCGGCAAGGATTGGGGCCGTGCCGGAATCGAGGGTTATCTCCGGCAAAAGGCGATCTGGTTTGCGCAGAACTAGCGGCCGAGCTCTCGGACGCTTTCAATTCATGACCCAAGGAGAATCGGCCGATGACTAAACCACTGAACGCCAGCCAGATCGAGGCGCTGCGCAAGATCGACACGCCCACGATCTGCAATCTCCTCGAGATGGTGGCGCCGGCCCGGCGCGGGACCGGCTTCACGACCAAGTTCCTGCATTGCGCCTTCCCGAACCTGCCGCCCATCGTGGGCTATGCCCGGACAGCGACCATCCGTGCCAAGGAGCCGGGTCCCCTGGCGGCCGACGATTACATGCAGCTCCGGTTCAAATATTTCGACTATGTCGCCTCGGGCCCGACGCCGCGCATCAGCGTGATCCAGGACCTCGACGATTTCCAGCCCGGCTACGGCTCCTTCTGGGGCGAGGTGAACTCCAACGTCCATAAGGCGCTGGGCTGCGAAGGGGTGGTGACCAACGGCAGCGTGCGCGATCTCGACATGATCGCCCCAGGCTTCCAGATGCTGGCGGGCGTCATCGGCCCGTCGCATGCCTTCGTCCATCTCGTGCATTTCGACTGCGAGGTGAATGTGCATGGCATGGTGGTGCGCTCGGGCGATCTCATCCATGCCGACAAGCATGGCGCGGTCGTGATTCCCCATGACGTCGCCGACAAGGTCGCCGGCGCCTTCGACCTGATGAGCCGGCGGGAAGCGGTGGTGATCGAGGCCTCGCGCGATCCCGAATTCACCGTCGAGAAGCTGAAGGCGGCGTTCAAGAAATCGGCCGCGATCAAGGCCTAGCTTGACCGCCGGCCTTGCCCAGCTATCGGAAAGTCGGCCTAAGATGTCTGGCCGGAGCCAAAGGCAGGTTCCGGCCAGGCATTCTGGTCTCGTGACGAGGCCCGCTTTTGGAGAGTTTGGCATGGCCGCCGATAAGCCCGGTTCTGCCCAGCCGGGGCCCATCCGCTATCTGACCGCCGCCGACGTCGAAGCCATGGCGCCGCCGCCACAGCTTCTGCGCGAGGCGATCGTCCGGATCTTCCGTGCCAAGGACCAGGATCTCACGGTCCACGAGCCGAAGATGACCTTGTCCATCGCCCCCGGGCATTTCTTCCAATCCCTGGTGGGCGCGTCGCTGGATGAGAACCGGGCGATGACCAAATGGGCCAGCATCGTCGCCGAGAATTCCGGGCGCGGCCTGCCCAATGTGACCTCGCTGATCATCCTGACGGAGCTGGCCACGGGGCAGCCTTTGGCGATCCTCGACGGCAATTGGATCACCGCGGCCCGCACCGCCGCCATGACGGCCGTGGCCGCCACCTACCTGGCGCGGGCGGGTAGCCGGACGATCGGCTTCATCGGCAGCGGGGTTCAGGCGCGAAGTCATCTTTCCTCTCTTACTAGCGCCTTGCCCGGCCTGACCCATCTCAGGGTCTATGGCCGCAGCCGGGGCTCGAGCGAGGCTTTCGCCGCGGAGGCCCGGCAAGCCGGGCTCGTGGCCAAGGTGGTGGATGACCCCCGTGCGGCCGTCGAGGGCTGCGAAGTGGTGGTCACCACCGTCCCGTCCCAGCCGGGGCTGCAGCCTTTCCTGGAGCCCGCCTGGGTCGCGCCGGGCGGCTTCGTGGCCGCGGTCGATCTCGGCCGCCACTGGCAGCCCGGCTGCCTGCGCCAGGATTTCGATCTGATGATCACCGACGACCATCGCCAGAGCGAGGCGCTGGGGGCGGCCGGCAAGCTGCCCTATGCCGGGCCTTTCGATGCCGATCTCGGCGATTTCATCATGGGCCGCCATCCCGGGCGGCGAGGGGAGGCGGAGCGGGCGTTGTTCCTGTTCCCCGGCATGGTGCTGGGCGATCTCGCCATCGCCGCGATGATCTATGCCATGGCCTGCGAGAAGGACATGGGGCTGAAGCTGCCGCGATGATGGCGTTGCGCTGGAGCGCCCAAAGGAGCCGGAGATGCAACTGACCCGCGACGAGCAGGAGATGCTGGACGGGAGCCAGGGCGAGGCCAAGCAGATCGCCATGAAGGGGCTGGTCCAGCTCGGCGACGCCTTCGACGCCAAGGAGATGGTGCCCATCGGCTATGCCCATATCTATGCGGGCCTGCCGATGTATGTGCATGACCTCGAGCTGATCGAGGATCTGGTGGCGCTCGGTGCCAAGGTCGCGGTCCCCTCGACCATCAACATCGCCAATGCCGATATCGAGAATTGGCGGGCCACCAAGGCGCCGGAGAATCTGGTGCGCCTCCAGGCCAGCACCCAGGCGGCGCATAGCAAGATGGGCAGCTGCTGCACCTATACCTGCACGCCTTACTGGGCGGGGCATTGGCCCTCCTGGAACATGCATATGACCTCGCTGGAATCGACGGTCACGATCTTCGCCAATTCGGTGGTCGGCGCGCGCTGCAACCGCGACGGCTTCTTCGCCGTCTATGCCGCGATCGCCGGGCGCTATCCGAAGTTCGGCTATCATTTGGACGAGACCCGCCGCGGCACGCATCTGGTCGCGGTCGACGTCGACCTCCATTGCACCAGCGACTATTCCTGTCTCGGCTTCTATGTCGGGCTCATGGTCGGCAACGGCGTGCCGGTCTTCACCGGGTTTCGCCGCCGCCCAACCCTGGACGAGCTCGACGCCCTGGGCGCGGCGCTGGCGACCTCCGGCGGGGTGGCCATGTTCATCGTGCCGGAGGTGACCCCGCCCTTCGCCACGGCGGAGCAGGCCTTCGGTGGGGTGCTGCCGGGCGAAGCCGTCGTCGTCGGCCCGGCGGAGGTCAATTCGATCTATGAGCGCTTCTCCACCGGATCGACCGCGGATTTCGACCTGGTCCATCTCGGCTGCCCCCATGCCTCCTTCCAGGAGATGAAGGAGTACGGGGAAATGCTGGAGGGCCGGCGGGTCAAGGACGGGGTCGAGCTCTGGGTGACCACCAGCCGGGCGGTCCGCCAGATGGCGGCCGATGCTGGCATCGTCCGGGCGCTGGAGAAGGCCGGGGCCAAGGTGATCTCCGACACCTGCCCCATCATGTGCCATTTCGCCCGCACGGCTTCGCCCGATCCGGCGCTGGGCATCGTGCCGCCGCCCATTCGCTCGGTCATGGTCGATTCGGCCAAGCAGGCGAAATATGTCCGCGACATGATCCAGTGCGACACGCTGCTGACGGGAACCCGGGAGGCGGTGCAGGCGGCGCTGACCGGCAGCTTCCACCCGCGCCGGCTCTGACAGGGCGCCGAAGCCATGTCCGATCCTGCCGTCCTGCCCGCCCTCCTGCCGCCGCTTCCCCTGGTTTTCCAGGGCCGCGGCATCGTGATGGGCACGGGCGCCGGCCCCGCTTTGGTCGCCCTGGAGCCGATCTCCTTCTTCGGCGATGTGGATATCCGGACGGGGCGGGTCACCGGCGACATTCCCAGCGTGCGCAATGCCTGCATCCGCGGCTGCGTGCTCTTCCTGCCGCTCACCCGCGGCTCCGCCGGGGCCTGGCGGATCCTGCATCAGCTCCAGAAGCACGGGAACGCGCCGGCCGCTCTGGTCATCCGGGAGCGTCCGGACCCCAGCGTGGTGCAAGGCGCCATCCTTGGCCGCATTCCGATCGTCTGCGGCGGGCCGCTGGAAGCCTTCGATCTCCGCCTGAACGGGGTCTGGACGGAAGTCGATGCGAGTTCCGGCCGGGTCGCCCTGGGACGGGCGTGACCGGGGCCGGAAAACCGGCGGAAAGCCATGGATGCCAGTTCATTGGCACGGTGAAATTTATTCGTTTCACAACCGCAAGGGTCGACTTGAAGATTGCCAGCGTAAAAGATTTCCTCCAGGGAGCTGAAAAATGAACCGCATAACAAATCGGGGTGGGCAACGTCCGGGACGCTCACTAAGCCGTCGTCAATTCCTGAAGACGACCGGTGCGGCGGCTTCCGCCGCGACGGTCCTCGGCATGGGCTTTCCGGCCATCGCCCAGTCGAAGCCCGACCAGCTGATCATTCCTGACGCAGGCGGCATCCTGCGCGACGCCTATGTCAAGGCGCACTACGACACCTTCACCGCCGCGACCGGCATCAAGGTCGTGCCGGCCGAATACATGGGCGTGGCGCAGTTGAAGGCCATGGTCGACAACAAGGCCTGGGGCGGCGGCGACGTCATTGCCCTCTCGGCCGGCGAGGCGGCGATCGCCAGCAAGCAGGGGCTGGTGGAGAAAATCGACTACAGCCTGATCGATCGCCCCAAGATGGTGCCTCAGGCGGCTCATGACGATTACATCCTGTCGCTTCTGGCGGCGAGCCTGATCGCCTGGAACACCAAGAAGTACGACGCCACCACCGCCCCCCAGGGCTGGGTGGATTTCTTCACCCCCGGCAAGTTCAAGGGACCGCGCGGCCTGTGGAAGAACGCCACCCTGACGATGGACATCGCGGCTATGGGCGCGGGCGTGCCCAAGGAGAAGCTCTATCCGCTGGACATCGACAAATCCATCGCGGCCCTCAAGGCGGTGCGGGACGATCTGGTGTTCTGGGAGCATGGCGCCGAGTCCGCTCAGTTGCTGATCGACAATCAGGTCGATTTCGAGTTCGCCTGGAACGGCCGCGTCTACAAGCCGAAGATGAGCGGCGAGCCGGTCGACTACAGCTTCAACCAGGCGCTCCTCGACGGCGATGCCATGGTCGTTCCGAAGGGCTCGCCCAACCAATATTGGGCGCAGCGCTTCATCGCCCATATGATGCAGGCCAAGACCCAGGCGGCGCTGTCGGAACTCATTCCCTACGGGCCGACCAATACCGATGCCAATGCCCTGATCCCGGCGGATGTGCAGAAGAATCTGCCGACCGGCCCGGACAATTTCCCCAAGACGGTCTTCCAGGATTTCGACTGGTGGGCCAATGACGGGCAGAAGGCGTATGATGCCTTCAACGCGTATCTGCTCGGCTAGAGAGCAGGCAAGAAAAGGCTGACGGGGGTCATCGCTGCCCTGCACGGCGGCGATGGCTCCCCGGATCGGAAAATGCCGGAGGCGGGCCGGCGACGGCCGGCCTCCGGCCTCTTGTCTTTCGGGGAGCGGGCTTGCAACAAGGGAGAGCGATGCGGAAGAGGAAGATATGGACTCCGGGGCGGGGCTATCTCTATCTCCTCATCCCGCCCGGAATCTTCCTCGCCCTGCTCTTCATCTGGCCACTCGGGACCGTCGTCTACCAGGCCTTGTTCCAGCCGAGCTTCGGCGTCGCAAATTTCGCCACCATCCTCGCCAGCACGACCCATATCCGGGTGCTGCTCTTCACCTTCGAGCTCGCGGGTGAAGTGACCCTCATCTGCCTGCTCGTGGCCTATCCGGTCGCCTATGTGATGTCCCGGGCGGGGGACAACATGCTCCATGTGGCCCTGGCCCTGGTGCTGATCCCCTTCTGGACCAGCGTCGTCATCCGCACCTATGCCTGGGCCGCTTTGTTCCAGCGCCGCGGGCTGGTCAATGATCTGCTCATCCAGATGGGCATCGTCGATGAGCCCGTGAAGTTCATCTACAACAACACCGGCGTGCTGATCGGCATGGTGCAGATCCTTCTGCCCTTCATGATCCTGCCGCTGCTGAACGCCATGCGCCGGATGGATATGACGCTGATCCGCGCCGCGGCGATCCTGGGCGCCAATCCGGTCCGGGTCTTCGTCCATGTCTATCTGCCGCTGTCGATGCCGGGGGTGACGGCCGGCGTGCTGCTGGTCTTCATCAGCGCCGTCGGCTTCTACGTGACCCCGGCGGTGCTGGGCGGGCCGCGACAGATGATGATCGCCGTGCTGATCGAGCAATATGTCACCCGCACCCTCAACTGGCCGCTGGCCTCGGCGCTGGCAACCATTCTGCTTGTGGCGACCACGGTGCTCTATCTCGTCTATGAGCGGGCGACCCGGCGCCTGGGCGGCGCCCTCAGCATGGGCCAGGGCTAGCCGCCATGGGTTGGCCGATCGCCATCCGACTGTGGAAGATCTTCCTGCTGGCCTTCACGGTCCTGGCCTGCCTCTATCTCGTCTTCCCGACCTTCGTGATCCTGCCGCTTTCCTTCAGCAGCAGCCTCTACCTCAGCTTCCCGCCGCCGGGCTGGTCGACCCAGTGGTATGTCGCGCTCTGGAACTCGCCGACCTACAGCGTTGCCTTCCTGCACAGCATCTTCATCGGCCTGCCGGCGGCGGCGATCGCCGTCGTCTTCGGCACCATGCTGGCCCTGGCGCTGGTGCGCGGCAAGGTCTGGGGCACCCGCGGGCTGACGGCGCTCGCCATCGCGCCCTTCCTGCTGCCCCAGATCATCCTGGCTATCGGTCTCTATTCGATCCTGGCCAAATTCGGCCTCACCGCCACCTATGTCGGCGTCATCGCGGGCCATGCGGTGGTGGCCACGCCGCTGGTCTTCATCACGGTCTCGGCGGCGCTCAGAAGCTATGATTCGACCTTCGAGATGGCGGCCATGACGCTCGGCGCCAATGGCTGGAAATCCTTCTGGTTCGTGACCTTCCCCATGATCCGGCTCGGCGTGCTCGCCGGCGGGATCTTCGCTTTCTCCTTCTCCTTCGACGAGATCATCATTGCCTTGTTCCTGACCAATACCCAGACGACCACCCTGCCCAAGCAGCTCTACAGCGAGCTTCGCTACAACATGACGCCGACGATCGCGGCGGCCTCCAGCGTCATCATCGCCATCTCGCTGCTGCTGCTGACGGCAGTCGCCCTGATCGAGAAAAGATCGCGCAAGCGTATCGCCGCCGCCGGTGCGGGAGCCAAGGCATGAACAAGGAAATCACCGGGCGCGAAGCGACCGCCGGGAGCCAACGGCGCCGGGGCGCCCGCGTGGTCTATGACGGGGTCACCAAGCAATACGGCAATCTCTATGCCCTCCATCCGACCTCGCTGGAGATCGAATCCGGCGAGTTCTTCTCCATCATCGGCCCCAGCGGCTCGGGCAAGACTACGTTGCTCGGCGTCACCGCCGGATTCATCCCGCCGACCGATGGGCAGATCCTGGTGGATGGGCGGGATCTCGTGGGCATTCCGCCTTTCCAGCGCAATATCGGCATGGTGTTCCAGAACTACTCCCTGTTTCCGCATATGACCGTGGCCCAGAACATCGGCTTCCCCTTGCGCATGCGGAAGCTCGGGCGGGCCGAGGCCGATGAGCGGATCAAGCGGATGCTGGGGGTGGTTCGCCTGGGGGGCATGGCAGACCGCTATCCCGCCCAGCTCTCCGGCGGGCAGCAGCAGCGCGTCGCCCTGGCACGCGCCGCCGTTTACGACCCGGTCCTGCTGCTCATGGATGAGCCGCTCAGCGCGCTGGACAAGAATCTGCGCGAGGAGATGCAGCGCGAGATCAAGGCCTTCCAGCAGGCCCTCGGCGCCACCGTGATCTATGTCACCCATGACCAGTACGAGGCCTCCTCCATGTCGCATCGCATCGCGATCATGAACGGCGGCCGGGTGGCGCAGATCGGCAGCCCGCGCGAACTCTACGAGAATCCACGCAATCGTTTCGTCGCCAGCTTCCTGGGCGAGGCAAATCTCTTCGAGGTCCGCCGCCATGAACCTGCTCCCGGCAACCGGACCCTCGTCGAGACCGGCCAGGGCTTCCGCATCCAAGCCGCGGGTTCGCCGCCGCCCGGAAAGGGCTTCGTGCTTTGCGTGCGGCCCGAACGAATTTCCGTTGGCGAGGCCAAGTCGGGGGCCGCGAATCAGCTGACCGGAACGGTGAGCGATGTCGTCTATTCCTCGGGTACGGCGCATTACCGCATCCGGGTGGCGCCGGACATGGAGATCAACCAGAAGATCCAGGCAGGCAGCATGGCCCGGCAATTCGAGATCGGCGAGACCGTGCATCTCACCTGGGACGAGAGCGACAGCCAGCTCATTGCAGAGGAATAGCGCGGGGGTGCGGAGCTTCGATCTCCAGATCTGCTCTGCTCGCCGCGGACGTCATCAAGGAAGCGAATGGCCATGATCTTCGACTACGTCATCGTCGGCGGCGGGTCCGCCGGCTGCGTGCTTGCCAACAGGCTGTCGGCCGATCCGAACAAGCAGGTGGCCCTTCTCGAGGCGGGGCCCGACACGCCGCCGGAACATATCTCCACCGAGATCTATGCGCTCTCTTTCCTGCCGCATTATTTCGGGGAGCAATGCTACTGGACCAAGCTCGAGGCCTATGTCGATCCCATCGGCAATCACAGCGTCGAGGAGATGATGCGCAGCCAGAAGCCGCGCCGCTACGAGCAGGCGCGGATCATGGGGGGCGGCTCGACGGTGAACGGCCAGGTCGCCATTCGCGGCCTGCCGTCGGACTATGACGAATGGGATTCCGTGGGCGCGCGGGGCTGGCGCTGGGAGGATTGCCTGCCCTATTTCCGGCGGCTCGAGCGCGACATGGATTTCGACGGCCCGCTCCATGGCAAGGAGGGGCCGATCCCGATCCATCGTACCTTTCCTCCGGACTGGGGCGCCTTCTCGCTCGCCTTCCGCGATGCTCTGGCGAAGAAGGGAATCCCCTATTACGACGATTGCCATGGCCAGTTCGGCGACGGCTGCTTTCCCTTCCCGCGCAACAACATCCTGACCCATCGCGTCTCTACCGCCATGGGCTATCTCGACGGCGCGACGCGGCTGCGCAAGAACCTGCATATCCTGCCCAAGACGGCGCTGGAGCAGATCGAATTCGAGGGCAAGCGGGCGGTGGCGGCCCTGGTCCGCCGTGACGGACAGAAGGAACGGATCGAGGGACGGGAGATCATCATCTCGGCGGGTGCGCTGCATTCGCCGGGAATCCTGATGCGGGCGGGCATCGGCCCGGGCGATCAGCTTCAGGCGCTGGGGATCGGCGTGCGGTCGGACCGGCCGGGGGTGGGCGCCAATCTGCAGGAGCATCCGCTCGTCGGCATCGGCATCCATCTGAAGCCGGAGGGTCGCCTGCCGCCGACGATGCGCAACAATTTCATGCTGAACATGCGCTTCTCCTCGGGCCTGCCGGGCTGCCCCGGTCAGGATATGAAGCTCTCGGTCTCCAACCGCTTCGCCTGGAGCAAGGCGGGGGCTCATTTCGGAACCACCCAATTCGGACCCAACAAGGCCTATTCCAAGGGCTTCGTCCGGCTTCGCGACAAGAACCCGGAATCCGAACCCATCGTCGCCTTCAATCTGATGTCCGATCCCCGAGATCTGCGGCGCACCATGGATGCGGTGCGCTTCGCCATCGGCGTGCTCCAGACCCCGCCGGCCAGCGAGCTGACGCATTCGATCTTTCCCGGCGTCTATGGCGAGATGATCCGCAATCTGACCACCCAGTCGCGGGTCAACAAGATCATCACCGACCTCGCCGCTCATCTCCTGGATGTCGGGGGCGTCGCCCGCAAGCTGGTGATGAGCCTGGCGATGAAATCCAAGCTCACCATCGACGATCTGGAGAAGGATGACCGCAAGCTGGAGGACTGGATCCACCAGGGCGTCCAGGGCGACTGGCATGCCTGCGGGACCTGCAAGATGGGCGCCCCCGAGGATCGCGCCGCCGTGGTCGATCCCGAGGGCCGTGTCTATGGCGTGGAGAATCTGCGGGTGACCGATGCCTCCATCATGCCCACCATCCCAGCGGCCAATACCAATATCAGCACCATCATGATCGCCGAGAAGATGGCCGACACCCTGCTGGGGCGGCGGGCGCCGCGGGCGCGGGAAGCCGCGCTCTCCGTCTCGGGGTAGCGGCTTGCTTCGCTCGACAGGCCTAGGATAAGCTCAGCGCAATCGGGCGCTGCCGGCGCTTGCGGAGGGCGGAAATCAGCCGCCCGCGACCGGCCGTGGAACCCGGCAAGGGAGCGATGGAAACACAGCTGCCACCGTTGACGGCGCTTCGTTGTTTCGAAATGGCGGCGCGCCGGGAAAGCTTCACCTTGGCGGCGGATGAGCTGTTCCTCACCCCTTCGGCGGTCAGCCATCAGATCAAATCCTTGGAAGCCTTCCTCGGGAACCAGCTGTTCCTGCGGGTCGGCCGCAAGATGCTGCTGACCGACGCCGGCGCCTCCTACTACGCGCATATCCGCAGCGCCTTCAATGAGATCCTGGCAGCCACCCGGGCGCTCTCGGGTCCCCGCGTGGGCGCCACCTTGAAGGTCAATGTGGCGCCGCATTTCGCCTCGGTCTGGCTGATGCCGCGCTTCGCCCATTTCGTGCGCAACCATCGGAACCTCGAGCTGCAGGTCTTCACCCACCGCCACCCCACCAGCTTTTCCGAGACCTCGATCGATTGTGAGATCCGCTACGGCCACGGCAAATGGCTGAACCTGTGCTCCGACCTCCTGCTGCATGACCAGCTGACGCCCCTCTGCAGCCCGGCTCTGGCGGAGGGCGGCGCCCTTCGGAAGCCGGAGGACGTCATCAACCACACGCTCATCTACAGCAACCGGCATACGAGCTGGGACAGCTGGGCGGCAAACTGCCAGGTCGAAGGCATCGAGCGGGCGACCAAGATCCATGTCGATCGCTCGACCTTGGCGCTGGACGCGGCCATCGCCGGAATCGGCATCGCGCTCGAGAGCAAGCTCCTGGCCGATCACGCCGTGAACGCCGGCGAACTCGTGGCCCCGCTCGAGGAATACTGCGTCAGCGAGGAGGCCTATTATCTCGTCTATCCCAAGAGCCACGCCAAGATCGAGCGGGTGAACCTGTTCCGGACATGGCTCATGGAGATGCTGGGCGAGCATAAACAGGCGGCTGCGACCCCCGTCCGCGCCGCCTCGACAGGCAAGGCCGCCTAGGGCAACGCCTTACTTCCGGCTGCGCATGACTCCCATTCACCGTCCGAATGAGTTTTTTTCGTTTCAGTTGCCGCTAGCCGCCATCGATACTGCCCGGCGATGAAGATCACCGTCATCGGCGCCGGAATCGTCGGCATCTGCTGCGCCAGCTATCTTCAGCGCGACGGCCATCAGGTCACGGTGCTCGATCCCGTGGCGCCGGGCGGCAATTGCTCCTTCGGCAATTCGGGCAGCATCGCGCCCGGCTCCTGCATTCCCTTGTCCCTGCCGGGGGTGATCCGCAAGGTCCCTTCCTGGCTGCTGGATCCCGAGGGGCCGCTGCGCGTCGACTGGCGCTATCTGCCCACCGCTCTCCCCTGGCTCCTGGGCTTCATCCGCGCGGGGAAGCCGGCCAATGCCATGGCCGCCGCGTCGGCGCTGCGCGCGCTGCATAAGGGGACCTTCGACAATTACATGCCGCTGCTTCAGGCGATCCCGGGCGGGGAGAGCCTGGTCCGCCGGCCGGGCCAGATCTATGTCTATGAGACCGAGGAATCCTTTCAGCATGACCAGGGGGTGCTGGATATCCGCCGCCGGCATGGGGTGGAGATGGAGATCCTCACCGGTGATGCCGCCCGCGCGATGGAGCCCAGCCTCTCGCCCCTGATCCGCCATGCCGTGTTCTTTCCCGAGGCCGGTCATTGCCTGAATCCCGAGCGGATCGTCCAGGTGCTGGCCGGGGAGGTGGAACGCCGGGGCGGAATCGTGAAGCGCGAGCGGGTGGTCGAGTTCGAGCGCGGCGAACAGGGCCTCAAGAGTCTTCGCACGGAAGCCGGCAGCTACCCGGTCGATGCCGTGGTGGTGGCGGCCGGCGCCTGGTCGGGGAAGCTCGCCGGCCAGCTCGGCCAGAAGATTCCCGTCGAGACCCTGCGCGGCTATCACGTGGTGTTTCGCGATCCCGGCATCGAGACCAAGATGTCGATCCTTTCGGTCACCGGCAAATTCTCCGCCACCCCGATGGAGATGGGCCTGCGCTGCGGCGGCACCATCGAGATCGCCGGCTTCGACAAGAAGCCGGACTACGGGCGGGCGGATATCATCGCCCGCCAGGCCAAGCGCCTGTTTCCCGGCTTGCGCACCGAGCCGACCACCCACTGGATGGGCCATCGCCCGGGCACGCCGGACTCCGTGCCCGTCATCGACCGCGCGACCCATGTGCCCAATGTCTACTATGCCTTCGGTCATGGTCAGACCGGGCTGATCGGCGCCTCGACCACCGGCCGGCTGATCGCCGAGCTGGTCGGCGGGCGCAAGCCGGTCATCGATCTGGCGCCATATCGGGCCAGCCGCTTCGGCTGAGCCGCGCTTTCAACTTCAGCAGGGATGTGACGATGGCACAGCAGGAATCGATCCGGCCCAAGGTGCCCCAACACGCCATGAGCGCCGATATGGCGCGCCGTGCGGCCGAGGCCGCGGCCGCGAAGTCGAAGGAGTTCGGCGCGCCGGTCAGCATCGCGGTTGTCGATGATGCCGGCCATCTCGTCTATTTCCTGCGGGCCGACGGCTGCGCCTATCTCACCTTCGAGACCGCCAAGGGCAAGGCCGCCCTCTCGGCCGCGTTTCGCCGCCCGAGCCGGGAATTCGTCGAGGCCGCGCGGGAGAATCCCGGCTTCTGGCTGAACGCCACCCAGAGCCACGGCATGATCATCGGCGCCGGCGGCTATCCCATCACGCGCGACGGCGTGCTGATCGGCGGTATCGGCTGCGGCGGCGCCACCGGCGATGAGGACCACCTCTGCGCCGAAGCAGGGGCCAAGGCCGTCAGCAGCTGAACTGCGGCCATTCTCGCTGATCGACCTGGTTCTCTTCTTCCCCCTCCCCCTGCAGGCCGATAGGCCTGCGCGTCGACGGGGGAGGGACGGGGTGGGGGTGGCCGCAGACTCGCTACTTCGCAGCAGTCGTACAGTTTCAGCGTGATCCGCGGACGCGGATCTACCCCCTACCCCATCCCTCCCCCGCAAGGGGGGAGGGGGAAGAAAGAACGGGCGCGAAGGAAGTGCAGGGAAGGGCGGTGCCTCAACCGATCCGCTCGCCCCGCGGCAGATGCGGGTCGGCCGGCAGGACGGCCTCCGGTATCTCCTCCGACAGAAGCTCGCCGATGCGCACGAGGCGGGCGGGGGCACGCAGGCGGGGGAGGCGGACGTCTTCGATGGCACAGCCATCGCGCGCGGCGATCATCGCGGCGAAGGTCGCCTGGCAGAAGCGCCCCTGGCATCGCCCCATGCCGATACGGGTCGCGGCCTTGAGGGCGAAGGCACTGCCGGCCGGTCCGAGCGATTCCGGGCTGAGGGCCGCGGCGGTGACTTCCTCGCAGCGGCAGATCAGGGTCTCCGGCGTGATGAGCTGGAGATAATCCGCAGGCGGTCGATAGAGAGACTCCAGCCCGAGGCGGAAT
>Ga0105238_10003407_pt1 | contig 15861 bp, 11 predicted proteins | sample KBSC34metaG_FD_81526 | JGI IMG/M metagenome (GOLD analysis project Ga0105238, IMG submission 81526) | Corn rhizosphere microbial communities from Kellogg Biological Station, Michigan, USA - KBS C3-4 metaG | ecosystem: Host-associated > Plants > Roots > Rhizosphere > Soil | place: Michigan, USA... | reverse complement strand
TCGTCCAGCAGCGTTGCCGCCCGGGCGGCCAAGACGAGGGGAGAGGCGGCGAGGAGGCCGGCGGCGAGAAGGCCCTGGAAAAGTTTCGGCATCTATGGGACTCAAGCTGTTTGCGGCCATGTTAGCGGCGAATATGGGAGGCGGATATGGACGGCGGACAATCACCGAAGCAATTGCAGATCGATTTTGTCTCGGACGTGGTCTGCCCCTGGTGCGTGATCGGGCTGAAAGGCCTGGAGAAGGCGCTGGAGAACCTCAAAGGCACCGTCGATGCGAAGGTCGAACTGCAGCCGTTCGAGCTCAATCCCGGCATGCCCAAGGAAGGGCAGGACGTGGCTGAGCATGTCGCCCAGAAATTCGGCGGCCAGACCGCCCAGCTGAACCAGGCGCGCGATGCGATCAAGGCTCGCGCCGCCGATCTCGGCTTCACCATGGCGATGCGGGAGGACAGCCGCATCTATAACAGCTTCGACGCCCACCGCCTGCTGCACTGGGCCGGGCTGAAGGGCAAGGGCGTCGCGCTGAAGCTGGCCCTGTTCGAGGCCTATTTCACCGACAGCGCCAATATCAGCGACGCTGACGTGCTGTCGGCCCGGGCCGAGAGCGTCGGCCTCGACCCCGCCGAGGCGCGCGAGATTCTGGCCTCGGATGCCTACAAGGCCGAGGTGCTGGCCGCCGAGGACATGTGGAAACGGTCAGGCATCAGCGCTGTGCCGTCCGTGATCGTCAACCGCAAATACCTGATCTCAGGCGGCCAGCCGGCCGCGGCCTATGAGGAGACGCTCCGCCGGATCGCGGCGGAGGCGGCCTAATACGGCGATTTCGACGGGAGCCCCGCTTTCGACAGCAGGATCGATTTCCACAGGCCGCAGCGATGGTCGGTGAGGAACGATGCGGTAGTGGCAGGTGTCGGCGGGGTCAGGCTCAGGATCGTCCGTGTCTTCTCGGTGAAGGCGGGCCAGGCCGGGGTTTTCGAGCCCGCCGGGTCGCCGCTCCGCGCCATGTTGATCCAGTAATCCTGGATGGTCGCCCTCAGCGTCCGCTGGTCGGCCGAAAGCTGCGGCGGCCCGTGGGGGTGGAAGGCGGCCACGTTGTAGGCTGGAAACAGATAGGACAGGTCGGCGCTGTGCGGGCTGCCATAGGAGAAGCCGGCCACGGCAGGGCCTGAAGCGACAGGGGCGTTCGGATCGTCAAGCTCATACTCCCAGACACTGGTGTGCCGCGCCATCTGGGCATTCAAGAGGTGCGTGTTGCAGGCGAAGGCGATGTCCGTGAGGATCGCGTCGTAGGCATAATCCGGGATCGCGAAGTCCCGCATCGGATAGGCGTAGAGCACCTTGTCGGCGATAGGGCCGAACAGGCCTTTGACATCGGCGACATACTGCTTCTCGGTCAGCGCCGGCGCATTCTCCAGCCCGCGCGCAAGGCCGGTGAACAGCCGGTACTCGTCATGATTGCTGCCGTTGATCACCGGGACCTTCTGGAACTTGCCCTCAGCGAACGCAGTCGCCGGCTGCAGCGGCAGAACGCGCCCGTCCACCACGGGAGACACGGCCTGCAGGTTGGTCAGCGGGTTCAGCGCGGCGCCGATCTTGTCGGCCGACAGGGCATAAAGGCAGGCCCGCGTCTGGTTGGGGCAGCCCAGCGCCTTGGCTGCGGCCTGGCCCGATGTTTCGGCATCGGCCAGGGTCGGCAGGGTGGTCATATAGGCCCCGCTCTGGGCGATCGCGGCGGCGAGCGGCCCGGCGGTGGGTGAGACGAGCTGGTCGATCACGCTCTGCCCGCCGGCGGATTCGCCGAAGATGGTGATCCGCCTGGGATCGCCGCCGAAACCCGCGATGTTGCGCCGGACCCAGGCCAGCGCGGCCTGCTGGTCGAGGATGCCGTAATTGCCGGAGACGTGGCGCGGATCGTACCGGCTCAAAGTCGGGTGGGCGAGGAAGCCCAGATAGCCCAGCCGGTAGTTGATGGTGACGACCAGGATATTGCCGCGCCTGACCAGCGCCGACCCGTCGAAATCCCGCCCCGAGCCGGAGACGAACGCGCCGCCATGGATCCAGACCATGACGGGGAGCTTGCTCGTCCCGGTCGCTGCGGCCGGTGCGAAGATATTCAGCGTCAGGCAATCCTCGCTCACCGGGTAGGCGGCGAATTGCTGCTCGCAGGCGGGGCCGAAGGCGGTGGTGTCGAGCGTGCCGGCATGGGCGACCGGCGCCTGGGGCGCCCGCCAGCGCAGCTTGCCGACCGGCGGCGCGGCATAGGGCACCGCGCGGAACTGCGCGACCTCGGCGATCGTGATGCCGTTGACCGGCCCGCTCTCGGTCGGGCGGGACTGCGCCTGGGCCTGTATCGCTGCCAGGCAGGCCAGGGCGAGCACGATGGCGCGGCCGAGCATTTTCACTGTTGCCGATCCGGTCATGCCGTCCTCCCCATCCGGTCGGTTCCGCCGACGGGTTCGATTTGACCATGGCCGGACGCGGGCGGCTATCTGAAAATGGCTTTGCAGTGGCCGACCGACCGGTGGTTCAGCCAGAGGCCGGTGGGCCATCGCCAATGCCGCGGCGCAAACGGACCGAGACGCTCGCGGCGCAGGAAGTCTCCTACGCTGCACAGGTTGAGCAGTGCTGCGCGGTTTGCCTCGAAGAAGGCGAAGCGCGTGGAATAATCGTCCGGCAATTGCCGCCAGGCGGATGCGGCTTCCCCTGCCGTCGCCGGCGCGCCGGCGGCGCTGCCGATCACCGCGACGCCCCAGTCGATATCGACGACATAGACCGGCCGCTCAGGGTGGAGCAGCAGGAAATCGACGAGCGCGGCATAGCTTTGCCCGGTCCAGTCGCCGGCGATGAAGTCTGGCGTGGTGGTCGCCAGGGCGGGGGGCGCGGCGTCGTGCATGACGATCAGGCCCCGGTCGGAGACCAGCGAGAAGGCAAAGGCCAGGTCCCGGGCGGAGCATTCGTAAGTGTGGTGGGAGTCGACGAAGACGATGTCATAGCGCCGCCCGGCGCGCACCAGCTCAGCCGCGATCGCATCCAGGCTGGCGGTCTCCGACCGCCACACGATCCTCTCGCCGTCGTCGAAATCGGGCGGGCAGCAATAGACGATGCGATCGCACCGCTCCAGACCCTGCCGCGCGACCTGACCGAACAGGAAACCGGTCGTCGGCGCCGCGATCTCAAGGTAGGAGGTGAAGCCGTATTTGCCGATCAGCAGGTTGATGATCTCGACCTTGGTTCCGACCGGCCCCATCGTGTCCCTCTGAGGCGAACTCTTTTTGCCGAGCGGCCGCCCCGTCCGCGCAGCATCGTTATTTCGTAACCATAGCCCGGCACGGGGAGTAATCAACGGGGGAAAAGTGTATGTCGGTATGGGGCGCGTACCTGCGATAAAACGCTCGCCAGGTAGGCTCCGTCTCAGCGCGCGGCGATAGGCCGGAAATAATGAACGTGCTCATCGGGGCTCAATAGAAACCGGCCGGCAAGCTCCAGCGCCTCGTTGTCGTTGGACGACAGCTCGGCCTTGCAGGTCGGGACGCCGTCGGCGTTCAGGATGACGACGTGGCTGTCCTCGATCCGCCAGCCGGCTTCGTTCGGGTGGTGATAGCCCTGAATGCTGCCGTCCACCTCGAACACGAAGCTGGAGCTGATCCGGCTCCGGTGATTGGCGCGCGCGGGGCCGCTTTCGAAGCAGAAGACGTTCTGCGTCAGCCAGTCCTGCGTGATGTCAGGACGGCTGTCGGGCGCCCCGACGAAGGTGACGTGGTCCGACGGGTCGAGCGTATCCGCCCGCGCGCGATAGTTGTCGTCGGCGAACGGGAATCGCTCGGCGAACAGGCGGAACGGGCTGTTCTTTTCCGTCTTGGTGTAATTCATCTGCAGCTCGTCCACGCCGAGGCTCTGCATGATGAATCTCAGCGCCGCGCTCTCCGCGGCCAGCCCGGCCACCCGGCATGACATCACGAACTGCGTGACGGTCCGGTCCTTGACGCTGACGAAGCAGATATCGCCATAGCCGGTGTATTTGTCCGAGGCCGAGAAGCAGAATATCTCGCCGCCCTGGTCCAGGAAGGCGCGCACGAAATCCAGGTCGGTTTTCTTGCCGGTCGAGTTCCATTGGTTGGTCTTGTTGGTCAGCTCGACGCAGCGCTGGATTTTGTCCCCACCTTCGTCGGCGGACAGCGTCATGCACTCCATGGTGAGGCCCAGGCTGACCAGGAATTCCTCGTCGGTCATCGCCGTCCGGTCGCTCTCGCGCTGAACCTGGCCGACGATCGCCTGGGAGCGGTTGACCGATTCCTCGGTGATGACCCGGACCTGGGTTTCCGGCGCATTGAGCAGCAGGTGGCGGTGCCACAGGAAATATTTGCCGAACACCCGCATGGCGGGGAATGCGTGCGACATGCGGGCCCGCTCGACCGGATTGTCGTCGATATAGATGACCGAATCCGGTAGGAGGTTCACCGCCTTCAGCAGCCGCCCCATGTTCGCGGGCTTTTCCTCGAAATTGATGAAGCGGACGGCGAAATCGTCCAGCTCGAGCTCGCCCTCGAAGATCTGAGGGAAGCGTTCCCGCACCACCTCTTCGTCGTTGCGCGAGATGATCCCCAGGATGATGCCGCGCCGCTTCAGATAGGTCAGGGCCTCGGCCAGGCCGCGCGGCCAGCCCTCGGCCATCGGCGCCAGGCGGCCTTTCATATAGGGATGGTTGTAATCGATCTTGTCCGACTTATCGCCCAGCACGCCCTTCCACAGCGTGTCGTCCAGGTCGACGACGACCATCTTCACCGCATCCACGCCGTGATAGGCCCTGTGCATGGCCTTGATCTCGGCGGCGACGGCTTCGTGGAAGAGGCGCGGCTCCTTCAGCTCGAAATGCGCGCGCATGTCGGGCGTGCTTTCCATGCGCCGTCCCTGGGCGCCTTCGTTCCGGCCCAGGTCTTCGTCATAGCGGAAGGTATGAACGCTGTTGTGCGAGAACCAGTCGACATATTCGTCGGAGAAATACTGCTTGCCGAGCGTGTTGGCGATCTGGTCGATGTCGAGGACATAGGCATTGCCCAACTCAGCGCAGATCGCCTCCAGCTCCCGGTTCAGATCGGCGATGTAGCGCTGCGGATTGGCCAGCGCGCTGCCCCGCTGCAGCCGCCCGACCGGGTTCAGGGTCGGCACCAGGAAGTTGCAGACGAATACCGGCGCGCCGCCGCCCTGATAGACCTGGGCGCAGCGCGTTATGCATTGCCGCAGCTTCTGGACGCTGCCGCGCAGAAGCTCTTCGTACTCTGCAATGCTGGCGAATGTGGTGTGCACCAGGCGCGGCGTGTCGATCAAAGCGCGCGTGGGGATTTGCCAGACCTGGAGGTCGTATGTCTTGTCGGCCGAGATCTTCGGCAGCAGGCCGCCATGGAAGACGATGTGGTCGTAGGGCGTGCCCAGATGGCGGGGCAGCTCCTCGGTTGTGCAGGCGCCGATAAGCAGCAGTTTGCCGATGGGGCGGTCCGTGACGCTCAGCAGCGTCGGGTTGCGGAAGTTGCTTCCCTTGTAATGGGGGGCTGCGTCCTCAAACGAAATGTCGTCGACGATCATTTGACGTCCATTTATGGGGGTTTGACCACCCGGGGCCTGCGGACACTATAGCTGTCTTGTGCGAATTCTTGAAGCTTTGCGGGCGCTCCGGTCATGAAAAACAGGTGCGGAAAGCGGGGACCTGCTATAGGGGGCGGGCACGAGCGCGGCGACGCCGGCCGGCCGGCGAAAAGGGAGGAAACCGCGATGCTCAATCTGTCCAACGACGAGCTGTTGACCACGACCCGCACGGTGCGCAAGCGCCTGGACCTGACCCGGCCGGTTCCGCGCAAGGTGGTCGAGGATTGCATGAATCTCGCGCTGCAGGCGCCCAACGGCTCCAATAACCAGGCCTTTGAGTTCGTGATCGTCGAAGATGCAGGCATGCGCAGGAAGGTCGCCGACATCTATCGCGCCGGCATGCAGCATTTCATCGACATGATTGCCGCCGATCCGTCGATCTACTCCGTCAACGATGTCGGCCGCTCCCGCCGCCGTGAGGAGATGAGCATCTCCACCGCGCATCTGAACGACCATATGCACGAGGTGCCGCTGCTGGTGATCCCGTGCCTGATGGGCCGGATGGAAGGGCAGAACACCTTCTACCAGGCCAGCCTCTGGGGCTCGGTCTGGCCGGTCACCTGGAACTTCATGCTGGCTTGCCGCTCACGCGGGCTGGGCACCGCGCTGACGACCGTGCATCTGTGGAAGGAACGGGAAATGGCGGAGCTGCTCGGCATCCCGTTCGACAAATACAGCCAGGTTGGGCTGATCCCAGTGGCCTATACGGTCGGCACCGATTTCAAGCCGGGGCAGCGTGTGCCGGCGGGCGAGGTGATGCATTGGGATCGGTGGTAGGGCCGATCACCGCCCCACATCCAGCACCGCCTCCGCAAACCTCTCCGGCGCCTCCTGCGGTGCGTTATGCCCGATGCCTTCGAACACACGATGCTGATGCGGCCCGGTGAACCTCGAGGCTGTCCGCGCCGTCCCGACCGGTCCAGCGACGCCGTCCGCATCTCCATCGATGGTGATAGCTGGAACGGTTATCGGCGGTTGGGCCGCCAATCTCCGCTCGATCCCGTCATAGGCCGGGTCGCCCTCGGCCAGGGCGAAGCGGTGGCGGTAGGATTGGATGACCACGTCGACGAAATCCGGATTGTCGAAGGACTTGGCGGTGCGGTCGTAGGTCTCGTCGGTGAAGGCCCATTTCGGGGACCAGAGTTTCCAAAGCAGCTTGCACAGCGCATGGCGGTTTTTGCCCAGGCCGGCGCGGCCGCGTTCGCTGTGAAAATAATATTGGTACCAGAAGCGATGCTCGGCCTCGGGCGGGGCGGGTTCGCTCGACCGCGCGATGTTCTGGATGTTGTAGGCGTTGAACGAGACGAGGCCGCGGACGCGCTCGGGCCATAGGGCCGAGACGACGCAGGCGGCCCGGCCGCCCCAATCGTAGCCGGCGAGGATGGCTTTCTCGATCTTCAGCGCATCCAGCAATGCCAGCAGGTCGGCCCCTAGCGCACCCTGCTGGCCCGAACGCGGCGTATCGGATTTCAGAAAGCGCGTCGGGCCATAGCCGCGCAGATAGGGCACGATCACCCGTGCGCCTTTGCCGGCCAGGATTTCCGCGACCTCGTCATAGGCGTGGACGTCGTAGGGAAAGCCATGGAGCAGCACCGCGGGCCAGCCATCGGCCGGGCCGCATTCGATATAGGTGACGTTCAGCACGCCCGCATCGATGTTCAGGGTCGCCATGAAGACCGTCCGCCGCCAGGTTGCGAGATGCGCAGATTACGGTGGCGATTTGGCGAATCCCAGGGTGCGGTTCGCCACCGGCGGTTTAGCTTGACCGAGCGGGATATATCGCAACACTATAACGAGGATAATTTCGAAATAAGAAGAGGCGCCGCCTCTAGAACAAGGGATGTCGGCAGGCTGTGAGTAACTGTCCCGCTCCGGACGATGTTTCGGAAGTATTTCTCGTCACCGCGGGCGACACAGTTACCGATGCGTGGGAAAAGTACGAGCTGCAAAATCGGGCCCCGCCCAATATCTACGTCAATCTGGGCCTCCTCACTCTTGGCACCGCACTCAGGAACAGGCTTGATACAGCAGGGGAGACGCGGCTCACCATCCGCTATTTCGACGGCACGCTGTTCGACGAGGATATGCTGATACGGCACATCGCCGCGCATCCGTCGCGCGTGTTCATGCTGGCCTTCAGCACCTACACCAGCAATTACGGCGCCACGCTGCGCCTCGCCCAATTGGCCAAGGCGATCAATCCGAACATCGTCACGGTCTTCGGCAACGATCATTTTTCGGCGCTGTACGAGAATATCCTGCGGCGCAATGAAGCGACCGTGGATTACGGGTTTTACGGCAACGATGTCACCGAGGGGTTTGCCGATTTCGCGGTCGACCTCTGGCGCGACGGATACGACGCCGGCGGCCGCCGGCAGTTGCCGGACCTGCGGAAATATAGCGGCCTCGTCTATCGCGATGGGGGCCGGATCGCCGTCAATCCGGAGGACCCGTCAGAGTTCTACCGCCTGCCGCTGGTCGACTACTCATTGGCCAATAGCTGGCTGGATCATCACAGCCGGTATCACGCGGAGCAGCGCAAGCTGTATGCCCATCGCTGGGACCGCGACTATCGCATGACGGTGGTCGATATCGCCCGCGGCTGCATCAAATTCTCAGGTCCGCGCTCGGAGAAGGGGATACCGGACGGGGCCTGCAATTTCTGCGCGATCATCCCCGGCACCAAAGCCATCGCCGCGCACACGCATGAGCGCGCCTGGGAGATACTGCGCAACGCCTGGGACCAGGGCAGCGATTACTTCTGGGTCACCGCCGACGAGCTGCCGACCACCTTCTGGCCGCTGTTGCGGGAAATGGCGGAGCACCGGCCGGCCTGGTATGAGGCGATCCCCAAGGAAGCACGGCCCAAGCTGCTGTGCTATGCCCGGTCCGACGCGTTCCGCAAAAGCCACGCGCACCGGATCGATGCGCTGGTCGACCGGCTGAATGTCGATGTGTTCTGGATCGGGCTGGAGGCCTTTTCCGCGACCTCGCTGCACGCCCTCAACAAGGGCTACCGCAACCGGATCGAGAACGCGGAAGACGTCATGGTCCATAACCTTGTCGCCTGCGAGGAAATCGCCCGGCGCGGGTGCCAGCTGGGGGCGGGGATCATCATCACCCATCTGGGGATCACGCCCGCGATCATGGACCGCAACTATGACGTGCTGGAGCAGTTCATCGGGCGGCATTCGCGCGTCTTCTCCGAGCTGCTGCCCGACCTGCTGCACCCGCTGCCGGGATCGCACGCCTATGAATATCTCTGCACCCCCGGTGCCGCGCAGTCTGCGGCGGACACGTTGGGCCTCAAGATCGACAACCGCTATCTCGCCGGCATCCACGACAAATATATCGGCTCGGACTGCCCCGATCCGGCTGAGATACTGCAGGATTTCATGCGCGGCTGCTGCCCGGACATCTCCATGGACCAGGCGATGCATTTCATCGGCAAGATTCAGGATCTGCAAGCCAGGTACGGCATCGTTTCCGAGATCGGCTCGCTACATAACCAATAACGAGGGTGTTGAATGCGGCTTTCCGGTATCGTATCGCGGCTCGGCATCCAGACCACCGGATATCGCTCGCAGGGCCTGACGGCCGACTTGCTGCTGGGTAGCATCAACGGCCTGGACTACACGCTGTGGATCCTGGCTTTCGCGGCGTTGATCTTCCAGGGCGCGATCGTCGCCTATATGCCGCTTGCGATCACGCTGCTGCTGCTCAGCACGGCCGCGCTCATCGGCCTTATCGCGACGACCTCGAAAATCCCCATGAGCTTCGCCGGGCCGGAGGAGCAGGCGGCGATCATCCTGGGCCTGGTCGCGCTGGTGATGAACGAGCGGATCGCCGAGTTCCACTCGCCGCATGCGGCGGCGGCGACAATGTTCGCCATCATGGCGCTGTCATCCGTGCTGATGGGGCTGTCGTTCTACCTGTCGGCGCGGTTCAATCTCGGCCGGGTCATCCAGGTGATTCCGTTTCCCGTGCTGTGCGGCTATCTCGCCGGCACCGGCTGGCTGTTTACCGAGGCCGGTATCAGCATGAACAGCGGGGTCGATTTCGATGTCGGCATCGGAACCGCATTGCATAGCGGCGCGGACAAGGCCGGCATCGGCTTCTTCTTCCCGCATATGTATGCGAACGAAATCCTGGTCTTCGACGCGCTGATCCGCTGGCTGCCGGCCTTCGCGGCGGGGGCGTTCATCTTCGTGGCGCTGCAGATCAGGGAACATTGGCTGGTTATCCCGCTGACCTTGATCGCCGTGATCTCGATCTTCTACGGCATCGCCTGGTCGCATGGCGCCGGCATCGAACAGTTGCGGGCCGAGGGCTGGCTGTTCCATGTCGGATCGGACACCGATGTCAGCGGCCTGTTCACCCTCGATTTCCGGCACATCGACTGGAAATTCGTGGTGGATATGCTGCCCGAAATGATCACGATGGTGGCGATGACCCTGCTGACCACCGCCGTTGCGCTGTCGGCCATGGAGGCGGGCACAGACATCCCGATCGATTTCAATGACGAGCTCAGGAGCCACGCCGTGTCCAACCTGGGCTGCGCCCTGTTCCTCGGCATGCCCGGCGCCACCGAGGACGCGGCGACCATCATGGCAAAGCGCATGGGCGGCAGCAGCCGGCTGTTGCCGCTATTCGCCTGTGTGCTGTTTATCGCGGCGGCCTTCGCCGGCCCAGCCGTGATCTCCTACGTGCCCAAGGTCGTGATGGGGGCGCTGGTGTTCTATGCCGCGCTGTCGCTGTTCTACGACTATCTGATCGATGCCTGCCGGCGCCTCAGCCGCGCCGATGTGGCGACGGTGTGGATCGTCTTCGGCGGCGTCGTCCTGTTCGACTTCGTGCCCGCCCTCCTTATCGGCCTGGCGATCACCTGCGTTCAGTTCATGGTGCGCTATGCCAAGGCCAGCATTGTCGAATCGACCTATCTGCTGGACGGCGATCCGCGCACACGGGTGTTCAACCTCCAGGGCTATCTGTTCTTCGGTACCGCCAACGGCTTCTTCGACGAGGTCAAGTCGATCCTGGAGGGGCCGGACGCCGGCAGCCGCTTCATCTTCAATTTCGACCGCGTGACCGGCATCGACTATACGGCGGCGCAGACCATCGCCCGGATGTTCCGGCTGCTGGAAGGCAAGCAGATCGCGCTTGCCTGCTGCGGGCTGAGAGGGGAAACCGAACGGACCTTCGAGAAGGCCGAAGTGCTGGCGGAGACCAGTTGCGCCGTGGCGCCGACCGTCACGCTGGCGTGGGCGGGCGGGACGGTTTAAGCGCCTGGGCGGTGGATCGTGGCGACAGCGTAACCCAGGCCCGCCTCGGCGACGCGGTCGCATTCGGCGGCCTGGTCGGGGTCGCCCCGTGTTTCCGCCAGAACGACCCAGCCGTTCGCCGTGGTGACGGCGAAGTGGATATATTGCTGCGCATTGTTCTCCGTTCCGGTCATGCTGCCGGATGCGCGGTTGCCCTTGGCCGGGGCCTCGCTCTTGGTCTTTTGCGCTTCCACTGTGGGGAACATGGTGTGCTCGTGCGCCATCAGGGCGGCGAGAGCCTGGGTGGCCGAGACTGCGCCGCTGTTGGGGATGACGGCCAGAGTGCTCTGCACGCCCGACTCCCACCTCAGGCACCCCGACTGCTTGCCCGGATCGAACGCCGGGATCGCCTCCTTCGGCACGAATACGATTTGCGGGCCGATACAGGCGAGGCCGCTCGGCCTGTGCCGCAGGGTGGTGACCGCGCCCTGGGTCGTGTTCTCGAACACGTCCTTGATCCCGCTCGGCTTGATCAGGAATTCACCGGTCTTCATCGCATCGTCGGGGGTGCCCTTTGGCGGCCCGGCCAGCGAAACGAACGAATTCGAGGCGGCGAGGAGGAGCGATTTGGCCCGCGGCGGCGGCATCGTGGCCGCCCCATCGTCGGAAAAGGCCACATGAGATGCCGTATCCCCCGGCGCCTGCATGCCCGGCGACGTACAGGCGGAGCAGGACAGGGCGATCAGCAACAGCGATATCCGGTGCATTCATTTCCCCTCGACTTGCAGGCACAGGGCGGTGCCGCAAGAATTCGATCCCGGCAAAGGCCGGAACGTCTTCTATTACTATCACTCGTGCTGCCGGATTCCAGCGAAAGTCCGCCGCCTGCCGGCCGGGGACCTCTTTTTATTTGAAATGTTATAACATCACGATTCTGTAACGAACCTTAAACGCAGTTGCCATTTTCGCAGTGTCTGATGTGCGCCGTGTTCGACCATCAGAGGGATTGGCAATGCAAAAGGGTCTGTTGGCCGCCGCGTCCGCCGCGGCGCTGCTGTTTGGAATCGCGGGCGCAGAGGCTGCGCCGGCGAAGAATGTGATCTTCTTCCTCGGCGACGGCATGGGCGTCTCGGAGGTGACGATTGCCCGCTATTACCAGTATGGCGCGGCGGGCCACATGAATATCGACGATCTGAAATATACCGGCTTCCAGACCACCTGGTCGCTGAAGCCCGGCGCCGGCCCGAAATACCTGCCGGACTACGACCCGGATTCGGCCTCCACCGGCACGATGTGGGCGACCGGCAAGAAGACGATCGACGAGCGCATCTCCCAGGGGCCGAGCACGGCGCTGAACGTGCCGGGGCTGAAATACAAGACGATCCTCGAAGTCTTCAAGGCGCAGGGCAAGAAGGTCGGCAATGTCTCCACCGCCGAGATCACCGACGCCACCCCGGCCGTTCTCGACAGCCATATCAGCCTGCGCGGCTGCCAGGGGCCAAAGGACATGACGGCCTGCCCGAACGAGACCAAGACCAAGGCCGGCCTGGGCTCGATCGCGGAGCAGACCGTCGACCATAAGGTCGATGTCGTGTTCGGCGGTGGCAAGGGCCGCTTCGACGATGCCGGGGGGCTGATCAGCGGCGGCGTGGACAACGGCAAGACCGTCCTGCAATCGGCCGATCGCCAGGGCTACAAATTCATCACCAAAACGGCCCAGTTGCATGCCCTGACCCGCAACGACTTGCCGGTCCTCGGCTTGTTCAACGCCGGCAACATGACGACGGAATGGACCGGCCCGGTGGCCGCCCCGGGTGACGGCGTCGCGGCGCATACATGCACTACCGGCCACCGCCCCGCCACCGAGCCGGCATTGGCCGCCATGACTGAGAAGGCGATCGAGCTCCTGGAGAACCCGAACGGCTTCTTCCTGCAGGTTGAAGGCGCCTCGATCGACAAGCAGGACCATGCGGCGAACGCCTGCGCCCAGATCGGTGAAACGGTGGCCTTCGACCGCGCCATCGGCGTGGCGCTGGAATATCAGAAGACCCATCCGAACACGCTGATCATCGTCACCGCCGACCACTCGCACACCAGCCAGATCATCGGCGAGGACAGCACGGGTGCCGGCGATTCCACCGGTTACTCCGACAACCTGACCACCAAGGACGGCCAGGTCATGCGCGTCTCCTACGCCACCGCCGGCGGTGACGATAAGCCGGACGCCCCGCCCAGCCAGCAGCACACGGGCGCGGCGGTTCCGATCTGGGCCTCGGGCCCGGGCGCGAATGCGATCCTGGGCACGACGGATCACACGGATCTGTTCGACATCTTCCAGGGGAAGTGATCGGGATGTGAGACTGGGGGGATGGCCGGTCGGCGGTCCGGCTGTCTCCCTGCAGGTGAAACTTTGACCCCGCTGCCTGAGAGGGTAGCGGGGTTTTATTCTGGCCTCGCCTAGGACACCGGCTGCGTCGCGCATTGGGGGACGGGGTTCGGCTTGGCGTAAGCAGCGGCGGCCGCTTTGGTCAGTGTGCCGGCGGTGGTCTGCCCCAGCACCAGGCAGACGCTGTACGCGATTTTGTGAATGGCAGGGAAACCCCTGAACGGGAACGATTTCTGGCCGTTATAAACGGCGGTCAGGCTGGTGCCGAAATAAGCCGTGGAACCCCAGGCGATCTTCTTTCCGGTGGTCGTCGCGTCAAGGTTGCCGGCGCCGCACGGCAGGCTGTACTGGACTGACTGATACGGCCATTCGCCATCGCTCGGCAGTATCTGCGTCCCGCCGCATGAGCTGTCGCTCGATCCGCCGCCCCCAGCGAACCCGGCGCTGGTGAATCCGCGTTCGGCCGAATAGCCGTCGGCCACCGCGCTTTTGGTGACGCGCAGCGGTTCATAGAGGCCCATCTCGAAGCGGCCCGCGGTCAACACCTGATAGCGTGCCCCACCGTACTTGCGGCTCCAATCCCAGGTGCTGTCGCGGGTCACGGGGGTTTTGGTCAGGATGAAGGAATACTCCCGGTCGGCCCATGCCACCGACCGTACGGTCCCGTCGTTGCCGTTATCGAACACCATGACGCCGTAGGGGCCACGCACGTCGAAGCTGACGAGGTCGGCTTTGGGTCCGCTGCCGCCGGGCGGCACCACATGCGACAGGTCGACGGCCACGTCGATACGCGGATAGTCCAGGCCGTCCTGGAACACCCATGTGGTGCTGACCGGGATGGAATAAAAAGCATAATTCGCCGCCCCGGACGGCAACGGCTTCGAATCATCGCCGGTATCGGGATCGACCGGGTCCGGCGTGATGGTACCGTAGTGGCCATAAAGGATGGTGAAACGCTCAGCACCGGAGCCGGCCGGCGTCGACGGCTTCGAGGCCGTGGCCTGGAAGCCGAGCCCGAGCGGCGAATCGTCCTTGTGGAAGATGCGCGACGCGATGGTGTCGTGGACGCCGCCGGCAAAAAGACGATACCGCTCGTGCGAGACGAAATATCCGAAGCCGCCATCGCCGCCGGTCTCGGCATTGACCGTGATTTTCTGCGGCTTGCCGCTGCCGGTCACAAAATAGGTCATCTGGATGGCATAGCCGCCATGGCCCGTATTGCCGGCACCCTCTTTCTTGAGCGCGGCGGTCCGCACATTGCCGGCGGAATCCGTCCAGCTCCAGATATCGGCAGCCAGTCCGTTGACGGTGCCGGCGGTGACCGTCACGGCGAACGCCGGCGTGCCCACGCTCAAGGCGGCGCCGAGAACCGAAATCGCAGCCTTCATGTTCCCGCTCCCAGCTTGTGGCGTCAGGTTGCCATCCTATTGGATAATCGAGACAATTAGCACAGAACGGGCAGGCGTTCGATTGTTTCCGGCCGCCGATAGTGTTTCCGATGTCCTGGTGCCCCCTGCCGGAATCGAACCGGCACGCCCGAAGGCTCACGATTTTAAGTCGTGTGCGTCTACCAGTTCCGCCAAGGGGGCACGCGGGTAGGGCGCGGACAATACACGAAAAACGGGCGCGGGAAGTATCCCTGGCGCGTTCAGCCAGACGGTTCGCCGAGGCTGTCGCCGATGGCGCGGCGGTAGGCGGCCAGGGATAGTTTTTCGGTGACGCCGGCCTTGCCGCGTTCGCCTAAATCCCGGCGGAAACCCGCGTCTTCGCAGAGCCGCCTCAGCCACGCCGCGGCATCATCCACATCGGCCTCAGCCCATTTGGCGCCCTTCACGGTGTAGGTGCCCTGGGGATCGTCGACCGGGATCAGTTTGTAGTTCACCAGGCCGCTATCCTGCGGCGTCATGAAGTCCACATTACCGGACCAGCCGGTGGCGACGGCCGGCACGCCGTGCAGCATGGCTTCGGCCATCAGCAGGCCGAAGCCTTCGGCGCGGTGGAGCGACAGGATGGTGTCGGCGCTGGCGACCAGGGCGGCCATGTCGGCGCGGCTGAGGGTTTCCTGCATCAGGCGTACGTTGCTCATGCCCTGGATGGCCTCGTTCAGGTCCGCCATCGCCCAGCCGGCGTCGGCGGCGTGGCCCACTTTCAGCACCATCAGGCAGTTCGGGTCGTCTCCGAAGGCCTTGCGGAAGGCGGCGATGGCGGCGCGCGGGTTCTTGCGGCCGTAGGTCGAGCCCATGTCGAAGGCAGTGAGGACGACGAACTTGTCTTCCGGCAGCCCGAAGCGGTCGCGCGAGCGGACGGCGCCGTAGGCCTGGGCCGGATGCGGTACGACCCTGACCGGCAGCTTCACGTCCTTGGGCAGGCTGTCGGCGTTGAAGCGGGTGGCGACCCAGATCTCATGGATCATGCCGAAACCCCGGCGCCAGTCCGGCCCCATGACCGGCAGTTCCCAGTTCCACATGCCGATGATCCGTCGGCCGCGCAAGAATTCGCGGCCCAGCCGGGTCGTCACATAGGGCAGGTAGGGGCCGTTCACATGCAGGATCAGCGTGCCGCCTTCACCGGCCCT
>Ga0105238_10003403_pt1 | contig 15865 bp, 19 predicted proteins | sample KBSC34metaG_FD_81526 | JGI IMG/M metagenome (GOLD analysis project Ga0105238, IMG submission 81526) | Corn rhizosphere microbial communities from Kellogg Biological Station, Michigan, USA - KBS C3-4 metaG | ecosystem: Host-associated > Plants > Roots > Rhizosphere > Soil | place: Michigan, USA... | reverse complement strand
CCGGCCCGCCGTCAGGCGTGGCTGGAGGCCGAGGAAGCCATTGCCATGGTGCGCGAAGCGCGTGAGCGCTGGCGGAAGTCGGGCCGGACGCCTGGCTTTGAAGGCATGGCACGGATGCTGGATTTGGCGTTCAAGCTGAAACAGTTCGCGGCCGGGATGCCGAGTGAGATCAAGGAGGTTCACAATCTCCATGCCGGCAAGGTGTCAGTGGAATGGGAGGAAGCAATCCGAAAAGCGTATCAGGTGGAGGTTCTACCAGATGGACACCAAGCAAATCAACCGGCGCCCAAAGGTGAAACCATTGTGGACGCGGAGGTGGTTTCATGACAGCGCATGAAATCTTTTCAAGGGCAGCCGTTAAAGCCGGTTGTCCGATGGACCAGACATTTAACCTGGTCAAAGGGCAAGCATGGTTGCAGGAGCGGCAACTGGTTGCCTGCGCTGCCGCCCGGCTGTGTGACCAACCAAACGGGCCGACGGCAATTGGTTACGGTGGCGCTCGTGGCGGCGGGAAAAGTCACTGGTTGCTGGCGCAAATGGGTGTGGATGATTGCCAGCGCGTGGCCGGTCTGAAATGTCTGCTGCTCCGCAAGGTGGGGAAAGCCAACCTGGAACACTTCGAGGATCTTCGCCGAAAACTGTTCAACCAGTTGCCGCATGATTTCTCGGCCTTTCGCGGGATTCTGAATTTCACCAATGGTTCGCGCATCATTGCCGGCCACTTTCAAAACGAGAAGGACATCGATGCTTACCTCGGGCTAGAATACGACGTCATTGGCATTGAGGAAGCCACGACGCTGACCAGCCGGAAATATCAGGACATCACGACGTGCTGCCGGTCGTCGAAACCGAACTGGCGGCCAAGGATTTACAGCACGACGAACCCGGGCGGTGTGGGACATGCGTGGTATCGGGCGAAGTTCGTGGCGCCGATGTTGGAGCATCGTGAGACGGAGACGCGTTTCATCCCGGCTCGGGTCACGGATAACCGCTGGAACAATCCCGATTACGTGCGCGTGCTGGAAGGGCTGACGGGCTGGCAGAAACGGGCATGGTTGGATGGCGATTGGGACATTGCGGCGGGGCAGTATTTCACGACGTTTCGACGCGAGGTTCATATCGTCCCGGATTTCGACGACACGCGGGCCGTGGAATGGTTCGCGGCGCTGGATTACGGGTTTGCGCATTACACAGTTGCGCTGCTCGGCTGTCGCGACGGCGACGGCAATATCTACATCGTGGATGAGCATGCAGAGCGGCTTTGGCTACCGCAACGTCATGCAGCCGGCATTAAGGCGATGCTGGCGCGGCATGTGGTGCCGGTTCCCAGTCATTCGCTGCGGGCGGAAAGAAAAGAGACGCGTCCTTTGGAATTGACGGATCTGCGGCGGTTCTCGGCCGGTGCGGACGTGTTTTCCCGTCAGGGCGACGGCTCGACCGTCGCGCAACAGTACGAAAAGCAGGGAATCCGGCTGAAACTGGCCAGCATGGACCGGTTGAATGGTTGGGCGGAACTGATGCAAGGCTTCGGTGAGCAGGAAACCGGTGTTCGTCCCACATTATTCATTCACCAGCGATGCAAACGGCTGATTGAGACGTTGCCTACGCTGCAACATGACCCAAACCGCCCGGAGGACGTGCTGAAGGTGGATGCGGACGAGGATGGCATCGGCGGCGATGACGCCGCTGATGCGCTGCGGTATCTTGTGGCCACGAAAGTGCGGACGGTGGCTCAACGGAAGTTGCGGGGATTGTGAGTTACTTTATTTTTAAAATCACGCAATCACGATTAAATGTAAAATCACACAGTGCTTTAGTCTCGACAGTGCCTGGGCCGGGATCATAAACGGTGACAGCGCTACCGTCATAACCAATGATTGGGAGAACATGGCAATTGCCATTGTTCAGACGAATGACGCCCAGAATGCCATCGCCATTTTTAAGCGATCCAGAGAGATACTTTTCAAATTCCGTCTCGCAATCATTTGGATGATAAAAATAACGATTGCAGTCAGCTGGAAGGAGCGAGTTGGCAATTGCACTAAATGAATCAAAATTGCCATGCGGAAATCCACATAACTTAAGTTCGTCAACGGTTGGCTTATTCCGAAATGCGACTAACTGCCGATTGATAAAGTATCCCTTATCGCCAAATTGTTCAGCGTAGCGCAAAACCATTTCTGTTTGGGAAGGTTTGGGAATCCCAAAATAGTGAAGCAAAACTTCGAGGCCGGCAGGAATACACCATTCATTGGCAATTTGCCTAACCTGCGGGAAAATGGTTTTTGCGTTTTCGAGTTCCATAGTAGCTCCGATAATACGAGGACAATTATAAATTGGAAGAACGGAGTCCAGAGGTTGATAGACCTTTGGCGCGGTCTGGTGCGCGTAGCACCAGCGCCGGGGTTTGGGGACGGCGCGAGTTCCCAATAGCCGGATGGCTGCGCGGCTGACGACCACAAGGCGTCAGCCGCGAATTTTTTTTTGGCAGGATTAAACTTTGGCCGCTTTGCAAACCTGTGGCTTGGCGTTCTTGTCGTCCGTATAAATCAATTCCTGATCGCATGAACGGCAGTGGGTCCAAAAAATCCCGGCATCGCGGCGGCGGCTATACCAATTGATTCCGCACTGGGCCGTGAGCGTGTCATTTTTGGCGCGGGTTTTTTCTTCACGCTTCCAGCGGCGGGTGTTCTTTGCGATATCTTCCTCGGCTTTACGCTGGTCGCGCTGAACCTTGGCAAGTGCCTTCGCGGCGGCTTTGGCTTCCCGCTCGTGCTGCTCGGCGGCACGTTGCGCTTCACATTTCGCCGCGTCGGCGGCGACAGCTTCGGCTTCAAACGGCATCAAATCTTGGTTCATAGAATAGGGCCGCACGGCTGTCACCCGTGCGGCGTTGTTGGTCAATCTTCGTCTGGCATCATCACGGTGATGGCGGGCTGCGGATCGTCGATGTCGAGGGGGCCACACTGGGCGATGAGCTTTATAAGGCGGGCGGGCCGGTTGTCGGCGTTTTTGACGTACAAGGCCACCGGCACGCGATCTTGGCCGCTGCGGGCGCGGATGATGGCGAAACGGAGCATCCAGACAATGTCCCAAAGGCGTCCGACTTCATCCTGGCCGTTGACATCCGGCGGTATGGCGACGTAACTGTCGAACACCGTCCGTGTGATGAACACCGGATAGGTGATGCCTGCTTCTGCGGCGGTCTTGGTCACTTCCACTTGCACACCGTCGGCGACGGCTTGCGAGCGGGTGTAGGCGTAGATGACTGGCCCAAAGGGTGATTCGTTGTTTTCTGTGTCCATAATGGTTATCGGTTAAGGATAGGGATGGCGGATTGCGGGCTGATGCGCTCCAGCTTGGGCGCGGGTTGGATGGTGACGGGCTTGCCGAATCGCGGCGTGATGGTGCGGGGCTTCTGTACCACCGCAACCACGGCGGCACACTCGGACACACTGAGGACACGGCACGGCTGGCCGGCATACTCGACAACGTCGCCAGCACGGAGGGTGTAAATGTTGGTCATGGCTGGCATCCTTTCATGTAGTCATAACCATCGAAGTAGACCCCCTCCTGCCGTGTGTCAGGACGGGCGCAATGAGCCTGCGCCTCGGCTTCGGTCAACCGGCTCTTGATGGTACGAGAACGGCGGTTTTGCGATGGGTAATAAAACCGTACTATGCGAAAATAGCGCGGCTGGGAATTAGTTTGCGTGTTCATAAAATCAAGCGGTCTTTTGGTCGGCGGGGTAGTAGCTGGAATACTTCTGGTGCGGGTCTTGAACGCTGGCGAGCCGGAACTGGCCGCACGGGTGCTGCCATGCCTGCCGCTCGCGGTTCCAATGGAAGCCAAGCTGCGCCAACTGCTGGCGAATCTCGGCGGCGGGCTGGTCTTGGAACGCCACCCAAACCCACTTGCCTACGACTTCCGCAATGCGGAAAAGCTCGGGGGAAGCGGTTTGCAACAGGTGCAAAACCTTCTCGGTGGGCAAGGTGCGGTTTTTCTTCCGTGCCTCGCTGTCAATCGGCAGGCGCGTGTCCTTCCGCTCCACCGGCGCGGCTGCGCCCGGTGCTGCGTTGTTTTGCTTGGTGCTGCTCGAATGTGCGGATTTGCTCCCGAGCCCAGAGTTATTTTTTTGTGATGTAGTTTTCATGGTCTTTTTTTTACTGCTCTGCTGTGCGTCTTCGTCCGTCGCCCTTCACGAAAAAGCGGAAGCCCCAGCCCTCCCTGTGGAAGTAGTCTTCAGAAGGCGCCACGTAGGGCGGGCTGGTGGAATTGGCTGACGCCGTGAGGGCGACGGATAGGGACGCAGGAGCAGAAAAAACCGGACCTGAAAACGAAGCTGTCGACACAAAAAAACCTCCACCACACCTTTCGAGCGTAGCGAGCAAATTGATTTCCCCAACCGAACCGGCTAGTCACATCACAGGCGGAGCGGCGAAGTTGGCGGGCCGGCTGCCGGCAAACTGGCGCGGTGACTGCCACGCGGCGGGCAGGCCGCGGGCCGGATGGGAATCCGGGAAGCAGTCAGCGTGACAGTGCAGACGCGGGACAGCACACAACGCCACTTTGTGAGGCATTTATTCCAGCACAGGGTCTCGGGGTGCCCTGTGCGTCCGGAATAAATGACCGGAGGGTCACCCACAAAGTGTGTTGTGTGATGGTCCCGGAAGCAGTCCGGCATGACAACGAAGCCGCGAAGCCGTTGGGTTCATTGCCGGTTCGGCCAAACAATCCGGGAGGTGACGGCGTCACCGACCATTTTTCTGACTCCCCGATGCTGGAACGTAGCGGAATGATGGCCGGCGGTGGATGCTTGGGCCGCCGAGACAGCAGGCTGCGAAGTCCAGCGAAGGGGTGTCAGACCAATTTGATTTTTCCAGCGGGGGGTGGCCAGTTTCGCAAGCGCAGCCTGCGGAGCGCCGCGAAGGCTGGCCATCCCCGCGACTATTGCGCAAGTCTTGCCCGTGCGAAGCATCGCGGTCTATTGCTTGTTCTGGTCGGGCGAAGCCTCGCGACCAAGTTTGAAACGCCGGGCCGAGCGCGATCAGCGAGACCCGGAAGTGTAACGACGGTTCGAGCCGCGCGAGGAGCGCAGCGACGAGTTTTTTTATTTTTTTTTCTAAAATTTTTGAATTTTTTGGGCGCAACGAGCTTTTTGCCGGTCTCGACAGGTTTGGGACTGCGGAAGGAGCGAGAGCAGCCAGCGCAGTCGGCGGAGCTGGTGCGGCAGCGAATGCAGCGGGCACAAACTGACGAGTCCGGCATCGGTTGCGGGCGGAACCGTGCCGATACTTGGTGCGAGGCACGAGCACAAGTGGCGGCTCGGTGCAGCCAGGGCGTAATGCCAGTTCCGGCCGTGGCGAAGCCTCGCGGCCTCTCCATTCTTTCCCCGCCTGACAGCGCGCCAAAGCCTGGCGAACCTGAACGGTTGGATCGGGCGGAAACCATTCGCGAACCCAAACCGCCCAATGCGTGCGCGCTGTAGCGAAAGGCACGCCGAGAGTGATATTCGTGAACCTGCGAGGCGTGCCGGTGCCCGGAGCAGACCGCGTTAGCGGGCTGCACGGGCATGAGCGTCAGGCGACCGCGCACGCGCCTGATGTGCGGTTCAATTATTCGAGCAGAGCGAGCAAACATCACTCCGCACAACGTTCGCAGATGGAGACCATGAGCCGGTGCGCGTTCGTGTTAGTTGAGCACGTGAATGGAATGTAACGCGAACTGACATTCGATTGAGCGCAGCGAACGCAATTTATCCCCGCATCTCCTTCGGATAATCCTCTTTGGCACGCTTTTCAAACCATCGAAGGAAGTCAGGAAATGTGTTTGGATTTACGATGTCAGCAAGTGGGATTTGAAACAAGAATCCGTACCGGGAAAAGTAAATTGCTACTTTTGTAATGGCGGGTTTGGGATCAAGTTCACCAACATTGCCGAGATGGTGTAGCACGTAATATCCCATCACCTGACGAAAGGCGCCCACATCTAACCTGAGAAACTTGGTTGTTTTAATATCTATGATGGTGTCATCAATGACCAAATCCGCGTCTGCTCCTTCCACCAATTCAGAAGCCAGACCAAAAGTGGGGTTAAGGAGACAAAGGTTGTGGGCTTTAAAATCCTTTTCGTTGACCAAATTTGAAAGAGATTGGATTTCATCAATGTCTTCTTCATGGATAATCCCAATGAGTTCCTCCTTGGCGTCAAAAGACCGGACGAAAGAATCGAGCGTGGCGAGTAACAGGGAGGATTTAATTAGGCTTCTGGAAACAATTCCATCGGCAAGAAACGCTGCCAAGTGAAGTTTAGCGTCAGCGATAATTTTCATGGCCGCAGGTAAAAACGGAGAATCCTTTTCCCAATGGTCAAATGCGGTCAGATATTCAACGGCCGCCTCGGCAACCCAGCGGCGTCCCTGAATTGTTTGCGGGTTTATCCTGGAGACACGAAAACGTAAAAGATAATCAAATGCCGTGCCGATCAAAGATGACCGGCCGGATAGGTGCGGCACAAGCGGTGGTTTGGAGGCAGCAAGATGAGGTTTTTTAAACTCCAAATCCATCCGCTGCCGAACGTCGGCATTATCTCTGATGAATGATGTCAGCATCCGAGCCGCAGATTAGTTTGCCCCGTAAAATATGCCAGAAATGAAATCGCATTGGATGCACCGCAAGAATGTCCTCACGGTGCATCCTTGTAACGGTTAAGTGAACTTCACGACGACCTTTGATTGTGAAGGATCAAGCGTGCTTATCACTTCAACTGACAGGTCATTTTCTGGAAGCAGAAACCATTGTGGTTTCCCAAACGTTTGAGGATATCCCATACCCCCATCTTCATGCCACCGACAAGCCAAGCGAAGATTGGGTTCTCCATCCCAGTAGCCACGTGCCAGTGCGAATCCATCCTTGTTGTACACGACATCGTGCACCTTGAATTTACTCGTATCTCCAATCATATAACACCTTTCGTTATCTTAGTTGCTCTGCGAGTCCCGATAGCAACATCGCTATCCTTTCCGCAAAGTCATGAACCATTCATCAGGCATCTCGACGCGTCAAATTTTATTTTTGAAATATGTAAGGATGCCGCCCCATTGATCGTGCGTGGACCTCGAACAACCATGGTTCAAGACCGTCTATCGACATGAAATGTTTTTATGACAAATCCTGCGCCGAGGTAGTTGCATGCCGACTACATTCTTGGTGCGGCACTATTTGATCGCCTGACAGCGCGCTCGACTCATGGCGAGCCAGAACGGGTGAATCGCGGGAAAACCTTCCGAGAACCCAGGCCGTCCAATGCGTGCGCGCTGTAGCGAAAGGCACGCCGAGAGTGACATTCGTAAACCTGCGAGGCGTGCCGGTGCTGGCGTAGTGGTGGCGTTAGCCGCCACCGCCAGCATGAGCGTCAGGCGACCGCGCACGCGCCTGATGTGCGGTTCAATTCTATCGAGCGCAGCGAGCACAACAACCTCCGCACAACATCCGCCAATGGAAACCGTGTATCCGTGGCGCGTTCGTCATTGTTGAGCTCAGCGAACTAACATTGTGCCGCTTGATGGTTATGGTCTGAAAATTGTCGGCGTGTGAAACTTTAAAAACCGTCAAGCGAGAATGAGAAAATATTTCGTCATCGTGTGCCGGTGAGTGACGGTGTGTGTCAGCGACGGTCAACGGTGCATTTTGGACTGCGCAAATTCTCCAAAAAACCGGTGCTAGAGTTCGCTCGTGCCGGCGAATTCTACACATCTTGAATACAATCTGAGCCTCGCTGCCTGGCTGCGTGCTCGTGATGTGATTGCTGGTGATCAGGCGGTCAAGGCGGCGGGCGAATCTTATTTACCCCGGTTGGATTCTCAAACGGATGATGAGTTTCTCGCTTACAAATCTCGTGCCTGTTTCTTCAATGCGACGAGTCGCACGTGTGATGGGTTTCTTGGTCTGCTCTTTCGTCGTGATCCTGAGGTCAAACTGCCAGATCGTAATGCTGGTGTTGGTGGTGCATTGCGTGTCTTCACAGATGATGTCGATTTGATGGGGACGTCGCTTTTTACTTTTTGCAAGGGTGTGGTTGGTGAAGTTCTGGCCGTGGGTCGGTGTGGCACTTTGATTGACTGGCAAGGGGATGGTGAATCCCGTGCTTATGTCGTTCGCTATCGGGCGGAAGACATTCTGAACTGGCAAACCCAACGCATCAATGGGCGCAACGTGGTGACCATGGTGGCATTGCGAGAAATGATCGAAACTCCTGATGCCCAAGATCCATTTGCCGTAAAACTCGCTGAATCGATTCGTGTCTTGAAACTCGAATTGATGGCTGATGGCAGCACCCGTTATGTCGTCGAACTTTGGCAGATTCTTACGGATGGTTCCCAGCCGAAAACCAAACGTGGCAAGAAGGAATGGACGATGGTGGAAAATCGTGTGCCGCTTCGGCTCGGCAAGCCGTTGCCGCTGATTCCCTTTGTGTTTCATGGTCCGCGCAATTCCTTGCCTGACGTGGACAAGATGCCGCTGGCCGACATCATCACGGTGAATCTAGACCACTATCGTCTGGATGCGGATTACAAGCATGGTTTGCATTTCACGGCTTTGCCTACGGCTTGGGTTGCTGGTTTTGATAAGACGGCTGAACTACGCATTGGCAGCAGCACGGCTTGGGTGTCTGACACCGTAGGTGCTGTCGCTGGCTTTCTGGAATTCAAAGGCCAGGGTTTGTCCACGTTTGAGAATGCGCAGAACCGTGATGAACGGCTGATGGCCGTCCTTGGTTCGCGGATGTTGGAAGATACAAAACGTGTTGGTGAAACCGCTGATGCCATCGAACTCCGCCAAGCGGGTGAGAACAGCATCTTGATGACACTGGCCTTGTCTGTGTCTGATTCCATCAGCCAAGTCCTGCGCTGGGTTTATTGGTGGAACTCGACTGAATCATTTCCTGAAGACGTGAGTGAAAGCCTGGTTCTGCTCCAGATCAATACCGACTTCACAGCCAAAGGTCTGACCAGCCTGGAACTGACTGCGATTGTGTCCGCTTGGCAGGCCGGTGCCATCAGCCAACCCACGATGTTTGATCTCTTCCGTAAAGGTGAAGTCCTGCCCACGGGTCGCACTGATGCTGAAGAGAAGACCCTTATCGGCCAAATCGGTCAGGATAAAAAGGCCGGGGTCTTTCCTGGTGGCAGCACTACCCCCGGCGGCAGTCCCTCCACACAGGCCCAAGCACCGGCAACCGCCAGCAACCCCTAAAAATTATGCCCCTGAAATATAAACTCAAATCGCGGGAGGAAATCCCTGCGGAACACGCCGCTCTCTACGTCGAGCGTGATGGTGCGTTCTACCTGGATGCGGAGGGTGTGACGGAAAAGGCCAAAGCCGATGAGATGCGCAATCATAACATCGAGCTGCGGAAGCAGATTGAAGACTTCACCACGCGCTTCGAAGGCATTGATCCTGATGAAGTCCGCCGGCTGGCCGAAGAAAAACGCAAACTCGAATTGCAGGCGCAAGGCCACAAATCGGAGGAAATCGAGAAGATCGTCGTGGACCGCGTGAAGGGCTTGAAAGCCGATTGGGACAAGCAGCTTTCCGCTGTGACCGGCGAGCGCGACTCGCTCACCACGCGGTTGACGGCCATTCAGATTGATCAAGGTGTCATCACCGCAGCCACCAAGCGTGGCCTGCGTCCGACGGCCATTCCAGACATCACTTCTCGGGCGCGCACGGTCTTCAAGCTGGTGAACGGCGCTGCCCAAGCTTTTGAGGCCGACGGCAAATCCATCCGCTACGGCCGCGATGGCGTTACGCCAATGACTTTGGAGGAGTGGGTCGACGCGCAAGTGTCCGATGCTCCACATCTTTTTGAATCCAACGCCGGCGGCGGGGCTGCTGGCAACGGTGCCGGGGGCACTGGTGGGTCCAGTCGGTCCGTGAAAAATCCCTTCCGCAATGAAACGTGGAATCTCACGGAACAAATGAAACTGCAAAAAACTGATCCCGGGCTGGCGGCCCGTCTGAAGGCTGCCGCGTAGGGTCACCAATAGAAAGGCAACATTATGTCTAAGACAGCAGTGGCGGACATCATCATCCCCACAGAGTTCGAAAAATACGCGATTGAACGCACCGCACAACTGAGTGCGTTCGTGCAAAGCGGTATCGTGGAGCACGTCCCGGAGTTCGACCTGCTCGCGGCAGGCGGCGGGCGCGAGGTGAAAATGCCGTTTTGGAAGGATCTGACGGCGACGCGGCAACTGTTGAGTGACAGCGCGTCCCTGTCGGTGAACAAAATCGGCAGCGACCAGGACATCGCGCGCATCCAGAACGATGCGCAGGTGTGGAGCGTGAATCATCTGGCCAAGGTGATTTCCGGCGATGATCCGATGCAGGCGATCGTGGACCTGGTGGGCGACTACTGGGCACGTACGGACCAGAGTCTGGTCATCAGCTCGTTGAAAGGCATCTTCGCCTCGGCGTCGATGGCGGGCAACAAGCTGGCGATTGCCAGTGAAACGGTGGCAGGCCAGGCATCCGCAACGCGGTTGAACGGTGCCACGTTCGTGGATGCGACGGTGAAGCTCGGCGACCGGGGCGACCGGTTGACGGCCATCGCCATGCACTCCGCCACCGAGGCGACCTTGCGGAAACTCGACCTGATCGACTTCATCCCTGACAGCGAGGGGAAGTCGCAGATCAAGACGTTCCAGGGTCGGCGGGTCATCGTGGATGACGGTCTGCCGACTCGCGCCGGCACGACGGATGGCATTGTGTACACGAGCTACCTGTTCGGTCCGGGGGCGTTCGCCAAGGGCGCCGCGCCGCTGGATTCCACGCCGTTGCAAGGCGGCATGGGCACTGAAGGCGTGGAAATCTATCGCGCCGGCTTGGACAGCGACACGGCACTGATCAATCGCCGTCGTTACATCCTGCATCCGCGTGGTGTGAAGTTCAATTCCGCCTCGGTCGCGGGCGATTCGCCCACGAACGCGGAACTGGAAACGGGCGCAAACTGGACGCGCGTGTTTGAGAACAAGAACGTCCGCATCGTCGCCATCGACCACAACTGACTGCGTCAGGGCCAATGCGCTGGCGCGCGGGACATTCCTGCGCGCCAGCCAAACAAACCATCAACCTCAACTTTAACTGACAATTTTATGGGCAAAGACATTCCTCGCGGACATGAAAAGATTCGTAGTGGTGAACAAATCCAGTTTGCCACCTTCACCAACGTGGCGGCAGCGGTCGCGGCCGGTGTGCCAGCAGCGCAGTTTCCGCGCCGCATCATTCATCTGAGTGCGGGCGGTACTGGCTCCGTGCCGTGCCTGGCCATCAGCGACGGCACGAACTGGAAACAGGTCGCCATCGGTGCCAACGCCATTTAAGTGCCACCATGACCGGATTGCATCCCATCATTCGACGGAAGCGGCGTCCGCTATACATTGCCGACGCGCCGCCCGTCGCCGTCGAACCGGCTCAACCGCTGGCGAAAACGCCCGCGGTTGAGTCCGGGCCGGTTCTACCCCCATCAAAACCCAAACCTGACAATGGCAAGAGCATTTCCACTACCGGGAAAGCGTAACGCGCACTGGACGCCTTTGCAGCGGCAAACCTGGCTGGCGAACCGGCGGCATCATCGCCTCGCGCCGGCACCGGTGTTGCGAGCGGCGTTTCCGGACAAGCTGGCCTGGGATTGGGATTTGCTGAATCCCTACAAATGGAATGTATGGACGAGTTCGAATAACGGCGCGAGCTACTTCCTCATTGGTGATTATTGGGGCTATGGCGATGCGCGCCGGTTTGCGCCCGATGGCGGCGGCGAGCTGTATTATATCGTCGGTGTAGATGTGGATGGAAATGAGATAACTCGGCGCAGCAATGTGATTCGCCCGGATGATGCGCTTTATCCAGCGCCGGTATTGCGCCCGGAATTTCCCGATAAGCTGGTCTGGGATTGGCCGTATATGAATCCCTACAAATGGAACGTGTGGATGAGCCTGAACAACGGCGCCACCTACATGATGCCGGGCGACTATTGGGGTTACGGCGATGCGCGACGGTTTGCGCCGGATGGCGGCGGGGAACTGTATTACATCGTCGGCGTGGATGCTGCGGGGAACGAAATAACCGAACATAGCAACGTCATTCGCCCTGATGATGCTCCTTATCCCGCACCAGTGTTGCGATCGGAGTATCCTGACAAACTGGTTTGGGATTGGTCTTATCCGAATCCGTACAAGTGGAATGTGTGGATGAGTTTGAACAACGGTGCCAGCTACATGATGCCGGGCGACTATTGGGGTTACGGCGATGCGCGGCGGTTTGCGCCGGATGGCGGCGGTGAGCTTTATTATATCGTCGGCGTCGATGCCTCCGGTCACGAAGTGACAGAACACAGCAATGTGATCCGCCCGGATGACATTCAATCGCTTTCGGCGTATCCAGATTTGATTTTGGAATTTGCGGCGGTGGCCAGCGACATGGATTTGAATGTCATCGACGTGAACGGCTGGCGCGACACGGTGAATCCGTCACGCATGGCGGTCTGGGATGGAGTGGCTGGTGATATATCGACCTTTGACCCTGATGATGTGGAGACGGGCAACGGCTTGCCGGCAGTTCGTTTCTACGGTGGCCGCATGTCGATGCCGTTGATTGCTTCATTGGGTGACTTTACGGCGGTGATTGTCTGCTCATTGGATACTGGGGCAATCAGCAATGCGGGCCTGAACTATCCGCGCATGATGGGCGTGGGTGATTATGAGGAAGGCTTCGAGGATTGGACGTCGGATAACACGGCGGTTTTTTGCCAATACGGCCCTGGCGACGGAACCATGAATTTCGTCCGCAACGGAGCGGCGCCAATCTCATTCGAGTTGGATGTCACGCCACCGACGATCTATGTCATCACGAAATCCGGTGGGACGGTGAAGATGTTCATCAAGCAGTCGGGTTACACGCACTTGGATGGTTACCAGGGCGTGACGGATAACAACAATCTGAATTTCGACACGATCAACTTGGGCGGCAACTCCAACGAACAACAAAACATCTACGGTTGCCTGTGGCACGCGGCTATGTGGTCGCGGGCAATGGATGCAACCGAGATCAATGACATGGTTGCCTATTTGTCGAATCGGTACGGAATCAACTGAAAGGAAACATTATGCAAATCACACTCACAATCCCTGATGAAAACGCGCAGCCCCTGGTGGACGGCATCTGCCGGGCGACGGGCTATGTCGATGCCGGCGGCGTGACGAAAGAAGCCTGGACGAAGTCCAAGCTGATTGAGTTCGTGAAGTCCACCGCCAAACGCGGCATGCAAATGGACAGCGCGGACACCATCAAGGCTGCCGTGGATCCCGTGAACATCAACTGACATGGCGCTGACGCTCATTAAGGAGGACGGTACCGGCAAGCCGGACGCCAACAGTTATGCCGACGTGGCGGATGGTGATTCGTATCACGACGGGCATCTGTATGCCTCGGCTTGGACAGCGGCGACTTCTGATAAGAAGTCTGCCGCGCTGGTGATGGCGTCGCGGCTGATTGACGCGGAGTTTCAATTCAACGGCCTGCGCTCGGTCGCGACGCAGGCGTTGCAATGGCCGCGGCTGAACTGCCCCGATCCTGACTCTGAAGATGTCGTTTCAAATACGGTTGTTCCCAAGCCGTTGATCAAGGCTGCATGCGAGCTGGCGCGAGAATTGATTATTGCCGATCGCACCGCCTCGCCGGCCGGTGAGGGTTTGAAATACCTGAATGTCGGCGGCAACCAAACGGGGTACGACAAGACAGACACGCGGCCAATCATTCCCGCCGTCGTCCAGGCGTTGCTGGCTAAATATGGTTCAATGATCAAAACGAAAAGTGGCTCGGTAAAACTTGTGCGCGTATGAGTGAAGAATCCAACAACCAATCGAAGCGGTTTAAATTCATCCCGGAAATCACGCTCGGCAACATGTTGCAGCTGTTTTCCATCGCGGCGGCGGTCATCGGGCTGTGGATGAACATGGACCGGCGCATTTCCGCCGTGGAGTTGCGCGAAAGCATTGCCATCGAGGAACGGCGCGAATTGAAAAAGAGTCTGGCCACATTGGCCGACAACCAGGCGTTGCTCACGCGGACGGTGGACCGCGTAAGCATCCTGTTTGAAACCGGCACGAAAGGAGAATCGAAATGAAACATTACGCAGCCATACACGTAGGCACCCGCTGGGCAAACAAGCATCCTTGGGGCGTGCTGGTCGAAAATATTCACGGCCATGCCGAGCTGTTATGCGTCGGCTGCACCCAGGTGCAGGCCGATAAACTGGTGACCAAGCTCAATGGCCAGCAGGAGAGGCCTGTGAAAAAGAAGTTGGCCGCCGCTCTGGCCGTGCTGGTGGTGATGATGCTCATCTCCGGTTGCACCATGGCGCCGCTCAAGGGCGGCAAGGCCACAACCGCTCAATTGGCTGGCCACATCACCCAAACCGTGGATCAGGGTGAAAACCCGGCGCAGGCGTCGCGGCAGGACCAAGAAACGGTGCGGACCAAATCTTACACCGTGCCGGCCGGGTCGCGGATGCTGGTGACGAGCGTTACCGCCGAAGGGGGCGGAGCGCCCGTCACCAATGCCCAAACCATGATACTCAGCGCGCCGATGTCCGTAACGGAACATGAGGAGACGCGAGCCAAGACGGAGCTTGGCGCGGCGCAGAAGGACACGGCCCGCGAGTTGAGCGCAAAGCTGGCCAGCCTCAAGGGCATCGTGTGGGTCGGCGTGGCCATGTTCCTGTTTGGACTGGCATCCATGTTCTATCCACCGTTGAAGCTCATCATTGGCAGCGTGACGACCAGTGCGGCGATTCTGGTCGGCGGCATCGCGCTGATGATATTGCCATCGCTGATCGTCGGGAATGAACTTTTAATCTTGGGTGGCGTCGGCGCTGCCGTTGGCGTCTGGTTCTTTGCCCACCGTCACGGGCAATTGCGCGGTCTGGTGGATGCGGCCAAAGCCGATCTGGGTTTGCCGTCGAACAATTCTGATAAAGGAGGCGGAGCATGAACCGGTTAATTTCTTTGGAGCGTCCGGCAACTGCCACCAATCGGCATCGTCCGGCGTGTGTGGGCGCGGAAGATGCGGCGGCGATGTTCGGCTGGCCGGCTTACTATCTGCCATTTCTGATGCGGGCCGGGCACCTCAAACCACTGGGTAAACCTCCTCAGAACGCCCGCAAATGGTTTGCGACCGTCGAGATCGAGCGGCTGGGCTGCGACCCGGAATGGCTCGACAAGGCCATCCGGATTGTGGAAAAGCAGATTCAGGAAATGAACCGGAAGCAGCGGGACAAGGAACATCCGGAAATGTCCCTTGCCCAATGATCCTGCCGGCGGCGCTCATTCCGCCGATTCAACTTTCCCGGCAGCCCGCTGCTCGTAGTCTTCCAGCGACGGAATTTTCATCAGCGCCCGTTTCGCATAAGCGCGGTGCACGGCCTTGCTGTTGTGGCCCAAAGCCTCCTGGGCGAACCGTTCGGGATAGCCAACGGTCTTGGCCCGTTCTGCCCACGCATAGCGGTAACTGTGGAGAGTAACGCCCGTAATGCCGAGCTGGCGGCAACGTGAGGCAAACTCGGTGGCACGGTCACCGGCGCGCAAGCGACTCAGATAAGGAAACAGCGGGCCTTCGCCGGGCATGTCCTTGAGCAGATTGAGCACCTCGCTGCCGAGGTGCACCAGCACCGGCACTTTGGTTTTTTTACGGACGAAACTGACGATCTTGTTATCCCAGTCCACATCCTCGCCCATCAGATTGGCAACGTCTCCCTGGCTCGCTCCCAGATGCCAGCAAAGCTGGTAATGGGCTTTGCGCTCCGCGTT
>Ga0105238_10003398_pt1 | contig 15888 bp, 12 predicted proteins | sample KBSC34metaG_FD_81526 | JGI IMG/M metagenome (GOLD analysis project Ga0105238, IMG submission 81526) | Corn rhizosphere microbial communities from Kellogg Biological Station, Michigan, USA - KBS C3-4 metaG | ecosystem: Host-associated > Plants > Roots > Rhizosphere > Soil | place: Michigan, USA... | reverse complement strand
CGCCGATATCCTGGCCGAGCACAGCCGGCGCTGGTCCGGCCGGCCGGCGACGGCCGACGGGCCGGTCAGGCAGACTTATGCCGAGTTGCAAGCCCGGGTCGTCCGCCTGGCCAACGCGCTTCATGACCAGGGCTTCGGCCCCGGCGACCGCATTCTCTGGCTCGGCCAGAATTCCTGGCGGCTCTTCGAAACCATCCTCGCCGCCGCGCGGCTGGGCGGCATCGTCTGCCCGGCGAACTGGCGCCAATCGCCCGCCGAATTGGCCTTCGTCATCGAGGACTGCGCGCCCAAGCTGGTGATCTGGCAGGAGGCCGAGGTCGGCGGGCCGGTTGTCGAGGGGCGGAAGCTCGCGCAACACTCGGCCCTATGGCTGCGCCATGATGGCGACAGCGAATATGAAGCCTTCCTGGCCTCAGGCTCGGACGAGGACAATGAGAAGGAAGTGGACCCCTCCACCCCGGTGGTGATGATCTATACTGCCGCCTTCGGTGGCCGGCCCGCGGGGGCGCTGATCTCCCACGCCGCGCTCATCACCCAAAGCCTCGTCTATGGCCCGGCGCGCGGGATCACGCAGGATTACCGCTATCTCAATGTCGGGCCGTTGTTCCATGTCGCGACCCTGATCGACCTGTTCGCCACCTTCGTCATGGGCGGCCTCAACGTCTTCATGCCGCGCAACGACCCGGAGGAAATCTGCCGCCTGGTCGAGGCCGAGCAGATCACCGGCCTCTTCGCCATCGGCCCGGCAGCCGAGCAGCTGGCCCAGGCCAACAAGGACCGGCGCTGGGACCTGTCCTCCCTGGTGGCGCTCGGCGGGTCGCCCGAATGGAACGCGATGGTGACGGTCGACACCTCGCCCTGGGGAAAGCGCCCCTACGGCTTCGGCCAGACCGAAAGCCTGGGCTATTCCACCCTGGCCCTGCTGGGCGGCCAAGGCGCCATGGGCTACGCGGCGCCGATCGTGCGGCTGCGCATCCTGGACGAGGACGGGAACGAGGTGCCGAACGGCACGGTGGGCGAGATCGCACTCAGGGGCCCCACGGTTTCCTCCGGCTATTGGAACCGGCCTGATCTGACGCATCAGCGCCAGAAGAACGGTTGGCATCGCACTAACGATCTCGGCCGGCGTGAGGCCGACGGCAGCCTTACCTTCATCGGCCCGAAGGGCCAGCTGATCAAATCGGCCGCCGAGAATATCTATCCGGCCGAGGTGGAGGCCTGCATCCGCCAGCACCCCGCGGTAAAGGATGTGGGCGTCATCGGCACGCCCGACCCCAGATGGGTGCAGAGCGTAAAGGCCATCGTGGTGCTGAAGCCGGATCAGGCCGCGACCGAAGCCGACATCGTCGAACATTGCCGGGCCCGTATCGCCTCATACAAGAAGCCGAAGCATGTGGTGTTCGTCGATGCGATCCCGCGCATCGGTTTCGCCATCGACTATGCGCGGCTCAATGAAGAGCACGGCGGCGGCGGTTATCCGGGTGAGGCGGGTTAGGGCTTGGTCGCCACACCTACCTCAGCCGTCATGCCCGGGCTTGACCCGGGCAGCCACGCGGAACGTCCGGGTGCAGGCCTTGGGCGGTAGACGCTAACGGAAGGCCGTGGATGGCCGGGTCAAGCCCGGCCATGACGGTCGGTGGGTAGGGGGCGGTCGCAGCGAAAGGGTATCGGGGAGAAACACATGAACGAAATTCCGGAAATCAAGCTCGGCAGCGTGCTGTTCTCGATCGTCGAGCCCGGGTCCGGCCCGGGCGAGGCCCAGGCCTTCCATCGCTGGTATGAACGCGACCATTTCTATGCCGGCTGCATGATGGGGGAGAATTACTTCTCCGGCCGCCGCTGGGTGGCGACCCGCCCGCTGAAGGCGCTGCGCTTCCCGGCCGATACGCCGATCACGCCGGACATCTCCAGGGGTTCCTACCTTGTCACCTACTGGATCCTGGACGGGGCCTATGAAACGACCTTGCGCTGGTCGGTCGATCAGGTGCTGCAATTGCATAAGCAGGACCGGATGGCGCCGGTCCGCCACAATATCTCCACCGCCTTCTACCGTTATGACTGGGGCGTCTTCCGCGACCCCGACGGCGTGCCGCCCGAGCTGGCGCTGGAGCATCTCTATCCCGGCATCGGCGTCACGATGGTCGAGCGCGCCGACGGCAAGACCGATGCCGAGCTTAACGTATGGCTCAAGGAGTATCTGGCCCGCCATCAGGCCGGCTCGCCCATCGCGATGACCTTGTGCTTGCGGCCGCAGCCCTTGCCCGCCGACTCGCCGTCCTATGTGCCGCGCCCCGACCCGGGGGAGCTCGATGCCCGTTATCTGCTGCTGTCCTTCCTGGAGGCCGACCCGCAGACAGGCTGGTCCACCCCGTTCAAAGCATTGGAGCGCGATCTTGCCGCGTCGGGCGTGGGAAAGGTCATCTATGCCGGGCCGTTCATCCCGACCGTTCCCGGCACGGATAAATATGTGGACGAGCTTTAAGCTCTAACCGGCGCGGCGGATCAGGTCCGCGCCGCGCTCACCGATCATGATGGCGGCGGCGTTGGTGTTGGCGCGGACGAGCCGGGGCATGATCGATGCGTCGACGACGCGCAGCCCCTCGACGCCGCGCACGCGCAGTTCCGGGTCGACCACCGATCCCGCATCCGCGCCCATTCGGCACGTTCCGACGCCGTGCATGCCGAGGCCGCTGAAATGGCGGAGGGTTTCGATGACCTCGGCGTCGGACATGCCCGGCCGGAAGGGCGGGCAGGCGCCGGTTACGTGGCGCGCAAGCGCCGGCGCGTCCCAGATGCGCTCGATCAGCCGCACCGCGCTGACCAGCGATGCGACATCCGCGTCATCGCCCAGCATGGCGAAGTCGATCCGCGGGCCGCTCGCCGGATCGAGACCCTTGAGCGCGATCCGTCCGCGCGTATTCGGCCGCCCCAGATTCGCCCCGACCGAGATGCACGGTGAGCGGTGCATCGCGGGCGGCGAGGCGTTGAAATCGATTCCGTAGGGCAGGAAGGCGAGCTGGAGATCGGGCTCGCTAAGGGCCGGGTCGCTGCGCGCCCAGCCCATGGCCTGCACCACGGGAGAGGACAGCGGTCCCCGCCGGCGGACGAGATAATCCAGCGCGTGGGCAGCGCCTGCGACCGGCGTCATCTCGCTGTTATAGGTCGCCTCGTCGACGAACTTCTGGATGACGAAGCCCACATGATCCTGCAGGTTTTGGCCGACCGCCTCGGCAGGCGCGACTACCGCGCGGCCCATGCCCTGCAGGTCGGCGGTCGGGCCGATGCCGCTGCGCATCAGGATCAGCGGCGATTGCAGCGTGCCGGCGCAGAGCACGACCCCGCGGCGGACCGTGAGGATCTCGTCACGTCCATCCCGCCGGAATCGCACGCCGCTCGCGCGCCCATCCTGGAATTCGACGCGGTCGACCATTGCTTGCTTGATGAGGCGCAGATTGTCCCGCTTCAATGCCGGCAAAAGGTGGCTTTTCGCCGTGCTGCTGCGCCGGCCGCGCCCCTGGCTCGCGATCGTCAGATAGGCGCCTTCGCCCGCGCCCGCATTATAGTCCTCGACATAGGGAAGCCCGGCCTCGCCGCACGCCGCGACGAAGCGGTGCGCGAAAGGATGAGGGGAGCGCATCCTGGAAAGCGCGTAAGAACCGTCCCGCCCCAGCGAGGATGCGCCGGGTTCGGCATAGCCCTCTGCCCGGCGGAAGAACGGCTCGACGTCATTCCAGCTCCAGCCGGCGCAACCGGCGGCGGCCCAGCCGTCGAAGTCGGACTTGAGGCCGCGGATATAGACCATGCCGTTGATGGCGCTGCCCCCGCCCAGCATCTTTCCGGCATGCCAGATCGATCGCCGGCCCCCGGCCGACGGGTCGGGCTCGGCCTCGAACGACCAATCCTTTTGGGGGTTGCCGATGAACCGCATCGTCATGGCGGGAATTTCCCGAAGGAAGCCGGGTCCTTCCGAACCCGCATCCAGCAGCGCCACCCGCACGCCGGCCGTTTCCGATAACCGCGCCGCCACGACGCAGCCGGCCGAGCCGGCGCCGATCACCGCGTAGTCGCATTCCCCCGCTTCAGACATTGGTGACCATCATTCGACGAACGGAATTACGTGGCCGGCGATCGAGCCGCCATCGACCACCATGGCGGTCCCGGTGACGTAGCTGGAATCGTCACAGCACAGGAAAAGCGCGGCATTGGCCAGCTCCTCGGGCTGGCCGATGCGCGCCATCGGCACGGCCTCCTCGGTCCAGCGGCCCAGGCGCTCCTTCACCGCATCCGACAGGCCGGCCAACGTTGCGTTCGAGATATTCGTCTGCACGCCGCCCGGGCAGAGCGTGTTCGCGCGGATGCCGTACTGGGCATAATCCATCGCCACGGATTTGATCATGGTGATCAGCCCCGCCTTACTGGCGCAGTAGGAGGCATGGGCCGTGCGCCCCTCCAGTCCGGCGACCGAGGCCGTGGCCAGGATCACGCCGCCGTGTTTCATCATCTCCGGCAGCGCGTATTTGCAGGCCAGGAAAGCGGCGGTGAGGTTGATGCCGATCACCCGGTCCCACTCGTCCTCGCCGACCAGGTGCAATATGCCCGGCGTCATGATGCCGGCATTACTGAAGAGGATGTCGAGGCGGCCGAAGCCGTCGATCGTTGCCGCGATCATCCGCTGGACATCGGCGCTCTTCGAAACATCGGCCTGGAGCGCGACGGCCTTGCCGCCCGCGCCGGTGATCTCGGCGGCTACGGCCTCAGCGCCGGGCAGGTCGCGGTCGACCACCGCGACCGCGGCGCCTTCGCGGGCGAACAGCAGCGCCGACGCCCGGCCTATGCCCGATGCCGCGCCGGTTATGAGCGCGATTTTCCCCTGAAGCTTACTCATCGGGCTCAACCTTGCTTCGGCCAGAATGAACCCATCACGCCCATGCCCTCCAGCATCAGCCCATAGCCCAGATCGTCCTGCATGCGGCGCTTGATATGCTGGGTGAAGCAGGTGCGGGTATAGCGCAGCGTCAGCGTCGGCTGCTTCGAAAGCTGCTCGGCCAGTTCCCAGGCCCGCGCCATCAGCTGGTCTTTCGGCAGCACCTCGCCGACGATCCCCAGCGTCAGCGCTTCGGCGGCGGGAATCTTCTGCCCGGTCAGATGGAAATAGCGCCCGCGATTGATGCCGAGCAGCATCTGCCACCAGATATGCGCCCCGTCGCCCGGCACCGTGCCGCCCGGGAAATGCGCCAGGTCGGCGAAGCTGGCAGTGTCCGACGCGATGACGATGTCCGACATCGTCACCAGCTCGGCATGGATGAAGGCGGGCCCGTTCACCGCGCCGATCACCGGCACGGGAATGTCGAGCAGGTTCATCAGCAGATCCTTGCCCTCGACATAGATGCGGTCCCAGTAATCCGGGTTGGGGCCGCCGTCGCCCAGCTCGTCCATCGCGAACTCGGCCAGGAAGGCGTCGCCGGTGCCGGTCAGGATGACCACCCGGTTCTCCGGATCGCGGCCGATATTGTAGAAGGCCTCGCCCAGCTGGGCATGGGCGCTGGTCTCGATCGCGCCCCATTTCAGCGGCCCGCCGTTCGAATGCAGCCGCACCTCCAGAATGCCGTCTCGCCGAGTCAGCGCGATATTCCGGTATGTGTCGGCATAGGTTTCAAGCTTCGGCATGGCTTCCCCGTTCTTTGCGCAACGTCTATAACGCGCTGTATCACATGCTGAGGCTAGCCCTTAAGCGGATATTCTTCGGAAAAGCGGACATACGCTTTCCCCCTGGCCAATAGTGTGGCAATGCGATGGTCATGAAAGGACGCGAAGCCCAGGTTGCCGGTCTCAACGAATTTGCCCGGCAGCAGAAGGAGGAGAGCCGCCGCCGGCTGATCGAGGCGGCCGAGCGCGTGTTCAACCGCGCCGGCTATATCGCGCCCTCGATCGACGATATCGCCCAGGAAGCGGGTGTCAGCCGCCAGACCTTCTATCGCCATTATGACGGCAAGCTGGCCATCGCCATGGAGTATTTCGAGCGCCAGAACGACGTGTCGCTGCCGCTATGGCTCAAGATCGGCGATCTCGACTACACCGACCCGGCGGTTGTCATCGCCTGGATCACCGAGCTGTTCGACTATAGCGAAGCGCGCCGCCTGTCGTTCAGGACTTTCGTCGAAATGGGTATCTCCGAGGCGGCGTTCGTCGATCGTATCAAGGCGCTGATTCCCGCGATCATCGATACGCTCGGCGATAAGATCCCGGCCTTCGCCGCCGCGCGGGGCAAGGGCCCGACGGCACGGCGGCGCTGGGTCAATGCCTGGCTGTTCTTTTACCATCTGCGCGAGCAGTGCAGCATGAATGCCTCGGGCTTCATGTCGACCGACCGCACCCACGTCATCGACGCCTTTACCGACGGCTTCCTGGACCTGCTGAACCCCGAACCCTCTCCGCGCCGCCGGCGGCCGCCTGTGCCCTAACGTCATTTACATGATGTAACACATGTAGTAAGACCGGCCTGCCAAACGGGGGAGGCAGGCCATGGGCGATCTCAGGATTTCGTGTTTTCTCGCTCCGACCAGGGATGCGCCGGCCTATGCGCGCCTGGCCGAGGAACTCGGCTATGACGGGGTCTATGTCTATGATTCGCCGGCTCTGTTCGGCGATGTCTGGCTATCGCTCGGACGCATGGCCGAGGTCACCTCGCGCATCACGCTGGGCACGGGCGTCGCCGTTCCCTGCCTGCGTCACCCGATGGTGACCGCGGCGGCGATCGCCTCCATCGAGGAACTTGCGCCCGGGCGCCTGGTCTGCGGCTTCGGCGCCGGCTGGTCGGCCCGCTTCGCCATGGGCAAGCGCTCGATGAAGTGGGAGGAGATGCGGCGCTTCTTCGTCCAGCTGCGGGGCCTTCTGCACGGCGAAACGGTCGAGATCGACGGCGCCCAATGCCAGATGATCCACGCGCCCGGCTTCGCGCCCCGCCGGCCGATCCGCACGCCGCTGCTCGCCGCCGCGTCGGGTCCCAAGGGGTTCGAGGTCGCCCGCGCCGTCGCCGACGGCGTCTTCTGCGACCGGGAGATACAGCCTGGGTTCAGGTACGCCCTCCAATTCGCCGTCGGCACCGTGCTCGATCCGGGCGAGGACCATACCAGCCCGCGCGTCCGCGAAACGGCCGGCCCTATCTACACCACCAATTTCCACGGCATGTTCGAGATGGCGCCGGAGATGGTGGACGCCATGCCGGGTGGCGCCGAATGGCGGGCGCGGCTCGCGGCCGAGCGGCCGCAGAACGAACTGCACCTGGCGTTGCATGAGGGGCACCTCGCCGCCGTGACCGATCGCGACCGGCCCCTGCTCGACGCAGCCGGGCCGGCGCTGCTCGCCACCACCGGTTGGACCGGCACCGCCGAGGTGGTGCGCGGCCATGTCGAGGCGGCGGCGCAAAGCGGCGCCACCGAGATCGTCATGGCCATGGCCGGCCCCGATATTCCGCGTGAGCTCAGGGCCTTCGCCAGGGCTGCCGGATTGAAATCCCGCCCCGGCTGATCGCCGGCCCGACGAATTCCAGACTGTGGTTTTCGGCCATCGCGAAGATCGATGGCCGCTTCGGCAATCTAATTGGCCTCGACGCCATCTGACAGGCGCGTCAGTACAGCTTTACAGCTTGTCACAGACGTTCCGGCGGCCGTTGCCGCCTGGTCCCGGCGTGCCGGGCAACAACAAGCCAAAGAATGACAGGGGGGAAGAGGATGAAGACCCGCATATTGGCCGTGCTGCTCTGCTCGAGCACCATTCTGGCAACCGGATACGCCACGCCGGTCAAGGCGCAGCAGGCGGCGCAGGGGGCCGCATCCGGCGGAACCGGCCTGGAGGAAATCATCGTCACCGCCCGCCGGCGCGAGGAAAAGCTCCAGTCGGTGCCGATCTCGATCACCGCTTTCTCGACCGAGGACATCCGGCAGCACAATGTCGTCGAACTGGAGGGGCTGCAGCACTTCGTACCGTCGCTCAGCGTCAGCACCAGCACAACGCGCGACGCGATCAACGTCTTTATCCGCGGCGTCGGCCCGACGACCAGCGCCGATCCGGCCGTGGTCACTTACTTTGCGGACATTCCACTGCCGCAGCCGGCCAACTCACAGGCAAGTGGCTCGAGCGGCGCCCAGCCCGGCCTGTTCTTCGATCTTGAGAATGTCCAGGTGCTGAAAGGCCCGCAAGGTACACTGTTCGGCAAGAACACCACCGGTGGTGCGCTACTGCTCCAGCCGCACAAGCCGACCAACAATTTCGAGGGTTACGCCCAGGTTACGCTCGGCGATTATAACCGGCACGATTTCGAGGGCGTGGTGAACGTCCCCGTAATCCAGGACAAGGTTCTGCTACGCATCGGCGGCCAGATCGCCCGTACCGATGGGTTCACCAAGAACCTGACCTCCGGAAAGGACCTCGACAACGTCGCATACGAGAATTTCCGGGCCTCGCTGGTCGTGCGCCCGACCGACGATATCGAGAACCAGACGACCTATTACTGGCTGCATTCCAACAATAACGGCTCCGGCGAGCAGAACATCGAGCTGAACCCAAAGAGCACCCAGACCACTTTGGCTATGGTCCAGTTACCTAATCTCCCGTCGCCGATTCCTTATACGATCGGGCCGATCGCCGGAACCGCGGCGACGCTGCCGCTCGGCCCCGGCCTGCCATACCTTGAATTCGGTTCAAAGGGGCAAATCCTCGGCCTCGCCATCTATGGGGATCTGCCTGATATCCTCAAGCAAGTCCGGGCGCTTGGACCTCGGGAAGTCATGAACGGGCCGCTCGACCCGATCAGTGTCTATCGGGAATGGGGCATCATCAACAAAACCACGTGGGACATCAGCGACGACCTGGCGTTCCACAACACCGCCTCCTACCTGATCGAGAAGATCAAGCAGGGCGGCGACTATGCCGGTCTTCCGATCCCCTATTTCGATAACGGGGGGCCCGGTGACGGTGCGCAATGGTCGCAATTCACCGAGGAGCCGCAATTCTCGGGCAAAGCGCTGAGCGGAAACCTCGACTGGTTCGTTGGCGGCTACCTGTCGTTCGAACACCCGGTAGGGCCCCAAATCGGCAGCAATTGCGTGCTCTGCGCCGAGGGAACGCCGCTATCCGCCTATAGTATCGGCGTCATCGGCGAAACGCAGAGGTCCCAAGCCGTCTATACCCAGGCGACGTACAATATGGCCGGTCTGTGGGACATGCTGGAGGGGCTCAGATTCACTGGCGGCTATCGCTATACCTGGGATTACCGCTCGGACTATTCCACGCGAACGACGACGACCGCCGGCGTTACCACGACGAGCCCTGCTGCCGGTTCCGATGCCTTCCATTCCCCGTCATGGCTGATCAGCGGCGAATATCAGGTCGATCCGCAGACGCTCGCCTATCTGTCCTGGCGACGCGGCTATAAATCAGGTGGCTTCAACGTGTTCACCGCCAACCCGGATACGTTCATCTTCAAGCCGGAAATCGTGAAGGTGGTGGAGCTCGGCCTCAAGTCGGACTGGAATATCGACGGGATCAAGGCGCGTACGAACGTGGCTTTGTATCATAACGATTATACGAACAAGCAGGAGGCGTTCGCCGACCCCTCGAATCCGAACGCCGCCGTCGTGATCAATGCCGGCAACGCGGAACAGAACGGTTTTGAGGTCGAAGGTCAGGTCGTTCCGATGACCGGACTGGAGATTTCCGGCTCCTATTCGTACGAGCACGCGAAATATGGCCAGTTCCACGATCCGCTCGGCAATAATCTCAGCGGCAATACCTTCCCTTATTTCCCAGGGAACAAATTCAATCTGAACATCCGCTATTACCTGCCGCTCGACGAGGCGTACGGAAAGCTGAGCGTTGCGGGGAACTGGTCATACCAGTCCCACACCAAGTTCGACGTGAACGCTGGGTACGATCCGCTGGGTACGATCGGCTCGTACAGCGTGTTCGATCTCCGCGCTGACTGGCAGAGCGTATGGAACAGCCCGGTCGATATCAGCCTCTTCGTCACCAATCTGACGGATACGGTCTATCGCGTCGGCGGGCTCGCGGTCTATCCGACCCTGCTCGGCTTCGATGCCGCGGTCTACAACCCGCCGCGCATGATCGGGGCGCAGCTGCGCTACACCTTCGGCGGGCCCGCCGAGGAAGAGGCGGCCCCGGCCGCGCCGTACACGCCGCCGCCGGCCCAGGCCGTCGCTCCGGCGCCGAAGAGCTATCTGGTGTTCTTCGACTTCAACAAGTCTGATCTGACGGCGCAGGCGACCCAGATCGTCGACCAGGCGGCCAGCAATGCCGGCCCGGCGAAGGTCACCCGCCTGACCGTCACCGGCCACACCGATACGGTCGGCTCGGATGCCTACAACATGCGCCTCAGCCGCCGCCGCGCGGAGTCGGTCGCGGCCCGGCTGGAGAAGGACGGCATCGCGTCGTCCGAAATCCAGATCGTGGCCAAGGGCAAGCGCGATCTGCTGGTGCCCACCGCCGACGGCGTACGCGAACCGCAGAACCGGCGCGTCCAGATCGTCTATGACGGAGCGGCGTCTTCGTGAACGGGAAGGGCGTCGTGGCGGGGGGCCTCTATCTCGGCGCGCGGATCATCCCGATCCCGAAATCGGTCAGCCCTGAGGCGCAGGCCGCGCTCGCGGTCGGGCGGGTGCAACGCCCGCCCTCGCCGCCGGTCGAGGACAAGGACGCTTGGCGCGCGCATATCGCCGCGACCAATGCCGGCTTCCTGACGATGAAGAAGGCGGCGCCCCCGCCGCCGGCGCGGTCCACCCTGACGGAGATCGGCAAGGTGCCGGTCTATGTCGGCGAGCCTGACACGATGCCGCCCGCCAACCGCGACAAGGCGCTGATCCATTTTCATGGCGGGGCGCTGGTCCTGCTGGGCGGCGAGCCGGTCCGGCATTTCGCGGCGGACGAGGCGGCGTCCACGCATGGGAAGGTCTACGCGGTCGATTACCGCAATCCGCCCGACCATCCCTATCCGGCGGCGCTCGACGACAGCGTCGCGGTCTATCGCGAGCTGCTGAAAACCTACCCTGCCGGCAAGATCGCGATCTCAGGCGTGTCGGGCGGGGGCAACCTGGCCGTGGCGATGGTGCTGAAAGCCCGCGACCTGGGCATGCCCTTGCCCGTCGCGGTCGGCCTGTTCTCGCCGGAGGTGGACCTTACGGAATCGGGCGACAGCTTCCAGACCAACCGCGAGATCGACACCGTGCTGAACGGCACGCTGGTCGCCAGCAACACGCTCTATGCCGGTGGGCACGATCTGGCAGATCCGTATGTCTCGCCGCTGTTCGGCGATTTCACCAAGGGGTTTCCACCCACCTTCGTCCAGTCGGGCACGCGCGATCTGTTCCTGTCCAACGCGGTCCGCATCCACCGCAGGCTGCGCGACGCCGACGTCGATGCCGAGCTGCATATCTGGGAGGCCTTGCCGCATGCCTTCTTCGGCGGCGCCCCGGAGGACCTGGAGCCGCATGTCGAGTTCCGCCGTTTCCTCGCCCGCGTCGCCGGCTGGGCAAAGGCTTGAACGGATAGCGCGCATCTACCATCCTGGCCCCCCACCCAATGTGGAGGAGCCGATCGATGGCCGCCGTCGCCTTGCCGCAGCCCGAAATCGTCACCGAAGGCCTCACCTTGCCTGAGGCGCCGCGTTGGCATGACGGCGCGTTCTATTTCTCCGACATCTTCGCCGGGCGCGTGCTCCGCCTCGGCCAAAGCGGGCATCCGCAGACGGTGGCGGAATTTCCCGGCAACGTCAGCGGTCTCGGCTTCATGCCGAACGGAGACCTGCTGACCGTGCTGATGGATGCGCGGCTGGTCATGCGCACGCCTCCGGGCGGAAAGCCGGCGCTCCACGCCGACCTCACCGGCCTGACGCCGTTCCATATCAACGACATGGTGGTCGACGCCGGGGGGCGGGCCTATGTCAGCCAGCCCGGCTATGACATGTGGGCCGAAAGACCGGAGCGGAAGCCGACCGATATCATCGTGGTGGAGCCCGACGGCCGCGCCGGCATCGGCGCCAGCGGCCTCCACGGACCCAACGGCCTCGCCATCGGCCCTGACGGCAAAACCCTGTTCGTCGCTGAATCCGGCGCCGGCTGCATCTCAGCCTTCGCCATCGCCGCGAACGGCAGCCTTTCCGGTCGGCGCCTGTTTGCCCAGTGGCCCGAAGGCGGCATTCCGGACGGCATCTGCCTGGACGATGCCGGCGGTCTGTGGGCTGCGATCCCGGTGTCGCGGGCCAATCTCGCCGGCCACGGCCTTGGCGTTCAGCGCATCGTCGAAGGCGGCACCGTCACCCATGCCGTGCCGGTCGGCGCCGGCCATCGGGCGCTCGCCTGCGTGTTCGGCGGCGGCGACCGCCGGTCGCTCCATATCTGCACCGTCGATGGTTTCCACCCCGAGCAGGCGCGGGCGGCCCTGTCGGGAAGGATCGAGCGGGTGGCGCTCGATTTCCGCGGCGCGGGCCTGCCCTGAAGGACCCTACTGGCCGAGAACGGTATCGACCCGCAGCCGCGTCAGCTTCAGCGTCTTGATGCACCAGCCCTGGGGCAGCTTCACATAAGTCTCGCGATAATGGCCGTAGCCGTGCATCTCGCGGATCGGCGCGCCCTTGGGCCAGCGCAGCATGTCCTCCATCGACCAGATGCCTTCGGCCGTGGTGTCCGAGGTGAATTCGATCTCCGGCATATGGCCGTGATGGGTGGTCTGCACGCCCTCGAGCGTCTTGGACAGGTCCCTGGCGAAGGTGGCCGGATCGCCGTGCGAATGCCATTCCGGGTTGGGCGCGGGCGGGGGGACGCCGTCGAACGCGATCGGCGCGCCGTTCAGGTCCTTGGGCGTATAGGCCTCGGTCGAATCGATGATCGCGTCCGGGGTGAAGACCGCCAGATAGCCGGCCCAATCCTTGGTATCCAGGCATCGGAAATACCGCGCCTTCAGCTTCTTGATCTCTTCCAGTGCCAGGATCTGCTCGTTCTCGGTCATGACCTTCCCCTCCGAAAAACTAAAAAACCATTTGACAGAAATGTTTTATGGGTAAATATAGCTTTGTCAACCGAGAAGTGAGTGAAGAGTAAATAAAAATACAATCAAATAACTATTTTAATAAACGGGAGGAAACATGGACGCCGCACGCAATGCTGGGGGCTCGACGCTGTTCGAGGCCGCCCGCCTTTTCGTCCTGCTCGCGGGTGGTGCGCTGGCGGCGATGGTCCAGCTGGCCATCTTGCCGTCGTTGACCCGCATTGCCGCGGTCTATGCCGGCGCGGGATCCGGGGCGATCGACGGCGCCTCGATCGCGCAGTTGGTGACGACGGTTGCGGCGCCGACGATCGTGCTCGGCGCCCCCATCGTCGGCTGGCTTGCCGGGCGGGTCAGCATGCGGCTGGTGCTGCTGGTGTCCGCGCTCCTGTTTGCCGTCTCCGGCGCCGCCGGCGCGGTTGCGCCGGATATCTGGACGATGCTGCTCTCCCGCATGGTGCTAGGCCTGGCTTCGGCCGGCCTGGGCACCGTCTCGATGGGGTTCATCAACGATTATTACACGACCGAGAAGCGCGACCGGCTGATCGGCTGGTATGCCCTGCTCGGCAGCGGCGGGGCGCTGGTCGTGCTGATCGTCGCCGGCGCGCTGGCAGAGATCGACTGGCGGGCGCCGTTCGCGCTCTATCTGATCGGGCTGCCGATCTTCGCGCTCGCGCTGCCGACGATCCGGGATGTGCCGCGCGTGGAAACGGCCGGGGCGCCCGCCGGCCAGGGCTCGGTTGCCGCTGCCACGGGATATCTGCTGCTGATCGTCCTGATCAGCATCGTGATGTACATGGCGACCATCCAGGGGCCGTTCCTGCTCCAGGCACGGGGCATCGACAGCCCGACCCTTCAGGCAGTCATGGCCGACGTGACCACGGTTGGGGCGATGAGCGGCGCCTATCTGTTCGGGTTCCTGCGTCCCCGGCTCGGCTTCTCCGCGATCCTGTTCATCCTGCTGGCCATGCTGGGCATCGGAACGGTGGGCTTCGGGCTGGCCGGGAACATGATCGCCATCGCGGTCTTCGCTTGGGCGAGCGGCTTCGGCGCCGGCCTGATGACGCCGCTGAGCCAGAGCGCGATCTTGAACGCGGTGCCGCCGGCCGCGGCGACCCGGGCGCTCGGCCTCTCCTTCAGCTGCATCTTCCTCGGCCAGTTCCTGCATCCGTTCATCCTGGCGCCGCTGCGCGCGGCCGCAGGCATCCAGGGCGCCTTCATCTGGGTGGGCGGCATCATGCTGCTCGCCAGCTTGGCAGTGCTGCTGTGGCGGATGCTGGCCGGGCCGCGTGCGGTCCCCTCCGCCTGAAGGCCGCTATCCGCCCCGCGCGACGAGCCCGCCATCGACGGTGAAGACCGCGCCGCTGGTATAGGCTGAGCGGTCCGACGCCAGGAACACCATCAGGTCGGCGATCTCGCGTGGGCGCGCGGCGCGGCCGAGCGGCAGGTGCTGCATCAGCTCGCCATAGCGGTCTTCGTTGCCCAGATGTGCGCCGGCGCGCTGCCTCATCAGCGCGACGATGCGCTCGGTTGCGACCGGGCCGGGATTGATGCCGATGACGCGGATATGGTCGTCGAGGCTGCGCCCGCCCGGCGCGCGGGTGAAGGCCATCAGCGCCGCGTTGCCGGTGCTGCCGGCGATATAGTTGAAATCGAACCGTTCCCCGGCGGCGCCGATGTCGTTGACGATCACGCCGCCGCCGCGCGCCTTCATCGCCGCGTAGACCCGGCGCGTCAGGTTGATATAGCTGAAGACCTTGAGATCCCAGCCGTCGCGCCAGGCCGCCTCGGAAACCGCATCGAGCGCGCCGCCGGGGATATCGCCGGCATTGTTGATCAATATGTCGATGTCCTCCGCCGCCGCGGCCAGATGCTCGACCTCACCCGGCTGGCGCAGGTCGGCGGCATGGACATGCGCCGTGACCCCGTAAAGCTGCACCAGCCGGTCCGCGACGGCCGACAGCAGTGTCCGGTCGCGCGCCGCCAGGCGAAGGTTGCAGCCCTCCTCGGCGAAGGCCTCGGCTGCCGCCGCGCCGATGCCTTTCGACGCCCCGGTGATCAGCACCGTCTTTCCCCGCAAGCCTAAATCCATGTCCGGCCTGTCCCGCGTTCGAATTTGATCTTCCCAAACCGAAGCAGTCCGGCTAACACGTATGTTACACTGTGTAAATAACGTTGGTGCGGTCTTCGGACGCGCTTGGCAGGAGGGGGAAGATCAATGGGCCGTTTCAGCAATCAGGTGGCGATCGTGACCGGCGGCGGTTCCGGGATCGGGGCGGCCATAGCCGCGCGCTTTGCCGAGGAAGGGGCCCGCCTTGTGCTGGCCGGGCGCGCGCTGGACAAGCTCGAAACCCAGGCCGCTTTGCTCGGTGGTGGGTCCAATATTCGCTGCTGCGCGACCGATGTCGGCGTCCAGAGCGATGTCGAGGCGCTGATCGATTTCACCTTGGCCGAATTCGGCCGGATCGATGTGCTGGTCAATAATGCCGGTATCGGCGGCCTCGGCCGCGTCACCCAGATCGATCCGGCCAGCTGGCACGCCCAATTCGCGGCCAATGTCGACTCAGTGTTCTATGCCTGCCGCGCCGCGATTCCGCACATGGCCAAGACCAAGGGGTCGATCGTCAATATCTCCTCGGTCTCCGGCACTGCGGCCGATTACGGGCAAAACGCCTATAACGCCGGCAAGGCCGCGGTCATCAACCTGACGCGGGCGATCGCGATCGACCATGCCGCCGACGGCATCCGGGTCAATTGCGTCAGCCCCGGCCTGATCGCCACGCCGATGATCGAGCAGATGCCGCCGCAGGCCATGGAGGCCTGGGGCACGGTCAT
>Ga0105238_10003397_pt1 | contig 15895 bp, 20 predicted proteins | sample KBSC34metaG_FD_81526 | JGI IMG/M metagenome (GOLD analysis project Ga0105238, IMG submission 81526) | Corn rhizosphere microbial communities from Kellogg Biological Station, Michigan, USA - KBS C3-4 metaG | ecosystem: Host-associated > Plants > Roots > Rhizosphere > Soil | place: Michigan, USA... | reverse complement strand
GTCTCCTGCAGCGCGATCGCCTGCGCGAGCTCGGTGACCGACAGCCCCGACAGCAGCGACAGCGCGATCTTCGCCCCGATGCCGTTGACCTTCAGCAACTGGCGGAATGCGCGCCGCTCGCTGTCGCTGCCGAATCCGTAGAGCAGGTGCGCGTCCTCGCGCACGACGAGATGCGTGAACAGCGTCACGCGCTCGCCGTTCTGCGGGAGGTTGTAGAACGTGCTCATCGGCACGTCCACCTCGTAGGCCACCCCCTGCACGTCGAGCAACAGCTGCGGTGGATTCTTTTCGAGCAGCGTGCCCGAGAGACGGCCGATCATGGGGCGCAATTCTACAGCGTCGCCGCTGCAGCAAGACGCGCAATCAGGTAACGAGCAGCCGTCCGCCACGAACGCGATAGCCATGACGCGCGAGCGCGCCGACACCGGTCGATGCGTGCGCATGACAGATCGCCGCGGCGAGCGCGTCGGCCGCATCGGCGGCGGGAATGCCGGGCAGCGACAGCAGCCGGCGCACCATCTCCTGCACCTGCGGCTTCAACGCGCGTCCGGCGCCGACGACCGCCTGCTTGACCTGTCCCGCCGTGTACTCGCTGACCGGCAGGCCGGCGATCACGGCGGCCGCGATGGCGGCCCCGCGCGCCTGGCCGAGCAGCAGCGTCGAGTTCGGATTGATGTTCACGAACACTTTCTCGACGGCGACTTCCGTCGGCCGCTCCTCGGCGATCACATGGGCCAGGTCGCGCACGATGACGCCGAGGCGGATCGGCAGGCTGCTTCCCGTTGCACGGATGCAGCCGCTGTTGACGTAGACGAGCGCGGCGCCGCGCGCTTCGAGAATGCCGAAGCCGGTGACGCGCAGGCCGGGGTCGATGCCGAGGATGCGGCGGACGCCGATGACGGGCACCTTGGGGCGTGGCTCGTGACGCCCGCTAGGCTTCCTCGATCGCCGCCGACGTGTAGACGTTCTGCACGTCGTCGAGCGATTCGAGCGCGTCGAGAAGCTTCTGCATCCGTTGCGCGTCCTCGCCGCGCATGTCGACCTCGGTCAGCGGTTTCATCGTCAGCTCGCCGAACTCGGGCTCGAGTCCCGCCTTCGCGAGCGCATCCTTCACCGCGATGAAGTCGTTCGGCGCGGTGAGCACCTCGACGCTGCCGTCCTCGTGCGTGATCACGTCGTCGGCGCCTGCCTCGATTGCCGCTTCCATCACCCTGTCTTCGTCGACGCCGGGCGCGAAGAGGATCTGGCCGACGTGGCGAAACAGGAACGCGACGGAGCCGTCGGTGCCGAGGTTGCCGCCGTATTTGGAGAACGCATGGCGCACGTCGGCCACGGTGCGCGTGCGGTTGTCGGTCATGCAGTCGACGATCACCGCGGCACCGTTGATGCCGTAGCCTTCGTAGCGGATCTCCTCGTAGTTCACGCCCTCGAGGCCCCCGGCGCCGCGCTTGATCGCGCGCTCGATCGTGTCCTTCGGCATGTTCTGGCCCATCGCCTTGTCCATCGCAAGACGAAGCCGCGGATTGGCCGACGCATCACCGCCGCCGAGGCGCGCCGCGACGGTGATTTCCTTGATGAGGCGCGTGAACACCTTGCCGCGCTTTGCATCGGCGGCGGCCTTCTTGTGCTTGATGTTCGCCCACTTGCTGTGACCGGCCATGCCCGATGCATCGATTGCGCGCGAGAGCGCAAATTATACGGCCTGCAACAGTCCCTGGCGCTCGCAGTACTGCTTCAATGCGGCGAGGCGCACGTTCGCGTCGCTGACCTCGAGCATGCTCTGCTTGATCGACAGCGGCAGTGGCAGCAGCTCCGCGAGCCGGTAGCCGACCCACGACGCGTCGCCGTAGTGCGCGGCGGCGGGGAAGTGGCTCGCGCCAAGGCGCGTGGCGATCACTTCGAGCAGCCGCGCGAGCGGCGCATACGTTGCGGCGAGCGGATGCCGCGGCTCGTCGTCGATCGGCGTCACGCTCGCGACCAGGATGCCGAGCGCATCAGGCGCGTGGTCGCGCACCTCGAAGCGCGCCCCGCCCTCGGTGGACAAATGCAGGATGCCCATCTGCGGCATGTCGACGCTCGCGATGCGGGCGAGCGTGCCGATTTTCGCGATCTCGGGATACGCGCCGTCGCCCCGCGCGACTTCGTCACCCTGCGTGATCAGGCATACGCCGAACGGCCGCTCGTCGCGCAGGCAGGCCTTCGTCATCTCGATGTAGCGCTGCTCGAACACCTTGAGCGGCAGCATGCCGCCGGGGAAGAGCACGGTACGCAGCGGAAAAAGCGGCAGCGGCGACGAAGCGCGCGCGGCGGATTCGTTCATCCCGACCGTGCAGGCGGCGATGCGCCGTCCGTCGATGCGTCGCCGCCGGGCGCGAGCTCGCGATGGCGCACGAGCACCTGGTAGCGCGGCGAGAACGCCTGCGCGAGGCGCTCGACCATGTACACGGAGCGATGCTGGCCGCCGGTGCAGCCGATGGCCACCGTCAGGTAATTGCGGTTGTCGCGTGCGTAGTCGGGCAGCCAGCTCGCGATGAAGTGGTAGATGTCGCCGTACATGCGCTCGACCTCGGGAATCTTCTCGAGGAACGCGACGACGTCGGGGTGGCTGCCGGTGAGCGGCGACAGTGCCGGCTCGTAATGCGGATTGGGCAGGCAGCGCGCATCGAAGACCAGGTCGGCGTCGAGCGGCACGCCGTGCTTGAAGCCGAACGACTCGAGCTGCAGCGTGATCTGCGACGGGTCGACCGACACGAAATCCTTGATCCATCCGCGCAGATGCGCGGCCGGCAGTTCGGAGGTGTCGAACGTCGTGCCGAGCTGGCGCGCATGCGCGAGCAGCGCGCGCTCGTATTCGATCGCCTCGGTCAGCGTGCGATCGCCGCTCGAGAACGGATGGCGCCGCCGCGTCTCGGAGAAGCGCTTCACGAGCGTTTCGACGGTGGCGTCGAGATAGAGGAGGCGCACCTTCCAGCCGCGTTGCTCGAGCGCGGCCATTGCCTCGGCAAGACCGTGCAATCCCGGGCCGCTCTTGACGTCGAGTGCGATCGCTACGCGTTCCTGCCCGGAACCTTCGAGATAGCTCGCCGTATCGACGAGCAGCGGCACCGGCAGGTTGTTGACGGCGTAGTAGCCCGCATCCTCGAATGCCGCCAGTGCGACGCTCTTGCCCGACCCCGAGACGCCGCCGATGAGCATCAGGTCCAACTCAGCCCTCGTCCATCAGCTTCTGCTGCCGCTCGATGAATTCCTTCGTGCTGTCGATGCCGCGCTGGTTCAGCACGAAGTTGCGCACGGCGGCCTCCACGAGCACGGCGAGATTGCGCCCCGCGGCGACCGGGATCGTCACCTTGCGGATCGGCACCGACAGCACTTCCTGGAACGTCGCGTTGACCTGCAGCCGGTCGAGGTCGGAGAACGCCTCGTTGCCGTGATCCTCGAGATGCACGATGAGCCGCAGCAGCTTGTGCGGGCGCACGGCCGTTTCGCCGAAGATCGTGCGTATGTTGAGGATGCCGATGCCCCGCACCTCGAGGAAGTCGCGCAGCACGGCGGGGCAGCGGCCCTCGATCGTGTCGGGCGAGATCCGGTAGAGCTCGACGATGTCGTCGGCGATGAGACCGTTGCCGCGCGAAATGAGCTCCAGCGCGAGCTCGCTCTTGCCGATCGCCGACGCGCCGGTGATCAGCACGCCGAGCTCGAGCACGTCGAGGAACACGCCGTGCAGCGTCGTCGACTCGGCGAGCACGCGCGACAGATAGATGCGGAACACGTCGACGATGTGCGGCGACGGCTGCTGCGACGTGACGAGCGCGATGCGGTGCTGGTTGCACATGTCGAGCAGATGCCGCGGCACCTGCTCGCCGTTGCCGACGACGATCGCGGCGAGCTCCGTCGTGAACATGCGATTGATCGACCGGTTGAGCTCGTCCTCGGGCAGCGCGCGAAGGTAGGCAAGCTCGGCCGCGCCGAGGATCTGCACGCGGAACGGATGGATCAGGTTCATGTGCCCGATCTGGCCGATCGTCGGGCGCAGCGCGCTTTCGCCGACGAGCATCCGGTCGCCGCCGTCGCGGCCGGCGAGCCATACGAGCCCGAGGCGCTCGCGGTTGTCCTCGAGGAAGCGTTCGACGCTGACCTGGCGCATCGGTCGTCGGTGCGTCAGTGCTGCGGCTGCCAGTCGCGAAAGATGCCGGCAAGGGTGCCGGCGTCCTGCGCCGCGATCAGCTGGTCGCGAAAGGCACGCTCGGAGAACATCTGCGCGAGCTCGGACAGGAGCTGCAGGTGCTGGTCGGTGGCGTGTTCGGGAACGAGCAGCACGAAGACCTGGTCGACCGGCTTCCCGTCGGGGGAGTCGAACGCGATCGGGGCGCGCAGCCGCGCGAAGGCGCCGACGGCAGCGGCGAGCCGCGCGATGCGCCCGTGCGGAATGGCGACGCCTTGGCCGAGTCCCGTGGATCCGAGCTTCTCGCGCGCGGCAAGGCTTGCGGCAACGCCCGCGCGGGGCAGTCCTGCGCTGCGCTCGAACACTTCGCCCATGGTGCCGAAGAGGGCTGCCTTCGAGGCGACGTCGAGGTCGACGATGATGTTGGACGCCGGCAGCAGTGCCGCGATCTGATTCACGTGGTCCGGCCGCGCGTCGAGCGCATCGAGGGCAAACCGGCCGATTATACGTTCAGCGCGCTACGACGTGCCCTCGGTGCCGGTTCCGGCCGCCGACCGGTTGATGGCCTCGGTGTCGGTGCGATGGTCCTTGATCTGCTCCTTGTACTTCAGCACCTGGCGGTCGAGCTTGTCGGCGAGTCCGTCGATCGCCGCATACATGTCGGTATCGATGCACTCGGCGTGCAGGTCCTTGCCGCGCACGTGCAACGTGGCTTCCACCTTGTGCCGCAGCTTGTCGACGGTGAGCACGACCGTGACATCGATGACGTGATCGAAATGGCGGGTGATGCGGTTGAGCTTCGCGGTGACGTAGTCGCGGATGGCGGGCGTGATGTCGACGTGGTGTCCGGTGAGGTGCAGATTCATGAGGCTCCCCTGCTAGAGTGCCTTGCGCATGTTCACCGGCGGGATCTGCAGCGCCTCGCGGTACTTGGCGATGGTGCGCCGCGCGACGAGGATGCCCTGCTCGCCCAGCATGTCCGCAATCTTGCTGTCGGTGAGCGGCGTCTTCGCGTCCTCGGCGGCGATCAGCTGCTTGATCAGCGCGCGTATGGCCGTGGCCGAGGCCGCACCCCCGGTGTCGGTGGCGACGTGGCTGCCGAAGAAATACTTGAGCTCGAACGTCCCGCGCGGGGTCAGCATGTACTTCTGCGTGGTGACGCGGGAGATCGTCGATTCATGCAGCGACAGCATGTCGGCGATTTCGCGCAGCACCATCGGACGCATCGCGACCTCGCCGTGCTCGAAGAAGCGCCGCTGGCGCTCGACGATGGCCTTCGCCACGCGAAGGATCGTGTCGAAGCGCTGCTGCACGTTGCGGATCAGCCACTTGGCCTCCTGGAGCTGCGCGGCCAGTTGCTGGTTGGAACTCTCGCGGTTGCGCGTGAGGATGTCGGCATAGATGCGGTTCAGCCGCAGCTTCGGCATCGCGGCCTCGTTCAGCGAGGCCACCCATTGGTTCCTGATCTTGCGTACGACCACGTCGGGGATCACGTAGTTCGCCTCGGCCTTGGCGAACGCCGCACCCGGGCGCGGATTGAGGCTGCGGATGAGATCGCGCACGCCGCGCACGCCGCTGTCGTCGGTATGCAGCAGCCGCTTCAACTTGGTGAAATCGCGGTTGGCGAGCAGCGCGAGGTTGCCGTCGACGACCTTGAGCGCGTCGGCGAGAAACGGCGTTGCCGGCGGCAGCCCGCGAAGCTGCAGCGCGAGGCATTCGGCGCAGTCGCGCGCACCGACGCCCGACGGCTCGAAGCTCTGCACGTACTTGAGCGCGATGTTGAGCTCGTCGGAATCGATCTCGAGCTCGGCCGGGAACAGCTCGGCGATCTCGTCGAGCGGCGTCGCGAGATAGCCGTCGTCGTCGAGCGCGTCGATCAGCGCAGTGACGATGTGCCGGTCGCGCAGCGGCAGGTTGAGCAGCGCAAGCTGGCCGTTCAGATGATCGCGCAGCGTGCTGGTGGCGATCTGTTGCGGCAGGAAGTCGTCGTCGTCGTTCGAATTGCCGCCGCCCCAGTCGCTGTCGCCGCTGCTGCCGCCGTAATCGGCGAAGTCGACGACTTCGGGAGCGTCGTCGCGCGTCGCGCGAATTTCGGAAGCGGACTCGCTGGCGGCACCGTCATGCGTGGGGTGATCGACGCCGTCGCCGACACGGCCGGGACCCGACAGCGGCACTTCGGCCGCAATGCGATCTTCTTCGGCTTCGGCGCGCTCGAGCAGCGGGTTCTCCTGCAGCATTCGCTCGACCTCGGCGTTCAGCTCGATCGTCGACAGCTGCAGCAGCCGGATCGACTGCTGCAATTGCGGCGTCAGCGTGAGGTGCTGCGATAGCTTGAGCTGGAGCGTCTGTTTCACCGGCGAGCGCGCTTTCGTGAAAGGATGCAGCTTGCGCCCGGAAACGACGGTGCGCAATCGGTCGACCGCGCATCAGCCACAACGCCATCCACCGAGTACGAAGCACGACAGTTCGTGCCACCGCGCGAGTCAGAGCCGGAAGTGCTCCCCGAGATAAACTTTCCGGACGTCCTCATTATAAACAATCTCGCCCGGCGCGCCCGACGCGAGGACCCGCCCTTCGTTGATGATGTATGCGCGGTCGCAGATGCCGAGCGTCTCGCGCACGTTGTGGTCGGTGATCAGCACGCCGATGCCGCGCTCCTTGAGGAAGCCGATGATCTTCTGGATGTCGAGGACCGCGATCGGATCGACGCCTGCGAACGGCTCGTCGAGCAGGATGAAGCGCGGACGCGTTGCGAGCGCGCGGGCGATTTCCACACGCCGCCGCTCGCCGCCCGACAGCGAGACCGCGGGCGCATCCGCGAGGTGCGAGATCGTGAGGTCCTCGAGCAGCGCGTCGAGCCGGTTCGACAACGTGTCGGGATCGAGGTCCTGCAGCTCGAGGATCGCACGCACGTTCTGCGCAACGGTCATCTTGCGAAAGATCGACGCTTCCTGCGGCAGGTAGGAAAGCCCGCGCCGGGCGCGGCGATGGATCGGCAATCGCGACAGGTTCTCGCCGTCGAGCGAAATGTCGCCGCCGTCGGCGGCGACGAGGCCGACGATCATGTAGAAGCACGTGGTCTTGCCCGCGCCGTTCGGACCGAGGAGTCCGACGACTTCGCCGCTTGCCACCTCGAGCGACACGTCGTGGACCACCGTGCGCGCCTTGTAGCGCTTGCGAAGGTGTGCCGCAGCGAGCTTGCTCGGCGCATCGCCCGGCGCATGCGATGGGCGCCGCTCCATTACTCCCGCACGGTCTGCGTTGAGAGCCGCGGACGTACTCACTTCGCGGAAAGCGTCGGATCGGGCGTGAGCGCGAGCGGCGGCGCGGTCTTCGCTTCGGTGGCAGCACCGGCGGCCGGCTTGCTCGTGCCCGGCTTCCTGCCGTCTGCGCCGCTGGCTTCCGGCTTCGGCGCCGCCTTGGCGCCGCCGGAGGATTTTTCGTTCGCCTTCGGGGCGCCCTTGCCGCCCGGCGCGCCCTCGGAGCGCGGCTCGAACACGCCCTGGACGCGCGCGCCGGGGCCTTCGGAACCGGGCGCATTGGGCCGGCCTTCCGCCTTCATGAAATTGGTGTCGCTGTTGTACGAGATGTAGTTGCCGCGAAACTCGTTGTTGCCTTCCTTGAGGAGCGCGTTGTCGAACAGCTCGAGCGTATGCGTCTGCCCGTTGTAGACCGCACGCTGGGCGAAGCCCTCGTAGTACTCGTCGGAATCGTCCTTCTTCTCGCGAAAGCGGATCGGATTGCCCCACGCCGTTGCGGAAAGGGAATCGTCGGGATTCTGCTTGAAGTCGATCTTGTCGGCCCGGATCGTCAGCGTGCCCTGCGTGATCACCACGTTGCCGCGCAGCGTTCCCACGCGCTTGTCGAAGTCGACCTCGACCGGCTGCTCGGCGGAGAAGTTGATCTTCTGCTCGCGATCGGCTTTCTCCGCGTCGACGTGGGCCGAGGCGAGCAGCATGACGACGCACGCGAGTGCCGCACGCATCGGCGCACTGGAAATGCCGTTGGGGATCATCGGGGCGATGGTTGTTGAGGTAACAGCGTTCCACTCACATGCGACAGGATGCGCACGCGCTTCGCCTTGTTGTCGAATTGAAGGCCCTGGCCGCGGATTATTCCACGCGGCTCCTCGATCGTCACCGGCTGGTCGGTGGTCACGCGCTGCTCCTTCGTGAAAACATGCAGGAGGCTGGTCGTGAGTGTCACCGGGCCGCTCGGGCCTTCCGTGGGCGTCGACGGTGCCGGATCGGCCTGCCGCTCGACGCGGACGTCGCCCATGAAATCTCCGTGCTCGCGGTCGCCCGCGATCACGCCGCGCTCGGCGGTGATCGTCATCGTCGGCCGCCCGGGCTCGGTCAGCGAAAGCCGCGGCGCACGCAGTTCCGCGCTGTCGTTGTCGGGAAAATGCTCGGCGCTCGCGGCGGACAGCGACTCGCGCGGCAATCCGTGCGCATCGAACGTCACGGCCTTGAATTCGCGCAGGAACAAATCGGGATCGTGCCGCGTCGATCCGTCGCGATGCGTCGTGGCCGTCTGCACCTGCGCGTCGAGCCAGTAAGTGAGCGCGGCGAGGCCGCCGAGAAGCAGCACGGGCGACCAGGCGACGAGACGATCGAGCAAAGCGCGGCTGCGGTCCATGTCGGCGTGTCAGGACGTTTCGCGGTCGGCGGTGGGCGACGCAGCCGCGGCGGCCGCCAGCGCCTGCGCGACGCCATGCGCGGGATCGTGCCCCTGTGCCGCAAGGATCATGTCGGCGATCTCGCGCACGGCGCCGTGGCCACCGTCGCGCGCGGTCACATAGTGCGCGTTCGCGCGAACCGCGGAAGGCGCGTGGGGCACGGTGACGCCGAATCCGCATGCGGCGAGTACCGGGATGTCGGCAAGATCGTCGCCGATGTGCGCGCACGCTTCCGCGGCGAGCCCGAGCTCGCTGCGCAGCCGTTCCCACGGCACGAGCTTGTCCTGTGCGTCGAGCACGAGATGCGGTATGCGCAATTGCTGCGCGCGATGCGTCACCGCCGCGGCCGCGCTTCCGGTGATCCAGGCGACGACGATCCCGGCGCTCGCGAGCCGGTGCATCGCGACGCCGTCGAGCGCCGAAAACGCTTTCAGCTCGCGTCCCTGGTCGTCGACGTAGATGCGGCCGTCGGTCAGCACGCCGTCGACGTCGCAGGTCAGCAGGCGCACGCGGCGGGCACGCGCGGTGATGTCCGCCCCCGCGCCGCGCACGTCGGCCCCCGCGTCGCGCACGTCGGCCCCCGCGTCGCGCACGTCGGCCCCCGCGCCTGTGGCTGGTCCCGGCTCGCGCATCACAGCACGCGTGCGCGAAAAAGGTCGTGCATCTGCACGGCACCGACGAGCGTGCCGCCGTCTCCGGCCACGAGGAGCACGGTGATCTTCGGCGGCGTTTCCATGAGCAGGATGCAATCGGCGGCGAGGCGCTCGGCGCCGATCGTTCGCGGCGACTTCGTCATCAGGTCGGCAACGCGCGCGCTCGTCGCGTCAACGACACGGGCCAACGAGCGGCGCAGGTCACCGTCGGTGAAAACCCCCATGATCCGGTCGTGCGCATCGACGACGGCCGTCATGCCGAGACCCTTCGCCGTCATCTCGACGATGGCTTCGGCGAGCGTCGCCGTATGCGCCACGCGGGGCAACGCCGCGCCGGTTCGCATCACGTCGGCAACCCGGGTCAAAAGCCGCCGGCCGAGCGCGCCGCCCGGATGCGAGCGTGCAAAGTCCTGCACCGAGAATCCGCGCGCGTCGAGCAGCGCGAGTGCGAGCGCGTCGCCGAGCGCGAGCGCGGCCGTCGTGCTTGCCGTCGGTGCGAGACCGAGCGGACACGCCTCCGCGTCGACGGCGGCGTCGAGGTGCACGTCGGCCGATTGTGCAATCGAGCTCTTCTCGTTGCCCGTCAGCGCGATCAGCTTCGCGCCCTGGCGCTTGAGGTGCGGTGTCAGCAGCAGCAGCTCGTCGGTTTCGCCGGAATTGGACAGCATCACGACGACGTCGTCGGCGGTGATCATGCCGAGATCGCCGTGCCCGGCTTCGGCCGGGTGCACGAAGAACGCAGGCGTGCCGGTGGACGCGAGCGTCGCCGCGAGCTTCCGCGCGATATGACCCGACTTGCCGATGCCGAGCACGACGACGCGGCCGCGGCAACGAAGCATCAGGTCGACGGCGGCGACGAACGGGGCCGACAGGCGCGCGGAAAGCGCCGCGATCGCGCGCGCCTCGGTATCGAGCACGTTGCGGGCGAGATTCAGTGCGCGCTCGGCGTCGACGGTGCGCGGGGCGGCGTCGCGAGCGTCGCTGCGCGCATCGGCGTCGGCGATCATCGTGCAAATTATACCGTCCCGCCTCCGCGGCACGGTGCGCCGGGTCCAGGATGCGAAGGCGTCCGCCGGCAACCGGCTACAATCCGCTGTTCCGTCCTTCCGCTGTCCCCCAATGTCCGTTGTCGAACCGGCTGCCGTCTCGCCGACGTGCCCGACTGAAATCGCCGTCCGCCTCACGGGCGTGTCGTTCGGCTACGATCCGAAGCGGCCCGTGCTGCGCGGCATCGACCTCGCGATCCCGCGCGGGCGGCTCGTCGCGATCATGGGCGGCTCGGGCTGCGGCAAGACGACGATCCTGCGCCTGATCGGCGGCCAGCTGCGCGCGCAGGCCGGCACGATCAGCGTGGCCGGCGAGGACGTCGCCGCGCTCGACCGGGAGGCGCTCTTCGCGCTGCGCCGAAGGATCGGGATGCTGTTCCAGTTCGGCGCCTTGTTCACCGACATGTCGGTGTTCGAGAACATTGCCTTTCCGTTGCGCGAGCACACCGAGCTGCAGGAGGAGCTCGTCCGCGACCTGGTGCTGATGAAGCTCAATGCGGTCGGCCTGCGCGGTGCGGCGCAGCTGCGGCCGTCCGAGCTGTCGGGCGGCATGGCGCGCCGCGTTGCGCTCGCACGTGCCATCGCGCTCGATCCGATGCTCGTGATGTACGACGAGCCGTTCGCCGGCCTCGATCCGATCTCGCTCGGTATCGTCGGACAGCTCATCCGCCGGCTCAACGACGCGCTCGGCATCACGTCGATCGTCGTGACGCACGACATCTATGAGTCGCTGAAGATCGTCGATTACATCTATTTCGTGTCGGAAGGCCGCATCATCGCGCAGGGCACGCCCGGCGAAGTGCGCGCATCGAGCGATGCATTCGTGCGCCAGTTCGTCGATGGCGAGCCTGACGGGCCGGTTCCGTTCCACTACCCGGCCGTGGCCCTCACTCGGGATTTCGCGTGAGCGCGCAGGGCCGCCCCAAGCGCGACCCCTGGCGTGCCGAGCACGGAGGGGGTGCAGTTCGCACGGCGGGCGTCGGCGATTCGATCGCCTGGGCGCTGCGCCGCGTCGGCGCGGCGACGATCGATGCGGTCGCGCGGCTCGGGTTCGCCGCGCGCTTCTCGATCGCCATCCTGCGTCACCTGCCTGGCGCGTTCCGGCGTCTGCGACTCACGCTGCGCGAGATCTATTTCTCCGGCGTGCTGTCGCTCGTGATCATTCTCGTGTCGGGTCTTTTCGTCGGAATGGTGCTCGCGCTGCAGGGCTACGACGTGCTTTCGCGCTACGGTGCGAACGAGTCGCTCGGCATCCTCGTCGCGCTGTCGCTCGTGCGGGAACTCGGTCCCGTCGTCGCCGGTCTGCTGTTTGCGAGCCGCGCAGGCAGTGCCGTGACCGCCGAAATCGGCCTCATGAAGACGACCGAGCAACTGTCCGCGATGGAAATGATGGCCGTCGATCCGCTCGCGCGCGTCGTTGCTCCACGATTCGTCGGCGGCGTCGTCTCGATGCCGCTGCTTGCCGCGCTGTTCTCGACGCTCGGCGTCTTCGGCGCGTACATCGTGGGCGTCCGGCTCATCGGCATCGACTCGGGCTCGTTCTGGGGCAACATGCAGGCCGCGGTCGATTTCCGCTACGACATCGTCAACGGCTTCGTCAAAAGCGTCGTATTCGGAATCGCGGTCAGCGCGATCGCGGTGTTCGAAGGCTACAACGCGCGTCCGACGGCCGAAGGCGTTTCCACGGCAACCACGCGCACGGTCGTCGCGAGCTCGCTGTCCATCCTCGCGCTCGATTTCGTGCTCACCGTATTCATGTTCAGGGGAGTCCACGGATGATCTCTTTGCGCAGGCGACGCCACGGCCCGGCGGGCCGTGCCGGCACGCGATGAGCCGCTCGACGATCGACCTGTGGGTCGGCATCTTCGTGACGATCGGCATCGCGGCCATCCTGTTTCTCGCACTGAAGGTGGGGAACCTCACGTCGGTCAGCAGTGCGCCCGGCTATCGGCTGCAGGCGGCGTTCGACAACATCGGCGGGCTCAAGCTGCGCGCGCCGGTGAAGGCGGCCGGTGTGGTGGTCGGACGTGTCGAGCAGATCAAGCTCGATCCGCAAACCTACCAGGCCGTCGTGTCGATGAAGATCGACCGCGGTTTCCAGTTCACGAAGGACACGATCGCGTCGATCCTGACGTCGGGCCTGCTCGGCGAGGTGTACATCGGCCTCGATTCCGGCGGCGACACGCAGATGCTCGGCGACGGCGGACGCATCGCGAAGACGCAGTCGGCGATCGTGCTCGAGAAGCTGATCGGGCAGTTCATGTTCGACAAGGCGGCGAGCGGCTCACCGGCGTCTGCTGCGTCCGCCGACCGCGGTGCCGCCGCTGCGGCAGGTGCCAAATGAAGGAGGCCCGATCGATGTTGCTCCGTGCCGCAACGCTCTGCGCTTGCGCAAGCCTCGTGTCGGCGTGCGCGATGGGCCCGACGCGCGAGGACCCGTTCGAGCCGGTCAATCGCGCGTCGTACAAGGTGCACCAGGTAATCGACGGCAGGGTCATCAAGCCCATCGCGCAGGCGTACGTCGACTACACGCCGAAGCCGGTGCAACTGGCGGTCACCAACTTCTTCGGCAACATCGACGACATGTTCTCGGTGGTCAACGACATGTTGCAGGGAAAGGGCGACAAGGCCGGGAACGACCTCGGACGGGTGATCACGAACACCGGGTTCGGCGTTCTCGGCCTCATCGATATCGCGGGCAGCGCGGGCATCCCGAAGGGCAACGAGGATTTCGGACAGACGTTCGGGTTCTGGGGCATCCCGCAGGGACCGTACCTGTTCATTCCGGTATTCGGCCCCACGACGGTGCGCGACGGCGGCGGCACCTTGATTCGCGCGTACGCGAGCCCGGTCAACTTCATCGACGATACGCCGACGCGTTACATCCTCTGGTCGCTGAACCTCGTCGATCTGCGCGCCTCCGCACTGCAAACCGAAAATCTGCTCAACCAGGCGGCCCTCGATCCGTACACGTTCATCCGGCGCTCGTATCTGCAGCGCCGCCAGTACCTCGTGTACGACGGCAAGCCGCCCCCAACGAAGGAAGACGAAGAATGACGATGCTCCGATGTTCGCGCACCAGCAGTGCGTTGCGCCGCCTCGGCGTCATGCTGCTCGTGCTCGTCGCCGTGCCGGCGCTCGCGCAGGAAGCGCCCGACGCGCTGGTGAAGCGCGTTGCACAGGAAGCGCTGTCCATCATCAAGTCCGATCCGAAGGTGCAGGCCGGCGACCAGGCGCACATCCGCGACCTGATCGAAGCGAAGATCGCGCCGCATTTCGACATGGACCGGATGACCGCCCTCGCCGCCGGACGCGCCTATCGCCAGGCGACGCCCGAGCAGAAAAAGCGCCTCGCCGACGAGTTCAAGTCGCTATTGATCCGCACGTACTCGAATGCGCTCAACCAGTATCGGGACCAGACGCTCCAGTACGAGCCGCTGCGCGCCGACCCGAACGCCACCGAGGTGACCGTCAGGACGCAGGTGATCCGGCCCGGGCAGACGCCCGTGTCGATCGACTACAGCATGGAAAAGACACCGTCGGGCTGGAAGGCCTACGACGTGATCGTGGGCGGCGTGTCGCTCGTCACCAATTACCGTGATGAATTCACGCAGCAGGTGCGCGAAGGCGGCATCGACGGGCTGATCAAGGCACTGGCCGCGAAGAACGCCGGCACTGCGGCGAAATGATCGAGCAGCCGGCCTGCGGCGAGCCATCCGAAGGCTCGTTCAACGCGAGCGGGGAGGGCTGGCGCTTCGCCGGTGCGCTCACGTTCGACAACGCGGCGCAGGTTTTTGCGTCGTCGGGCGCGCTCGCGCTGCCGGCCAACGGCAGCGTCGACTTTTCGGCGATCACCCGCGCCGATTCCGCCGCGCTCGCGGTGATGATCGCCCTCAAGCGCCGCGCGGCGACGCAGGGCAGCGCGTTGTCGATCGAGGGCCTGCCGGCGTCGCTGCGCTCGCTCGCGGTCGTCTACGGCGTCGAGAACCTGATCGATTGAGCGCCGCAGAGCCGCCTCAAGGCGCGAATAGCGCCCCCTCCGGGGGCAGCGCAGCGGCGAAGCCGCAAGCGTGGGGGGACCATACGAGCGCCGCAGAGCCGCCTCAAGGCGCGAATAGCGCCCCCTCCGGGGGCAGCGCAGCGGCGAAGCCGCAAGCGTGGGGGGGCCATACGAGCGACGCCGTCGAAGTCATCGGCATCGCGCGCCGCTTCGGCGATGTGCAGGCGCTCGACGGCGTCGACCTTCGCGTCGCGCGGGGCGAATTCTTCGGACTGCTCGGTCCGAACGGCGCCGGGAAGACGACGCTGATTTCGATTCTTGCGGGGCTCACGCGCGCCGACCGCGGCAGCGCTCGCATTCTCGGCCATGACGTCGTCACCGATTACCGGCAGGCCCGGCGCGTGCTGGGCGTCGTGCCGCAGGAGCTCGTGTTCGACCCGTTCTTCACGGTGCGCGAAACGCTGCGCATCCAGTCGGGCTATTTCGGCCTGCGCCACAACGACGCGTGGATCGACGAGCTGCTGCATCATCTCGACCTCACGCACAAGGCGGACGCCAACATGCGCGCGCTGTCGGGCGGGATGAAGCGGCGTGTGCTCGTCGGCCAGGCGCTGGTGCACAAACCCCCGGTCATCGTGCTCGACGAGCCGACGGCGGGCGTCGACGTCGAGCTGCGGCAAAGCCTGTGGGCGTTCATCCGCAAGCTCAACCGGGACGGGCACACGATCATCCTGACGACGCATTACCTCGAGGAGGCCGAAGCGCTGTGCGGGCGCATCGCGATGATGAAGGCGGGACGCATCGTCGCGCTCGACACGACGCAGCACCTGCTGTCGCGCTTCTCGGGGATCACGGTGCGCCTGTCGGCGGCGCGCTTGCCTTCTGCCTGGGCGAACCGCCTGCAGGAGCAGGAGGGGCAGGTGTTCTACCTCGGGCTCGACAGCTACGCCGAGCTCGAGCGGCTGCTCGCGTCGTTGCGCGAGGAAGCCATCGCGATCGACGAGCTCACGCTCGCGCAGACCGATCTCGAGCAGGTGTTCCTGCGCATCATGGCGGGAACCGAGACGACCGACGATCCGAAGCGCCTCGCGGAAGTGCCCGAATCGTGATCCTGCAGCAGGTGCGGACGGGCGGATGGCTGACGCTGCTGCACAAGGAGCTGCTGCGCTTCTGGAAGGTCAGCTTCCAGACGATCGCAGCACCCGTGCTGACGGCACTGCTCTACCTTCTCATCTTCTCGCACGTGCTCGAATCGCGCGTGTCGGTGTTCGGCGGCCAGGTGCGCTACACCGCGTTCCTCGTGCCGGGACTCGTCATGATGTCGGTGCTGCAGAACGCGTTTGCGAATGCGTCGTC
>Ga0105238_10003395_pt1 | contig 15895 bp, 16 predicted proteins | sample KBSC34metaG_FD_81526 | JGI IMG/M metagenome (GOLD analysis project Ga0105238, IMG submission 81526) | Corn rhizosphere microbial communities from Kellogg Biological Station, Michigan, USA - KBS C3-4 metaG | ecosystem: Host-associated > Plants > Roots > Rhizosphere > Soil | place: Michigan, USA... | reverse complement strand
GTTTGCCGCCGCGGCCATCGGACCGTGGCGGGGGTGGATCGGACGTAGCTACAGGCGGCTCGTGCCAGCGACGACCACGCGGATCGTCGAGCCGGCGCCCAGCCGCGTACCGCCACAGGCGGCGCCGCTGGCGAGCGCGTCCGCGCCTACGGCGATTGCGCCTGCGCCCCCAGCAATGACGCCCGTGACGCCGGTGATCGCGCCGGAGCCCTCGACGCGACCAGCCTCGCTTGCCCATCGCGAAGGAGGGCTGCGGGCGCGTACGCGCCGAAGTGCGCTTCCGGCGGCGGAACGAGCGCCAGCGGTTCCGCAAGCGGAAGACGACCCGCGCATGGTGCTCGAAGGAATGCGCGCCCTCCGATCGGAGGGAAACCCGGTGCGCGCGCGAGAGTTGCTCGCCCGATATCTCGAAGGCCACCAGGATGGACCCCTGGCTGAAGAAGCACTCGCTCTCTCCATCGAGGCGGCGGTGGCTCACCGGGACGCGGACGCGGGGGAGCTGGGGGGACGCTATCTCCGGCAGTACCCAGGCGGTCGCTTCACTGCGTTGGCCCTCCGGGCCCAGCACTGACGCGACTCGCGGCCGCGCGCTGTCACGCGCAGATCAGCGCGGAGGATTGGGCGGATTCGTCAGAACGTGGCGCTCCACCTCGCCGGTGAACGGGCTGTCCGGGTACTTTCGCAACATCTCGCGTGCCTCGGCGCGCGCCTCGTCGGTCCGGCCCAGGTGCAGCAGCGATTTGGTGAGATTCATCGCGAACTCGGGCGCGCGCGAGCTTTCGGGGAAACGGGCGAGCGCCTCGCGCGCCAGCTGCACGGTCAGGGGCAGATTCGATGGTCCGAGCTCGTCGATCCGGGCCAGCAACGCTTCCTCGGTGGGCGGCGCGGCGCTGTCGGGCCGGGGCGCCCGGCGACGCTGAGGATCGGCGCTCGCCGGAAGCGACCCGGACGGGGACGGTAACGCCGCGGCGTCGACGAGCGGTGGCGCCGGGACAGGAGGCGCGACTCCCGCCTCGGGGGAGCTCACGACTCCGTTCGTCGGCGCGGCTGGCATCGGGCGCGCCGCCTTCAGGCCGCGAACGACGAGGAAGGCGGCCACCGTTACGCAGAGCAGGACCACGACGAGCACCGGATATCGCTTCGTTGGCGGCGACATGACTGGCGGATGGTGACAGATTTCTCGGCGTTCGGGCAGGAGGGAGTGAGCGGTCGACCGCGCCGGCCTATTTCAGGCTCGGCACCTCGTCTCGCGTGACGACGTGTGTGTCGGCGTAGACGCTCTGGATGTTCGCCGTGGTGTTGTGCATCCCGTCGGACTGGTAGCCGGCCCAGATGTTGAACAGAACCCAGGGCGCCGTCGAGGGAAACATCTTCGACGGGGTGGGGATGAGGCCGGTCTCGTGCAGCGGGATGGGCACCGTGCCGCCGATGACACCCTTCGCGCTGGTGTAGAGGGGCCCGAACGGCTCCGTAGTGTCGTACGTGTCCGGACCGGCGAGGTCGATGAAGTCCTTGCCGGGATAGAACGCGGAGGAGGGGGATCCGCTGTAAGGCATGAGCCAGACGATGTTCTTCAGCCCCTTCGTTTGCGTGAGGTAGTTGAAGCTGTACTTCCACAGGTTCACGAAGCTCGGGCCGCTGGTGGTCATCGCCCACCAGAACCAGCCGTTCGACTGCGTCTCGTGGAAGAGGGCCAGCAACACGGGGACATTGGCGTCGGCCATCGCCTTGATCTGAACCGCGACGTAGTCGAGCTTGGCGTTCAGGGACGTGTTCTCCGGCGTTCCCGCCGTGATCACGTTGGTGAAGAAGGCGGCGCTCGGGGTTCCGTTCGTGGGCTCCGCGCAGTTGCTGCCCATGTAGCAATCGTCCTTGCAGGTGAGCCCCGCGGCGGGCAGCCCCATGTGGTAGCGGATCATCGGAATGCCGCCGGCGTTCCAGTAGTCGATCGCGCGGTGGGTGGTGTTGGTGACGGTCGAGCATGATCCGCCGTCCTGGTACAGGAAGTCGCCGCCGAGCACGGCGGGGGGCTTCATGTTGTTGGTGGCGTACCAGGTGATGTCGTTCGCCGGGTTGCTCCAGCTGGTCTCCTGCTGCCCCGACAGCACGTGATTGCCGTACTGACTGTAGAGGTAACAAAGCAGATTCTTCGCCTGCGCGGTGGCGCCAGGACTGACGGGCGCGGTGGCGCACGAGGCGGCGGTGCCACCCGCGCCCGAACCGCCCGCTGCACCCACCCCACCAGAACCAAGGCCGCCCGATCCCGTCACGATGGAGCCGCCGGAGCCCGTCGCGCCGCCGCCGGAGCCGCTCCGGCCTCCACCACCCAGGCCCGCGCCTCCAGAGCCGGTCGCGCCCCCGCTTCCCGAGCCGATGCCGCCAGAGCCCGACACGCCTCCGCTGCCCTTGGCTCCGCCGCTGGCGGTCCCGCCGCTGCCCGAGCCACCCGAGCCCGTGCCGCCGCTGCCGACGTGCCCGCCCGTGCCCGAACCACCCGAGGCGACTCCGCCGCTGCCGACCTGGCCACCGCTACCCGAACCACCCGAGCTGGCGCCTCCGCTGCCGACATGGCCACCGCTACCCGAGCCGCTGCCGCCGCTGCCCGAGGAGCCCACTTCTCCGCCGCTGGCCGCGCCCCCGCTGCCGCCGCCATCACCAGAGCAGGCAGGGACGAGCAGCAGCAAGGATCCTGCGAGGGACAAGAATACCGAACGAAGATTCATGTTCTGCTCCACTGTGACCAGTTGGCTGTTCTTGGGGTGGCGATGACGCGGGCAGATTCGATTGCCCCTGTGGGCCTCGGCATTCGCATGAGGGCGATCAGAAGTATCCGCTGGCGACAATCGCGTCGTAGGTGGCCGTGGCCATGATGGCGGCGCCGGCCGGCGTGGGGTGAACGCCATCCGCCGTCTCCGCCGCGTCGGTCGGGTCGAAGCCGCTGTCGTAGTGGTCGACCAGGTAGATGGGCGACGTCGCGGTGGAGTTCGCCGACGCCCAGCCGGGCGTCACCGCCGCGGCCAGGGCCGCGACGCTGGTGAGGCACGTGCTGCAGCCGGTGGGGGACAGCTTGATGATCTTGGAGACGAAGAAGATCACGCTGGGATTCTGCTTGCGGAACTCGGCGATGACCGCGACGTAAGCGGACATGATCGTCGAGGTGGCGACGCCGTCCCACACGTCGTTCGTCCCGAAGTGCATCAGCACGATGTCCGGCTTCTCGGCGGCCCAGCTCTGCAGCTCGGCGTAGCTCCCGCAGCCGCTGCTCTTGGTGCAGGCCGATCGCGTGCTGTTCTGCGGAAGGTACGTCACGCCGTAGCCGGCGTGCCCTTCGTCCGTCACGCTGCTGGGAGCGCCGCTGCCGCAGGACTGATTGCTCGTCTCCGTCCCGACGAATCGAAAGTTCTTGTGATTGCCCGCCATCAACTGGGCGTACGTCAGCTGGGGATAGCAGGTGGACTCGGTGACGGAGTCCCCGAGCGGCATCACGTTCCAGACTCCGGCGTGCGTCGCGCCGCCGGCACCCGTCGCACCACCCGACGACGAGCTCCCTCCTCGGCCAGCCGCCCCGCCGGGGGCCGACGTTCCGCCGGCGCCGCCCGTTCCTCTCGCGCCGCCGCCTCCCGCCTTTCCGCCTGTCGAAGACGTCCCGCCGGTGCCGGTGTTCCCGCCCGTCGACGTCGTCCCTCCGGACCCGTGAAGACCGCCCGATCCGGAGGCTCCGCCCGAGCCGGTCGTTCCACCAGCTCCTGTGGCCCCACCCGAACTGGTCGCGCCGCTCCCGCCGCCGGTCGCGGACGTGCCGCCCGTCCCGCTTCCCCCTGTCGCCGGGCCGGACGTGCCGCCCGTGCCGCCAGCGGTCCTGCCGCCGCTTCCGGGCTCGCTGGTGGACGCTCCACCGCACGCGAGGAGAACGGCCAGTCCGAGCGCGAGGAAGCAGTTGGGCACTGTCACGGACGACATGCGATCGGTCCTCTGAGGAGCGGGGCGATGAGGGGCAAGCGTCCCAACAAGGGCACGAGGGCGGAAGAACCTTCACGCGATCGTACAAACTGTCGTCAGGCGGCTTCAGCCGCCCGCGCCGCGCCGCTCGCCGGGTGGTCCGGGACCTGGGTGACGAAGTTGCGGCGGGAGAGGCGAGGGCCTGGCGCTCGAGGAGCGTGATACGCGGCACGCCGAGCGGGTGCGGTCAACGCTGCGCCGCCAGAAGTTGCGAGACCGACACGCGCGGCCTCGAGCAGGCGCGGTAGTGGCATCGAGCATCTGCTCCAGAGGAGACCATCGATGACCTGCAAAAGAACCGCTTCGTTGTTCGCGCTGTCCCTGTTGACCGCCTGCGGTACGGAACCGACCGGCACCACCAGCACCACCTCTGCCCTCGTCGGCGATCAGAGCGACAAGTGCGACGACGATCGCCGCGGCGATGACGGCCACGGCGACATCAAACACGTCCTTCTGATCAGCATCGATGGCATGCACCAGAGTGACCTCGACGGATACGTCACCAACCACCCGCACTCGACGCTCGCCAAGCTGGTTCACTCCGGCAGCGAGTACACCAACGCGGCGGCCTCCAACCCGTCGGACTCCGACCCGGGTGGCACGGCGCTGATGACGGGCGGTAACCCCAGGTCGACCGGCGTCTTCTATGACGTCGAGTACAGCCACAAGGTCGACGAGGCGGGCGCTGCCTGCACCCCGGGCCAGCCGGCCACCGGTGGCGACGTCATCTACGACTCACCGGACGACGCGCTGGCGAGCGTCCCCGACTTCATCGACCCCACGAACGGCGCCTTCCCCTCGTTCGACGAGAACGGTTCGATCTTCGCCGGCGGCGTCGACACCAACCCGGCCGCGATCATGGACCTGAAGTTCGACCCGGAGACGTCGCTCGACCCGGGCACGTTCCCGGTAGACCCGAAGACCTGCCAGCCGATCACCCCGTGGGACTACCTCGGGGTCAACACGATCTTCCAGGTCATCCACCACGCCGGCCTGCGCACCGCCTGGTCCGACAAGCACGAGGTCTACGCGTCGTTCAACGGTCCCGGCTCGAACGGCCGGAGCATCGACGACCTCTTCGCGCCGGAGATCGACTCGCAGGCCGTCATGCCGAACGGTGTCCCTTACCCTCAGGACGACGACTGGGCCCACATCAACGCCGCCACCAAGCAGTACGACGGCTACAAGGTCCAGGCCATCCTGAACGAGATCCGCGGTCTCGACCACTCGGGCGAGACCCACGTCGGCACCCCGGCGATCTTCGGCATGAACTTCCAGACCGTCTCGGTGGCGCAGAAGATCCGCTCGACTCCGTCGACGTTGATCGGCCCGGACGCGAGCGGGAATTACACCACCAGCGCTCCGGAGGCAGGTGGCTACCAGTGGGTCAACGGTCAGCTCGTCCCCGGCCCGGTCCTCTCGAGCGCGCTCGACTACGTGGACGCTAAACTTGGCCGCCTGGTCTCTGCCATCCACAAGGACGGCCTCGCGAGCTCGACGGCGATCATCGTCACGGCAAAGCACGGCCAGTCGCCGCAGGACCCGAACAAGCTCATCACGGTCAAGGACGGCCCGATCGTCAGCGCCATCAACGCCGCCTGGGCGCAGGCGCACCCGAGCAACACGAGCCTGATCGTCGCCGGAACGAACGACGACCTGTGGCAGTCCTACCTCTCGGACAACTCGCAGGCCGCTTGTGACTTCGTCAAGAGCTACCTGTGGAACCACAGCGCCGACGGCTTCGACGTCAACAAGAACCCCGTCACCGTCGAGCACTCGGGCCTCGCCGAGATCTGGGCCGGCGCCGAGGCCGCCCACTTCTTCGGCGTCCCGGTCGACAACGGCAAATACCCGGACGTCTTCGGCAAGGTCCAGGTGGGCATCGTCTACGCGAAGCCGACCAAGCTCGCCGAGCACGGCGGCATGAACCCCGGCGACCGCCACGTCCTGATGGTCGTCAGCGGCCCGGGCATCCCGGCTCAGGTCGAGCCGGCGGCCGTCGAGACCACCCAGGTCGCACCGACGATCCTCGCCCTGCTGGGGCTCGACCCGAACGCCCTGACGGCCGTGCAGATCGAGGGCACGCGGGTCCTTCCGGGCCTCGGTCGAAGATGGGCCCATCACAGGCCGTGATCCGTGACACGAGGGACGCTCCCTCGTTGGTACGTTACAGTTTCTCTTGTTGGGCGTAGCCCTCGTGCGCCCATCGAGGGGGACTGAATGGGAGCGTCATCGTTCTTCGCGTTGTGTTCGGGGCTGGTTGTCCTTGCTCCATCGAGCGGTGCTTTCGCGCAGCTGATGGCCGAGCCGGTGTCACGGCCTGTCACGCTGGCGTTCATCGGCCCGCCGCCGGCCAGCCGGACGACGTATCAGGTGCCGGACCACCTGGAGGTCGGGAACCAGATGTTCGACGGCAGCCTCAGCGGATTCCGGACCTACCTGGACACGACGCGAGCGACGAATCCCCAGCTGTTCTCCCAGCTCGATCCGCAAGTCCGGGAACTCGAGTCGAAGGCTACCGCCGCTCGAGGCGTAGCGGTGGCGGGTATGGCCGTCGGGCTCTTCTCGGGAGTGTACGCGGTCGCGGGCCGGAAGACTTGCAACGAGCCGCCGATCACCGATCCGAACTTCGCGGCTGATACCCAGGCCTGGGGCGCCTGCAACAGCGACAACGGCACCCACATCGCGACGTTCATGCTGCTCGGCGTCGGCTCGTTCGTGCTCGGTTGGATAGGCTGGTATGCCCTCTCTCCGTCTCGCTCCGACGTGCTGAATCTGGTGAACGCGCACAACCGCATCAGCCCCGAGCCCATTCGATTGCAGCTCGGATACGACCCGACCAACCGCCTCGCGCTGGGCGGCGTCTCGACGGCGTTCTGACGGCCGTGAACGAAGAGCCCTCGCGGCGAGCTGCGCTCACCCGGCGGTGTGCTCGCTCATGCGGGCCACCACACGGGCGTGATCGAGGGGGCGCCCGAGCTCCAGGAATCGCGCCGCGGCCTCGCTGAAGCCGGCGGTGGCGCGCGCGGCGTTGCCCTGGGCGCGCCTGAAGACGCCCCGCGCCTCCCAGAGGGCGGCGACCCAGGGGCCGCCGTTCCACATGCTCGCGATGCGCTCGACCTCATCGAGCCGGCGGCTGACCTGATCGAGCTCCCCGGCACCGGCGAGCGCGATGGCCGAGGCGGTGCGGAAGCCCATCGAGCAAGGCTGGCAGCAGGTCGCGATCAGCCGATCGCCAGCGAGGATCTGGCCCAGCGCCTCGTCAGCCGTGGGCGCGAGCTGCACCTCCAGCGCCTTGATGCGAATCTCGAGGTGGGGCGCCAGCCACGTGGTGGACGCGAGCGGGGCCGCTTGCCGCGTGAGCTCCCTCGCGCGCGCCACCTGCCCGCGCGAGAGCGCGACGCGCGCCAGCTGTTCCACCGCGAGCGTGCGCCCCGCGACCGCGCCGATGTCACCGTATTTCTGCGCAGCCTCGACCAGGGACGTCTCGGCCTCGTCGAGCCGTCCCTGGCACAGCGCGAGGTCGCCGAGCATGAGGGTCGCGAGGGCGCGCCCGGGCACCGAGCCCCTCCGCTCGGCGAGCTCCGTGATGTCGCGGATGAGCGCGGACATCGACGCGTGTCCGGCGGGGCTCGCCATGCAGAACTGCGCGAAGCAGGTGTGGCCGTCGAACACGGCGGGCGCGGCCTGGGGTTGGTCCAGCCACTGCGTGAACTCGACGCGAAACAGCTCGCTCCATCGGCCCTGCAGGTGCGCGACCATGCCCAGGAGGGCCGTGGCCTCGCCCATCTCGCGGCCCAGGCCGGCTGCCAGCGCCAGCTCGCGGCTCTCGCGCGCGATGCGCTCGGCCTGATCGAACGCGCCGCTGGCGACGTGAACGAGCCCCCACGCCAGCGACGCCCGAACGCGATCGGTGACGCTGGCCGGTGTCATGCCTGGTGCCTCGAGCGCGCGCTCGTAGAGGGTGACCGCGGACTTGCTGGGGCCGATTCCCAGGTCCAGGCGCAAGCGTTCCCGCAGCTCCTGGAACATGCGGATCGCCGCGGGCCGGTTTCCCGCGTCCAGGGCGTCCTGCATCAGCGCGCACTGCGCCTGCTCGTTCGTCGGCTCGACCGTGATCAGGCGCTCCCAGAGCTTGCCCGTCCGCAGAACGCGCAAGTAAAGCTCGTGGAGCTGTTTGCGTGGCTCGTCGAGCCACTCGACGTAGCGATCGTCCGGCAGCAGCTCGCCGCGATAGAGCTCGGCCGCGCGCACGCACGCCGCCGGATCCGCAGTCCGGAGCGCCGCCTTCCCGGGCCTGCTCGAACGCCTCCGCGTCGATCTCCAGCTCGAGGTTAGGGGCGAGGGCGATGATCTCGCTGGATTCGAGGATCTCGTGTTCGCCGAGCGAGCGCCGCGCGAAGTACACCGCCTTGCGCAGGTTCGCGCCCGCGGCCTCGGGGTCCAGGTCGGGCCAGAACAGCTCCATCACCTGCTCGCGGTGCAACCGATGGCCCGCCGTGACGGCGAGCAGCTTTACCAGGGCCGCCCCGCGCTCGCGCCGCCAGGCGTCCCGCGGAACGGCACGATCCCCAACGATTACGCTGAATTGCCCGAGGAGGTGCACCCGTAGCCGCATGTGTCCCAGGAAATTATCACCCGGGGAACGCTCGGGGAACGGCCCAGGTGCAGAGTGCCTGTCGACCATGGCCGCGCGCGGAAGCAGCGGTCGCCCGCCAACCCAGATACGAAAGGAAACCACCATGGCTCTTCGAATCAACGACGTCGCCCCGAACTTCAGCGCCGAGACCACCGACGGCCCCATTTCATTCCACGACTGGCTCGGCGACAGCTGGGGCATCCTCTTCTCGCACCCCAAGGACTTCACGCCCGTGTGCACGACCGAACTCGGCTACGTTGCCAAGCTGAAGCCCGAGTTCGACCGGCGCGGCGTCAAGGTGATCGGCCTGTCCGTGGACGCCGTCGATCGCCACCGCGGTTGGGCGACGGACATCGCCGAGACGCAGGGCACGGCGCCCAACTTCCCGATGATCGGCGATCCGACGCTGGCCGTCGCGAAGCTTTACGACATGCTGCCGGCCGAGGCGGCCGGCGAGTCGGGCGGCCGTACCGCCGCCGACAACCAGACCGTGCGCACGGTCTATGTGATCGGCCCGGACAAGAAGATCAAGCTCATGATCTCGTACCCCATGACGACCGGCCGGAACTTCGACGAGATCCTGCGCGTCGTCGACTCCATGCAGCTGACGGCCAAGCACAGGGTAGCCACCCCGGTGAACTGGACGCCGGGCCAAGATGTCATCATCGTTCCCGCGGTCTCGAACGACGAAGCGAAGACGATGTTCCCGGCCGGCTTCAAAGAGGTGAAGCCGTACCTGCGCATCGTCGCTCAACCCGGCCCGCGCTGACCTCGAACCCACAGGAGATCCCCGTGAAGAAACGCGTCTTGATCCTGGGCGCCGGCTTCGCCGGCATGGAGCTGGCGACCTGCTTGTCCGAAGCACACGGCGACGCCATCGCCGTCACCGTCATCGACAAGTCCGACGCATTCATCTTCGGCTTCGCGAAGCTGGACGTGATGTTCGGCCACGCCACGGCGGAGGCCGTGCGCATGCCGTACCGCGACTTCGCGAAGCCCGGGGTCACCTTCAAGCGAGAGACCATCCGCTCGATCGACCCGGCGACGAAGACGGTGGTCACCGACGCGGGCACCCACCAGGCCGACCTGCTGGTGGTCGCGCTCGGCGCCGACTACGACGTCTCGACCACGCCCGGCGTCGTCCTGGGCGACAACGAGTTCTACTCGGTGCCCGGCGCGATCCACCAGCGCGAGGTGCTGCCGACGTTCCGGCGCGGCCACGCCGTGGTGGGCGTGTGCGGCGCGCCTTACAAGTGTCCGCCCGCCCCCAGCGAGTGCGCGTTGATGCTGCACGACTACCTGCTCGAGCGGGGCGTGCGCGGCGACTGCACCATCACGATGGTGAACCCGCTCCCCAGCCCCGTGCCGCCCTCGCCCGAGACATCGAAGGCGCTGATCGCCGCCTTCGCCGAGCGGGGCATCGAGTACCTGCCCAACCGGCGTGTCGCGTCGGTGGACCGCGCCCGCAAGGTGACCATCCTCGACGATGGCCGCGAGCTGCCCTGCGATCTGTTCCTGGGTGTGCCGAAGAACCGGGCGCCCGACGTCGTCGTGGCGGCCGGCCTGACCGCCGGCGACGGCTGGGTCACGGTGGACAAGCTCACCCTGGCGACGCCGTTCGCCGGCGTCTTCGCCGTGGGCGATCTCGCCAACACGGGCGCGCCCAAGGCCGGCGTGTTCGCCGAGGGCGCCGCCAGGACCGTGGCCAAGAACCTGTCGGCGCTGCTGCGGAACGAGGAGCCGACCGCCAAGAACCCGGGCGCCGGCTCTTGCTACATCGAGTTCGGCGCAGGCCGCATCGCCCGCGTGGACGTCGACTTCTTCTCGGGACCCAAGCCCACCGGCCAGTACCACGAGCCGAGCGAGGCGCTGAGGGGCGACAAAGATGCCTTCGGATCGACGCGCCGAGCGAGATGGTTCGGCCGAACGTGAGCGCCGACGGGCCCTGCCATGTCGACGCCACCAGTCGCTGTTCTCATCAAGGCGGATAAGGGCTCAGATGGTCTCCGACACTAGTCGAGGCCGAGCGCTGCGAGCACGGTCGCGGTGGTAAACAGCCGTCTCTGATCCGCAAAGCAGGGTCCGGGATTGGCGCTCTGCCGGGGCTCGAACACGTCTCGCCGGGTCAGTCGCAGCACCGGCGCGCTCGGCCAGCTCCCGTCGGGCAGTTGCCCTTCTCCGAGGTCGCCCGCTGTCTCCCGCATCACCAGGCTACGGAGAGCCTGCTCGAACGCGTTCGCCGGCGGCAGCCCGCGGAGCGCGTGGGCCGCGGCCTGACGTGCTCCGTCGCCCAAAAGCCGCGCGCTCACTTCGGTGGCGTAGAACGGCGCCGTCCACCAGTACGAGTCCCATAGCCCGTCTATCCCCCGCCTCTCGTACAGGAAACGCTCGGCGCGATGGACGGTCTCTCCTTCGCCGCGCGCCTTTCGCAGGGCCAACGCGGCGGTCGCCGTCACCTCGACCTGCGAGGCCGTCCACGAACCGAAGCTCTGCTCCGCGCCATATGTTCCGAAGCCGCCATCCTTTCGGGCGAAGGAGAGCAGTCGCTGCAACGCACCCTCCGGGGCGCGACGCCCGAGCTCGGTCAGGAACAAGACTCCGAGCGCCGTCGAGTCGGCGTCGGTTCCCGCCAGTGCGGTGTAGCCCCAACCGCCCTGCGGGAGCTCATTCGCCTCGAGCCAATCCGCCGCGCGCCGCAACATTTCCGGGTCTGAACTACCGCCGCCGCTCGTTGCCAGGCGCCACCCAACATAGGCGGTTGTCCACATCCGTGACGAACCCACCGGCAGCCGCCAGTCCTCTTCCCAGAATCCCGTCTCGTCCTGCTGGGCGGCCAGAAACGCCCATCCCCGCATCTTGGCGACGTTCACGCGTGCCGCCCCGGATTCAGATAAATACTGGCGTACGGGGTGCCGCGCCTCATGCCCGCGCCCACGAAGGTGTTGACCATCGCTGCCCCGGCCGCTTGGCGGCCCTCCGCCAGGATCCCCACCGTGTCGCGATACAGCCCCGCATCGAGTCCGCTGCGCGTCAGCCAGGACTGGCAGCGCAGCGCCGCCTCGGCATCGCTGCTCCAGGCACAGTGGGCGCACAGCTCCAGCTTGGGTAGCAGGAGGGCATCGGCGTCGGATCCGAACGAAACTACCGACGAGCGCAGCGGATGGACGCGCGCGGCGCCCAGAAGCTCGTCGAAGAATCCCGCCAGGGCTCGATCAAACGCCACTCCGCACCCCGCTCGAGCGAACATTCGACGATGCTCTTCCGGTCGTCGTCCGTACGCCCGGAAGTACAGGCGGTAGCGGGGGCTCCCGCCCGGGCGAAGATGTACACCCGCGCCGAGCGGCGACAGTCCGCTCATCCCGGCGATCTCGAGCAGGGACGCCCAGTCCGCGCTCCCCATCCCAGTTGCAAACGCGGCCAGCCGCTGCCATCGGCCCGCTTCGTCGCCTCGCCGGACATTGCCATAGACGGTCATCGCCGCCCCGCCGGCCGACGCGAAGGAAGCACCGAGCCAGAACGCCCCGGCCGCATCCTCACCGTCCCCGGCACGCCCTGGTCCGCCCAGTGCCTCCAGGCGCGACCGGACTGCGCCGAGTTCCGGGCTCACCCCGATGGTCTCGGCCAGCGCGTTCATGCGATCGAGGGCGATCGCCCGCCGCGCCTCGTACCGGTCCGCCGCCGCTCCGCAGGCCTCGCCGACGAATTCGAAGCGCGTCGGCCGCCCGGCAGTGACGGACAGCGCGAGCTGCAGCGGGGTGCCGTCGGCGTTGAGGCTGGAGGGGCCTGCCCCTTCTTCCAGGGACTCTCCACAGACGCGCGCGACGCAACCGAGGATCTCCGCCCGGCGTTCCGCGACACCGAAGCGCTCGAGCAGTCTCGCCAACCGCCCGACCAAGGGCGCGGGCAGTTGCTCGTAGGCGGCGACCTGCATCGCCTACAGTTGGTCGCCCTTTCGATACCCGCTTCTCTTCTTGAGTGGGCGCTCGGGCCCGTCGTCTGGCGTCTCCAGGCGGATCTCGATGCGGGCGGGGACCTGGGCGTGAAAGATCAGGCCTTGCCCGACCCCGAGTTCGAGCCGTCCCGGGTGCTCCAAGCCGTTGGCGGTGCACTCGACCCGCAACGGCGCCGCCGGGACATACGCCTTTTCGCCCACGCGCGGATAGTGCACCACCGCCTCGGTACGACTTCGAGCAAGCGCGTTGACGATGGAGTACCTTCCTGGCCGCAAGATCATCGCCGTGAAGAGATCGCCACCGCTCAAGGTGCGCGTGTCATAGCCCTTGTCACCGTCAGGGGCGTCCACCCGACGCAGGTGGACGTAGTATCCGCCGGCCCCGCTCGACACGTGGAACAGCAGGTAGCCCCGCGGATTCACGGTGTAGCGGTGACCGCCAGAAGAGCCCTTCGCTTCGCCGCCACAACAGCCCTCGTCAGTGGCGGAGAGGGGCGCGGCCGGAAGGCGTTCGAGCCTGGACAGGTCCACGGTCGCCTGAGCGGCCGGGCTGTCGTCCTCGGCGCTCACGGAGAACACCGCCTTGACCTCCGGGCCCACATGGAGCGCGCCGCGGTACTGCCCGGCCTCCTTCACTCGATGCACGATCGTTCCAAGCATGGTGAGCGCGCCGCTGTCGAGTCCAATCTGGGTGTACAGGTTCGGATCTAGGGTGGTCTTCAATCTGATTCCCATGTCACTGACTCCTCTCGGGGGCTCAGCCGACGTCGGCCGTCACGATCATTTCCTTCGCGTTGACGTGCGAGGCCAGGTTCCTGATGGGGATCTTCACCGGGATCAAGCCCGCCGTGGCGTCGAGGATGGGGTAGGGATCCTCGAACTCGTACAGGGGCGTCTTCGCTGCGAAGTAGTCGGCGATGGCCGTCTCGATGAACCCCAGCAGGTCGAGGGTATTCATGAGGAGGTCGGTCAGCCAATCGTTGATCTCGCCCACGATGCCGAGGAGGCTCTTCACCAGATCGAGGATGGGGCCGAGGGCGGCCAGCAGCGCGTCCACGATGAAGCCGGGCAGGACGGGAAACATGTCTTCGATGGCGTTGCGGACGATGTTCTCGATCAAGTTGTCCACGGTCGCAGGGATGTCGATGGGATCCACGTGCACCAGGACCGGGTCGATGAAGATGCGCCACTTGTTGGGATGTCCCGCGAACTCCGCGTCCAGATCCGACTCGCCGGCGACCCGGGCGGGATCGACGAAGTAGACCGCCTTCAGGCGGGCCTTCAATTCGTTCACCTCCGAGACCAGGCCGCTGAAGTCGAGCGGGATACAGATCGGCCCGCCGATGCAAATCTTGGGGACCCCCACCAAGCAGCCGTTCCAGGGGTCGGGGATGATGCACCACCCCCCGAGGCAGAAGCCGGGCAGATCGAAGCAGACCTGAACGCTCAACGCATCCCAGACGACCTTCAGGTGGTCCACCTCCACGGTGTCGTCGTCGTTGAGGTGCAGCGACCCGCCCTCCAGGTGCAAGGCGACTGAGTAGCTGGCCGAGAAGGGTCCGAACGTCCCCGAGTCGCTCTTGGCGAAGGTGAAGTTGTCGCGGAGCTTGTTGAAAAGCTGGACGAACGCTTTCGACGAAGCCGCTATCGTGATGTGGCTCATGTCTTCGGTCCTCCTCTTCAAACGTTCATCGTGATGAAGATCTTGAGCCGATCGTCTTCAATGGCCGGGTTGTGAGGAACCGGCGGATTCGGAGTAGGGGAGAGCGTCACGGTAGCCAGGTCGAACAGGGGAAAACTGAGGGCGAGCTTCTCCATGCGGATGGCGAGTTTCTCGCGGAGCACCGCGTTCACCGACATCTTGATGTAGCACTCGAGGTTTGACTCCAGGCGATCCGGCGTCACGTCGACGATCTCGACTCCGTCCACCTGACCCAGCAAGAATCCTCCGCTGAGCGTGAACGTCCCCACCACGAACACGTCGAGACAGAAACATATCGGCCGCGTTCGCATGACGATCTCGGTCTGGTCGCCCCGGTCGTTCGCCCCGGTCGGATCGCGCGGCCGCCCCCCGATGGGAATCTGCTGAAGCTCGCGCTCGTTGGCACAGCCCAGCCCACCGCAGATCCGCAGTTGTACCGCGAAGTGCTGGGGCTGGAGCGGCCCAAGCTGCGGCGGCAACGTGAGCGTGTTGCCTGGATGAAAGTCAATCGACGCCTTCGTCAGCTGAGCGATGAATCCGATGGCAACCGGGGGCGCATCTGCCCCGATCAGCGGGAGCGGCGGCATGATGGTGAAGAATGGATTGCTGTACTTCTCCACGTCCTTGGTGACGTCGATCGTGGAGCACCATAGCTCCCGGTTCGCGGCGACGTCGGAGGTCGCGTAGTTGAACCAGGAGGGTCGTTGACGCATGACATGAGCGATGACCCGATTGACGCCGTCCTCATGAACCGCCGCGAAGAGATCGCAATTATCCGTGAATGCCACTCGGGCCTCCGTTCGACGACAGCCGTTGCTGCTGCACCTGTCTGACGAACGGTCGGCACAAGGTATGTTCCCGTGGACGGAAGCAGCCGCGGCCCCGCGGGCGTCCGAAGAGCAAGGAGAGCCAGATGATTCGGCGTTCCGACCCGGAGAGGCGGCGCAAGGAGCATGGGTTGGTGCCGCTCAATCGGTTCCTGCTGCGCCATCAACAGCCCTACGACAGATGGCTCGCCCGGACCGAAGAGATCACGGGAGCGCAGTGGCAGTTCGGGCGGGCATCGTCCGGAATCACCCCGGAGTTCGTGAGGTAGCCACTACGGCGGCCAAAGTTCCGGAGGCCATGTCAGCCCCGGTCCCGCGCCAGCGCCGCGCGCAACACCAGGCCGAGCGCGACCAACACTAGGAGTGCCCCTGGCGGCACGAGGAGCGCGCCCAGCCCGGGGTCGCTGCCGTGCGCGTAGAGCCCGCCAGCGAAGAAGCCGGCGGGGACAAGGAGTGTGCCCGCGAGCAGACACGCCGACGCTGCCGCCGGCAGGCGTCGGGGCAGGAGAGGCAGCGCCGCCGCCAACCCGAGGTTGACCAGGCCGAGCCCGATGCCGTGCGCGTGCGCCAGCGTGAAGAGGAAGCGGCGTGTCTCGCCCGCGACGCCGAGGTACCACGGCACCTTGAACGCGTGCAACGACTCGAGCACCACGCCGAGCGCGGCGAAGCCGAAGAGCGCCGCCGCGCCGACGCGCAGATGCAGGAGCTGAGCGCGCCGATCGGTGGGGTGCGCGGGTCCGCTCATTCGGCCAGGAACATCTGATCGGTTTCGTCGC
>Ga0105238_10003394_pt1 | contig 15899 bp, 13 predicted proteins | sample KBSC34metaG_FD_81526 | JGI IMG/M metagenome (GOLD analysis project Ga0105238, IMG submission 81526) | Corn rhizosphere microbial communities from Kellogg Biological Station, Michigan, USA - KBS C3-4 metaG | ecosystem: Host-associated > Plants > Roots > Rhizosphere > Soil | place: Michigan, USA... | reverse complement strand
GTCCTCAAGCAGCTGCTGCCCGAGTACACGTCGCGGCCGGAGTTCCGGGACCTCTTCTTCCGGGAGGCGAAGATCTCCGCGACGCTGGACCACGCGAACATCGTCCACGTCTTCGATCTGGTCGAGTCGGATCAGTCGCTCTTCATCGTGATGGAGTACGTGCGCGGGGCTGACCTGCGCACGATCTTGCGACGCGCGCGGCAGCGGCACCGCGAGCTCTCGCCCGCCGCCGCGATCCACATCGCGCTCGAGATCCTGGCGGGCCTGTCCTACGCGCACACGCGCCGCGATCGCCGCGGCGTGTCCCTCGACATCATTCATCGCGACGTGTCGCCGTCGAACATCATTTGCTCGGTGCAGGGCGAGGCGAAGCTGTCCGACTTCGGCATCGCCAAGGCCTCGACGCACTCCTCCGTCTTCTATCGGGTGCGGGGCAAGGTGGGGTACATGTCCCCGGAGCAGGCGCGAAACCAGCCCATCGATCGGCGCTGCGACATCTATTCGCTGGCGGTGTGTCTCTACGAGTCGCTGAGCGGCGAGCGTCTGTTCGTGGGCGATCTGAGCACGCCGGCCGACGAGATCTACGGCCATCCCATCCTGCCGATCTCGCAAAAGCGTGAGGGCTTGCCGCCCGCGCTGGACGAGGTGATGGCCAAGGCGCTGGCGCCGGACATCGGCGATCGCTATCAGACGGCGGGGCAGCTGGCCGACGCGTTGAGGACCGTTGCGCACAAGACGGGGCTGGCGTTCTCGGCGCCGGAGCTGGCGAGCCACCTGCGCGACATTCTGGGAGACGACCCCGAGCGCTGGCTGCGCGTAGAGGCGACCAGCGCCGCGCCGGAGGCGCCCAAGATCCCGGCGGCCAGCATCGGGCTCGTGGGCAGGGAAGCCGCATCGATCGGCATCGTGGCGGGCGCGGCCGAGGACGCGGACCCCCGGCTCGTGCTAAGTCCTAGGGCTGTGAGCGGGAGCAAGGACTTCGACCTCGATTCGATGCTCAACGACGAAGCGACCCGCCCCGGAAGCTCGATCGCGTCCAGCTCGAGCCCGGTGCCCCGCAGCGACGAGACCACCCCTCGCCCGCTGGGGGCCCTTCCGCGGGGCGAGGGGAGGGCTCCCTCTGCTGCCAAAGGGGGAGGCGCCTCCGGTTCGGGAAATGGGGCCACGGGCGATCGCCGGTCGCACTCGCCGCCCCCCGTGTGGACGCGCAGCTCGGGGCCCATCCCGATCATCACGCCGCCGCCGGAGCGGGCCGCTGCGCCGGCCAAGCCGGCCGCGCCCGCCAAGCCCGTGCCGGCGCCCAAGCCCGCGGCGGCCGCCCCGCCGGTGCGCATGACGATGTCCGGCGCCGCGGTCGCCCCCGCTGTCCCCCCGCCGCCCCCGATGCCGCCCCGACCGACGGGATCCCGGCTGACCACCCAGCGGGGGATTCCGGCCATTCCTCCGCCGGTGCCACCTCCGATGCCGCCGCGCACGGCGACTCTGCCTCCCCCGCCGCCGCCCATGCCGGCGTCCCTGGCTCCCGCCGCAGGGCTACGCGGCCCATTCGGTCCCGAGTTCGAGGACGCCACGCCGCCCCCTCCAGCGGTGGCGCCGGTTCCGCATGTCGGGAGCTTCGACATCGACGAATCGCCGCTGGACACGCGTCCGAACTGGCCCGACGGGCCGTTGCCTAGCGCGGGCTCGAGGCCGTACCCGGCACGATCGCAAAAGCCGATGACCTACCCGGCCTACGTGGCTCCGCAACCCGCTCCGCAGGCTGTCCCCCATTTCGGGTCACAGGCGGTGCCAGGGGGGCTGGGGCGTCCACTCAGTCAGCCCGAGACGATGGACTTCAGCGGTTCCGCCACCCTGCCGGAGAAGGGGTCGGGTCCCCCCCGCTGGCTGGTGCTCGGAGGATTGGCTTTGGGCTTGGTTGGTGGGGCCATCCTCGGCTATCGGGCGACCCGCGGAGACATGGCCGAGGTCGCGGTGATCTCGGAAGCGCCCCGTCCTTCTCGCGTCGCGCCCGGGCCCGCTCCGGGAGATCTGCCTCCGCCCGACGAGGCACCGCCTCCGGTTTCCAAGTCCGACGGAACCGGATCCGCCAGCCTCGGTCTGCCCATCCTTCCGCCCCCTCCCGGCTCCCGGGCCGCGGCAGGTCCAGGACGGGCTCATCCGGGCAAGGTCGGCAAAGGCGGGACCGCCCGCCGCCGCGCGGCTTCACCGGCGCACAAGAAACCGGCGCGTCGCCACTGACCACGCTAAAATAGCGGAGTTCGATGGCTGAACGACTCGGGCTGTGGGCCCGGACTCGCCACTTGGGACGTTCCCTAGGCCACGGCTTCGTCGACTCGGGCCAGACCGCGGTGTACCTGCGGCAGCTCTTGCGCGGGAACCACGGCGAGCCCTCCATCGCCGTTCTGCCGGACGGTCCCCGGCCGGTGACGCCGCCCGTGCTGTTGCTGCACGGCTTTCTGGCCACGCGAGGGTCGGTCCATCTGCTCGAGCGCCGGCTGACCGAACGCAATCACGTCGTGATGACGTACCAGCTCGGGCTGCTCCAGGTGCGCGACATCCGCGACACAGCCGAGTTCCTCGCTTCGAAGGTCGACTCGCTGGTGACCCAGACCGGGGTCGAGAAGATCGACGTGGTGGCTCACTCCATGGGGGGGCTGGTCGCGCTGGCGTACATAAAGAACCACGCCGGAGCCGCGCAGAAGGTCCGCCGGCTGGTGCTGCTCGGAACCCCGGCGCGGGGGACCTGGTCGGCGCTGCTCGGCCTGATGACGGTTCCGCTGGGGCGCGGGAGCCGCCAACTCCTGCCCGGCAGCACGTTCTTGCGAGATCTGGATCGGCTGCCCCTGCCCATCGGACCGGAGGTCACGACCGTGGCCGGGGGGCGGGACTGGCTGGCGCCTTCCCACACCACCCACCTGCCCGGCGCCCGTCACCTGGATCTTCCGACCGGGCATTCCGGACTGTTGGTGGACGAGGCGGTGGCCGACGCGGTCGCCGCGATCCTGGATGCGCCCTCCGGCCCGGACCAAACCGGAGCGCCCAGCAGGTGAGTCCGTGTGAGTATTGTTTGACGAACTTGGGGCATCAAATTAAAATCGCGAGGTTTTGAGCACCTTTAGGCCGCGAGACATGATGGGTGGGAGCCCTTCAGGGGAAGCCGCGCAGTGGGCGCTGCGCTTCATCTCCGGAAAGTATCAGGGCGGAGAATTCCCGCTCCGCCCCAACCGAGAGATCGTGATCGGCCGATCCTCGGAGCTCGACATGGTGCTGGTCGAGGACATGGTCTCGCGCAAGCACGCCAAGATCGTCACTGACGAGAAGGTCGTGACGATCGAGGACCTCGGTTCCACCAACGGAACGTTCGTCAACGGCGAGAAGGTGCGCGTGTCGGAGATCAAGGACGGCGATCGCATCCTGATCGGCACCTCGATCATCAAGCTGGTGGCCACGGCCGGCGAGCAGAACACCAGCATCACCGAGAACGAAGCGCGCTCCCGGCTGGTGGTGGCCGGCAACAAGCGGCCGCAGACCAAGTCGATGTCGGGCAGCATCGAGGAGATCCCGCTGCCCGATCTGCTTCAGCTGCTGTCGACCAGCCGCAAATCGGGCGTCCTGGTGATCCGGTCCGACCTCGGCGTCGGCAAGATCTACCTTCGCAAAGGTCAGATCTACTTCGCCAGCATCGACGAGAGCTTCAACACCGGTCCGCGCAAGGCCATGTTCCGGATGCTGGCCTGGACGTCTGGCTTCTTCGACCTGGAGCCGCCCGATGAGCGCGAGGTGATCGAGGAGCTGAGCGACTCGACCGAGGGGTTGCTCATGGAGGGGATGCGGCAGCTCGACGAGTACCGCGTGCACGCCGAGAAGCTGCCGCCGCTGACCGCCACCCTGGCGATTCCCCATCCGCTCGAGGCCAAGCTGCGCGACCTCGGCCCAGAGGAGCTGGACGTTTTTCAGGTGGCGCTCGGCGCCGAGACGGTGCGCGCGGTGTTCGACGAATGCCCGCTGACGGACATGACCATCGCCGAGAAGCTGAAGGTGCTTCTCGACAAGGGTTACGTCGTCGCCAGCGAGTGACGGGGGAAGACGAGAGCGACCGGCGCGCCGTGTTCGCGGCGACGGCGCCCGAACGACTGCCAGGCTCAGACGGTGATCGTCTCGCCCTCGATGGCGGGCCGCAGCTCGGTGGTGGCGCCCGCTCGTGCCAGCTCGTGTCGCGCCCGCTCGACCAGGGCGTCGACCTCCGCGTCGGTGTAGTCCTGGTCGTAGTGGAACAGAGCCAGCTTGCCGGCGCGCGCGCGCACGGCGGCCTGCACGGCCTCGCTCATCGACGCCAGCCCTCGATGTGGATAGCGCGCGCGATCCTCGGGGGTGAAGGTGCTGTCGTGAATCAACAGGTCGGCGCCGGCGTACAGGGCCAGGACCTCGGGTGAAGGGCCCTCCGGCGGATAGCCGGCGTCGCTCGCGTACACCACGCTTCGTCCGCGCTCCTCGATCCGGAACGCCATCGCTCCGCTTCTCCCGTGGGGGTTGATCGCGGCGGTCACGCGGCAGCCGAGGATCTCGCGCGTGGTCCCGGCGGGCAGGGCGGCGATCTCGATGCGGGCGCCCATGTTCTTCAAGGTCTGCACCGGGAAGTACTGCGGAGCCATCTGACCTTCGAGGATGCCCTCGAGCAGCGCCGAGCTCTCGGCGGGACCGTAGATCTGGAAGCGGTTTCCCTCGATGTAGAGCGGCCCGAAGAACGGGAAGCCCTGGATATGGTCCCAGTGCGTGTGTGAGAGCAGGATGGCCGCCTCGCCGCTGCCAGCGCCAAAGCCATCACACTCGCGGCCCACCCCGCCCTCGCCGAGCAGAGCCAGCCCGAGATTGCGCGCGCCCGTTCCACAGTCGAGCACCAGCAAGCCGCCGGCGGCGGTCCGGATCGACACGCACGCCGTGTTGCCGCCGTAGCGAACCGTGCCCGGTCCCGGCGCGGGGATCGAGCCCCGCACGCCCCAGAAGGTCACCTCCATCAGGCGCTGCTCCCGGCGCTCTGCTCGCCTCCGCCGAGCCTGGTGAGGCGCTCATCGCCCGGCGCGCGCGGACCCAGATCGAGGTCGAGGCCTTCGAAGGCGGCGTCCAGCGCGAACGAGAGCTTGGACCGCTGGGCCTCGGCGCGGGTCGCGTCGAGGATGGCGTCCACTTCGCTGTCCGATCGCTCGGGTGCGTGATGGAACAACACCAGCCGGCGGGCGCCGGCCACCCGGCAGACGTCCAGGGCGTCGCGCGGGCGCGAGTGTCCGTAGTGCGGGAACTTTTCGTAGTCCTCGGCGGTGAACATCGTGTCGTAGATGACCAGGTCGGCGCCCTCGCACAAGCGGATCACACCGTCACGCATCTCGCGGAGCTTCACGCGATCGCCTTCGGCGAGCGGCATCCTTCCGAGGGGCGGGCGCGGGATGAACTGATTCTCGAACAGGATGTCGGAGAACGGGGCGGTGTCCGAGACGTATGCCATCGACGCACCATCGACCGACAGGCGGTAAGCCGTTGCGACGTAGGGGTGGTTGAGGCGCGCGCACGCCACCGTCACGTCGCCGATCTCGAACCGGGCCGAGTCGGCCAGCTCGCGGAATGAGATGTCGGCCTTGGCTTCTTCGATCGACGTCGGGAAATACGGGGCGCCGGTCTGCGAGGCGAACACGGCCCGCAGATGCAAGTCGTCCCGCCGCCGCGCGTACACGTACAGATGGTTCCCCGCCTGGTAAAGGGGCGCGAAGAAGGGCAGCCCCTGGATGTGGTCCCAGTGGGTGTGCGAGATGAGGAGGTGGGCCGTCCCCCGGCCGCCCTCGAACTCCTCCCGCATCAGCTCCTGCCCGAGGCGACGGATGCCGGTGCCCGCGTCGATGATGATTCGCGTGCCGGCCCGCGACGTCACCTCGACGCACGAGGTGTTGCCCCCGTAACGCTCCGTCTTCCGACCCGGGACGGGAAGCGAGCCGCGAACGCCCCAGAACCTGACCCTCATCTGCCGGCGGACGATCTTGGGGGAATCCGGCGTGGGGGAATCGGGCGCGCGCGCCGCCGCCGCGAAGACATGGGCGGCAGCATAACACATGCGCTCCGTCGAGGATCTCCCGGTCGGAGGAGACGTAACCCCCGGGCCGGTTTCGAAACCGAGTTTCACTCGGCGCGATCGGACAGGCATCTGACAGGGCCTGGACGTGGGGAAAAAAAGAGCCGGGGGACTCGTACCTCTCAGGGGGGAGCTGGCGCGAGACCCCCGGCAAAAAGCCGGACGGGTGAGGGGGGAGGGGTTTTCAGCTACTTGAAGCGAAAGCGAACGATGAACCCCGCGTGGGAGTCGGCGGTATCGGCCGTATTTGCGGGGGCCTCGAGTGTCGCGCCCACCTGGCCCAGGAGGACTCGCGCCAGCGCGACCCGCCATCCGCCTGGGGTTCTTGGTTTTTCGACGTTGCTCTCGATGTGAATCGAAAGCGAGCCTCGCTGGGGCGTGGTGTAGACCCGAATGTCGACCCGTCCTGGCGGGCCGTAAGCGTCGGGCGTACGAACCGGCGGTAAGCGGCCGAGCTCGGTCAGCAGCGCAGCCAAGGCGCACTCCAGAGCTGCGCCGCGGTTTCGGACGCCCCCCGGCCGCGCCTCGAAGAACATGTGGGCCCGGTGGGGCAGGCCGCTGCTGGCCAGGTTCTCGGTCCGGCGGAACACGTCGCTGATCTCGGCCATCACGAGCGCGCCGCCGCTGATCGAGGTGTCCATCCAGACGAGGAGGGTCTGGAGGAACTCCGCGCTCGCTTCCATGTCGTCCAGGCGGTCCGCGAACTGGGCGGCGAGCGAGTGGGGCAGCGTCGCCGAGAGCTCCGTCGTCCCCGCGAGGAAGATGGTCAGGTGGTTTCGAAACTCGCTCAGCATCCCTGCCCAGCAGTCGTCGAGAGGACGGGGGTCAAACCCGCCCTCTACCAATCGATTCGCCGCCTGGGGAACCGATACCGTGATTGGTCCGGACAACTCGTCAGTCACGCGGGGAGTCTTCCAACAAGAACCATGCCGAAGGGAACCAACCGGAGCCGGCCGGCCGCGGGTCGCGCGGCAGGGGCGAATAATGTAAAAGCCGAGGCCACCTCGTCGTGATGACCGACCCACCCACCGCGCCTCTTCTGGTTCTCCCCGGTGCCACCCGCTCCCGGGGGCGGGCCCGTGCCGGGGCCGTGCTGCGCTGCTCGCTCGAGGGTGGGGCTTGGCTTCGTGCGTTCGGGTTGGGCGTTTTGCTCGCTCTCGCCTCGGGCGTCGCCGGCTGCGGTCACAAGATCGGCGACGCTTGTACGAACAGCGCGGATTGCGACCCGAGCGGGGGCAACCGGACGTGCGACCTGTCCCAACCGGGCGGCTATTGCATCGTCGAGGGGTGTGACGCGCGGTCATGTCCCGATGACTCGGTCTGCATGCGATTCTTTCCCGAGCAGCCCCTGCTCGATCCGACGAAGGCCTGCGACCCGGCCGCGGCGTGCAGCGGCCCCGTGTCGGGTGTTTGCTGCGACGTGGACGAGAAGTGTCTGCCCGACGCGAAGAACCCAGGCCAGGCGGCCTGTGCCCGCACGAGCCTGGAGAAGCGGGCCTGCGTCCAGTCCTGCGGCAGCGACGGCGACTGTCGGGGGGGGTACGTCTGCCGCGTGTCCGGGACCTGCGGGACGCTGGCGCTGACCCTGGACCCGGCCGGGACCCCGAAGTTCTGCGCCCCGATCCCGTCCGCGGCAAACGGCTCGCTGTCCCTCTGCCCGCGCTGACCGAGCCGCGACGTCTCCGGAGGGGGATGTGACGGAATTTGTCGCGCCCCGATCTTTGTCTCGCGCCGGTGGCTCCGTCCGACGAGCGGCGCTATCACTGCGAGATGATCTTGCTCGGCACGACGACGTCGCCGTACACGCGAAAGGTGCGGATCCTGCTCCCGGCTTCGGGCCGTTCGCACGAGTTCCTCGATACGCGGACCGAGGAGGGCGCCGCTCTGTCGGCCAAGGCCGCGCCGCTCGGCAAAGTGCCGGTGCTGGTGCGGGACGCGCCGGAGCCGCCGCTGCCCGACTCGTCCCTGATCGCGCGCTGGATCTGGCGCGTCGCGGAGCCCGCGCTGCGAGGGAGCGGTTGGGATCTCGATCCCGCCGACCTGGATGACCGGGCCTTGCAGGTCGTGGTCGAGGGCGCGCTGGATGCAGCCATCAATCACCGTTACTTGCGGCTCGACGGGTTCTCCGAGAAGGGCTACATCGCCAAGCAACGTCACCGCGTCGACCGGACGCTGGCCTGGCTCGACGCGCGGGCCCCTCGCCTCGAGCGGCCGTACCGGGGCTCGATGCTGTCCCTCGGCTGCACGCTCGACTGGTTGGTTTTCCGAGAGGTGACCGAGCTCGGGCGCTGGCCGCGCTTGGCGGCGTTCCGGCAGGCGTGGATCGACTCGGGGCTGGGAGCCGGAACGGAGCCCCGCGAATGACGGCCGGCGCCACGGACGCCGCGGCGGCACGGCCGGGCACGGGCGGCCTCGATGGCCGGGTCGTGGTGATCACCGGCGCGAGCGCCGGGATCGGCGCGGCGGCGGCCGAGCTGGTGGCGCGGCGAGGAGGAAGACCCGTCCTGGCAGCGCGCGGGGCCGACGCCCTGGCCAGCGTGGCGAGCCGGTGCGGGGGCGCGCCGCTCGTCGTGGTCGCCGACGTCACGCGGCGCGCCGACGTGCAGCAGCTCTTCGATCGGACGCTGGTTCACCATGGCCGCGTCGACGTGTGGATCAACAACGCCGGTCGCGGCATCACGCGTCTCGTCTCGGAGCTGACCGACGCCGACTTGGACGAGATGATGGCCGTGAACGTGAAGTCGGTCCTTTACGGCATGCAGGCCGTGTTGCCGCACTTCCGGGAGCGCGGCTGCGGGCACATCATCAACGTGTCGTCGGTGCTGGGACGGCTGCCGACGGCTCCGTTCCGGTCGGCGTACGCAGCGGCGAAGCACGCGGTCAACGGCCTGACCGCCAACCTGCGCATGGAGCTGCGCGAGAGCGCGCCGGGCATCGTCGTCTCGGCCGTTCATCCCGGCATCGTGGCCACGGAATTCGGCCGCAACGCCCGCCACGGTGGCCCCGACTCGCGTGTGTTGCCGGGGGCCCAGCCGGTCGAGGAGGTGGCCCAGGTGATCGTCGATCTGATCGTGGCGCCGCGGGCCGACGTCTACACGCGGCCGGGATTGCGAGAGCTGGTCGGAGCCTATTTCAGCGCCGAGGATCTCGACGCGGTCGAGACCCGCCCGCCTTACACGACCGGCCCGCGCTGATCGACGAGGCTCAGCCGCGCGGCCGGACGGAGCTGGCCGCGGGGGCGACCTCGAGATCGTCCTTCGGCACCAGAAAGACCAGGACCAGGCTGGGCCAGCTCGCCACGAAGGCGACCGTGAAGAACCCGACGTTGCCGAGCGCCTCGTTGATGGGCCCCGACAACGTGCCGGCCACGGTGCTTCCCAGCGCGACCAGGGCCGTGGCGAAGGCGTAGTGGGACGCCGAGAAGGCGGCGCGACAGCGGCGCATGAGGAAAACGACGTGAGCGGCGCCGCCGATCCCCGACGCGAACTGCTCGATGATCACCACCGGGACGACGAGGCCGAAGCGGGGCTTCCACGCCGCCATTCCGATGTAGAGCGGGATCGCCATGTTCTGGAACAGAGTCATGGGCGCGAGGCACCGGGCCAGGCCCCGGCGGGCGATGATGGCGCCTCCGACGAGGGAGGCCACGATGAAGGACGTCGTGCCGATCCCGTTCAGGATCGCCCGGTGGGTGGTGTCGATCCCGATGTCGCGCAAGAGCGGCTTCGACATCGCGAACATCATGATGTCGCCCAGCTTGTAGAAAAACATGAAGGACAGGACCAACCCCGCTTGCGGTTGCAGCAAGAACGACGCGTAGGCCTCCCAGAAACGGCGGCCTCTCGCTTCGATGCCGGCGGGCGCGGCGCCCTCCCCGCCGGTCTCCCTGGCGAACCGGGGCCCGGCGTCTGACGGGCGGGGCATCGCCAGCGCGTTGAGCAGGGCCGTCGCGATCATCAGGATCGCCGCCGCGCCAAAGGCGAGGGTCCAGTTGTTGTCGGTGAGCCCGGCCAGCGCGACGAGCCCCGAGTTCCCGGCGATCATCGCCACACGAAAGGCCGCGACGCGGACACCGGAGAACAGCGCCTGCTTCACCTTGTCGAGCGCCGCCAAGTAGAAGCCGTCACAGGCGATGTCGTGCGTCGCGTGGACGATGGACAGGAGGCCCACCGCCACCCAGAACAACCTCAGGTTGTGCGAGGGCGCGATGGCGGCGACAGCGAACATGCCGCCGCCGAGGACCAGCTGCAGCACGATGACCCAGGTGCGCAAGCGTCCGAACAGATCGACGAGGGGGCTCCAGATGAACTTGAAGGTGACGGCCAGGTGGAGCAGCGAGGTCGAGCCGATCTGAGTCTTCGACGCGCCGATCGCGGTCAGGTACTCGGTGCCCATCTGGTGCAGGAAGCTCCAGGGGAGGCCCTCGCCGAAGTAAGTGGTGAAGGTCCACAGCAAGGCCCGGCGGGAGCGGCGGGCCGTCGACGTGTCGTCCGCGGCCGACGCGGCGGCCGGCAGGGTCGGTTGTGCGACCTCGGCGCCAGGACCGGAGGGCTTGTCGGGCGGGCTGGTCACGTGGATCCGGCGCTTATGCTCGGGGGTCGCGCGCGCCGGCGCCAGTAAAATTTCCGCGCAACGGTTCTCGATGCGCGCCGACAAGGTGTCGTGGTCGTCCTTTCGATTTCGGCGACGCGTGCGCGGCTCGCGCTGACGTTCGGGTTGGGGCTCGCCATCGGTCTGGCGAGCGTGCGCGCGCGCGCCGCGGGAAAGACGGTGGAGGGTGTGGTGAACCTGAACACCGCGCCGGCCGAGCTGCTCTCCGCCTTGCCCGGCATCGGACCGTCCAAGGCGCTCGGCATCCTCGCCTATCGCGCACGGCACCCCTTTCGCACCGTCGACGAGCTCGTGCGGGTGAAGGGCATCGGCCGCCGGATGGTGGTGGCCATGCGCGCCCACCTCGCCGTCTCCGGACCGTCGACGGCGCGCACCATCCTGTCGCTCGGTCCTTCGGCGGCGCCAGCGGGCGTGGTGCCCGTGGCGCCGCCGGTCCGCGGCCCGCCACCGGCGTGCCGGCCGGTCGCCGCGCCGCCGACCACGGCGGCGATTGTCCGGGCCGTGCGCGCAGCGCAGAAGCGATCGATCCACGCGACGGCCAACCACTGCCGGCCGCCTGCCTAGTCCCCTGGACGAGCCCCGGGCCGCAGCGCGCGGCGGAGGAACGGCGCCCTCTTCAGGTCGAGGTGGCGGGCTCGTGAGAGGGTGCGGGAGCGGGAGGTGGCTCGCTCGCTTCCACGAGGTCTTCCAGGAGGTCGATTGTCTCGATCACCGCTCCCAGCGGATCGCGGCGGCGGGAGGGGCCGTCGTCACCGCTCGTCAACCGCGCCGACACCACGAGCTCGGCCGCCACGCCCGACCAGAGCTTGATGGTTCCTTCACGTTGGGCCAACACGCGCTTGCGTAATGATCGATCGCCCAGAGGAGCCTGGCCGTAGACCCCCCATTTGCGGTCGAACGCCGGATCGTCGGTCTTGATGCGCGTCCCGGCCGGACGCGTCTCGGGACGGCGCGCCAGCCAGGTCTCGTGGGACTCGATGGTGGCGTCGGGGGCGGTGTTGGCTGGTGGCGCCCCGACGACGACCTTCAGATCGTCGAGCCCTCGGCCTGCTCGACGCGCGACCAGCGCCACGGGCCGACCTCGGCGCACGGTTCGTAGGGTGCCGCGGTTCTCCTCCGGGCCTTCGCCGGGATCGACCTCGACGATGGGGGCGGCCGACCCGCCGTGACCGTGGCTCGCATCGGCGATCTGTTCGCCGATCGAGGCGAGCAAGCTTCGGAGCTCGGCGGGCGACGAGGCCCGGCGATCTTCGGGGAGGCTCGAGGCCTGGCGCGCGAGTCCGGTCGCGAGGGCGACGAGGCCGGTCAACGTCAGCGCGAGCTCGACGGGCGAGGCGGTCTGGTAGCCGCCGAGCGCGATCAGCGCGAGACCGAAGCCGGCCAACCGGGCGGTGCTGGAACCGAGCAGCAGCGAAGCCAGGGTCACCGTGAACCCGAGCAGCGCCAACGTGTAGCCCACGCCGAGAGGGGACCAGACCCGGGGAAGATCGAGGTGCAGGCCATAGAGGGCGAGGGCCTGCATCAGGTCCGGTCGCCCGAGCGAGGCGACGAAGAAGAAGGTCGTGAGCCCGGCGGCCATGGCCAGGCCGGGCGCGGTCCGATTCAGCTTCAAGGGGCCACGCAACAGCAACAAGGGGGAGGCCGCGGCCGCCAGCACCAGGGCGACTTCGCCCAACAGCGTGATCCGCTCCGGCCCCACCCAGCCGTCCCGCCACCACGTGGCCTGCGCGGCCACGAACGCGGCCACGTGCAGGAGCGGCGGAAGCGCGAACAGAACCAGGCCCAGACGGGCGCGGAGCGGCGCCGCTCCCGACACGAGGAAAGCCAGGGCGACCATCCCGGCAACGAACCCGAAGCTGGTTTTGAGGTGCGTTTCGTACCTGGGGGGCACGCGCCCAAAGAACAGCGACGCGGCGAGCAGCAACACGAAGACCAGGGTCAGCGCCGCGACAGTAAAGCGCATGCCGCGCGGAAAGAGCTCGCCCCGCCAGAGGTGACCGGCGACACCCCCCGTTACCACCACCAGGGCCAGGAGCCCCGTCAGATACAGCAGGAACGGCCCGAAGCGGAGCGCCAGGCAACCGAGGGCCGTGTGACAAGTGGGTACCGTGAAGAGGTGCCCCAGCAGGCGGTTCACGATCAGCTCGAACCCCGCCGCCAGGGCGAGGGCCGCCGTCAGATTTCCGCGGGGCGGCGGGCGTGTCGGCATACGTGCGGCCCGAGTATATGCCCGAAACTCCTCAAACACCGGCCCTCCTCGAACTCCCCAAACCGCCCTCTCAATCTCCCTCCCCTGAATACCCGACCCCCGTCAGGCCGTCTTCTTGCAAAGCCGCCCCCACCGAATGCGCCCCCACCCAAGTCACAACCTTCACCCACCTCGCATCATCTTCCCCAGCGGATCGGAGGCGGGCTTCGCCCGCCGGAGAAAACGCTATTCAACGGATCCGGGTGCGAATCAGGTCCCGGGAGGGCCCGTGGGAGGGGCGGAGCCCCTTCCACGCTCCCCGGAGCCCCTTCCACGCTCCCCGGAGCCCCTTCCACGCCTCTGGTTTGGTGCTAAGCTGACCCGCAGAGGGGAAATCCTTTGGTCAGTGTGACCGCCCGTAAGATACGCGACCATGGTCGTGACCACGGCTCACTGGGAGTCGGTCGCGTCTATGCGGGCTACATCATCAGCTACCCCAGTGTGGGGCGAGGTATGGTGATCTTCCGCGATCCGAACGGTCACCGCATGGTGACGACGCCGGTGCGCCGCATGCTGGGGGCGCTGGAGGGCGACAAGCTGTACGTCGAGACGGAGAACTCGGTGTACCAGTTGACGTTCCGTGGCGAAGTCCAGATGACGCCGCCGCGCGCCTTCGCGTCGCAGGCGACGTGATTAGGCGGGCCTTGATCCTGGCCGCCGGCCGCGGCCAACGGATTGGCGAGGCGGACACGCCGAATTGTCTCGTGCGCGTCGGGAGCTCGACGCTCATCGACCGCGCGCTGCGGGTGCTCGCGCGCGCCGGGATTCGCCAGGTGGGGATCGTCGTGGGCTGGCAGGGCGACCGACTGCGCGCCGCGCTCGGGGCGGGCCGGCGCGAGCGCACAGCCGCTGGCCTCGACGAGCTGGAGATCTTCGAGAATCCCGACTGGGAGGGACCGAACGGCCTTTCGGTGCAGGCCGCGCGTTCGTTCGTGACCGAACGGACCCTGCTGGTGATGGCGGATCAGATCGCGGCACCGTCGCTGGTGACGGAGCTGTGCGCGTCGTCAGCGACGGGCGACCAGACGGTGCTCGGGGTCGATCGCGACCTGGCGCGCGTCTTCGACATCGAGGATGCGACCAAGGTCAAGCTGCGCGGTACGAAGGTGGTCGCCATCGGAAAGGGCCTGACCGCGGCCGATGGCGTGAGCACGGGGCTGTTCGTCATGTCGCCCACCCTCCTGCGCGCGCTCGACGGCTTGCGACGGCCGTCGTTGACCGAGGGCGTACAGGCGGCAGCCGCCGCGGACCTGGTGGAGGCGCACGACGTCCAGCAACGGCTCTGGCAGGACGTCGACTCGCCGCAGATGCGCTTGCACGCCGAGTGGCTGCTGCGGGTCTATGGCGACGAGCTGGCCCGCCCCGACGTGAACGCCGCGCCGCCGTCGCCCGAGGCCGACACGCTGGCCCTGGTGGAACGCTTGATCGCAGAGAAGGACCAGCCGGGGCACGTGTTGTTGAACCCGGGACCGGTCATGACCTCGGCGCGGGTGAAGGCGGCGCTGGTCCACCACGATGTCTGCCACCGCGACGACGACTACGCCGGCGTCGTGCGCCGGCTCGAGAGTAAGCTGCGTCCCGTCTTCGGGGCCAGCGAGCGACACGAGATCCTTTTGCTGACGGGATCGGGCACGGCGGCCATGGAGATGGCCATCGCGTCGGTGGTCGCACCCGATCGGAAGCTGTTGGTGGTCAGCAACGGCGCGTTCGGCGAGCGCCTCGGCGAGATCGCCGAGCTCCACGGGATCAAGACGGTGAAGCTGCGCCTGCCCTGGGGCGAGCTCCCCCGGCCCGACGAGGTGGCGCGGGCGCTCGACGCCGATCGGACCATCGACACGCTGGCCATGATTCATCACGAGACCTCGGTCGGGCTGCTCAACCCCGTGGGCGCGATCGGAGCGCTCTGCCGCGCGCGCGGCGTGGTGTCCATCGTCGACGCGGTCTCGGCCCTGGGCGCCGAGGACGTCGACGTCGCGCGGGACGGCGTGGGCGTGTGTCTGTCGTCAGCGAACAAGTGCCTGCATTCGATGTCGGGGGTGTCGTTCCTCTGCGTCGCGCCCGAGGTGTTGCCACGCCTCGAGGCCATCGCGCCGCGCAGCTACTACTTGAACCTGGGGCGCTACCTGCGTGTGAAGCGCGAGCTGTGGCAAACACCCTTCACGCCGGCCGTGTCGGCGTTCTTTGCGCTCGAGGCGGCGCTCGACGAGCTGGCCGAGCAGGGCGGGGTGCCGGCTCGCCGCGAGGTCTATCGACGCCGCAACCTGCGCATCCGGCGGGTGTTCGCCGATCTCGGCTTCGAGTCGCTGACCAATACCGGGCGCGAGTCACTGACGATCTCGACGCTTCGCTTGCCGGACACGCTGGCCGTCGACGAGCTTTACCAGGGCGTGCGAGACCGCGGGTTCATCATCTACAAGTGCAAGGCCGCGCTGGCGGACCGGCACATCCAGGTCGCCAACATGGGGGAGCTGCCCGACTCGACCATCGACGGTTTCCTGACTGCCGTCACCGCGGTCGTCGACGAGGCCCGCCGGTCCGGTGGGCGCGCGCCGGCCCGGCGGGGCGCGAGGGGACCGTGAGCCTGACCATGCGCGCGGCGCTGTTTCGCGCCCACGGCGGCCCCGAGGTGATGGAGGTGGCCGAGGTGCCGGTGCCCGTCCCGGGGTCGGGTGAGGTCCAGCTGCGCGTGAAAGCGGCCGCGCTCAACCACATTGACCTGTGGATGCGGCGCGGGTTGCCGGCCATGAAGATCGCGCTGCCACACGTCACCGGAGGCGACGTCTGCGGCCTCGTCAGCGCGGTCGGGGCCGGCGTGCGCGGCGTGGCGGAGGGTGAACGGGTGGTCGTCAACCCGGCCATCACGTGCGGGCGTTGCCGCGAGTGTCTGGGCGGGCGCGACCATCTTTGCCCGGAGTTCCGCAT
>Ga0105238_10003393_pt1 | contig 15900 bp, 14 predicted proteins | sample KBSC34metaG_FD_81526 | JGI IMG/M metagenome (GOLD analysis project Ga0105238, IMG submission 81526) | Corn rhizosphere microbial communities from Kellogg Biological Station, Michigan, USA - KBS C3-4 metaG | ecosystem: Host-associated > Plants > Roots > Rhizosphere > Soil | place: Michigan, USA... | reverse complement strand
TCGACAACGGCCGCGGCATCCCGACCGGCGTGAAGATGGACGACAAGCACGAGCCGAAGCGCTCGGCCGCCGAGATCGCGCTGACCGAATTGCATGCCGGCGGCAAGTTCAACCAGAACAGCTACAAGGTCTCGGGCGGCCTGCACGGCGTCGGCGTCAGCTGCGTCAACGCCCTCTCCAAGCTGTTGCGGCTGACGATCCGCCGCGACGGCAAGGTGCATTACATGGAGTTCAAGAAGGGCGTGCCGCAGGACCGCTTGCTGGAGCAGCGCAGCGGCTTCGAGACCAGCCCGATGAAGATCATCGGCGAGACCGAGAAGCGCGGCACCGAGGTGCACTTCGCGCCCGACGAAGAGATCTTCACCAACGTCGACTTCCACTACGACGTGCTGGCCAAGCGCCTGCGCGAACTCTCGTTCCTGAATAACGGCGTGAAGATCCGCCTGGTCGACGAACGCAATGCGAAGGAAGACAACTTTGCCTATGCCGGCGGCGTGAAGGGCTTCGTCGAGTTCATCAACAAGGGCAAGAAGGTTCTGCATCCGAACATCTTCCATGCCCTTGGCGAGAAGACCAGCGACCAGGGCACGATCATCGCGGTCGAAGTGGCGATGCAGTGGAACGACAGCTACAGCGAGAGCGTGCTGTGCTTCACCAACAACATTCCGCAGCGTGACGGCGGCACGCACCTGACCGGCCTGCGCGCCGGCATGACGCGCGTGATCAACAAATACATCGAGGACAACGAGCTGGCGAAGAAGGCCAAGGTCGAGGTCACCGGCGACGACATGCGCGAAGGCCTGGCCTGCGTGGTCAGCGTCAAGGTGCCGGAGCCGAAGTTCAGCAGCCAGACCAAGGACAAGCTGGTCAGCAGCGAAGTGCGCTGGCCGGTGGAAGAAATCGTCAGCAAGCTGCTGACGGACTACCTGCAGGAGAACCCGGCCGACGCGAAGATCATCTGCGGCAAGATCGTCGACGCGGCACGGGCGCGCGAAGCCGCCCGCAAGGCGCGCGAGATGACGCGCCGCAAGGGCGTGCTCGACGGCCTGGGGCTGCCGGGCAAGCTGGCGGACTGCCAGGAGAAGGATCCGTCGCTGTGCGAGATCTACATCGTCGAGGGCGACTCGGCCGGCGGCTCGGCGAAGCAGGGCCGCGACCGCAAGTTCCAGGCGATCCTGCCGTTGCGCGGCAAGATCCTGAACGTCGAGAAGGCGCGCTACGAGAAGCTCTTGACCAGCAATGAAATCCTCACGCTGATCACCGCGCTCGGCACCGGCATCGGCCGCGGCGCCGGCGGCGACGACTTCAATCCGGACAAGCTGCGCTACCACCGCATCATCATCATGACCGATGCCGACGTGGACGGCGCGCACATCCGAACGCTGCTGCTGACCTTCTTCTTCCGCCAGATGCCGGAGCTGGTCGAGCGCGGCAACATCTACATCGCGCAGCCGCCGCTCTACAAGGTCAAGCTCGGCAAGGACGAGCAGTACCTGAAGGACGGGATCGAGCTCGACGCCTACATGCTGAAGGTGGCGCTGAAGGATGCGTCATTGCAGACCGGCGTGGTCGATGCCAGCGGCACAGTGACCACGCTGCAGGGCGAGGCGCTGGAGACCTTGGCGCGGCAGTACGTGCTGGCCGAGCACGTGATCACGCGGCTCTCCAACTGGATGGACTTCGAGGCCTTGCGCGTGCTCGCGACCGGACTCGATATCAATCTGGACTCGACCGAGTCCGCCGAAGCCGCGGCCATCGCGATGAAGAATGCGTTGCACGACGCCGAAGTCGCGGCCGAATTCGATTCGCGCACCGACAAGCACATCCTGCGCATCAGCCGCAAGCAGCACGGCAACGTGCGCTCGAGCGTGATCACGGCCGATTTCGTGCATGGGGCGGACTACGAGGCCTTGGCGGTGGCCGGGCGTACCTTCAGGGGACTGCTGGGCGAGGAGGCGGTGGTCAGGAAGGGCGAAGGCGAGAAGGCCAAGGAGAGCAAGATCGGCGACTTCCGCGGCGCGATGGACTGGCTGATGCAGCAGGCCGAGAACAGCGTTGGGCGGCAGCGCTACAAGGGACTCGGCGAGATGAATCCCTCGCAGCTGTGGGAAACGACGATGGACCCGACGGTGCGGCGGCTCTTGAAGGTGCAGATCGACGATGCGATCGAGGCGGACCGGGTGTTCACGATGCTGATGGGGGACGAGGTCGAGCCGCGGAGGAATTTCATCGAGACGAATGCGTTGAGGGCGGCGAATATCGACGTTTGACAGGTTGTTGCGGCGAAGGTCTTGTCGCGGTTTGCAACCAACCTTGGTAGCGCACGATCAGTCCGCAGACTCGATGGCCGATTTCGACGTGGAAGCAAAACCGGCTGTCCTCGACTGTCTCGAAGGAGAACGACCGACCCGAGAAGGTCCTCGTCCATTTTTCGACGCCGTCCTCGCGCTCGAATCGCACGGTGACGGCGACGCTCGAGCCAGCGTTCGGGAAACCGAGCGGGGTGCCGTCGGAGCGCTCGCCGTCGACCTCGACGAACATGCCGCCCCGGTGTTCCCCCCAGCGCAGGTGCTTCATCGCGAAGGCCATGAAGCCTGCATTGCCGAACGGGTCAGCTACCTCGACCTCGCCGATGGGTCCGAGTTCGTCGCCGGTGTGAAGGCGCTCGAGCGGTACGGCCGGTCACCGTAGGCCTGAAAGGGCCCGCTTGCGTCGACGAGGATGTCGGGCTCAAGGGCACGCAATTGCGCCGCGAGATCGCCGCTCCGATCGAATGTAGCCGGCACGAGTTCCGCGCCGGCCGGCGGGCGACTCGCGCAGCAGGTGGTGGCCCGCGACAGTGATCGGCCGGCGACGATCAAGGTCAGTCGCGGCTCGTTTTCGAGCAGTTGAACCAGGCGACCACCGAAAGTGCCGTAGCCGCCGACGATCAGGACGCGGCATCGGATGTTCATGTGCGAAGCAACGCTCTCCGGGGCCTCAGAACCTTCGGTTGCCCTGCAAGCCAAGGTTGTTGATCTTGGTTCTGCCGAGCAGCTTGAGAAACAGATTTCGGCATTCGCGAAGCACGGGATAGAGCAGCCTGGCCCGCGTGCCGGAACGGAAGATCCAGTGGTTCAATCGGTTGAAGACGCCAGAACGGCTACTCAGAAGCGACAGTGCGCAGATGGCGTCGGCGCCGTAATACAAGACGTCGTCGACCTTCAGCGCCATGCCCTGATCGATATCCAACCCTCGGCGCGTGATCTCTCGCATCACGTCGCTGTCGTCCCGCGCGTTGACGAGCAGCAACGTCCCGATCGTGTCGCGGATGCGCGCCATGTGGCAGTAGCTGTCGCACAGCGGGCAGTCCTGGTCGTACACGAGCAGGATCTCGCGCGGTTGAGCAAGTGTCTCGCGGGCAGTTGGTTCATGCGACATCGAAAGCCTCTCGCATCTGCTCGAAGCCAACGGCCAGAGGCGCAGCGCACGCCCCGATGAGCCATAGAGTTCGATGACTGCTGCACAGTGCGACGCACGCTGCGGGCAGCCCTTTTACTTTGTCGACGTCATCCGCGTGGACACGATGATCGTCCAGGCTGGACGGTTGCTCGAACATGTTCTTCTCCCTGCGTTGAATCAAGCCGGCTTGCGCTTCTTGGCCAGCGCGCGTGATTCCCTCTTCAGTGGCCGGCCCACCGGACACAGCTCAAGCGCGAAACCCGTCAGGTTGTTGACGAGGTTGTCACGGTTGAGCCGGTACATCACGAACTGGCCCTGGCGTTCGCCGCTGACGAGCCCGGCGTTTTCCAGGATCGAGAGGTGGCGCGAGATGGCCGGGGCGCTCATCGAGAAGCGCTCCGCCAGTTGGGAGGTACTCAGCTCGGCTTCCGACAGATAAGCCAGGATCTGCCTCCGGGGGGATGAGGCGAGTGCTTCGAAGATCTTGTCGAGCGACATCTTGATTCAATCATTAACTCATTCGTTAATGATTTATATCCGACCTCCGCGTGTTGGTCAAGCTGCGTCTCGTTGATCGAAGCTAGGACAGCACGGCATCATAAACGTTTCTCATTCTGGATATTTTTGTGAAAATGAATAGAATGAGAAACACATGCCCGCCAAAACTCCTCCTGGTCCTGAAGCCGTGACCACAAGGCTGGTCGCACTCGGCGAGCAGATCCGCGACCGTCGGAAATTGTTGCAAGTGAGCGCGACGGCGGCTGCAGAGGCGGCCGGCATGTCGCGCGTGACTCTGCATCGGATTGAGGCGGGCGAAGCATCGGTGACGATCGGCGCGTACATGAACGTCCTGGCGGCTCTGCAACTCGAGTTGGCGATCCTGTTGCCGACGGAGACTGCCGGCAAAGAATCGGAGCACGACACCAAGGACTGGATTCCCGCTCGTATTCGGCTCGCCGACTATCCCCAACTCAAGCAGCTCGCCTGGCAAGTCCACGGCACCGATACGTTGACGCCCACCGAAGCGCTGGGCATCTACGAACGCAACAAGCGGCATCTCGATCTGCAGGCGATGCATCCGCGCGAACGCAATCTGGTGGATGCGTTGCGCCTTGCGCTCGGAGAGGGAGGGAGCGGTGTTTGACCTGCCGCACCATCGCCGCGTCGCATCGGTGCTCGAAGCGCTGAATGCGCAACTGCTGCTCGACAGTCATTGCCTGTTCGGCGGCGGAACAGTCATCGCGTTGCGACATGGGGAGTATCGCGAGTCGGTGGACATGGATTTCCTCGTCTCCGACATCGCCGGCTACCGACACCTTCGACAGTTGATGACCGGCGTCGGTGGCATCGGCGCCGTGCTGCGCGACGGTGCCGTGCTGAAACAGGCGCGAGAAGTCCGTGCAGACCAATACGGCGTGCGGACCATGCTCGAGGTCGACGGTCAGGGCATCAAGTTCGAGATCGTGCTGGAGGGCCGCATCGAGCTGGCGGCACCGGCTGCCGGTGACGTGATCTGCGGAGTGGCCACACTGACGCCACTCGACATGGCAACGAGCAAGCTGCTGGCCAATTCGGACCGCTGGCGGGATGACGGCGTATTCAGCCGCGATCTGATCGATCTGGCGATGATGGCGCCGAAGCTTGACTTGCTCAGAAGGGCCGTCGCCAAGGCGGAGCAGCCCTATGGACGTGCGGTGCTCGATGATCTGGCCAATGCGATCGGCCAGTTGAAGCGCCGGCAAGGGCGACTCGAACGATGCATGCAGGCGATGAACATGCAGGTGCCGAAGGCCGTCCTATGGCAGAAGATCCGTGCTCTGGGACGGGTGCTGCCTGGGGGCATCACGGGGTAGGCATGTTCGACACCTGGTCAGCAAAGCAACCGCCGGACAATCGCCACCTATGAGTTCCCACCTCGCCCGCCAAGCCGACCCCGAAGCAGGCCAGGCTGCGGATGCCGGCACGCGAAACTGCCGGACCCTGGATCTCGCCTTCTCACCCGCCGGCCGGGCCTATCTCGAAGCCGGTCACGCCGAGACGGACTCACCGACACCTGCGGTGGCCCAACGCATCCACCAGGCCTTCGAACGCGGCAGCGGCCCCGGCCTGCTTCAACTGGGCGCAGTGGAACTGGGCAGCGCCCTTCCCGCATCACTCGCCTTCGGCCGCGAGTTAGGGCACCTGTTCATGGCACGGCTCACCGCCACGCCAGCGTTGGCCGAAGACTGGGCGACGCTCGATCTGCCCGCCCCCGACGCCGAACTGGAACAGCTTGCCGCAGCCGCTCCGCCGGTCACCGGCGCCGAGTACCTCGATGGCGCGCTGCTCGCCACGCTGTGGGAAGAACTGCTGTCGGCGGTGCGCGAGGAGATCGCCGCCGTCGGCGGTCAGGTCAAGGCCTGGCTGCAGGGCAAGCATCCGAACTGGAACCTGGTCGGACGGGTCTGCTTCCATCTGGCGGAGAACAAGCGCGACCAGCAGTTGCCGTTCGCCTTTCTCGCCACCTACGCCAGCCACGTCTCGCGAGAAGCGCGCGTCCAGCACCTGCCCTTGGGGCGGGCATTGCAGGCCTACTCCGGCGCCCAGGATCGCGCAACGCTGCTGAACCTGCTGTTGCCGGTGCAGAAGGCGGCCGAGCAAAGCCCGTGGCTGCGGTCGCTGGTGGATAGCGGGAAGATCTTCTCGCCGCTCGCCTGGACACCCGCGGAGGCGCACCAGTTCCTGCGCAGCATCCCGGCGCTCGAAGCCAGCGGCCTGATCGTGCGCATTCCGGACTGGTGGAAGCCGCGGCAGCCGCCCCGCCCGCAAGTCCAGGTGAACATCGGTCAGCGCGCCGCCGGCCTCGGGGTGCAGACGATGCTGGACTTCCAGGTCGAACTCACGCTCGATGGCGAACGGCTGTCGCAGCAGGAGTGGCAAGAGCTCGCTACGGCCGGCGACGGCCTGGTCCGGCTCAAGGGCCGCTGGATCGAGGTCGACCGGGCGAAGCTCGATGCCGTGCTCGCCCATTGGAAGAACGTGCAGCGCTCAGCCGCCGATGAAGGGATCTCCTTCTTCGAAGGCATGCGCCTGCTGGCCGGCGCCCACATCGCCCACGAGATGCCGGCAGAGCTGGAGCAAGCCACGGCCGAATGGTCCGGCGTCGTGGCGGGCGACTGGTTGCAGAGCACGCTGGAACGCTTGCGTGAACCTGGTGCTCACGGCAGGGACGCGGGTCCCGATCCGCAACCCGAACTGCAGGCGGAACTGCGCCCCTACCAGCGGCAAGGCCTGCGCTGGCTGTGGTGGTTGAACCGGCTCGGCCTGGGCGGATGCCTGGCCGACGACATGGGCCTGGGCAAGACGGTGCAATTGCTGAGCCTCATCTCGCTGGCCAAGCGCGAGGGCGACGCGGGGCCGCATCTGCTGGTGGTGCCGGCCTCGCTGATCGCCAACTGGCAGGCGGAGGCGGCGCGCTTCGCGCCGCACCTGCGCCTGCTGATCGCGCATGCGTCGGTCACGCCTGCCAGGGAACTGGCCGCGCTCTCCACGCAGGATCTGGCTGCGGTCGATGTCGTCGTGACGAGCTACGGGAGCGTGTCCCGTCTGCCCTGGATGAGTACCGTGCCCTGGTCCTTGCTGGTGCTGGACGAAGCGCAGGCGATCAAGAATCCCGGCGCGCAACAAACCCGCCAGGTCAAGGCGCTGAAGAGCCGCGTGCGCTTCGCGCTGACCGGCACGCCGGTGGAGAACCGGCTCGGCGATTTGTGGTCGCTGTTCGATTTCATCTGCCCCGGTCTGCTGGGATCGGCCGCGACCTTCAACCGTTTCGTCCGTCGCCTCGAGGAAGACGAGCACGTCGGCTACGCGCCCTTGCGCAAGCTGGTGCGTCCCTACATCCTGCGGCGCCTGAAGAGTGACAAGCGGGTCATCGCGGATCTGCCGGACAAGACCGAGCTGAAGGCCTATTGCGCGCTGACCCGGCTGCAGGCGAGCCTGTACCAGCAGGCGGTCGACACGCTGGCCAAGGAGATCGAGGCGTTGGACGGCATCGCGCGGCGCGGCGCGGTGCTGGCCTTCCTGATGCGCTTCAAGCAGATCTGCAACCATCCTTCGCAATGGCTGGGTGATGGCGCCTACGGGCCGCAGGACAGCGGCAAGTTCGCGCGCCTGCAGGAGCTGGCCGAGGCGATCGCCGCACGCCAGCAGAAGCTGCTGGTGTTCACCCAGTTCCAGGAAATGACGGCTCCGCTGGCGGACTTCCTGCACGGCGTGTTCGGGCGTCCCGGCCTGGTCTTGCACGGCGGCACCGCGGTGAAGGCGCGACGCGCGCTGGTCGACGCCTTCCAGCGCGAAGCGGGGCCGCCGTTCTTCGTGCTGTCGCTCAAGGCCGGCGGCACCGGGCTGAACCTGACCGCGGCCTCGCATGTGGTTCACTTCGACCGCTGGTGGAATCCGGCGGTGGAGAACCAGGCGACCGATCGCGCCTACCGGATCGGACAGAAGAAGAACGTGCTGGTGCACAAGTTCGTCTGCCGCGGCACGGTCGAGGAGAAAATCGATGCCCTGGTCGAAGCCAAGGCCAGCCTGTCCGGCCAGGTCGTCGAAGGCGGCGGTGAGGCGATCCTGACCGAGCTGGGCAACGACGAGCTGTTGCGCATGGTCACGCTCGACATCGGCCGCGCCATGAGCGAGCTCGAGGCTGCTTGAGTTTTCACACCCGTCACCACACGGAGCAAGAGCGCATGGGACAAGGTTTCTACGACGGCTGGGCGCCTTATGTGCCGGTCGCGCAGCGGCGGAGCCAGGCCGAGCGCAAGGCAGCCGAGTTGAAGAAGAAGGGGCAGAGCTGCCAGCCTGTGGTCATCAACGGCCGCAGCATCGCTCGCAGCTTCTGGGGCAAGGCCTGGTGCGACAACCTGGAGGCCTACAGCGACTTCGCGAACCGCCTGCCGCGGGGGCGAACCTATGTGCGCAACAGGTCCGTCATCGATCTGTGCATCGATACCGGCAAAGTGAACGCCCTGGTGTCCGGCTCGGAGGTCTATCGGGTCGAGATCAGCGTGCATCCGCTGGAAGCAGCGGAATGGAATGCGATCGTCAAGGAATGCACCGGCAAGGTGGATTCCCTGATCGAGGTGCTGCAGGGCCGATTGTCCAAGGCGGTGATGGAAGTCGTGACCCGCCAGGGCAAGGGGCTGTTTCCACGGCCGCGGCAACTCGGCTTCAGCTGCAGTTGCCCGGATGGCGCGTGGATGTGCAAGCATGTTGCGGCAACGATGTATGGCGTGGGCGCGCGGCTGGACGACGCGCCGGAGCTGTTGTTCCGGCTGCGCCATGTGGAGCCGCAGGATCTGATCCAGCAGGTCGGCGACTTGCCGGCCATGGGCGCGCCCGATGCGCAGGGTGCGTTGGAGGGCAGCGATTTGTCGGCCTTGTTCGGCATCGATCTTGGCGGGGTTCCGCCTGAGCCCTTGAAGCCGTTGCCGCGTACGGTTGCGCCAGGAGCCGCAAAGCCGAAGCGTGCAGCGAAGAGGGCCGGCAAGACCCTCACCGCCAGCGAGTTGATCGCGCGCGGCATCCCTCGCCACATGATTTACGCTTGGCTGGGCTCCGGCGTCCTGCTGCCCACCCCGCAGCGCGGCGCTTACCAAGCGACGCCGCAGACCGAAGCCCGCATCAGGGACTACATCGCGCGAGGCGTTCCCGAGTGAGCCGCGCAGCTCTAGCAGCCGAACCCTTCGAATCCCTCAAGGAGACGCCCGCCCACGCGCGAACCCAGGGCATCGATCGCGGCCTGCTCGAGAAGGCCCGCGCGCGCCTGGAATACCTGTACGCCGAAGTGGCCAGGACATGGCCCGGCTTCATCGCCCGCCCCGGCCAGCAGCAGATGATGCATGCGGCCCTGCTGGCCTTCCTCTGTGCCAAGGCGCCGGACGACGACAACCGCCAGGGCAGCAACCTCGCGCAGCTCGAAGCGGGCACCGGCACCGGCAAGACGGTCGCCTACTGCCTCGCGGCCATCGTGGCTTCGGAGCTGCTGCAGAAGACCGTCGTCGTCTCCACCGCCACCGTGGCCTTGCAGGAACAGGTCTTCCACAAGGACCTGCCCCGCTTGGCGAAGATCATCCCCGAGCTGCGCTTCGACATGCTCAAGGGCCGTACGGTCGGCATGGTGCTGCGCGCCGGAAGGTGGGATGGCGATATCGACACCCTGGAGCGGCAGCCCGACCCCGAAGACTGGCGCCAGGTCCAGGCCAGCGCCCAGGCCTGCAACGGCGGGCGAAGCGAGTATTTCAAGAGCTGCGCGTTCTTCCGGGCGCGCCGAAGAGCAGCCAGCGCGACGATACAAGTCGCCAACCACGCGCTGATCCTCGCGACGCTGCGAACGGACAGCACGTTGATCGAGGCGGGCAACACGCTGTTCGTGTTCGACGAGGCCCATCACCTGTCAGGCATCGCTGCGGAACAGTTCACCTATCGGGCCCGGCTCGGCGCCAGCGCCGCCCTGCTTGCCAGCCTGCGCACCCTGGTCAACCGGCACGGCCGCGGGATGCCGGCCTCGTCCCGGCCCGACCCGGTGGCATTCGGCCAGCGCATCACCGAGTGCACCGACAGACTGACGCTGCTGGAAAGCTACGGGCGCGAGGCGCAATGGGTCCGCGCCGACAAGCCCATGCACCGCTACCGCCTGCGGCAGCTTCGACTTCTTCGACCGGCTGAGCGGCATGAACCGCTTCCCCGAACGCCGCGCGCTGGTCGTCGCCTCGCCCTTCGACTACGCCACCCAGGGCGAGCTGCGCATCGCGCCGATGAAGCACTCCCCGAAGAGCCCGGACTTCTCCGAGGAGTTGTGCCGGACGCTGCCTGGGCTGCTGCGCGAGCACTCCCAGGGACAGCTGGTGCTGTTCACCTCCAAGCGCCAGATGCAGGCCTGCCGCGCCGCCTTGCCCGCCGACCTGGCCGAGCAGGTGCAAATGCAAGGCGAAGGCTCGCGCACCGAATTGTTGAAAGAGCACGGCCGCCGCGTGGCGCTCGGCCAGCGCAGCATCCTCTTCGGCCTGCAGTCCTTCGGCGAAGGCATCGACCTGCCCGGCCGGCTGTGCGAGCACGTGGTGATCGACAAACTCCCCTTCACCCCGCCCAACTCGCCGGTGGAAGAAGCGCTGTCGGAGTGGCTGAGCACCCAGGGGCGCGACCCGTTCACCGAACTGGCCGTGCCGCGCGCGGCGATGAAGCTCGCTCAATGGGCGGGCCGGGGTGTTCGCACCGTCACCGACCGGGCCGTGATCACCGTGTGCGATACCCGGCTGGTGACGATGCGCTACGGGCAAGACATCTTGGCCGGCCTGCCGCCATTTCCGGTCGTCAGGCCGGTCCGGGCAATGCAGGCGTGATCCCGGCCGAAAGGACTTGCGGTCAACCGAAGCAGGCGTCCAGATCCACCGTCCCTTGATGCCCCACCGCTGCCGCATGCTCGCGCAGCCAGGTCTCGGTCCGCTCGCGGCCCTGGTCGCGCAGCAGTTCCAGGAACGGCGCATGCGCGATCAGCTTGGTCTCGGTGCGCTGCATGCTCGCCAGATCCTGCGAGTCGATCATGTGAAAGCGCATCTCGCGCAAGCGCCGGTCCAGGCCGCCCGGCGGCAGCCATCGCGAGCGCGCGAACGCGGTGGCCTGCTGGAAGGTCCGCATCTCGCGCATCAGGTTCGCGCTGAAGGCCAGTTCGAGCGCGCGCTGCTCGATCTCTTCGACCGTGTGCGGCGCCGACTCATGCCGCAAGGGACTGAGCAAGACCAGCATCACGTCGCGCGAGCGGCATTCGTAGAACAGCGGATAGACCGCAGGATTGGCCGAGTAGGCGCCGTCCCAGTAGGGCTCGCCGTCGATCGTCACCGTGTGGTGCAGCTTGGGCAGACAGGTCGACGCGAGCAGCACGTCGATGCTCAGCTCGGTTTCGCGGAAGACGCGCAGCTTGCCGGTGTTGGCCTGGGTCGCGCCGATGAAGAGCTTGAACGGGCTGGCCTGGCGCAACGCGTCGACGTCGACATGCTGCTGCAGCAGATCGCGCAGCGCGCTGCGATCCAGCGGATTCAGCTGCGCCGGCGAGAACTGGCCGGCCCATTTCATCATCAGCTTGCTTGCGGGCGAGAGGCCGATGCTTTCGCCTTCGCCGGTGGTCAGCAGCTCGAAGGGCAGCTGGTGGCCGAGCGCCGACCAGAAATCGGCGAGCGCGCGGCGTGCGCCGTCGCGGCCGTTCTTGCGCCAGCCTTCGGCGAACAGCACCGCGTTCAGGGCGCCGGCGCTGCTGCCGCTCAGGCCTTCGAATTGAAGGCGCTCGTGTTGCAGCAACGCATCGAGCACGCCCCAGGTGAAGGCGCCGTGGGCGCCGCCGCCTTGCAGCGCGAGATTCAACGTCGGCCGCGGCGAACGCAGGGCGCTCGACAAGGCCGTCTTGAAGTTCGGCCGTGGCAGTTCCGTCGCGGCGGCCGGACGCAAATGACTTCGCAGTGAAGGGGGGTAAGCGGGGTAGATCATCATCGTGAGGGACTCCTGGGTCGACCCGAAGCGCTGCGCGGTGGCAGGCTCGGCGGGCGATGGGAGGGCTGCACGCCGCGCATGGATTGCACGGCTCTCCAGGAAGCAGGCCCTCATCGGGGCCCGCCATGAACGGCAGCAAAGAACTAGGGTTAACCCTAGATTGGCCATCCTAGCAGCTTTGCAAGGCCGCTGTCGAGCGCAGGTTCGGATCGGCACATCACGCGCCGGAAGGCGCGCTGAGCACATCCCAGCTCAGACCGAACTTCAGCAGGTACTTGCGCAGCCGGTCGGCATCGTTGACGACGCTGCGCTGGCTGCGCGAGCGATCGAAGAGCTTGCGGCCGGCGTCGGAGAGGCTGCGCGATTCGCGGCAGACGCGGATCACCGCTTCGAGCTGCAGGCGATCGAAGAGATCGAGGCTGTCGAGCATCTGCGGGTCGATCACCGCGTCGAGCGCGGCGGCCGGCGAGACCATCGACCGGCCCGGCCCCGTGCCGCGCTGCCACAGCCAGCGCAGGCGCTGCAGCTCCGCCTCCACCAATGCGGTGGAAATCCGCCCACCGTCGGCCAAGGTCGCGAGCCGCGTGATGCTGGCCGACAGATCGCGGAAGTTGCCGCGCCAGCTCGCCTCGCCGGACTGCGCAAACCGCAGGTACAGCGCCTTGGCCTCGGCATTGAAGCGCACCGCGCGGCCGTTCTCGGCGCCGGCGCGGGCCAGCAGATGGTCGATGTTCGGCTCCAGATCTTCCGGCCGCTGCGCCAGCCCCGGCAGGCTGTAGGCCCACAGATTGATGCGGGCATAGAGATCGTCGCGGAAGCGCCCTCCGGCGACGTCGTCGCGCAGGTCTCGATTGGTGCCGGCGATCAGCTGGAAGTCGCTGCTCGCCTCGCGGTCGCTGCCCATCGGGAAGAAGCGCTTGTCCTCGATCGCCTTCAGCAGCATCGCCTGTTCGTCGGGCCCGAGCTCGCCGATCTCGTCGAGGAACAGCACGCCTTCGTGCGCCGCACGCAGCAGGCCGGGCCGGTCGGTCGCCGCGCCGGTGAAGGCGCCCTTCTTGTGGCCGAACAGGGTCGAGGCCGCACCATCGCCGCGCAAGGTCGCGCAGTTCACTTCGATGAATTCGCCCTTCACCTGATGGCGCGACTTCTTCAGCTCGTACATGCGGCGTGCGAGATGCGACTTGCCGGCGCCGGTCGGACCGCTCAGCAGGATCGGGGCGCGCGAACGCACCGCCACGCGTTCGATCTCCTCGATCAAGGCATTGAAGCCCTTGTTGCGCGTCGCGATGCCGCTCTTCAGGAAGGCGAGTGCGTCGCGCTGCTCCTGGTCGAAGCGTTGTGCGAGCACGTCGTAGCGCGACAGGTCGAGATCGATCAGCGTGAAGCTGCCGGGCTGGCCGTGCGTCTGCTTCTTCGGCGGCGCCGTCTGCAGCAGCACGCCGGGAATGAAGCGGGACTCGACCAGCAGGAACATGCAGATCTGCGCGACGTGCGTGCCGGTGGTGATGTGCGCCCAGTACTGCTCTGCCTCCGGTTTGAAGGGGTAGCGGCGCACCCAGTCGTAGAGCGCGCCGTACATCTCGCCGAAGTCCCACGGGTCGCGGATGTCCATCGGCAGCAGGCGCACCTCGCTCTCGGGCGAGACCGCCACGATGTCGCGTTGCACTAGCTGCGCGAGCGTCTCGTGCTTGGGCGTGTAGATCAGCTCGAAGCGGTGCACGAGCGTGTCCTCGTGCTGCGCCATCGAGATCGTCGGGCGCCATTTCTCCCAGCGGCCGGCGCCCTGGCCGGAATCGAGTTGCGTGCCGAGGAAGCCGATGACGACGGTTTTTCTGTTCATGGATGGTTAGCTAAAGAGCTAGCCAACATTCTATGAAATCAACAGTTTTTTGTTCGAGGCAAATCACTGCTTGATCGACCAGATCACCATAAACCCTTTGTCAATCAACAGCTTGCGATCGATCGTCTCTGCGGCTTTACCGGCTGGCACACGCATTGCGATAGAGAGAATGGGCGCGCAGGCACAGAAGGAAGCGCCACTGCCAAAACCGTGATTGCTGCATTGCATCGCGAGCAATCCCGTCGCGTCCGCCAGACATAGCGAGAGAGAGAGAGAGAGAGAGATGAAGCACTTGAACTACAACACCGAACAACCCGAAGGCGGCGTGCCGATCAAGATGTGGACGCGCGGCGTGCCGGTGGAAGACGAGGCGAAGCAGCAGCTCGCCAACGCGGCGCGCCTGCCGGTCGTGTTCAAGCACATCGCGGCGATGCCGGACGTTCACCTGGGTATCGGCGCGACCGTGGGCTCGGTGATCCCGACCTTGAAGGCGATCATTCCGGCCGCTGTCGGCGTGGACATCGGCTGCGGGATGATGGCCTGCAAGACCACGCTGACGGCGAGCGACCTGCCGGACAACCTCGGCCCGCTGCGCGGCGCGATCGAACGCGCGGTGCCGCACGGCTCGACGCCGCGCAAGTCCGGCCGTGATCAAGGCAGCTGGGAGAACCCGCCGGACGCGGTCGATCAGGCATGGGCCGGCCTGGCCGAAGAGTTCGACGTGCTCTGCGAACTGCATCCGCGACTGAAGAACACCAACAACCGCAAGCATCTGGGGACGCTCGGTACCGGCAACCACTTCATCGAAGTCTGTCTCGACGAAGACGGCGCGGTGTGGTTCATGCTGCACTCGGGTTCGCGCGGCGTCGGCAATGCGATCGGCAACCACTTCATCGAACTGGCGAAGAAGGATGCCGAGCTGCACCAGCGCAACCTGCCCGATCGCGACCTCGCGTACTTCGAGGAAGGCGCGCAGTACTTCGGCGACTATGTGCGTGCGGTCGGCTGGGCGCAGCGCTTCGCGGCGCGCAACCGCGAGGTGATGATGGTCAACCTGATCGCGACCGTGCGCCGAGTGATCGCGAAGCCGTTCGAGTCGCATGTCGAGGCGGTGAACTGCCACCACAACTACGTGCAGCAGGAGCGCCATTTCGGGGAAGACGTGTTCGTCACGCGCAAGGGTGCGGTGAGCGCGAAGCGCGGCGAGCTGGGCATCATCCCGGGCAGCATGGGGGCGCGCAGCTACATCGTGCGCGGCCTCGGCAACCCCGAGAGTTTCGAGAGCTGCAGCCACGGTGCCGGCCGCGTGATGAGCCGCACCAAGGCGAAGAAGCTGTTCACGATCGACGACCAGATCAGGGCGACCGAAGGGGTCGAGTGCCGCAAGGATGCCGACGTGATCGACGAGATCCCGATGGCCTACAAGGACATCGATGCGGTGATGGCGGCGCAGCAGGATCTGGTGGCCGTGGTGCACACCTTGAAGCAGGTGCTGTGCGTGAAGGGGTGAGGTCGAGAGAACGACATGAAAGCGATTGAACTCGATGGCTCGGCCGGCGAAGGCGGAGGCCAGATCCTGCGCAGCGCGCTGGCCTTGGCGATGTGCACCGGCCGGCCGATGGCGATCAAGCAGATCCGCGCAAAGCGTGCGAAACCGGGCCTGATGCGCCAGCACCTGGCCTGCGTGCGTGCGGCCGCGGCGGTCAGCGGCGCGGAAGTGCAGGGCGATGAACTCGGCTCGCAGGCGCTGGCCTTCGCGCCCGGGCGGGTGCGCGCCGGCGACTACGCCTTCGACGTCGGCTCGGCGGGCAGTTGCACGCTGGTGCTGCAGACCGTGCTGCCGGCCTTGATGATGGCCGCGGGGACGAGCCGCGTGTCGCTGCGCGGCGGCACGCACAACCCGATGGCGCCGCCCTTCCCGTTTCTCGAACGCTGCTTCGCGCCGCTGTTGCATCGCCTCGGCGTGCGGCTCGATCTCGATCTGCTGCGTCACGGCTTCTATCCGGCGGGCGGCGGCGAGATGGCCGTGGTCATTCAGCCGGCCGAGAACGGCCTGCTGCCGGTCGATCTGCTCGAGCGCGGCCTGCCGCTGCAGCACTACG
>Ga0105238_10003392_pt1 | contig 15901 bp, 13 predicted proteins | sample KBSC34metaG_FD_81526 | JGI IMG/M metagenome (GOLD analysis project Ga0105238, IMG submission 81526) | Corn rhizosphere microbial communities from Kellogg Biological Station, Michigan, USA - KBS C3-4 metaG | ecosystem: Host-associated > Plants > Roots > Rhizosphere > Soil | place: Michigan, USA... | reverse complement strand
GCCATCCTTCACGTCATGCGCGCCGGCAATCACGCGGTTATCGAAGCTCTCATCAGTCCCTACTACGGTCGTGACGATGCCGTGGTCGGCAGTCTCATAAGTTTGCGCGATCAGACTAGCACCTACACCGAGCAAGACAAGCTGCGTATCGTTCAGGAGAGTCACAGCATTGGCATGATTATGCTCAGCGAGGAAGGCGTGGTAACGACGGTGACCACCCGGTTCGAGGAACTGAACCGGGCGCTGGCCGGCCACGATTTCATTACGGCGGTAACCAGTCAGCCCCTCAGCAATAATCTGTTGTTTGATATGGACCCCAAAGACGTTCTGAAGTTGGTGAGTCGCGGGCGCGAAGTCACATTTTATGCCGAAGCCACCTTTGAGGGGCACATGCAACACTTGCAGTTGGTGGCTTGCCAAGTGCAGCGCAATCAAGTGAGCGAAGGGGTGATGATTACCACCCGCGACGTTACGGCACTGGTTCAGAAAACGATTGAAGCCAATGAAATGGCCCGCCTGGCCAGCCGCCACTCTCGTGAACTCAGCAGTTTGGCCGAACTCAGTGGCCTTATTGGCTTCCGCCTCGATCAAATCTACCGCGACTACTTGGGTGCGTTAATGTCGCTGACGGAATCGCCCCACGCCAGTATTTACCTCTACCAGCCCCAACGCCAACGTTTGCAGCGGGTAGCTACCACCACTGAATTCAATGAGCACTCCGCTACCATCCAGCTCAACCAGGATACCCCCGTGGCCCAGGCCTTTGTTCGCCGCAAACCGGTCAACCACGTTGCCAGTGATCCGGGTAATGCCGCTGAGTCAATGCTGGCACTACCGGTAGCCTTTCATTCCAAAACCATTGGCGTTATCGTGGTCAGCCATCGGGAGCGTAAGTATGATGCCCACGATACTAAACTGATGCGGTTGGTGGCTGCCCGCCTGGCCAGCCTCATCGAGAACGCGGAGCTCTACAACGAGGTTAACGCCCGTCGCGAGCGTTGGGAAGCGGTGTTTAAGTTTGCCAAAGAGGGAATTGTCATCTTCAACAAGGATGGTAAAGTAGTCGGCTTTAATCCGGCGGCGGCCGAACTCACTGGGTACGCCATGAACGAGGTGATTACGCGGCCGTTCACCGACGTGGTGCGAACGGTTTCGCCCGAGGGCGTGAATCTGTCGGCGCTGTCACCGATTAAACGAGTCTTGGGCGAAGGCGAGGTAGTTACGAAGCGCCAACAGCTCATTCAGAGTAAGGCCGGCCAAACAGTTTGGACCGAGATCAGCTACTCGCCGATTTTCAACGACGCCGGTGTCGTCACCAGCGGCATCGCCATCATCAGCAACACCCAGCGCGAGCGCGAGGTGGAAGCGGCCAAAAGCGATTTCATCTCGATAGTCTCACATGAATTACGGACGCCACTAACCGCTATCAAAGGCTTCTTGAGTATGTTACTGAAGAAAGATTTCGGAGACTTGAGCGACCGGCAATTCCACTTTTTGCACCGGGTTTACCAAACCAATCAACGCATGATCGGCCTGGTGGAAGACTTGCTCGACATGAGCCACATCGAGAGCGGTAAGATCCGGCTCAAAGTTGCGCCTCTAGCTATGGAGCCAATCATCACCGATGTGGTTACCGATCTGGCTGCCAAGGGTTTTGAGCGCCAAATCATGCTTAAAGTCAACCGCAAGCAAAAGCTGCCATTGGTGCTGGCCGATGAGGGCCGCTTGCGCCAAATCCTCACCAACCTAGTCGACAATGCCATTAAATATTCATTGCCGAAAGGCGACGTAGTCATCGATTTTAAGGTGCAGGGCAACGAGCTGGTTACCAGCGTCCGGGACGAAGGCGTCGGTATTACCGCCGCCCACATCGAGCGCTTATTCCAGCGCTTCGGGCGCATTTACAATCCCATGAGCATGCAGGCCGGCGGCACCGGTCTCGGTCTCTACATCGTTAAAAACCTGGTGGAATCCCACGGCGGTCGCATCTGGGTTACTAGCCGCGAAGGCAAGGGGAGCCGCTTTAGCTTTTCGCTGCCGGTAGCCCAACAACTGCCACTCCTTACATAACATTTTTGGATTAACGAATAATTATACAACCAGCCAGAAACCGCTATAATGGGATTTTACGTAGTAGTCTGACACAAAGGGGGTAATCCGGTGGCCAAAATCATGCTTGTCGAAGATGACGCAATCTTAGTGGAGATGTATCAAGCCAAGTTCGAACTCGAGGGTCACGATATTGTAGTGGCGGGAAACGGCCAAGAATGCCTGGACTTGCTAAACGATTACGAACCCGATCTGATTTTACTCGACATCCTCATGCCCAAGCTCAACGGTTTCCACGTGCTCAAGGAGATCAAAAAGCATCCTGGGTTGAGAGCTATCCCGGTAATTTTACTGACCAATTTGGGTGAGGCCGAGGTTGATATGAATACCGAACTCGCGCGTGCCCTTGGTGTCACCGACTACTTAATTAAATCCCACCACACTCCGGACGAGGTCGTGGCTAAAGCCATGCAGGCCCTCGGTACATCCTGAAGCCAGATTACGCCTATGCTTGCGCAAGCAGGTGCATTAATCCACAATAAATTCCGCTAGACTTCTAGAGCCCTTCGAATCCGAAAGGATGCTGCATGGACGTCGAAGAGTTTCATGACGGTCACCACATTCCCCTAACGGGGACTGTAAATCATGACATGTTGGGGAAGTTTGAAACCGCGATTCGAGAGTATCTTGAACAACCCGAGGCTGAGCGCAAGCCGGTCGTGTTGACCGTTTCTTCGAGTGGCGGCAACACGCGTGTGGCGCTGTCGCTTCATGAGCAGTTGCGTTTGTTCGCCAAGGTCGCCGATGTTTCAGTCGTGGTCGCGGGGGTGTGTATGTCGGCAGCGGTGACAGTTCTGCTTGCGTTGCCGAAGAGTAAGCGATTCTCTACTAAGCACTCCCTGTTCCTCGTCCACCAGCTTCAACACGGTCCGCTAAAAATTCCGCCGGGGCCGCATCGCATACGCCAGATCCAGTTCGAGGAAACAGCTTTTGACCAAGATGTGACTCAATACGAATATGACTGGGCGGTTGGGTTGATTGCTCGAGCCACCGGCCAGAAGAAGAAGCGCATCAAGGAACTATGCGACCCCGGAACGATCTATAGCGCCCAAGAGGCGTTAGAGCTGGGGTTGGTTTCTGCGATCCTTGCATAGTCCAGGGTAGGCGAGGGGTTCAGAGTAGCCCCTACGCCTACCTGTACAATAGAAATATGGCAACCTATGCAACCCACGGTATTATTATCGGTCGCCACAACTTTGGCGAGGCCGACCGCATTATTGTACTGCTAACGCCGGAGCACGGCGTGATCCGAGGTGTGGCTAAAGGGGTGCGCAAGATTAAAAGCCGCTTGGCCGGCCACCTCGAACTGTTTAGCGAGAGTGAACTAATGTTGGCCGAGGGCCGTAACCTGGATGTAGTGACATCGGCGCGGCTCATCCACCACCTTGATATTGGCGACGACTACGATCGCATGCGTCTGGCCTACCTGTGTGCCGAAATGATTAACCGCCTCGGCACCGATAGCGGTCATCACGACGGGCTGTATGCGCTACTACATCAAACCTATGCCGGTCTGGCGAGTGGTCCTCCCGACGCCACCCTGGAGTTGTGGTTCAAGTTGCGGTTGCTCGACTGCCTGGGGTACCGACCGGAGCTAGGTCGTTGCATGATTTGCGGGGCCAGCGGGGAGGACCGCGACTATTTATTTAATGTCGAGCTGGGCGGCATCGTCGATCTGGGATGTAGCACTCCTGGCAATCACAGTTTGACGCATGATCAAATTAAGTTGTGGCGATTGATGTTGACTCAGTCGCTGGCGACAGTGCGCGGCGTGACTGGCGCTGATGAATTAGCTGCGGCGACCCTTCCGGTTTGCAATGACTTCTACGATTACACCTTTGGCAAACGCTTCCGTTCGAGCGAAGTACTGACATGAAGACCGGTTTTGCCGTATAATAAGCCACATTGTGGCCGAAAAATCACCGACGAAACCATCTGAAATTACCATGGAAGAGCTTACGTCGCTAACCAAGCGTCGCGGCTTCGTTTTTCAGTCGAGCGAAATTTACGGCGGCCTCGCCGGTTTTTGGGACTATGGGCCCTATGGTGTGGAGCTGGCTAATAACATTAAGGAATCCTGGTGGCGAGCATTCGTTTGGCAGCACGCCAATATCGTCGGCCTCGACAGCGCCATTATTCAAAACCCCAAACTTTGGCAGGCGAGCGGGCACATCGACACCTTCGTCGACCCGATGATCGACTGCAAGAACTGTAAGCATCGTTTCCGGGCCGACCACGTGGCCAACTTCGAGACTAAAAACCTTAAAGAGTACGATAAGGCACTTGAGGATAAGGCTTGTCCCAATTGCGGCAAGGTCGGCATGTTTACGCCCGCCCGAACCTTTCAGATGATGTTTAAGACCTATGTCGGCCCGGTGGAGGATGATGCCAGCATTGCTTACCTGCGTCCCGAAACCGCCGGTGGCATTTTTGCTCAGTTCGCGAGTGTCTTAGAAACCAGCCGTCAGAAAATTCCCTTTGGTATCGCTCAAATCGGCAAGGCCTTTCGCAATGAAATTACGCCTGGCGACTTCATTTTTCGCGTCCGCGAGCTCGAACAGATGGAATTGGAGTATTTTATCCGGCCGGAGCAGCAAGAAGCGGAGTATAAGCGCTGGCGGAAGTTTTGCATGGACTGGCTGTTGAGCCTAGGCCTCAAGAAAGCCAACCTGACCTTTCATGAGCATGCCGACGACGAGCGCGCCCACTATGCGGCCGCCAGTGTCGACATCAATTATGCCTATCCCTTTGGCTCCAAGGAGCTGTATGGTATTGCCAACCGCACCGACTTCGATCTGAAACAGCAGGGAAAGGCCAGTGGCAAAGACCTCAGCTACTTCGACACCGAAACCAATGAAAAATTCATTCCCTACGTCATTGAGCCTTCAGTGGGAGTCGGTCGTCTTGCCCTCGCGCTCATCCATAGCGCCTACCACGAGGAAGAGGTGAATGGCGAAAAGCGGGTAGTGCTGCAGTTTCATCCTGCCATCGCACCGGTTAAGGTTGCCGTCCTGCCGCTTTCCAAGAAGCCGGAGCTCAGCAAGGTCGCCCACGAAGTTTTTGGTGCTATCTCCAGTCAGTGGCGGGTGGAATACGACGAAACCCAGTCGATCGGTCGCCGCTATCGCCGCCAGGACGAAATAGGCACGCCTCTGTGCATTACCATCGACTTTGAGTCGCTGGAAGATAAAAAGGTTACTATCCGCCATCGCGATACTCTCAAACAAGTGCGCGTTCCCATCGCCGATATCGCCAAGCACGTCACCGAGCAACTGTCAGGGTTTTAACTATGAACATGGAGCAGCGCGCTGATCAACTGGCTAGCTGGTTCAATCAATTTCCCCATGTCTGCCGGACGCTTAATGCCAATCATCTCCATTGGGCGATTGGGGGGAGCGCCAGTCTCTTTTTACTTGGTGGGCGCATCCCGAACGACCTGGATATTTTTGTATTTGATCAGGAACACGATAGGCTAGATGAGCTGTTGGGGCTCAATTCATATTTTAAGCAATCGGGTCCGAATCGCGCTCGGCATTCACTATTGCTTGGAGAAGGCAAAATCCAATTTACCAGCCAGTACCGTTTGCCAATCGCAGATGGCTTCTTGCCGATCCCACTAACAGCTGATCTGCTGGAAAATGGCCCCTCCATCCCGTGGCGATACGGTAGGGTGGATCTGGTGCCCCCGGAAATAATTATCATTCTTAAATCAATACTCATGCGGGGTGAACAGCAGGGCAAGCAAGACGGGGTGGATATCACAGCCTTTGCGCAGCAGCACCCAGTCGATAATGTATATCTTTCGCGCCTTGCCAGTGAACTGGGAGTAACCAAGCAGCTTGCCGCGAATTATTCCGGGAAAATAACCGGACACGCCTAAGCCCCGCCGATCAGATCGTAATATATAAATCAGAAATATGGCTTCCCAAAGCCTTTTTTGTCATGGGTTGTATTCATATTGCATGTTTCTTGAAAGAAAGTGGGTAAAAGTGGTTGACAGTGGGTAGATGTGGGTAATATACTGATAGCAATGAGTTACATAAGCGAGCTCATAGAGGGTTGAAAAGGAGCCACATGAGATACTTCCGACGCAAACTCGACGACAAGAACCGGCTGACAATACCAGCCGAGCTTCACGCTGAGTTTAAAACCGGTAAGATTATCATCACCAAAGGCTTTCAAGATTACCTCCACCTCTACAGCGAAAAGGTGTGGGAGGCCCAGTTTCAAGCGGCAACCAAAGGCCGCGGGGGAGACGCCATGCCGATCCTCTTCGACGAAACCCTGGCCGACCAAGCCGACGCGCTGATTGAGGGCATGTCCGAAACCGCCATGGACAAAAAGCAGGGTCGCATCACTATCGATAGCGAACTGCTCCAGTACGCGGGTTTCGATAAAAACCGGGAGGTGGTTGCAACCAAACTAGTCGGGGACTACTGGAGACTCAAAACCCCCCGCAACTAATTCACTTCGTTAGGTACGCTCGCTCTTTCAAAACCAAAACAAAAACATTCGAGAATAGCTACGTGGCAGTCAGCACAACGGTTTTAGGGATCCGATAACCCTGGCACCTACCAACAAAAAACTCCACCTCACACACTTTTCGTTTAAGGAATTGGCTTACATTCCACTGGAATTATGACAGTTCCTTACCACAACTCGACTCTTTATTAAGAGTCCCAACTTCAAAAACAAAAATTTCAAACAGAAGTTGGCTGCTACATAGGTGACCTCGAAAACCAGGTCACAGTAGGTGTTACTCCGTAACACCTTTACAATGAGCTAGATGGAAACACCACCCCTACACCTACCAGTCATGCAAGAAGACGTCCTCAGGCTGCTAAATCCAAAAGGCGGCGAGGCGTACTTTGACGGCACGGCCGGGTACGGCGGACACGCAGCAGCGATCATAGAAAAGATCGGTGCCAGCGGACAAGCCATATTGGTAGACCGCGACGCCGATGCCCTAGCGCATCTGCGCAAACGGTTTGGGGATAGGGTAGACATCATGCATGACGACTACGCCGGCGCTGCTAAACAATTGCAGAAGCAGGGTAGGTGCGTCGACATGGTACTGCTCGATCTGGGGGTGTCATCGCCCCAGCTGGACACGCCGGAACGGGGGTTTAGCTTCCGTGATGATGGTCCGCTGGATATGCGCATGGATACGTCTACTGGCCGCACTGCCGCTGACATTGTAAACACGATAGGCGAGAGCGAGCTGGCGGACCTGATCTACCGCTACGGCGAAGACCGTAAGTCCCGGCGGATTGCCCGCGCTATTGTCCAGCACCGACCGATTACCACCACGGCCCAACTAGCCGACGTCGTAGTCGCTGCCATTGGCCGCAGCGAAGATATCCATCCAGCCACCCGTACCTTCCAAGCCTTACGTATCGAGGTCAATGATGAACTCGGTCAGCTCCAAACCGCGCTACCCACGTTGGTAGCCTTGCTGAAGCCCGGCGGCCGCATCGCGGTCATCAGCTTTCACTCGCTGGAGGACCGCATCGTTAAAGAGTTCTTCCGCCATGAGTCACGCGACTGCATCTGTCCGCCGGAGCAGCCCATCTGCACCTGCGACCATGTCGCCACTCTCAAAGTCCTGACCGGCAAACCGATACCCGGCACCCAAGACGCTATCAACCCGCGCGCTCGCAGCGCGAAACTGCGAGCCGCATCGAAACTAACACCAAAACAAAAGGAGGCACCCTATGTCAGTACCAGTAAAACTACTTGACCGTGGCGTTCGCCGCATCAAGGTTCGCGTAATTAAATAACGCGTTTCACGCCGCGGTTCGCGGTGGGAAACAGAGATGAGCACCGCGAACCGCACCAAGATACCAAACATCAATATCAACTAGCACCCAAAACCAAAACAAAGGAACCCCATTTATGAGCACCGCTACTATGGCCATGCGGAGGAACCAAAACCTCTCCCGCAGCCAAGCTGAAATAAAACTCGGACCGGCATCATCCGGATTCGTTATTGTCGCCATTATCGCCTTGCTGGCGCTTCTGTACCTGAATGCAATCACTAAAACCAGTGAATTCGGTTATCAGGTAACTAAGCTGCAGCAACAGCAATCCCAGGCCGTGGCCCAGAACCAGGAATTGCAAGTGGAGGCGGCGCGTCTGACCTCCATCCAGCAAATCCAGAACTCCGGTGCCGCCAAGGCTTTAGTACCGACCACCCAAGTCACCTATGCTAAGTAGGGCGTATGCCGGCCGCACCTGACATTACTGCGCACCGTCGGCTGTTATGGCTCTATGTCATGCTGGCCGTGATGGGTGTGTTAGTGGTTGGCCGCCTGGCTTATCTACAAGTCTTCCAACACCAGCACTACCAGAAGCTGGCGAGTTGGGAGCAGCAGCGTAAGTACGAGGTTCCGGCCAACCGCGGCCAAATTTATTTGCTTGATAACGGCACCAAGGTGCCGTTGGCGCTCAACCAAACCCTCAAAATCCTCTACGCCGACCCCAGTATTATTAGTGATAAGGCCGGTACCGCCACAAAACTGGCCGCTATAACCGGCGACCCCGCTTCCCAGTATCTTAGCGCTCTTACCAAGGGTAAGGAGTACGCTTTCTTAAAGGGGCGAGTTGACGATGCCACCGCCGCTCGGATTACCGCCCTCCACCTCCATGGCATCGGCATGGTCAACGAGGACTACCGCACCTATCCCGAAGGCAGCTTGGCGAGCCAAGTGTTGGGATTTGTGAATGACAATGGCAACGGGCAGTATGGCATCGAAGGCTACTTAAACCGTGAGCTCAAGGGTTCGCCGGGTCAGCTCAATGCCCGCACCGATACCAACGGCGTGCCGATTGCCACCTCCGACAACATCAATAAGGCGGCGGTTCCGGGCAGTGACGTTGTTCTCACCCTCGATCGTAACATCCAGGCCGAGGCCGAGACCGACATCCAAAGCGGGGTCGAGGCGGCCAAGGCCACCTCGGGCAGCATCGTCGTACTTGACCCCAACACCGGCGCTGTTAAGGCCATGGCTAACTATCCTAGCTACGACCCCAATAATTACGCCAAGGTTACCAATTATCAAACCTTCTCAAACCAGGTGGTCAGTAACGCCTTTGAACCCGGATCGGGATTTAAGGTGATTACGATGTCGACCGGCATCGACCTCGGCAAGGTCACGCCCGATACAACTTACACCGATACCGGCTGCATCGAGATTACTGGCACCAAAATTTGCAACTTTGATAATAAAAATGACGGTCCCAGCACCACTATGACCAATGTCTTACGCGACTCCCTCAATACCGGCGTCGTTTTCGTGCTGCGCATGCTCGGCACCAATCCCGATGCTATCACCAATGCCGGCAAGCAAGTCCTGTACGGCTATATCACTGGGCACTTCGGATTTGGCAAGTTGACGGGCATTGAGCAAGCGGGGGAGGATGATGGCCTCGTCAATAAGCCGCCCAGCAACGACGTCAACTATGCCAACATGACTTTTGGGCAGGGTATTTCCGTAACCATGCTGCAAATGGCTGACGCCGTGGCTGCTATTGCTAATGGGGGCAAACTTTACAAACCGTACCTGGTTGATCGCCAAATCAAGCCCGATGGCACCCAAACTATTACTCAACCCCTGGTCACTAACCCCCACGTAATTTCCGCCTCAACCAGTCAGCAAATGGCCCAAATGATGCAGGTGGTGGTGCAGCACGGCACCGGCTACTTGGCCTACACCCCCGGATACGAGATCGCCGGTAAAACTGGCACCGCCGAAATTCCCAACCCCACGGGCCTCGGTTACTTGCCCGACGCCAATATCGGTACCTTTACTGGTTTTGCACCCGCCAACGCTCCCAAATTCGTGGTAATGGTGCGCATCAACCGGCCGACGATTGGCGGCGATGCCGAAAAGACCACCGTGCCGGTGTTTGCCGAGCTCGTTCGGTGGCTATTTCAATACTATGCAATACCGCCATCAAGCTAATGCTTGCGACCTGTAATTATGGTAAAATACTCCTAATATGACATTCGTACATGAAGCCCAAATCGTTCCGCTTTCGCGCATCCTGGTCCTCGGATTTGCCGGCTTCGCCCTCTCCATGCTGCTGACACCGCTTTATACCCGGGTTGCCTACGCCCGTCACTGGTGGAAACAAGTCCGTGAAAACGCTGTCACCGGCGAAAAAGCTCCGGTTTTCCATAAACTCCATGCCGCCAAGCATCGCCGCAATATCCCCACCATGGGTGGGCTAATAATGATCGCCACCGTGACGGTCGTGACGCTAGCACTCAACCTGGATCGAAACCAAACTTGGCTGCCGCTCTTTAGTTTTGTGCTATTCGGAGCGCTAGGGTTGCTCGACGACATCTCCAATGTTTTCCTCAGGGCCGATGGCCGCGGGGGGCTTAAGCCGCGCACCCAGCTCATCCTGCTCATCGTTCTCGCCACGGTTTCAGCCCTGTGGTTCTACTACAAACTGGGATATGATCACATTCATGTTCCGGCGGCAGGGGATTTCTCAATCGGCTGGTTGTACATCCCCTTAATTATTGGTGTGGTCGTATCCACCGCCAAATCGGTGTCGGTTACCGACGGCCTCGATGGCCTGGCGGGCGGCTTGCTGACCACGGCCTTTGGCGCCTACGCCATTATTGCGTACTTCCAGCACAGCTACGGCATTGCCGGCTTCTGCGCCACCGTTGTTGGCGTGATGCTGACCTATACCTGGTTCAACATCTACCCCGCGCGCTTCTTTATGGGCCAAACCGGCTCCACTGCCCTGGGGGCGGTATTAGGTATGATTGCCGTTCTCACTAACGCCGTGATTGTCCTGCCGATCATCGGCGGCGTCTTTGTGCTTGAGGCCGGCTCCAGCGCTCTGCAAATCTTCAGTAAAAAAGTTTTTCACCGCAAAATCTTCCTATCGGCGCCAATCCATCATCATTTTGAGGCTATCGGTTGGCCGGAAACCAAGGTAACGATGCGATTGTGGGTAGTCGGCCAGATTCTGGGTGTCATCGGGATGATCCTGGGCCTTCTGGGGAATCACGTCTTATGAAGCCAGCCACCAATGTGAATGACCAAATGTCGGCTCGCGCCCACCGCGGCGACGTCGCCTTGGCTCTCACCGTCTTTATTTTGCTGGCATTCGGCTTGATCATGATGTACAACATCAACCCGGCGCTCAACCAAAAGCTCGGCGCCCAGGCCGCCCCTGTCAACTACTTTCGCAACCAGCTGATTAACGTGGTAGTCGGGGTGGTTGCCTGGGGGTTTGCCAGCAGCATCTACTTCAAACTTTGGCGCAAATACGCGGTGGCGTTGCTGGTAATCTCAATTGTTGCACTCCTGGCGTTGCTGGTGCCGCACCTGAGCTTCACCAGTAATGGCGCCACCCGTTGGCTGCGGCTGGGGCCGCTGTCGTTCCAGCCAGCCGAACTGTTGAAATTGGCGCTGGTGGTTTATTTGGCAGCTTGGTTTGAACGCCGCCAAAGCAAACTCTCATCCTGGAACGATGGGGTAATACCGTTCATCGTCGTGGTGGGTATCACTTGCATTACGGTCGCGATATTCCAGCGCGACCTCGGTACCACTCTAGTTTTGGCCCTGGCCTCACTGGGCATGTTTTACGTTGCCGGCATTCGCTTGCGCCATCTGGCAATCCTGTTGACGGGCGCGGCCACGGCGGCCATCCTGGCGATTATAGCTTTTCCGCATCGCCTCAGTCGCTTTACCGAGTTTCTGCACCCTGGACGTGATGCCAGTGGCGGCGGCTACCACATCGCGCAAGCCTTGATCGGCATCGGTAGTGGCGGTCTCTTTGGCGTCGGATTAGGTAAGAGTATTCAGATTTACGGTTACTTGCCGGAGGCTCCCAACGACTCGATTTTCGCGGTGATCGGTGAAGAATTCGGTTTGATCGGCTCGCTCATCATCATTGGCCTGTTCGGCTTCCTGATTTATCGCGGCTTTGAAATTGCCCGCAAAGCTCCGGACAGTTTTTCGCGCCTGGTCGCCACCGGCCTCACCTTGCTTTTCCTGTTCCAAGCCTTCATCAACATTGCGGCCATGCTGTCGCTGGTCCCGTTGACTGGCATTCCGCTACCATTTGTCAGCTACGGTGGGTCGAGCCTAGTGATTATGATGCTGGCGGCGGGCTTACTGTTTAATATCTCAAAGTACACCCTAAAAGAGGTTTCATATGCGGATAGTCGTCAGCGGGGGCGGGACCGTCGGCCACGTCTCGCCGGTTCTGGCAACCGTCGACGCGTTGCGCCGGCGCGATAATAGCCTCGAACTACTCTACATTGGTCAACGCGACGGCATCGAGGCCGGTTTGGCGCGGGCGGCCGATGTGCGCTTTGTTGGTGTGTACGGCGGCAAATACCGGCGCGTCGCCGGCCAGAACGTGTGGGAGAAGCTCGCAGATGTATCTACTCTGGCGCTCAACCTGCGCGATCTTGTCGCCATCTTCGTCGGAACTATCGAATGTATCTGGCAGTTGGCGCGCTTTCGCCCCGAAGTCATCTTTAATAAGGTTGGTCCGGCCGGTATTCCGGTAGGGCTGGCGGCACGCCTTCTCGGTGTCCACATGGTCATCCACGAGCCCGATGTCGTGCCGGGGCTAGCCAACCGCCTCCTTAGCGGCTGGGCGGCTAAGATTGCCGTCGGTTTCCCGGCTGAATACTACCAGCAGCGTTTTCCTATCGGCAAGTTGGTCTTTACCGGCACGCCGGTTCCCCCAGCCGATGGGGAAGGGGAGCCAGGTGCAACACGCAAGCGTCTTGGTTTTAAAACCACGCGACCGTTACTACTGGTTACCGGGGGGAGCCAGGGTGCGACGGCGCTGAATTCCGCCATTATCGCGATTTTGCCGCAGCTTCTGGCTATCACCCAGGTCTATCACCTTACCGGCGCTCGCGACCATGTTCGGGTGTCTGAGGGCACCCAGGATGTCCCGGCCGGCTACCGCGCCGAGGCTAGCCTCCCGATTCAAGAAATGAAAGCCGCTATCGCTGCCGCCGACGCCGTGGTAGCTCGTGCCGGTGCCGGTACCATTGCCGAGCTAGCCATCTTCGCCAAACCCGCTATCCTGGTTCCTAACCGCCAAGCCGCTGCCCACCAGATTGCCAATGCTGCTGCCCTGGAGCAGGCCGGCGCGGCCCTGGTAGTCCGTGATACCGAACATGAAGCTCTCCTAGAGGCCATCACTGGTGTCCTCTCCGCCCGTAGCGAACAACGCCGTCTCAGCGAACACATTGCTGCCTTTGCCCATCCCGATGCCGCCGACCGGCTGGCTGCCCTCATCCAAGCCGTTGCAATCCGAGGTACGGCGGCGTGAGGCCATCCGACCCCCGTCGCGTCCGACGGGCGGGCATGCGGCCCAGCTACTCTCGCCGCGCCGCGCCGCCGCCGCGCCGCCTTACGCTACCGCGCATTCGTTTGGCCTGGACGCGGTGGGTAGCGGTTGGTGTCGCCATAATTGCCATTTTGTTCGTTTTGGGGCAACTTACTGCCCTCAAACAGGTGCAGGTCAAGGGCAATCATTCACTTTCGACTGCTCATATCGACCAACTGGCTCACCAAGGGCTCTCTCGGCAGCTCTTTGGGCATAATGTCGCCCTGGTCGACGCTGGAGGTCTGGCAGCGTATCTGCAAAAGGAGGAGCCGGGTATTAAACAGGTAAAGATTCAGCGCCACCTCCCGCATACTTTGACCATCACCATCGTGGAACGCTTACCGGCGCTTAACTGGAAGACCAGTGGCAGTGTTTACTTGCTCGACACCAACGCTACCGTTATCGGCCCGACCCCGCCCACCTACGTCTCTTTACCCACCGTCACCGACAGCAGTAACTTGCCGGTCAAGGTGGGGGAGCGGGTAGCCCCGACCGCCTTTGTAAGCTTTTGCACCAGCATTGCCCAACTGGTGCCGACAGCTGGTTACACCATCCAAGACATGACAGTGCCGGAAACCACCAGCGAGGTCTACGTTCAGACCACCCAGGGCGTATTGCTCAAGTTTGATACCACTCGCCCGGCGGGGGAGGAGATCGCCGACCTCCAGGCCGTTAAAGCCCAATTGGCGGCTGCTCACAAGACCCCGACGCAGTACATCGACCTGCGCATTGCCCACAAGGCCTACTACAAGTAGGGGAAGATGTGCGGAGTCCTCTCTACTGCCCCACTTCTCTGTTCGGTTTTTGTACGATAGTAAATGTGTTGGGCGATAGCTGGGCTGGACAGCGGACGCACGGCCTTCACTAAAATGAAAAAGGGGATAGTAGGGCAGTTGCTGCGCAGTTGTCAACTGGAGCGTTCAGGGCGAGTGCTTTTTACAACGTGAATGAAAGGCAGCCAGGACCGAGTCCTAAAGGGTAAATAATAGAGACAAAACGCTACACAGATCTGTGTATGATCCGCGTACTATCCTTCTCAAATTCGTGTATCGAAATTGCGGGTAATGTGTCTGGCGGCAGGCGGATAGCAAAGGCCAGTAATGGCTTTATATAGGTATAATCAGGCATCAGCTACTATTATCCCAGGTGCAATCACACCACTAGGCGTCAGTTTAATTCATGTCGCAAAATATACATTGTGCGACGTTACAGCAATTGCTCCCAGCGCCGTCCTCTCTTTACCCCATCGTGAGTCTTACTCGTTAATTAACACGTTAAGACTTAATTCTCTATTACTCTCCCCGCCCGACCCCAACGCCTAAACTAATTACTCCGGATCGTGTAATCTGGTAGTTTCGCCGGTGTGTGCGGTTTTCTCGGAGCCAACGGATTGGCCACCTGGAGCGCCAACGCCCGCTGGCTGCTGTCGTCTCCGGTTATCATCTTGGCGCCGCGGCCGATTAGTATGTTGGCTGCGTCCGCCCGTTCGCGGCCGGTTTTGCCCGCCACCAGCCGGTCGCGCTGGTGGCTCGGGGTTCTTCAAATTGCCCAAAAATCCGTTCGCTTTTTGTTCGGCAGGCGGATTGGCAGCTGCCGGAGCTCCCGCCGCAGCATCGCCGGCCGGCTTATCCCCGCTCGCGCTTTGTCCCAGCGTCCAAGCGATAATCTCCTGCTCCACATCCTCACGTTTGGAGGCGTACTGCTGCCGCGACAACGCCACGATTTGTTCGGTTAAGTCATTTTCCGGTTCTGGCATCTTCAGCGTCTTGCCCGAAAACGGTATCGACTTTTCTCCATCGATACTCATATTAATGAAGATGTGCTGGTTGTTGAGTTTCAGGAGGTCGTCGGGTTCAAAAATCGGCGCAAAGTTCTTGGCGATGATCGGAGCATCGGTTACCCCGACCCGGAAACTAATTACTGATCCGACGTTACCGAAGACGGCGTTGCGGACCTCTTCTGGCATCTGGGAGACGTATTGGTTGGCGACAGTTAAGTTGAGGGCGTACTTCCGCGCCTCGCTCAGAATGGTTGCAAATGAGTCGGTAGCGAAGTTCTGGAACTCGTCGACGTACAGATAGAACGGCCGGCGTTGCTCCAACGGTACGTTGGCGCGGCTCATCGCCGCTAGTTGGATCTTGGTAACGATCAAGGCACCCAAGACGCTGGCATTGTCTTCGCCGATCTGGCCGCGGCTCAAGTTTACTACCAGGATCTTGCCCTCGTCCATAATCTGGCGCAGGTCGATTTTCGACTTCGGCTGGCCGATAATATTGCGGATGATCGGGTTGGCCGTAAATGCCCCCACCTTGTTCAGCACCGGCGCCACCGCCTCGTTGGCAAACTTGTCGTTCCAGGATGCAAACTCGGTTACCCAGAAAGCTTTCACCACCGGGTCTTTAATCTCACGGAT
>Ga0105238_10003388_pt1 | contig 15909 bp, 16 predicted proteins | sample KBSC34metaG_FD_81526 | JGI IMG/M metagenome (GOLD analysis project Ga0105238, IMG submission 81526) | Corn rhizosphere microbial communities from Kellogg Biological Station, Michigan, USA - KBS C3-4 metaG | ecosystem: Host-associated > Plants > Roots > Rhizosphere > Soil | place: Michigan, USA... | reverse complement strand
GGGCGCCCATGCCAACGCCTATCAATCGGTGCTGCGCGCGGCGCTGGCCTCAGGCTCGTTCATCGAGGGCTGGGCGGTCTATGCCGAGGATCTGATGGCCGAGACCGGCTTCCTGGACGGCGACCCGCTCTATGTTCTGACCCATCTGAAGGTCAGGCTGCGGGCGATCAGCAACGCCATCCTGGACCAGGCGATCCATGTCGACGGCATGGACCATGACGCGGCGATGAAGCTGATGGTCGAGCAGGCATTCCAGGAACAGGGCGAGGCCGACGGCAAATGGGTCCGCGCCCGGGTGACGTCAGGGCAGCTGTCGACGTACTTCGTGGGATATGAGGAGCATTGGGCACTGCGCCATGACACGGAGCATCGCTGGGGCCCGGATTTCGCCCTGAAGCGCTATCACGACACCGCATTGTCCTTCGGCTCCCCGCCGGTCCGTTTTGTCGGCCAACTGATGTTCGATCAGCCGATCATCTGATCTGCGGTCTCTTCACTACCCGGCTTCAGGCAATCGCCATCCTTTGATCAGCCCGTAGATCGCGGGGATGACGATCAGCGTCAGCAGGGTCGACGAGATCATGCCGCCGATCATCGGCACGGCGATGCGCTGCATCAGCTCAGAGCCGGTGCCGGTGCTCCACAGGATCGGCACCAGTCCGGCCATGATGGCGACGACGGTCATCATCTTCGGCCGCACGCGCTCCACGGCGCCCTCCATGATCGCGGCCTGCAGATCGGCGCGGGTGAGCGGCCGCCCCTCGGTCTTGCAGCCTTCGCACGCCTCCTCAAAGGCACGGTCGAGATAGATCAGCATCACGACGCCGGTTTCGGCGGCGACGCCGGCCAGTGCGATAAAGCCGACCGCGACCGCGACGCTCATGTTGAATCCCATCGCCCACATCAGCCAGACGCCGCCGACCAGCGCGAACGGCACGGACAGCATGACGATCAGCGTCTCGGTCAGCCGCCCGAAGTTGAAGTAAAGCAGCAGGAATATGATCAGCAGCGTGATCGGCACGACGACCGCGAGCCGAGCCTTCGCCCGCTCGAGATATTCGAACTGGCCGCTCCATTCGAGCCGGTAGCCGGGCGGCATCTGGACCGACCGTGCAACCGCGCGCTGTGCGTCGGCGACATAGGAGCCGATATCGCGGCCCTGCATATCGACATACAGGTAATTGACCAGCTGCGCGTTCTCGGTGCGGACCATCGGCGGCCCCTGCGTCAGCGCGATCGTCGCCACCTGCCCCAGCGGAATGGCCATGCCGCCCGGCGCCTGGACGAGGACCTGCTGGGCGATCGATTGCGGGTCGGAGCGGAAGGCGCGCGGGTAACGGACATTGACCGTGTAGCGCTCACGGCCTTCGACGGTGGTCGTCACCGGCTCGCCGCCGAGCGCGGTCAGGATCGTGCCTTGCAGGTCGCCGACCGTGAGGCCATAGCGCGCAAGCGCGGCCCGCTCGGGGACGATCTCCAGGTAGTAGCCGCCCTCCACCCGCTCGGCATAGGCGCTGGTCGTTCCCGGGACCGTCCGGATCGTGGCTTCGAGCTGCCGCGACAACCGGTCGATACCGGCCAGGTCGGGGCCATATATCTTCACCCCGATCGGCGTGCGGATGCCGGTCGACAGCATGTCGATGCGAGCTTTGATCGGCATGGTCCAGGCATTGCTGACGCCAGGGAATTGCAGCGCCTGGTCCATTTGCTGGACCAGCCTGTCGGTGGTCATCCCGGCGGGCCATTCCGACTCCGGCTTCAGATTTATGATGGTCTCCATCATCTCGACCGGCGCCGGATCGGTCGCGGTCCCGGCCCGGCCGGACTTGCCGAACACGGACGCCACCTCGGGGAAGCTCTTGATGATCCGGTCCTGGGTCTGCAGCAGTTCGGCGGCCTTGGTGACCGAGAGGCCGGGAAGGCTGACCGGCATATACATCAAGGTCCCTTCGTTCAGGCTGGGCATGAATTCGGAGCCAAGCCGCATCAAGGGGAAGGCCGTAAGGGCGAGGATCGCCACGGCCAACGCGATCGTGAGAGGCTTGGCCCGCAGCACGCCCCTGATGATCGGTCGGTAAAGCCAGATCAGCGCACGGTTCAGCGGGTTCTTCGCCTCCGGCAGGATGCGGCCGCGGATGAACAGGATCATCAGCACCGGGACCAGGGTCACCGACAGCACGGCGCCACCGGCCATGGCGAAGGTCTTGGTGAGCGCGAGCGGCCGGAACATCCGGCCTTCCTGCGCCTCCAGCGTGAAGACCGGCAGGAAGGACACGACGATCACCGCCAGGCTGAAGAACAGGGCGGGCCCAACCTCGACCGCGGCCTCGGTCAGGGTGCGAACCCGGGAAGCGCCGGGCGGCGCCCGCTCCAGATGCTTGTGGGCGTTCTCGATCATGACGATCGCAGCATCGACCATGGCGCCGAGCGCGATGGCGATACCGCCGAGGCTCATGATATTGGCGCTGATATCGAAGGCATGGAGCAGCGCCATTGCAATCAGGACGCCAACCGGCAGCATGACGATCGCGACCAGTGCACTGCGGACATGGAGCAGGAAGACCACGCAGACCAGCGCGATGACGACGCTTTCCTCGAACAGCGTGTGCTTCAGGGTGGCGATCGCCCGGTAGATCAAGCCGGACCGATCGTAAACTTCCCGTATCGAGACCCCCTCGGGCAGGGTGGGTGCGATCTCCGCGATCTTGCGCTTGACGTTCTTGATGACGTCGAGCGCGTTCTGCCCGTCGCGCTGAAGGGCAATGCCGCTCGCGACCTCGCCCTGGCCGTTGAGCTCGGCGATGCCACGGCGTTCCTCCGGCCCCAACTCGACGCGGGCAACGTCGCGCAGCAGAACGGGCGTGCCGCCATCCATCTTGAGCACGATGTTCTCGATGTCGGAGACGCCGCGCAGATAGCCGCGCCCGCGCACGACATACTCGGTCTCGGTCATCTCGACTGTGCGGCCGCCGACATCCTGATTGCTGGCGCGGATGGCATCGCCGACCTTGCTCAAGGGGATGGCGTAGCTCTGCAGCTTCTGCGGATCGACAACGACCTGGTACTGCTGGACGAAGCCGCCGACGCTGGCGACCTCCGCCACGCCCTCGGCCTTGGCAAGCTGGTAGCGCACGGTCCAGTCCTGGATGGTCCGCAGCTCGGCCAGCGTCCGCTGGGCGCCGGTCACGATATATTCGTAGACCCAGCCGACGCCGGTCGCGTCCGGCCCGAGCGACGGCGTGACGCCGGCCGGCAGGCGCTTCGAGGCGAAGTTGAGATATTCAAGGACGCGCGACCGAGCCCAATAGAGGTCGGTGCCGTCTTCGAAGACGACATAGACGAAGGACACGCCGAAGTAGGAGAAGCCGCGCACCACTTTCGATCGGGGCACGCTGAGCAGCGCCGTGGTCAGCGGATACGTCACCTGATCCTCGACCACCTGCGGCGCCTGGCCGGGATATTCGGTATAGACGATGACCTGCGTGTCGGAGAGGTCAGGGATGGCGTCCAGCGCCGTCTTGTCTATCGCATAGATGCCGGCGCCGACCGCGAACACGGTGGCGAGCAGCACGAGGACGATGTTGTGCGCCGACCAGCGGATGATTCGGGCGATCATTGGCCGCCCCCCTGCGGCGCCGCGAACGCCTGCAATGCACTGCGCAGATTGCTTTCCGCATCGATCAGGAAATTGGCGCCGACCACCACCTTCTCGCCTGGCTTCACGCCCGCGCGGATTTCGACGTAGCCGCCGGCCTTCTGGCCGACCATGACCGGCCGCGGCTCGAACCGGCCCTCGCCGCGCTCGACCAGCACAACCTGCCGGGCGCCGCTGTCGAGCACCGCCGAATCCGGCACCGCGACCACCGCAGCCCCGACCGGGGCGGCGATCTCCGCCGTGGCATACATGTCCATCTTGAGGGCGAGGTCGGGATTGGGAATCTCGATCCGGACCCTGGCGGTCCGCGTCTGCCTGTCGATGGTCGGATAGACGAACCCGACCTTGCCGGCGAAAAGGCGGTCCGGATAAGCGGTGGCCGTGACCTTCGCATCCTCGCCGGGACGAATAAGACCGAGATCCTGCTCGAAGACGTCGACCAGCACCCAGACGGTCGACAGGTCCGCGATGCGGTACAGCATGTCGCCGGCCGCGAAGTGCAACCCGTCGACCGCCTGCTTTTCCATCACGATCCCGTCGATCGGCGCCGTCAGCGCCAGGCTTCCGTCTTTCGCGGATGCGGGGGAAATGCCCCAGTTCCGGAAGCGCGCCAACACGGCATCGGCGATCGCGATCGTGTTCCGGTGCAGCATCATGTCGCCGTCATCGACCTTGCCGGACGCCTCGCGGGCGATGCGGTATTCCTGCTGGGCGAGAACGAGGTCGGGGCCATAAACCTGGGCCAACGGCTCGCCTTTCCTGACCGGCTGCCCGGTCGTGTTGACCAGAAGCCGGGTGATCCAGCCCTCGAACCGTGGCGCCACCACGGCAATCCGCCGTTCGTCCAGGGCGACGGTTCCGACGGCGCGGATCGAATGCGACATGCTCCGAACGGCAACCGCCTCCGTGCGAACCCCGAGCTGCTGAATCCGCCCCGGCGCAATCTTCACGATTCCGGCGTCGGCGGCGTCGCCCTCATAGACCGGGATGTAATCCATCCCCATCGAGTCCTTCTTCGGCGCCTGCGAGGTGTCGGGAAGGCCCATGGGGTTGCGGTAGTAGAGGATCCTACCCTTCCCCGCCGGCGGCTGCACCGATTGCGGCGCCGGAGTGTCGGAATAGACCGCAACATAGTCGCGACCCTGGGAATCCTTACTCGGCGCCGCCGAATAGAAGGGCTTGCCCGACGGGTCCTGGTAGTAGAGCGGTGCTGGCGTCTGAGCAGACGCCGGCAGGGCGAAGGCCATGGCAATGGCCAATTGTCGAAGGCATTTCATAGATCGTCTCCGATCAGCCGCTCGATCGCGGCTAGCTGGCGCTGGCTGTCGAACTCGGCCGACAGCAGCTGAATCCGCAGGTCGGCCAGGTCGTGCTCGGCCATCAGCACGTCGGTCAGCTCGGCCTTTCCCACCGCATAGGCAGCGGTGCCCGACCGTACGAGCGCTTCGTTCTTGGGCAGGAGCTGCGTCCCGATGAGCTCGGCCGTTCGCCGGCTCGCCGACAGGCTTGCGGCAGCTTCGGCAATATCGCCCTCGATCTGTCGGTCGAGTGCCTCGCGCCGCGCACGGGCGGCGCCGAGCTCAGCGGTCGCCTCGCGTTCCTGGGCCCGATGCAGACCGAACTGGAGCGGCACCTTCAGCCCGATCATGGCTGTATAGCCGTTCGGGCCATTGCCGGTGCGGTCGATGGCCCCGGCGCTGATCGTGATGTCGGGATACCAGCTCTTCTCCGCCAAATCGCGACTGCGTTCAGCACCCACGATCGCAGCACTGGTCGATCGGAGCCCGGGATTGGCGGTTCTGGCGCGTTCCAGCAGCGCAGCCGGCGCCAGCAATTCCGCCGGCGGCAGCGGTCTCAGCCGCGTCGGCTCAGCGAGCGGCGCGTCTATCGGGCGGGCGAGCAGGGCATTGAGCCGCCCTTTCGCAGAACGCCAGGCCGCTTGCTGTCGCGCGATCTCTGTATCGATACGGGAGGTCTCGACCTCGGCCTTGAACACCTCCTGTTGCGATCCGCGATTCTGCGCGTAGCGCTCGCGGGCAAGCCTGGCGATATCGTGGACGACGCCATGCAGCTCATGCGTCGCGCGGATGGTCTGGTCGGTCTGGTAGTATTGGGCGAAGGCGACCTTCACCTTTTCGACCAGTTCCGCCTCCGCGGTCCGGCCGTCGGCGGCCGTGCGATCGACCTCGGCCCGCGCGGCGTCGCGCTTGAGGTCGAGCTTGCCCCAAAGCGGGATTTCCTGCTCGACGCTATAAATCATCTTGTTCTGGCGCGGCCCGCGCGTGCGGTCGATCTCATCCGAGGTCACCCGCAAGGTCGGATCGTTCCAGGAACCGGCGATCTCCACGCGCGCCTGCGCCGCCTCGACATCGAGCGCACGCGCCGCCAGCTCCGGACTCAGACGCCGGGCGACCGCCAGAACGCCGTCGAGCGACGCGCCCGGCAAGGCATCCTCGGCGCCGGCGGCCTGGCTTAAAGCCGCCGTGCCGAGGACAAGGGCGAGGAAGAGCCCAGGCTTGCGCCCGGGCCTCCCGCGGACCGCAGCCGGCCCGCATATGCGGATCGCCATCTCACTTGGCGTCGAATTCGACCGTGCCCTGCACGGTCTCGGTTTCGCCCTGGACCTTGGCCGACAGATGGAGCGCCCATTTGCCCGCCATCCCGGTCCTGACCGTGAAGTGATACAGGCCGTCCGTGTCGGGCGCGGCGGGCGCCACCTTTCCGGCCATATCCTCCATGCCCGACGGCCCCATGTCGGTCTTGGTCTCGAAGATCACGGCGTCGGTGACGGGCTTGCTGTTCGGGGTGTGGAGCAGCCTGACGGCAACGTCGGTCTGCAGTGGACCGGTCGCCTGGGCAGAGCCGAGCTCAAAACGATAGTCGGCGGCACCGGCGAAGACGCAGGCCGACGACAGGGCCGAGAGCGCGAATATGGCGGCGCCCAGCAGGGCGCGCGGGTTGCGAGCGATCATGAACGAATATCCCAATTCCTGCGCCGCATAGTTACGGCGCGATTGCCTGACGGGGACCGCGCGATGCGGTCCGACCACGGTCCCGATCGGCCGGATCGGCCTTGGCTGGGCGGATTCCGGGCATCGCGGACGAAGCCCCGCGCGTTGACGCAGCGGGACGCGTTCAGGCTGGAAGTATGGGTGGTCCGAGCGCCGGCTGGAGCGAGAGCCCTTCGCCGGCGTGGTGAGAAACCGTGTAGGTCAGGGCAGACCAGGCGAGCGTCGCCGCCCCCTGCCCGGCAGGCACGGGTATGCCGACCAGGAAAACGCAGCCGAGATCGGTGACGCAGGACGGCGCCTTGTGCGGGCAGCACGGCATCGAACCGTCGTCCGTCATTGCCTGCGATGCCACGGCCATATCCGGCTCTGCGAACGCCACAGGGCTGACCATCCCCGCCCCGACGAGCGCCAGGAGCGAGAGCGCGACAACCAGACGACGGACCAGCGCGTTGACCATAGGACGAACGTAAATTCGGCCGGCGGACATTTCAAGGAGGTGCGGCGCCGTGGGGACCCGACGCCCCAGCGTTCCGACTCATAGCCCGAAGGCTTCGATCAGTAGCCCCTGCCGACCATGCATTGCTCATAAAGGTCACCGGCGACCTCGGCCTGCTGGGCGATGCCGGTGGCGATCCTCGAGTTCAGCTTCGCCTGCTCCTTGCACTGGCCGGCGCCCTTCTGCAGCGGCACACCCTCAGTGTCCGCATCCTTCCAGGCGCGGCCGGACTGGGATGGGAAGACGCCGGTGGTGCTGCAGGCCGCGAGCAATAAAGGCGCCGCGAGAACCAGTATGCGGAATCGAATCATTCGTATTTCCCCTCGGGACAAATCATAATGGGCTTCCGCCCCGCAGTGACGTTACATCATAACATCGCCGCCGGTTTTTGGAGTCCCGAAATGATCGATCTTTACGCCTGGCCGACGCCCAATGCCTACAAGGTTTCGATCATGCTTGAGGAAACTGGCCTGCCCTATACCACGATACCGGTGAATATCATGGCCGGGGAGCAGTTCGAGCCTGCTTTCCTGAAGATCAGCCCCAACAACCGGATGCCGGCGATCGTCGATCACGATCCAGTTGGCGGTAATTCGGGCGGCGGGCCGTTGTCGGTGTTCGAGTCGGGCGCCATCCTGATGTACCTGGCGGAGAAGACCGGCCGATTCTGGCCGCTGGAGCCGCACAAGCGGTACAATGTCGCCGAATGGGTGATGTGGCAGATGGCCGGGCTGGGGCCAATGCTGGGCCAGGCCGGCCATTTCAGGATGGCCGCGCCGGAGAAGATCCCGTACGCCGTGGAACGCTATACCAACGAGGGCAAGCGGCTGCTCCGCGTGCTCGACCGGCAGCTGGAGGGCAAGGAATTCATCGCCGGGGAGTATTCCATCGCCGACATGATGTCCTATCCCTGGTCGCTGGGTGCCGCCTGGCTGGAAATCCCGCTGGACGAAATGCCCAACCTGGTACGCTGGCAGGCGACCATGGCGGAGCGGCCGGCGGTGAAGCGCGGCATGGAACTGCTGGCGGACAAGCGGCAGGCCCGCCCGGCGCAGATGGACGAGAAGACGCGCGAAGTCCTCTACGGCAAGAAACAGTTCGAAAAGCGGTGAGCATCCAATGAAATTGCTGCGATACGGATCCCCCGGCTATGAGCGGCCCGGGCTGCTGGACCGCGACGGCGTGATCCGCGACATCAGCTCGATCGTCGAGGACATCACGCCGGCGGCGCTGACCGACGAGGTGCTGGCGAAAATCGCGGCCGCCGATCTCGATTCGCTGCCCAGCGTCACCGGCAAGCCCCGCCTGGGGGCGCCGATCGCCCGGCCCGGCGCGTTCCTGGCCATCGGCCTCAACTATTCCGACCACGCGGCCGAGATGGGGGCGGCGATCCCCGCCGAGCCGATCCTGTTCATGAAGGGCACGCACTGCATCGTCGGCCCCAATGACGATATCCGCATCCCGCGCGGGTCGCGGAAGACCGACTGGGAGGTCGAGCTCGGCGTCGTTATCGGCAAGCCGGCGAAATATGTGAGCGAGGCCGATGCGCTCTCCCATGTCGCCGGCTATTGCACGATCAACGACGTGTCGGAGCGCGCGTTCCAGAGCGAGGGCACCGGGCAGTGGGTGAAGGGCAAGGCCTGCGACACGTTCGGCCCCATCGGCCCCTGGCTGGTGACCGCCGACGAAGTGCCCGATCCGCAGAATCTCGACTTGTGGCTGGATGTCGACGGGGAGCGCCAGCAGACCGGCAATACCGGCAAGATGATCTTCGGCGTCGCCTTCCTGATCAGCTATTTGAGCCGGATGTTCACGCTGCACACCGGCGATATCATCGCAACCGGCACACCGCCGGGCGTCGGCAACGGCCAGAAGCCCCCGAAATTCCTGCGCGCGGGCAATGTCGTGCGGCTGGGAATCGCAGGGCTGGGCGAGCAGGAGTCGCAGGTCACCGCCGACTAGGGCCGGCCGTCAGAACTCCTGGTTCATGTCGGTCAGCACGTACAGCCAGAGGCGCTCGAGGTCGTAATTGTAGACGAGGACATAACCGTCCTCGTGCTCATACTGCTCGTCATCCTCATCGGGCCCGGGGATGTCGTCATCCTCGATCTCGTCGAGCTTGCCGTCGACGATCTGGTCGATGACGGACGCCTCGTCCTCTTCGTCCAGCATATCGAGATATTCGGCGGCGTCATCGCCTTCGGCGAAGAAGATCAGCTTCCAGTTTTCGGCTACCGCGCTCATGGTGCGACACGTTTCCTATGGTCCTTGCGGCGATTCCATCTCATGGCGGGCGCGCTTGCGTCAACCTTCCGCAGCAAGGGTTTCGGCGCAAATTCGTTCCTTTGACGATTGCGCTGGAATCGGCGGCTTTTCCGCCGCAATCTGGACAGGGAGCAACCGACCATGCCCAAGCACGCACACCATCATGACAGCGACTCGTCTCCATCTATTCCCGAGATCGACCGCCACGACTATGAGAAGGCGCTGCTGAAGCTGCAGATCGAGCTGGTCAAGCTCCAGCGCGACATCATCGCCAGCAACCGCCGGATCCTGATCATCCTGGAAGGCCGCGACGCCGGCGGCAAGGACGGCACGATCAAGCGGATCACCGAACATCTGAGCCCGCGCGAGACCCGCGTGGTGGCATTGTCCAAACCGTCGGACCGCGAGGCCGGCCAGTGGTATTTCGAGCGCTATGCCGCCCATCTGCCCGGGGCGCAGGAAATGGTCCTGTTCAACCGCAGCTGGTACAACCGCGCCGGGGTGGAGCGCGTGATGGGCTTTTGCACCGACGCCGAGTACGAGGACTTCATGACCGCCGTGGTCGACCTGGAGGCGCTGCTGATCCGCTCGGGCATCACGATCGTGAAATACTGGCTCGACATCGACCGGAGCGAGCAGAAAAAGCGACTGAAAGCCCGCAAGACGGACCCGCTGAAGCAGTGGAAGATCAGCCCGATCGACGAACAGGCGAGCAAGAAATGGGCGGAGTACAGCCGCGCCCGCAACGCCATGTTCGCCCGCACCCACACGGTCCTGTCGCCGTGGATCGTGGTGCGCGCCAACGACAAGCGCCAGGCGCGCCTCAACCTGATCCGTGACCTTCTGGCACGATTGCGCTATCCCGGCGCCGATGAAACACTCTTGACGCCGAATCCGAATATCGTCTTCGCCTATGACGAAGCGTATCTGCATAATGGAATGATCGCACCTTGAGGAATTGCGCCATGGACCTCAAAAAAATCCGCACACCGTCACTCGCGCTCGGCCTGGTTCTCGCCTTGGCCGCGGCCGCGCCGGCTCATGCCCAGAAGCATGGCCCGGAAGAGCACCGCTCGCCGATGGTTCTGATCTTCGCGCCGGACGAGAACAACAAGCAGCTGCTGGAACAGTACGAGCAGGACCAGCGGGCGCAGGAGGCGTTCGACGGGGCGGACATCGACCTCATCTATGTCATCGGCGATCATATGGTGAAGCTGCCGCCGCCGGACATGAAGACCGTCTCGGGCGGCGATCTGCGCAAGCTCTACCATGTCGACGCCACCGGTTTCCGGATCGTGCTGGTCGGCGGCGACGGCTGGGAAAAGAAACGCTGGGCCGAGCCGACCCCGCCGCGGACGATCGTGAACCGGGCGCCCGACATGCCGAAGCCTAAATCCCAGCGGGACGAAGACAAGAAATAAGGCCCGGATACGAAAGCGGCGCCCCGAAGGACGCCGCTCCGTTTTTGCCGTATCCGTCCGGCTTAGCGGACCGGGACCGTCACCGTCACGCCGCCATAGGGATAATAGGCGGGCGGGTAGTAATAGGCCGGCGGATAGTAAACCCGCGGGCGCGGATGGTAGTACGGATAGCCGTAGCCGAAGGTCACACGCGGGCCGTACCAGCCGTGCCAGCCATAACCGCTGTGCCAGTGGTGCCAGGTATCGGCCTGGGCAGGAGCCGACACCGATGCCGCGCCGGCGAGACCCAGGCCCAACGCGACCGCGCCGAGCGTGGCGCGTAACCTAAATCCTTTACCGTTCATCGAGATCATCGATGTCTCCTGTCTGACTGCCGGGGCGGAAAAAGCCCCTCAGTTTGGAAGATGGAGACCGATCTTGGTGAAAAAGGGGCGATTCAAAGGTATGTTAAGGGCACCGTCGGGCGCCGTTATAATGTAAAATGTCCAAAATTTTCCCGGCGATAACGCCATGAAGGCATGAGGGTTTTTTAACCCGGGCGGAAGCGCGCAGGACTTGCGTTACAATACGGCCCGGGCCATAAGCAAAATATGGCTAAAAGCGGAAATATGATGACTCAGGCGGAGTGGGAAGGCGCGGAGGCGGCCACGCAGGGCCGTGGCCGCAGCACCAATCCGTTTCCCCAGTCCGACCTCCAGTCCCGGAACGAATGGTTCCAGGGCTACGACCGCAAGATCGAGGCGATGTCCCGCATGGACAAGAAGCCGCGCTTCCGCGACTTCTAGTCCACCGCTTCAGCCGGTCAGGCGGCGGTGCCGCCCACCGTGATCCCGTCCATCCTCAGCGTCGGCTGACCGACGCCGACCGGCACGCCCTGGCCGTCCTTGCCGCAGGTACCGATACCGTCGTCCAGCTTCAGGTCGTTGCCGATCATGCTGATCTTCTTCAGATCCTCCGGCCCGTTACCGATCAGGGTCGCGCCCTTCACAGCCGGGCCGATCTTGCCGTTCTCGATCAGGTAGGCCTCGGTCATGCTGAACACATACTTGCCCGAGGTGATGTCGACCTGGCCGCCGCCGAAATTGACGGCATAGAGCCCGTTCTTCACCGAGGCGAGAATCTCGCCCGGATCGTCCTTGCCGCCGATCATATAGGTATTGGTCATGCGCGGCATCGGCGCATGGGCATAGGACTGACGCCGGCCGTTGCCGGTCGGCCGCATGTTCATCAGCCGGGCATTGAGCCGGTCCTGCATATAGCCGACCAGCTTGCCGTCCTCGATCAGCGTGGTGCAGTTGGTGGGCGTGCCCTCGTCGTCGATGGTTAGAGAGCCGCGGCGATTCTCGATCGTGCCGTCATCGACCACGGTCACGCCCTTGGCCGCCACCTGTTCGCCCATCAGCCCGGCGAAGGCCGAGGTCTTCTTACGGTTGAAGTCGCCCTCCAGCCCGTGGCCGATCGCCTCATGCAGCATCACGCCGGGCCAGCCCGGCCCGAGCACGACCGTCATCTCCCCGGCCGGGGCCGGCACCGAGTCGAGATTGACCAGGGCCTCGCGCAGCGCATTGTCGACCGCGCGCCGCCAGGTGCCCTCCTCGAAGAACTCGCCGTAAGTGCGACGCCCGCCGGTGCCGTAGCTGCCGGTCTCCTGCCGGTCGCCCTCGCCCACCATGATGGTGACGTTGAGCCGGACCATCGGGCGGATGTCGGCCATGCGGTGGCCGTCGGGGCGCAGGATCTGCACCGCCTGCCACGAGCCGGCGACCGAGGCCATCACCTGGCGAACGCGCGGATCCTTGGCGCGGGCATAGACGTCGATCTCGGCCAGGAGCTTGACCTTGGCCTCGAACGGCTCGACCGCCAGCGGGTTCTCGTCGATATAAAGTTGCCGGTTGGTGCCCGGCGGGCTGGCCGACACCGTGCCGCCATAGCCGGCCTGCACCGCCTTCACCGTCTCGGCGGCGCGTTTCAGCGCCGGCTCGGACAGGTCGGCGGCATGGGCGTAGCCCTGCATCTCGCCCACCACGGCGCGCAGGCCGAAACCCTGGCTAGTATCGAAGCTGGCGCTCTTCAGCCGCCCGTCGTCCCATGACAGGGCCTCGGACTGGCTATATTCGAGGAACAGTTCGCCATCGTCCGAATGGGCCAGGGCGTCGGAAGCGATCCCCTGGATTCGCGGGAGATCGAGCCCGGCTTTCTCGAAGAAGATGCTGTCGGTACGGTCGAGAGCGGTCATAAGACTTCCTGATCGGCTTGAGTCTGCGCTATAGGGACTTCAGATGGGGTGGTTGCGACGATTTTGCAGCGCCATCCCGGGGCTTCGCGGTTGTAACAATCCGCCGCCGCCCTGTAGAGTGCCGCCGGCTCACGGTACAGGGCCTTTTGCATTCGGCCAAGCATGGCCAGCCTAAGCTATGGATGGGAAAAAAATGGGTCCGCTTGGCCTATTGAAAAAACTGAACCTCAGGACATTGTCAGTCGCGGCGGCTTTGCTCACCGCGTTCGTCGCCTTGCCGCTGTCTCAGGCGCTCGCCTGGGAAAGCAATGGCGCCCCGGTGCCGGGTCAGATCGACCTGCCGAAGGGTGTAACCGAGGTCGCCCGCGATCTCTACGGCTTCCACCTGATGCTCCTGGGCATCATCACGGCGATCACGGCGTTCGTGTTCGTGCTGCTGGGCATCGTCGTGATCCGCTTCCGCAAGGGCGCCAATCCGGTCCCGTCGCGCACCACGCACAATTTCCTGATCGAGGTGATCTGGACGGTGGTGCCGGTGCTGATCCTGGCGATCATCGCCATCCCGTCCTTCAAATATCTCTATTTCATGGACCGGGCGGTGAAGCCGGAGATGACGCTGAAGATCACCGGTCACCAGTGGTACTGGAACTATGAGCTGCCCGACCAGAAGGTCGAGGAGTGGTCGTCGAACCTGATCCCGGACGACAAGATCACCAAGCAGCAGATCCGCCTTCTATCGGTGGACTATCCGCTGGTCGTGCCGACCGATACCACGATCCAGATCCTGTTCAACGGCGCCGACGTGATCCACTCCTGGCTGGTCGGCGACCTGGGCGTGCAGAAATCCGCCTTCCCCGGCCGCACCAACGAAAGCTGGATGAAGATCGACAAGGAAGGCGTCTATTACGGCCAGTGCACGCAGATCTGCGGCGATCGCCACGGCTATATGCCGATCGAGGTCCATGCTGTCTCGAAGGAGAAGTACAAGCAGTGGGTCGATACGGTGCTGCACTCGACCGCCAAGGACAAGATGCGCGACGCCAACGAGAAGGTCCTCGGCCTCTCCTATGCCTGGATAGATCAGCCGTCCAAGACCAAGACCGCGCAAGCCGCCACGACCACCGATACCGCAAGCCGCTGAGCCGGCACGACTACCAAAAGTTTGAAAGGGACGCCCAATGGCGCAAAGCATTACAGGCGATAGCGGCCACACCGACGCGTACGAAGGCCATGGCCACGACGCGCACGGCCACGACGCGCATCATCACCAGATCAGCTTCGTCCAGCGTTGGCTCTTCTCGACCAACCATAAGGACATCGGCACGCTCTACATCATCTTCTCGATCATCACCGCCACGATCGGCGGCGCGGCATCGGTGTGGATGCGCGCCAACCTGCTGCATCCGGGCTCCGAGCTGGTCCATTCGGGCCAGGCCTGGAACGTGCTGATCACCGCGCACGGCCTGATCATGGTGTTCTTCGCCGTCATGCCCGCCACCATGGGCGGCTTCGGCAACTGGTTCGTGCCGCTGATGATCGGCGCGCCGGACATGGCCTTTCCGCGCCTCAACAATGTCAGCTTCTGGCTGCTGATCCCGGCCTTCGGCCTGTTGCTGGGCTCCGCCCTGGTGGGCGACGGCGCCGGTACCGGCTGGACGATCTATCCGCCGCTGTCCTCCGGCGGCCAGCCCGGCCCCTCGGTCGACATGGCGATCCTGTCGCTGCACCTTGCGGGCGCCTCTTCGATCCTGTCGTCGATCAACTTCATCACGACGATCTTCAATATGCGCGCGCCGGGCATGACGCTGCACAAGATGCCGCTGTTCGTGTGGTCGATCCTGCTGACCGCATGGCTGCTGCTGCTGTCGCTGCCGGTTCTGGCGGGCGCCATCACCATGCTGCTGACGGACCGCAATTTCGGCACCTCCTTCTTCAATCCCGAAGGCGGCGGCGACCCGATGCTGTTCCTGCACCTGTTCTGGTTCTTCGGGCACCCCGAAGTGTACATCATGATCCTGCCGGGCTTCGGCATGGTCAGCCAGATCGTGTCGACCTTCTCCAAGAAGCCGATCTTCGGCTATCTGGGCATGGTCTACGCCATGGTCGCGATCGGCGTGATCGGCTTCGTCGTGTGGGCGCACCACATGTACACGACCGGTCTGGCCGTCGACACCCGCGCCTATTTCACCGCCGCGACGATGGTCATCGCCGTGCCGACGGGCGTGAAGATCTTCTCCTGGATCGCGACGATGTGGGGCGGGTCGATCGAGTTCAAGACGCCCATGCTGTGGGCGATCGGCTTCATCTTCCTGTTCACCATCGGCGGCGTCACCGGTCTGGTGCTGTCCAACGCCTCGATCGACACGGTGCTGCACGACACCTACTACGTCGTGGCGCACTTCCACTATGTGCTGTCGCTGGGCGCGGTGTTCTCGCTGTTCGCCGGCTTCTACTACTGGATCGGCAAGATGTCGGGCCGGCAGTATCCGGAATGGGCGGGCCAGGTGCATTTCTGGGCCATGTTCATCGGCGTCAACGCGACCTTCTTCCCGCAGCACTTCCTGGGCCTGGCCGGCATGCCGCGCCGCGTGCCGGACTATCCGGATGCGTTCGAGATGTGGAACCACATCTCCTCGATCGGGTCCTATATCTCGGGTGCCGCGATGATCTGGTTCGTCGGCGTGGCGATCTACACCGTGCTGTGGGGCAAGAAGGTTCCCGGCAACTATTGGGGTCCGAGCGCGACGACGCTGGAATGGAGCGTCTCCTCGCCGCCGCCGTTCCACCAGTTCGAGACCCTGCCGATCATCCACTAAAGGTCGGGT
>Ga0105238_10003387_pt1 | contig 15911 bp, 16 predicted proteins | sample KBSC34metaG_FD_81526 | JGI IMG/M metagenome (GOLD analysis project Ga0105238, IMG submission 81526) | Corn rhizosphere microbial communities from Kellogg Biological Station, Michigan, USA - KBS C3-4 metaG | ecosystem: Host-associated > Plants > Roots > Rhizosphere > Soil | place: Michigan, USA... | reverse complement strand
TCCTCTATGCGGCCGATTTCCACAACAACCACGTCGATGTCTTCGACAGCGCCTTCCATGCGGTGACGCTCGCGGGCGGCTTCGTAGACCCGAAGCTTCCCAAGGGGTTCGCGCCGTTCGGCATCCAGACGCTCGGGACGATGATCTTCGTGTCGTACGCCAAGCAGGACGCGGAGGCCGCCGACGAGGTGGCCGGCGACGGTCTGGGCTTCGTGAGCGCGTTCAACCCCGACGGCACGTTCGTGAGGCGCGTCGCGTCGCGCGACGCGCTCAACGCCCCGTGGGGGATGGCGATGGCGCCCGCGAACTTCGGCCGCTTCAGCGGCGACCTGCTGGTCGGCAACTTCGGCGACGGGAGAATCAACGCGTTCGACCCGGTGACGTTCGAGCCGAAGGGGCACCTCAAGAACACGCACGGCAAGGCGGTGGTGATCGACCGGCTCTGGGGAATCGGTTTCGGAAACGGCGCCGCGGCCGGACCGACGAACGTTCTCTACTTCGCCGCCGGTCCCGACGACGAAGAGCACGGGCTGTTCGGCAGAATCGACGCGCAGTAGCCCGTCGCCGATTATCGAGGATGCAGCTCGAGGAGTGCCGCAATCTCCTCGAGCTTGCCGCGAACGATCTGACCGTTGCGCGGCCCCAGGCGCAGCAGCTGCTTCTGCGCCGGAGAGAGCGACTGCAGCGCGGGGTCGCTGTAGGCGTAGGTGACACCCTTGGAAACCAGCGTGGCCGTCGCGTCGGGCGTGGGTGTCTGGAGCAGCACGCCGATCGCGCGTTCGAGAACGCGATCGAAATCGCCGTCTGGAAACCCCAGCTCCTTGTAGGCATCGGCAATGCGCGGCTTGAGCGTGAGGTACAAGCTGGCCGCGCCCGCGGAGTCGAGCGCCGCGATCGCCTCCGCGGGCGGATTGTAGCGCTCGTAGCTGCGAGGGTCGATGAAGAGCCCGTCACGAGAATTCGTCGTCCGGAAATGCTCTCGCGGCGCGATGGGCCGCAGGAGCTGGACCGGCGTCCGCCCTTCCGCGATGGTCAGCGTGACCAGCGTGAAGTTCGCGATCAGCCCTTTCGTCGCGAGCCACGCCGCAACGGTTGGATGCGACGACAGCCGCTTCACGAGCTCACGGACAATCGGGTCGGTCTGCGGCAGCGGCGGCAGATCGATATCCGCGGCCCGCACGAGCGGGGTCTTTGGCTGCTCCGGTGCGACGGTCTGGGGAGCAGTCGAAGCGCTTGCCGTCGCCGGAGGCGGCGATGAGGGCTGTTTTCGAGAGGTGACGAACCAGGCTCCGGCGGCGATGACCACCACTGCTACGACAGCGGCTGCCCACAGACCGTTGTTCGCGGAACGCGGCGGTGGAACCGAGAACGTCGGCTCGTCCGAACGCTCGAGCTGGAGATCGCCCAGGTCGGTCACGTGACCAGTCTACGCTCCCTATTTCCAGCTCTGGATCGCCTTGTTGTGCATCGACTCCGGCGTGATCTCCACCAGCTCCACGCGACCCATGTATGGGTCGGTGATGTTGGCGAGGTTCACGCCCGTATCGCTCTTCGTCGTATCCGTCACGGTCAGCCCCCGTGCCTTGAACGCTGCAACAGCCTGCGCGGCGTTCCCGACCACGAGCCCGTAGTGCGTGAAGCCGGCTGGACGCTGCGCCGTCGCCGGCTGCAGCTCGATAAACGTGTTCTTACTGATCTGCATGTACACGAGGCGCGGCGCCCCGGCGGCGTCGATGGCGCGGAACGCCTCGCGGTAGCCCATCTTCTCGGTGTAGTACTTCACCGCCTCAACAACGTTGGGCACGTTGATCCCGACGTGGTTCATCATCTCCACATCGGTGCCGCCTCTCTGAGCGACCGCTACGTGCGCCGTCACTCCCACGAGCAGCCCGGCGACGAACAACACAATTCCACGCATATGCACCTCGCGTTCTTACCTGCCCTACCCGCCCCACCCGCCTTACCCGCCTCAAAAAAGGCACAACGGGTTGATCGGTGACGACGTCCCGCCAGGCAGCCGAAGCGGTGCGGTCGTCAGGAGATAGTCCCAGCGCTGCAGGCGCTCGCAGGCCGCGGCGAGCTCGGTCAGCGCCGGCCAATCCAGGATGGGAAGCCCCATCGAAGCCAGCACGATCATGTGGATCGCCGACGTGAAGCTCTCGCTCGGGTACGGCAGCTTCTCGATGCAGTCGCCGCCGTAGACGGACACCTGCCGGTCGTGCATCCACTCGGCGCACTCGGCGTGCAGCCCCGCACGGGGGTAGATGTCCTGCTCGCCCTGTTCCGCCTCCATGCGCTCCATGCCGGTGCGCACGAAGATCGCATCGCCGGAACCGACCTTCACACGCTGGCGCTTTTCCGCCGCTTCGAAGTCGGCCACCGTCACGTACTCGTCCGAGTTGTACCAGCGCACGCCGCGCGCCGCCGCCACGTCGAGCAGCACGCCGCGCGTGAAGATCCCTTGCCGCTGCGCGTAGATCGATCCCCATTGCGCGCCGGCCGCGGTCAGCGTTTCCGAGCGCTTCCGCCCGTTGTAGAACTGATCCTTCCAGGAGAAGTGACACAGCGCGTCCATGTGCGTCACCACCATGCCGTGCGGCGCGATGGAGAAGGAGTCGGTCGCGGCGACGCCGTTCGGGTCGATCGGCGCCATCTTGTGGACGACCGGTTCGCCGTTGGTCTTCGAGGCGCGCGTCGTCAGGTCGCGGGCGACGGACACCACTTCGCCGGTTCTCACCAGCTTCGCGGCGGCAATACGTTTGGCCGCCGTGATGTAGTTCAGCGTGCCCAGCTCGTCGTTCGGCCCCCATTTCCCCGTGTTGGAGCAGCGCGTGAACATCGCTTCGAGCTCGGCGTCGGTGAGGTCGCGTGCCCGGGAGGTCTTGCGTTGCGCGTTCGCGCGAGTGGGCGCCGTGGACTGCGCAACGTTGGCGCTCTGAGCGGCGGCGGCAACAGCGGGCACGGCCGCCGCCAGGCTGGCGGCCTCGATGAAACGTCGGCGGGTCATCTCGTTCATTTGGCAGCGTCCTCGTGGAGCCTGAAGGCAACGACTTTGTTGGGGATGCCACGGCCACGCTCGTCGGCCGTCGCGCGAATCACGCCGTAGACGACGCCCGGGTTCGAACGGTCCCACGCGATGCCCTGGCCGCGGACGTTCATCGGGATCGTGGCGACCAGTTCTAGGACCGATCCCGCGGCGGGCAGCCGCATCTTATAGAGCTCGCCCAGATCGTGACCGGTGAGATACAGGAAGCCGTCCGGTCCCCACGAGCCGCCCGAGTTGCTCATCACGTCGAACTTGTCGAGGAGGCTACGGGGAAGGGTCCACGCCTCCACCATCTGAAAGGCCGACGTGAACTTGATCAACTGCGTGTTCAGCTTGTTGCCGTACTTCGATCCGTCCGGCCCGAGCGGCTGGTCGTAGTTGGCGAAGACCATCCACCAGAAGCCGTCGCGGTAGTCGGCCCACGTCAGCGAGCCCCACGCGATGCCGAAGCTGTGGCTGCCGACATGGTCCAGCGTGCGCGCGTCGAAGATCTCGAGCGAGCTGACCATCGGCCAGGCGGGGTAGTTCGAGTGCGGCGCATAGATCTTTCCGTCCATCACCATCGCGCCGTCGAGATGAATCAGCGGGCCGCCCTGGTCTTGCGCCCACACCTTGAGGCGCGCGCCGGTCTTCTTGTCGTACTTCGCGATCGTGGTGTTGTCGACGGCGTAGAAGAACTGGGCGTCCACCGCCACGCCTTGTCCGGCTTCCGGGACGTCGAACTGGGCGATCTGCGTGAGAACCGGCTGGGCGCGCAGCAGCGCCGCCGCTGCGATCGTCGCGATGGTTATCCGCACCAGTACGGGGGGCCGCACGCGGAGATCTTATCGCCGCGCGGGCGCAGAGGCCGGCGGCGGCTACCCGCCGAGCGCGATCGTCAGCCCGACCATCACCAGGCCGAAGACCACCATCAGCACGCTCGTACGCCAGGGGCGAAACCCGGCGTAGACGCCCAGCCGGTGACCGATGAGGCATAGGAAAACCAGGGCGATGCCGTTGCTCACGCGCATCGCTCGCATCGGGTTCGTGATGAAGACGAACGGCAGCGCCACGGGAAACGTGATCAGGAACACCCACAGGAACACGTAGACGGCCCCCTTCACGTCCTGCGCCGTGAGTGCCGCGTACGGCGGCGGCTCGGGGAGCCGGGCGATGCGCTCGCGCAGCCCGGCGCGCTCGGCCGGGGTCATCACGCCGACCAGCGCCGGTGGCAACGCCTCCTGCATGACCTCCATGATGACGGCGTCGTCGGTCGTCGCGCGAAGGCGGCGCAGGCCTTGCAGGATGCGTCCGCGTTCACCAAGTACGCCCATCAAATAGAAACAGGCGTCGATGATGCCCCAGGCTAGATTGCATCCCACGGCGCCGATCAACATCTCGCGGACTTCCGCGTGGCCGGCGCTGAGCACGCTCAGCGAGCCGGTGAAGGTGAGCACCATGATGAGCCCGAACAGCGCTTCCATCGAGCGCTCCATGGGATCGAGCACCGCGACGGACTCCGATGTGTCGGAGGTGGAGACGAGTTTCATCGAAAGGCCTCCTGCGCGCATCCTCCGTGTGTTCGCCGTCGCGACGTGCCTCGCCGTCGCACTCGCCGTTGGCGAGCCCGCCGCTCAGGTCCCGATCTCCTCGACACCCGCGCTGACGCCGGAAGCCATGGAGACCTTTCTCCTGAAGGCACGGATCGTCAAGAACAAGAATGCCCCCGGCGGCGTGACCGGATCGCGGCTCGTGACGATGACCGATGGCTCGATCACGCACGACGCGCACGTCCAGACGGTTGACATCTCGCAAACGGTGTTCCACGCCGGCGAGCACAGCGAGACGAATTTCAAGGACACCTATCGCTACAACATTGCCGGCTACCGGGTGGCCCGCCTCATCGGCCTGACCGCGGTGCCGATGTCGGTGAAGCGCCTGGTCGACGGCAAGGAGGCCTCGGTCACGTGGTGGGTCGACCACATCGCCATGAGCGAGAAGACTCGCGTGCAGAAGAACAGGTCGGGGCCGAATCCGGCCCGGACGGGCGAACAGGTCCAGACCATGCGCGTGTTCGACGAGCTGATTCAGAACAAGGATCGGAACACGGGCAACATCCTCTGGGACACGCAGTGGACGCTCTGGATGATCGATCACACGCGCGCGTTCCGGCTTCAGGAGACGCTCCTGAAGCCCGAGCGGCTCCTGCGATGCGATCGCGCACTCCTTCAGAGCTTGAGAATGCTCGCGGAGGAGCCGCTGAAGGACGCTGTTGGCGATTCGCTGACGAAATACGAACAGGAAGCGCTGCTCGCCCGCCGCGACCGCATCGTGAAGATCTACGACGACCGGATCGCGAAGTACGGCGAGAAGGCGGTGCTGTTCTAAGGCAGCGTCAGCGGTTCCCGGTGATCGAGGTAAATCGCCGTCGCCTTGTCTCCCTGAATTTCGAGAGCCGAGGCGACCCCTCCCGGATAGAACCGGCCGGCGACCATCCCGGTATCGATCTGAATCACCTTGCCGCCGAGCCGAGGCGCCACTTTTCCGGGCAGCACGGTGGTGTGTCCGATGACGACGGCCCGCGCGTCGAGCCGCTGCAGGATCGCGTCGAGCCGCGGCGACAAGGCTGCTTCCGGCTCGATGGCCAGACCGCGATACCACAATGGCCCGTTCTCGCTCGCAGCAAAGAGCGCCGCCATCTCGCCGGGCGGCACCGGCAACGATGCGAGGTCTTTGCGGATCGCGGCGTTGACGCCGTCGCAACCGAGCGACGCGGCCATCTCCGTGAGGCCGCCGTGCAGGAAGAGGATCCGGTTGATGCGCGCAACCGCGGGCCGGGCTCGAAGCCACTCGCCATATTCCCCGTCCTCGCTGAACGCGCCCAGCATTTCGAGATATCCGGGCGGGATCTGCTTCAGAAACTGACGCTCGTCCTCCGCGCGAGACGCGGCGAGCGCGCGTTTCCGGAGATCCTCTGATGCCGGCGTCTTGAAGGCGTCGAACTCACCCTTACTGACATAGCGCCAGTCGGACGCGAGGCGCATCAACTCGTGATTCCCGAGCAGGGCGTAGACGGCGCCGCCGTCCCGGCGAGACTCGTCCTCGAGCCTGCGCAGCAGGTCGAGCGCCTTTCTCGAGTCGGGACCGCGATCCAGGATGTCGCCGGTCTGGACGAGCACCGCCTTTCCACCGCTCCACCGGTTGCGTTCGTCGATGAGGCCGGCGGCGCGGAGGATCGACACGAACTGATCGAAGGCGCCATGCACGTCGCCCACCGCCACGATGCGGTCGGACGTCCGCACATCGCAGGGAAATGCGCCGGCCTGAGGCTGCGCCTGCGTGCTGCTCGAGGCAAGCACCAGGCTGGCGACCATCAGCGCGGCGACCGCGCAACGGGACCTCATCGCACGAATTGGGAAGACCGTTACTTCCCGGTTACGGCCTTCTTGATCCCGGATCCGGCCTTTTTCGCGCCGTCGGCCGTGGCTTCGGCACCTTTGGCGGTTGCGTCGCCGGCCGCCTTCGCTCCATCCGCGGTGGCCTTGCCTGTTTCTTTTGCGGCCTCCCCGGCCTTGCTGTCCGCCACCTTTTCAGCGCCTTTCTTGGTGGCTTCACCAGTGGCCTTGGCCGCGTGTTTCGTCGCCGTGCCGGCAGCCTTCGCTCCGTCCTTCGTCGCGGTGCCGGCGGCCTTCGCCCCCTCCTTCGTCGCAGTGCCGGTGGCCTTCGCCGCGTCTTTGACGGTGTCCTGCGCGGCGCCCGCTGCGCCGCACAAGCCGATGAGCGCGATCGCGATCAGCGTGAGGTGAGTGCGTGTTGTCATGGTGAGTCCTTCCTGATTGCCGTCTATCCTGCTCGTCGCATGAGATCGATCGGGAGCGCGGGCCCCTGCCCGCTGCTCATGGCATAGACCGGCGCGGGCGTCGGGTAGCCGGCCGCACCGAACGTCTCCCGAATCAGCCGGTTCGTGTCGAAATATACCTGCCAATAGTGGCTGTTGGAACAGCACGGGCGAACGCACAGGACCGGGCCGGCGGCGGTGAATTCCAGCACGTCGACGATCGGCGTCGGCTCCGTGAGCACGTTGGGGATCGCAGACAGCCGTTCTTTCAGCAGGGTAATCGCATGCTGATGGTCCACGGCGTGACTGATCGTGACGGTCAGATCGACGCGGCGATACGGGTTGGCCGAGTAGTTCTGAATCGTCTCGCTGAAGACCTTGCTGTTGCCGACGATGGTCTGCACGTTGTCGGGCGTGTTGATCGTCGTGCCGAACAGGCCGATTGTGTCCACGGTGCCGGTGACGCCGCCGGCGGTGACGAAGTCGCCCACCTTGAATGGACGCAGGAAGACCAGGAAGGCGCCGGCGGCGAAGTTGGACAGCAGTCCACCCCAGGCGACGCCGATCGCAATGCCGCCGGCGGCAATCAACGCCGCGAAGGTAGTGGTCTCCACACCGAACACGCCGAGGAGCGCCACGATCAGCGCGATGTTGAGGACGACCGACAGACCGGTCTGCAGATACCGCGTGAGCGTCACGTCGACGTGCTGACGCGCCATCGATTTCCCGAGAAGGCTCAGCGCGAGGCGAATCAGCCAGCGTCCCACGAACCACAGTACGAGGGCGCCGGCCAGCTTCCAGGCGAGCGTCGTCAAGAGCGTCAGCGTCGTTGCGGTCACGGCATTCAGATCCATCGCGTTTCTCCAGGAAGATGATTAAGAAGCAGCGGCCCAGCCGCGTCCGGACGACTCGCGCCACGCAGCGATCACGGCGTCGACCGTCGCGTGTGTGTCCACCAGCGCGCTGGCCTGCTCGTGCCCGATACGCTGCAGCGCCTCGCGCACCTGGCTGTGAGCCTCGGCCAGACGAAGGGTCATTCCTGAGCCGCGGCAGGAGCGCTGCAGCTCGATCAGCATCTCGGTGCCCGCCAGGTCGATGTATGGCGACGTGCCCATGAAGAGCACGATGAGCCCCGGGGGTGTGGCCTGGCGGCTCACCATCGCCATCAGCCGATCGCGAACGTGGTCGGTGTTGAAGTAGAGGAGCGCGCCTTCGACGCGTACGACGAGCACCTGCGGCACCCGCTCGTTCTCCGGATGACGAACCAGATCAGCGAAGTACGACGTGCCGGGCACACGGCCGATCTCGACCACGCGGGGGCGCGACGCCCGGCCGAGCAGCAGCACGATCGACAGCACCGCGCCGAAGAGCACGCCGTTCAAGAGGCCTGAGCCCAGGACGCCGAACAGCGCCACGACCGCGACCGCGAACTCCTGCCGGCTGAATCGCCAGATGTGTTTCAGCGCCTCGACCTGAATGAGACCTGTCACCGCGACCAGCACGATGGCTGCGAGCACCGGTTGTGGCAGTGCGCTCAGGAGACCCGTGAAAAACAGGATCACCACAAGGGTGACGAGTGACGCCACCAGCCCTGACAACGGAGTCCGGGCCCCCGACGACTCGTTCACGAGCGATTGCGACATGCCGCCGCTCACGGGAAAGGCGCGGCCAAGACCAGCGGCGAGGTTGGCCGTCCCGATCGCGAGGAATTCCTGCGTCGCGTCGATGCGGTAGCCGTGCTTCGCGCCGAACATGCGGCCGATCGCCGTCGTCTCGACGGCGGCGAGCACGAAGCACGCCATCGCCAGCGGCAGAATCTCCCGGAAGTCTGCCCGGCTGACGTCCGGCAAAGCGGGCCATGGCACGCCCTGCGGCACGGTGCCGAGCAGCGCCACACCGCGTGTCTCGAGATGCAGCGTGCGCGCGGCGACGATTCCGGCGATGACGACGAAGAGCGCGACAGGCTTGTGTTTCAGGAACGTCTTGCCGAGCAGCAGGAACGCGAGCGCCGCCACTCCCAGCGTGAGTGCGGCCGGATTGGTGTTGCCGAGGCCGGAGAAGAAGTGGCCCATGCGGTCCCAGAAGTCGCCGCCGTGTCCGGCGCTGAACCCGAACAGCTTCGGCAACTGCGTGCTCGCGAGGAAGAACGCCACGCCGCACTTGAATCCGACGAGCACCGTTTCCGAGAAGAAGTTGACGACGGCGCCCGCGCGCGCGGCGTACGCGACGAAGGCCAGTACCGCCACCAGCAGCGCGGTGAACGCGGCGAGCGCGGCGTGCCGCGCCGGATCGCCGCCAGAGATCTCGGCCAGCGACGCACCGATGAGCAGCGAAATCGCCGACGTGACCGAGAGCGCGGTGTGTCGTGAGCTGCAGAACAGCCAGAAGAAGAGACCGCCGCACAAACAGGCATAGAGCCCTGCCTGCGGCGGCAGGCCGGCGAGCGACGCATCGCCGATCGCGGAGGGAAGGAGATAGGCGGCCAGCGTCACGCCGGCCGTGAGGTCGACACGCAGCCACTCGCGCTCATAAGTGGAGAGCCAGGTGCGAGACGGAAGGGTAATCGTCACAGAGCCCTCGCGATCTCAGGGAAGTCTGACGACGAGCCCCGCGGTGAACTCGGCCTGCCAGGCGATGGATACATGCAGCCGGGCTATACACCCGTTCACACACAAGACCGTGGTGCCCGAGGCGTCGAGGAAGGTGGCCAACACGCGGCCGTCGAGGCGGACGCCGATGTGCGAAGCAGGAAACATTTTCACGCCTCCTCCGGCCGCGACCATGAAACGGACCTCGCTGTCGGCATCCCCGGCGTAGCGGGTCAGTCCCACGAGTCCGTTGTAGAAGGGGCGGACCCTCGGGGTGCCGTACTCCTGAAGGCCGCCGACCTGCCACTGGTCGACCGAGATGCGCGGCGCATCGAGCTGCTGATGGCTGTACGACGCCTCGACCTGCAGCCCTTCCTGAAGCGGAACGTCCACGACGACTCCCACTACCGGCGCCCCGTCGCTGTCTAGCTGGCGGGCCGCCGCGGTTTCGAAGATGTCACCGCCGAAGCGATACCCGCTGAGTGGCGTGATCTCGACGCCCTGAGCCCGCAGCGGTGCCGCATGGCCGAGCAGGACGATCACGATGAACGCGCGCGTCCAGCGTGTTCCTGCGCACCGCATGGCCAGCCGATGACGCCAGAGTCATCGCACCTCGGTCCAGGACGCGTCCGGGTTATATGCCTTCATCGCGGCGACGGTCTTTGCGGTGTCCGCACCAAGATCCTTCTGCCACACGACTCCGCTGTGGTTGATGACGAACGTCATCACGCCGCTGGCGTCGTACTGCGACGGCCACGCGACCAGCGCGAAGCCGCCCGACAGATTTCCGTCGACCACGTACGATTTCGCGCCGCCAGCCACCTTGGCACCCTGCGCCGTGAGGATCTTGAACAGGTAGCCATGGAACGGCTCTGGAGCATGGTTCGCATCGAGGCCGCGCCCTTCGGTCGCCGCCTGCGCCACGAGATCGCCAAGCGGGCTCCGCTTGGCACCCTTCTCCGCGGGCCAATACAGCCCGTTCTGCTTTCCCGCGTCGCTCCGGAATACGGCGGCATACAGACCCGCCGGCTTGCCGTCGTGACCGGTCGCGGCGTACGTGCGCTGCGCGGCGGCGTAGGTCCGGCAGATGTCGATCACTTCGAGCTCGTTGCGTCCGATCCGGCGCGCGAGCACTTCTTCTTTGCCGGCCGCGGTGTCGAAGCGCCACTGGGTCTTGTCCTTCACGAGTGGGACCGGGAACGGCCATTCCTCGTTCCCGATGACGAGCGTCTTGCGGCCGTCCTTCTCGTCGGTCAGCCGCCAGCGTTCAGCGAACGCCGCCACGAAGACATCGCGATTCATGCGCGCTGTGGCCGGATCCGACGACGAGATCAATTCCGTTCCCGCCGGTCCGAAGAACGCGAGTACCTCGTCGAGATTGCCGCGTTTGGCCGCGGACGCGAGCTCGCGCACCGCGTCTTCCGGTGTGGCGAAGGTCCGTTGCGACGCTTGCGCCCAGAGATCGACCGATGCGAACGCCAGAGCCGCGAAGGCAATCGCCGCCGCTGCCCAGCGCTTCATCGCCGCCTCCCGCCACCGCCGCCACCGCTGCGCGAACGCCCGCCGCCCGAACTGCTGCGGCTCGTCGCCCCGCGCTGGCTCGCGGCGCGCTGCGACTGTCCGCTCGAGTACCCGGAGAAGGCGTCGGATCGGCCTGTGCCGCTTCTCTGCGCCGTTGCCGCCTGGCCCGAGCCGCTGTAGCCGCGCGCTTCGGCGTTCCCGGAGCCGCGTTGCTGCGCCCGCGACTGCCCGTTGGCTTGCCGCTCCTGGGCCTTCGCCTGCGCATTTGCTCGCTGCTCCGACGTAGCTTGCGGCCGGTTCTCCGATCGCTCGGTGCGCTGTTCCTGGCGCGTCCCCGAGCGCTCCGTCCGCTGCTCGCGCGCATCCTCTGCACGTTCGCCGCGGTCCTCTCGCAGGTCCTCGCGGTGGTCGTAGAAGTCCTCGCGCGCATCCTCGCGGTGGTCGTAGTAGTCGTCCCAGGCGTCGTTGTACATGTAGCCGCCGCCGTAGAACCCCATCGGCCCGTAGTAGTAATTGTTGTTGACGGCGGCGCCGAGGACGACACCCGCAGTAAAGCCGATCATGCCGGCTGCCACCGCGTCGGCGCTGCTGCTGCTCTGCTCGACCACGACGGTCGTCGTTGCCGGCTGCGTGTAGATCACGGTCGGGTTGTACTGCGGTACGTAGACGACCTGAGGGTTCGTCGGCTCGATGACGATCACCTGCTCGCCGCCGGTCGTGGTCTTCGTTTCCACCGTCTGCTGCGACGTCGTCTTCAGGTTCCCGACGTCGTGCGCCTGCGCCCGCAGCTTCTGAATGCTGGCGAACACCGCACTACGATCCGCGGTGAAGAGCTGGCCGACGAGCGTCGTGTGCTGGAGGTTGTTGGCCATCGACGCCACCACCTGCGGGAACACGGCGAGCGCGACGAAGCTCGGCTCGAAGCCGGCCACGACCGCGGCGTCTTGCAGCGCCGTACCTTTGAGTGACGCGTTGCCTTTCAGCCACTCGTCCAGTTTCGCGACACTGCCGGGATCCTGAGCGCACATCAGGATCTGGGCGAGCAGCGAATCGGGATAGAGCGCAATCGGCGCAAGCGCGGAGTCGAGATCTCTCGGCGCCGACTGACCGGCGCGCGACGCGGCATTTGGTGTCGCGGCGCACCCCCCAAGCTGCAGTAGCAGGCTGGCGCCGGCCACCATTCGGACCGTATTGCTGGTGAACATGGTGCCAATCCCTTCCCACGGTCGTGCACGGCGCGCCGCGCCGTGCACGTGTTCCGCGTCAGTGTGTCTGGTCGTCGATGACGATCTCGACGCGGCGATTGCGCTGACGACCGTCGACGGTGTCGTTGCTGGCAACCGGCTGCGCTTTGCCGAAGCCGCGCGTGCCGACGACTTTCTCGGCGCGCACGCCGCCGCCCTGCACGTAGTCTCGAACCGCCTCGGCGCGAGCCTGAGACAGCCGGTTGTTGAGCTCGTCGGAGCCGGTCGAATCCGTGTGGCCCTCGAACGCCAGCGTGTACTGGCCGGGATAGGCGATCATCACTCCGGTCAGTCGGCTCAGCTTCTCGCGCGCCTCGGGCCGGAGGGTGGACTTGCCGGTATCGAACAGCACGTCACCGAGATTCACGACGAGGCCGCGCGCCTCGCGCCGGGTATCGAGAATCGCGGAGAGCGAGCTTTCCAGCTTCTGCCGCATGGCATCGCGTTCCGCCGCCGCCTTCGCCGCGGCCTCACGCGCCCCTGCGGCGTCACGAAGGGCCGCGTCCGCCGAAGCACGCGATGCGTCCGCCTGAAGCTGCGCGGCTTTCGCGTCCTGAAGCGCGGCTTCCTGCGCCTGACGCGATGCCTCGGCCTGCTGCTGCGCGGTCTTCGCATCCTGCAGGGCGGCTTGCTGTGCCTGTCGCGATGCCTCGGCCTGCTGTTGCGCGGTCCGCGCATCCTGAAGCGCCGCCTCCTGCGCCGTGCGCGAGGCCTCGGCCTGCTGCTGCGCTGCCCGTGCGTCCTGCAAGGCCTGGTTGGCCTGCTGCTGAGCGCCGGCCGCGGCCAGCCTGGCTTTTTCCGCTTCCGCGGCGGCTGCCCGCTGTTCGGCCACGGCGCGTTCGGCAGCTTGCCGTTCCGCCTGCGCACGCTGCTGCTCGGTGCGAGCGGCCTCGAGCGCGGCATCAGCTTGGTTGCGAGCCTTCGCGACGGCGTCGGCCTGCGCCTGCCGTTCCGCCGCCAACGCTGCGTCGGCCCGGCGCTGACCGGCGTTGACGCGTGCCGTCTGCGCCAGGTGCGTCGTCTCGCGCGCGAAGCTGCCCCAGTTGCCTTCGTCCTTCGGCTTCTTCTGGAACGCCGCTTCCATCTGGGCCAGCTTCTGGTCCGCCTGCGCGAGCTCTCCACGCGCGAACTCCTTCGCGCCGGCGCGTTGCGCCACGATCAACGACAGACGCGCCGACGCCACCGGTACGGGCACGTTCGCGCCGAGCGCGCTCTCTACGCTGGAGTTGCCCGCGTACAGCGACCCGTCGTCGCCGCTATAAGTGATCTCCCCAGTCGATGCGACCGACTCGCCTGGCTTGAGCCGGTTTTCGGCAACCACCTTCGGAGACGGCTGGGCGACGGCGCCGTAGGGCTCGGCGGTGACCAGCAGGGCGAACCGCTGAACCGGGAGCTCCGCCTTGAGTTTCGCGTCGCCCTTCCACGGCAGCTCACCGAGGTTGTTGGTGCGCCCCTCAGGCGTGACGCCCCATACGACGTACGTCACGTAGTAGGGCCCGAAGCTCGCGGCGGCCGGGAGGTCCTTCAATTCCAGCTGGATCAGCGCCTTGCCCTTCTTGGCCTCGATTTCGGCCTTGCCCGTGACGCGCGGGCTGGCGGACGTCCCGTCCAGGCGGATGTCGGTGGATTTGCCTTCCTCGTAGCGGATGGCGAGTGCGGTGCGTGAGTCTGCGGCGAGCACCGGCTGCACGCCGGCAGCCGCGACGCACAGCGCCACCAAAGCGAAGAACGTCGTCCTGACGGCCATGGATGCCTCCTGCTGAAAGCTCCTGCCTCTGGTGCGACAGGCTATGACCGCGGCAGACCAGTTCAGTTGACGTCGACGGGCGTCGTCGGTGCCCGTGCGAGCCGGGTGCCACTCGAACGTCCGCTGCCCGAAACGGCGCTGAGGGTGCGATGGCAGGAACGACCGCACGTAGTGCCCCTCAGGGGTCGGGTAGAGAAACCGGTCGCGCACGAGGGCGTCGATGACCACCGCGCACTCGCGGTCGTTCATGGCCCACATGCGCTGCATTTGTGGCGGCGCCAGACTCAGGTTCGGCATCTTGAGGTACTCACCTCGGACCATCTGCAGCAGTCCTTCGATCTGGGGATCGCGTTCGTTCATACGTGCTCCGGTGCCAGGAAGATGGCGGTTTTATGTCAAGGTTCGCGGACTGCACGCTTTGTGCCGCGGATGCCGTCCACCAGCACGGCCTCGAACGCGGAGTCTGCCCGACATCTCGGAGGCGCTCCGATGGAGTGGGTGGGGTGATTCGGCTGCCACGAGCCGTTCAGGCGCGCTTCACGTCCGGCGCGTGGGCAGCGCCGTGGCGCCGGTTCTGCATGGTCACCGGCATGGCCTGTCACGCGACGATGCGACCCGGCACGAGACTGGGCTTTATCGCTCTGCTCGCGGTCATGTCGCTCGACGTGCATGCCATCGAACCGATTCGCGTGCGCGTGCTCCCGGCGCTTGCTCCGGGTCCGGCCGACGTGATCGTCGAGACGATCGTCGAACCGGACACGCGCAACCGCGAGGTGGAAATCATGGTGGATTCGCCGAACTACGCCGCGTCGTCGACCGTGGCGCTCGAAGGGGACAAGGCGCCGCGCGTGCGCGACATGCGCTTCCGTCAGCTGCCCGTTGGGTCGTACGAGGTGTCGGCGACGCTGGTGCAGGAGAACGGAACCCGGTCGAAGGTCGCCGCGGCCCTGCAGGTCCAATGACTCGTCTCTCAGCATTCGCATGTGCCGTCGCCGGCTGGCTGGCCATTACCACCGTTTCCGCGGGAGCAGCCGACTACCCGTTCATGCAGCGCCTCGACGCGCGAGTGCAGGTCGGTGACACCACGATCACGTCCAAGATCACGGTCGGCGTCGATCGCCTGATGGAAGAGAACCGCTGGAAGCGCGTCACCGACGCGCTGAATCATGGCGGCTACACCAACTTCATGACGGCGCTGCGCGCCCTGCCGCCCATCGGCTGGGTGCAGTTGAACGATCGCCGCGTCAACGTGCGCTACGCGCGAGAAGAGCAGCGGCCGTCGGGCCGTCGCCTGCTCGTCGTCGCCGACAAGCCGCTCTTCGTCCTTGGCGCGCCGGAGAAGGCACGCCCCGGATTCGAGCTCACCGTCGTCGAGTTGAACATCGACGCGGCCGGCGCGATCACCGGCTCGATGGCGGGCGCGGCTCGCGTGAAGCCGTCGCCCGATGGCGTGAAGCTCGAGGACTACGCCGAAGCGCTCGTCACTCTCACGTCTCCCTCACGGTGAACCTCTCATGATCAAGCACGCGATTGCGATCGTCAGCGTCGCCAGCCTCGCCCTGTCGCCGGCGGTTCTGGCGCAGATAACGAAGTACGGCGTGACGGTGACGGCGGAAAAGAACGTCGATTTCTCCACGTTCAAGACCTACAGCTGGACGCCGGGACGCGGCGCGTTCGTCCCGGACATCGACGCACACATCAAAGCGGCAATCGAACGTGAGATGGGCGCGCTGGGCATGACCAAGGTCGCACCGGACTCGGGCGACGTCCTGCTGACGTATCAGTCGCTGACGCGCAACGATATCGATTTGAAGAAGGATCCGTCGGCCGACAAGCCGATTTCGGTGGGGACGCTCGTCGTGGCGCTGCTGCAGCCGTCCAACCACCGCCAGCTGCTTCGCCTGCGGACCGACAAGCCGATCGACGTCGAGCGCGGCAAGCTGGAGGC
>Ga0105238_10003386_pt1 | contig 15918 bp, 11 predicted proteins | sample KBSC34metaG_FD_81526 | JGI IMG/M metagenome (GOLD analysis project Ga0105238, IMG submission 81526) | Corn rhizosphere microbial communities from Kellogg Biological Station, Michigan, USA - KBS C3-4 metaG | ecosystem: Host-associated > Plants > Roots > Rhizosphere > Soil | place: Michigan, USA... | reverse complement strand
TCGTATTCGCATTTGGAGAGCGATATCCGGCGCGCTTACGATCTGGGCACGAGTGCTTATGTGGCCAAACCGGTGGATCTGGATAGCTCGGTGTCGCTGGTGAAGCTGCTTATTAATCTGGAGCGGATCGCGGCGTTGCGAACGCGCCGTGATGCCAGCGGTTTGGCTTGATCACTTCCGGTGTTGAACGCGGTAAACGATGAAGAGTTCCTGGCCGAGCCGTTTCATCGATTTGATTTGCAGGCGGGTTGCTTCACTGACGTTTTGCACGCCGATACCGTCGGCCATCGTGGGAGCGTGGCGGCCCCCGAAGACGAGCGGGCAAAGCGTAAGATAAATTTCGTCCACCAGATCCTGCCGAATCAAAGCGGTATTCAGTTCACCGCCGCCTTCACAGAGCAGATTTTTTACCTGCCATTTCGAACGCAGCCAATCAAAGGCGGCTCGGAAATCCATTTTGTCTTCGCCAAACATTTCCACGTCATCCGCCACGGCGCGCAAGCGTTTCAGATTTCGCACGGAAGCGCGGGCTGAGGTCAGCACGATGATGGGAGAAAAACGGTAGCGAAAAATGTCCGATTTCGGATTTAAGGTGCCGCGGCCACTGACGATGACGCGCAGGTTGTATTCGGGCAAGCCGCGCTTGAGCCGCAGCTTCCGATATTTCGCCGGGCCCGGCCCATAATGGCCCGGCGCGCTGTCCACCGTCCGCGCACCCATCAGGACGGCGTCCGCTTTGGCGCGGGTTTCGTAAAGCAATTCCAAATCGCGCTTGCTGCCGAAGGGAACGAACTTGCGATTTTCCGGCGCGAGCTTGCCATCGGCTGTCGTGGCGACATTGATGAAAACGAAAGGGCGCATGCATTATTTTACCAGTATGCTCCGAATGCGGAATGGAGGAATTAACCTCACCCGTTGTGTTGTGTTTCGATTCTCAATAAACAACGTGCAATCGGAAAAACAATTGCGGCCCGCCAGGGGGAATGGCCAAGGACGCAGGCGCATTGCCGCCGGCGTAAGGCGCGCCGTACGGCGTCCAATCGACCAGATTGCTGGAGTATTCCAATTGATATTGAGCGCCTTTCAGACCGTACCAATTGAAAGTGACGTTCCTGGTGGCATTGTTTTGACTGCCGCTCAATTGGAACGCCGCCGGTGTGGTGATGACAAAATCCTGTCCCAGTTGATCGACCAACAGCGTGGGGTAGTTCCGAATGCTGGGCACGATGATCCCGCTGCCCATCGGCGTCACGGATCCATTCCAAAGTGGCGGCACCGTAATCGAGTAAGCTCCGCTGATGTCGCTCATGACGGATGCCTGGCCGCTCGGTTGCAGGGTCACGCCGCCAACCGCCAAGCCGTTTGCGTCAGTTACATTGCCCGAGATCAGCAAGCTCGTGGGCACGTAGATGGTCCCGTTTTGTCCCGGATTCGCTCCCTCGCCGCCGAAGGCAAGCAAATTGCCCGCGAAGGTATTGGAAGACGTGTAGATCGCGATGCGTCCGCCACCACCGCCGCCGCCTTCAAATCCTTCACCCATGCCGCCACTGGCGGTAAGCGAGCCGGTGCCGGAGAAGTTTGATGCAGAAAGCCAGATGCTCCCGCCAGCGCCACCGCCTGAGCCGTCGAGGATTCCATCGGCGCCGTTGGCCGAGATGATTCCGTTAACCGTTAATTTTTGGGCTACTGCGAGGTGAATGACGCCGCCGCCCCTGGAATATCCCGCGACCGGGGGTGCCAATCCGCCCGCGCCGCCGACATTTACCGGGTGGTTTGATGAGCCGTAACTGGCACCACCAGCGGCTCCCGTGAGACTTGCGCCCCCAGCGCCGCCGTAGCCACCACCACCGCCATTTCCGTAACCATCGACTGCGCCATTGCCGGGCGTCGCTGCCAACCCATTTGAGTCGTTGAGAATAGCACCGTTGGTGTCGATCAAGGCATCCTGCAACACGCTGATATTGATCGTTGGTGGATTGGTTGCTTGAGTTATTAAACTCGCGCCAGAATCAATGAGCAGGTCTTGCACCGTTAACGTACCCTGGAGAGTTCCCACCGCGCCGTTGTGGAGAGCAAGAGAGGGCGTCGCAATTCCATTGCCAAATGGAATCAGCGGGGTAAATGTGCCCATTTGTCTTCCATTATCCACGATCATCACTGAGGAGGAAGTGGTATTCGTCTTCAAGAAGATGGTTCCGGCTCCGCCAGCCAGTCCCGCGCCAGCACCACCGCGCGCCGAGAGCGTGCCGGTGAACAGGTTGGTGGCGAATGCCTCCTGGATTCGCCCGCCCGCGCCACCGCCGCTGGTGAAGAGATCGCCATTGCCGCCATCCGCAGAAATCTGGCCCTTGCCGGAAATGATTCCGGCCGTGATCGAAAGGCTGCCGCCAGAACCACCGCCAGCCTGGCCGGAGGTGGCGTCACCGCCATCGACGCTGAGTACGCCGTCAACGTTCAATTTGCCATTGATCGTCAAAAATATTGCGCCGCCGCCCGCGGACCCGACGGTGGGCACGGTGCTGCCGCCGCCGCTGCCTGGGGCGATGGGATCGATTGCCGAATCATAGGCTTGACCGCCCGCGGCACTGAGAGCAATTCCGCTACTGCCCAGGCCGCCGTGGCCACCGCCTCCGGAGCTACCAAATGTCCAACTTCCGTGGCCGGCGCCGGCATTGGCGGGATATCCTTGCCGATCCAAAGTGAGTTTGCCACCGGCCTGGATATCCAGGTTGCTGGCCACGACTAGAGATAGCGTGTTAAAATTCGAGGCCGCGTTGAGCACGCTGTTCGAAGTGATGACGACGTTATTCCATAGGGGAGCCAAACCCGCATTGATTGCGAATCCCACGGATGCGCCATTGGAGACAATCAAATCCGCCTGAGGAATGCTGGTGAGAAGCGCGGAAACGTTGCCACGTGCACCTCCGTTATCGAAGATTAAACTCGCGGGAGCACGCACGTTGACCGCGTTGGGATTTAAAAATACGGTGCCGGGGCCACCCGCGTTCGCGCCGGGCCCGCCGCGCGCGGTGATCGCGCCTGTGAAAAGATTGGTGTTAAACCAAACCGCTACGCGCCCGCCGCCGCCACCACCACCCAAATTGTTCGCCGTACCACCATCGGCTGAGACCGCTCCGGTGCCGAGAAGTTTTCCGGCTTGAATCCAAACAGAGCCGCCCGAGCCACCACCGCTGTTCAAATTTGATACCGCTGTGCCGCCGTTGGCGGAAATTCTACCGTCCAGTTGCAGGGCGCCGCCGATGGTTATTTGCAGAGCGCCACCACCATTACCACCAAGGGTCCCGCCAGAGCCAAGATTAATACCGCCGCCTCCCGCACTTCCGAATCCCACTGGCTGGCTCATGGAATCCGGCGTCACCGCTCCGCCGGGAGCATTGGAAAAGCTCGCGCCGCCGAAACCCCCGTGTCCGCCGCCGCCGCCGCCGCGAGTTCCTAACGATTGTCCGAGCGCGCTGCCGCCGGCAAATGACGCGTCCATCGTCAGAGAGCCGCTGGATTGGATGATTGCATTCGATTGCACAATCAAGTGATAGGGACTCGATGAGAACGTGCGAATGGCGCTGTTCGAACCAATGAAAAGGTTCAAAGGCGATAGCGTAACGTTGTTAGAAACGACAGCCCCGCCGGTCACGGTTAGATTCGCGGTTAGCGGGATATTAATGAACAAAGGCGTGTAAGCGCCCACGTTGCCGCCGTTGTCCACGACGTATTGCGTCAGGGGCGGAGCATTTGGTCTTCCCGCAACTATGGAGATGAATCCCGCGCCGCCGAAGTTTGCGCCGCCGCCTCCTCGTGCGGTGAAGGTGCCCGCGAACCGGTTACTGGTTATATCTGATGCAGTGATGTGACCGCCCGAGCCACCGCCGCCCAGCGCGAGTCCTGCGCCACCGTTGGCCGAAATGATTCCAGTCCCTGAAAGAACCTTGGCGTTGAATGTCAATGAACCGCCGCCACCGCCGCCGGTGTTGGCAACTTGTCCCGCAGCGCCGTCAACGGAAAGCTTGCCGTCGATCTGCAAGGTATCGTTGACATGCAGAGTCATGATACCGCCGCCATTACCTCCGGGAAACGCCCCTTGAGGAGAAGTGCCGCCACCTCGGCCACCGGGAACAAATGAGCCAGACGCAAATCCGCCGATGGCGTTCGAGCCGCTGGCGCCGCCATAAGCCGCGGCGCCACCGCCACCGCCGGTGCCGAACAAACTCTGACCGGTCGCTCCATTGAACGTGGTATTTCCGCCGTCGGCATTCACGGATCCTCCGGTTGATACCATGATGTTGCTCGCGCTAAAGGTAGAAACCCCGATGAACTGGCTATTGGATCCAACAAACAGGTTTCCCTGAATGAGAGCGCTGGAGGCGCTGTTCGAGACGGTGGCCCCGCCGGAGATCATCAGATTTACCAAGGGTTGCTGGATGGTAATCGGAGTTTTCGCTCCGGCATTTCCGCCATTGTCTACGATTAGCGTGGGCGGAAATGGGCCTTGTTGATTGAAGGAATTTAAAAACAGAGTACCTGCTCCGCCCGAGTTTGTGCCAGCACCGCCGCCATAAGCAGTGACAGGTCCGACGAATAAATTGGTGTCGGTGTAGAGCGCGATTCCGCCGCCGCCGCCACTGCCGCCTCGTCCGGTTCCGCTGGCTCCGTTTGCGGTAATGCTTCCATTTCCAGTGATTGTGCGCGCGGCTATTCGAAGGCTTCCGCCGCCGCCGCCGCCGCTGTTTAGGCCGGCACCCGTTACGCCATTGGCTGAAATGCGCCCGTCGAGTTGTAGCGTTCCGGGGACATTAAGATTAATGGATCCGCCCCCAAGTCCGCCCGGTCCCGCACCGCCACCACCCATACCACCGGGCACGGTTGGATTCATATATTGCAAGTTCGCGAGTCCGCCCGCGCCGTTGGTGAAATTGTTAGTGACACTTCCGCTGCCGTAGCCGGCGCCGCCGCCGCCCCCACCACCAGTGCCGGTGAGATCGCTTCCTCCGACTTGTCCGCCGATGGGATAGGCGACCGTTGACAGGCCATCCACGGCCATCGCTCCGCCGGCTTCGATTGTTGCGTTCGTAGCAATGGTCGTCAGCACGCCGCTGCCGGGAGACTGGCCGGTGTATAAGCTGTTGGAGCGAATGACTAAATTTCTCAGTGTGAATATGCCGACAAAATTCGTCAGAATGGCGCCGCCACTGATGGTGAGGTCCGAATTGCCCACGGAAGTAGTCAGGTAAGTGGCGCCTTTTACGCCACCGTTGTCGAAAATAATTTGAGGTATGGGATCGCTGCTGCTTTTTAGATAGATCGATCCCGGTCCTCCCGCATTAGTGCCGGCGCCGCCGTAGGCAGTGATGAGGCCGGCGAATGAATTGGTGTCGTAATAAATGGCGATTCTTCCCCCGCCACCGCCGCCGCTGACGAAGTTGCTTGGAGAACCGCCGTTGGCGAAAACGCCGCCTGCACCCGAAAGCGTTCCTACTGTCAACAGCACTCCGCCTCCGGAACCGCTGCCACTGGTAGGAGCCAATGCTCCGGCGCCATTCGCCGAAATTCTGCCGTCCAACCAGAGCGTTCCCGCGACTGTCATATTGACGAATCCTCCGCCGTGGGCATCGAAGGTGCCGCTGCCCATGGACGGTTGAGAGACGGAGCCGTAAACCGCTCCGCTGTGCGCGCCGCAGACACTCGCGCCACCCACGCCACCATAACTTGCGCCGGGTCCGGCGCCGCAGGACGAGATTCCGACGCCTATCCCAGATGTCGCCTGAGAATCTGCGTTGATCACGGCAGTCGATTCCAAAGTCGCGTTTCCATTGACGACCACGTACATCGGCGATGCGGTGGGAGACACCAGCCAACTGTTGGAACCAAGTAACAGGTTGGTGACGACCAGCGAAGTCGAGGGCAACCGAACCACGGCTCCGCCACTGACGGTAAGGTTGCTGACCGCCGCGGCGAAGGTGGTGTTGGTGCCGCGCTTGCCGCTGTTGATGACGAGAAGTTGGCCGGCCGAATCGGTGTCGGCTTCCAGATAGATTGTTCCCGCGCCGCCCGTCATAAAACCGGCTCCGCCATATGCTTTCATGGCTCCGGTGAAATTGTTCGTAGCAAAATACAAAGCGATCCGTCCACCCCCACCACCGCCGCCGTCGGGCGTATCCCCGTCGCCGCCGTTAGCGGAAATCACTCCGGAACCGGAAAAGGTTTCCGCAGAAAGAAACAGACTGCCGCCCGCGCCACCGCCGGAATGAGCATTGGTGGCCCGATTGCCAGTGGCGAGAACCACGCCGTCGATTTGGAAATTGCCCCCGGCCAGAATCGTCGCCGAACCTCCGCCCGCGCCGCCCATGCCGGAGCCAGTTCCCCCACCGCTGCCAATGGTGATGGGATTGGTGGTGGAATCATAGGTGGCGCCACCGCGCGCGAACGTGGAACTAATCCCGCCCGCGCCACCATGCCCGCCGCCGCCGCCCGCGCCGAATGAGTAGGGGAAATTTGTGAACATCGTCACGCCCGCGCCGGAGTTGATGCCCTGCGCTCCTGCGTAACCTTTTCCAGATACGTTGATCGCGCCACCAGGACGGACGTTGACGTCGTTGTTGATGTAGAGCGTGAATCCTTCGATGACTTCCACCCAATCGTAACTCACCAGTACCGTGGCGCCCTCGGGAATCGTTGAGTTCGTGGTCAGCGTGAGTTGCACATTCTGGCCGTCGGACGTTACCAGATAATCAATGCCCGCAGTATAAACTGTCGTTTTAGTGGTGCTGAGCACGATGAGCGTGTTGGTGTCCGCATAGGAATTGAATAGCGTGGCCGGATTGGTGGCGCTCAACACGTGCGGTTCATTTGCGGCTGCGAAGGTGAAGAGTTGCGGGCCATTGGTGTTGGGCGTATGCGTCAGTACGCCGGCATTCTGGACCTGTAAACTGCGGAAGATGTGCGGCCCGTCCACGGTCAAAGTGCAGTTGGTGATCACCACATCCACGCCTTCCCACGAAAGGTCGGACGAGCTGATGAAGGTATCCTGAGTAAAGGTTGCAGCCATTACGCCAGAGATGGACACATAAAGGAGCAAGGCAATGGTCCCAAGGCGGGTGACACGACGGGTTTTCATTCCAAGTAATTCGGTTATACCTCCGGCACGTTTTTTGAAAAGACATTTGTTCCGTGTGCCGCAACACGCACATAGCATCAACAAGGCCAACGCCGAATCACAGGCACTTACGAAGATTGAGACGAGCGGAAGGAGGAAGTTGCGGAAAAAGTTCACGCATTTTGCGTGAGTGTCACGCAAGGTTGCGGAGGGATCGAACGCGATGCATTGCGCCGATTCAATCGGCTGGGCTTGTGTATTGGTAAATGCGCGGTGAACCGTGCCCGCGCGATTCCCAGGCGGTCTGGTCGAACGCGGGAACTTGTTCCAGGGCGTTGAGGTTCGTGTTCAACATCAATTTGCTGCCTGAATGTCCGAGCGCGCCCAGAGGCACGGCGTATTTGCGATCGCGATGGAACAGGCGTCCACCAGAGATGATGGCAATTGCCGGGCGCGGTTCGCCGAAGCTGACCAGCAAATCCACGACTTCACCGATTTTTTCCTGCTTCGGACTGACAACCTGCGTCCCAATGATGTCGCTCGCGAATTTAAGTTGTGTCGACGGCCTCGTGGGTGCTTGGTCGCGACCCGTCTTTGAGAGTGATACATCCTTCCCTTTGAGCGAATCTTTATTTGGGATTTGAAAATTGCGGGTAATTTCGGCGGCGCGATCGCGTTCCGAGATGGCCGTGAGATTGGAGCTTTTGAAGACCGGGGCGCGGTTCCATTGTGGGGTGGTCGCGTTAATGGCGAGGGTTTCGCTCTTCGCCGTGGCTGCGGACATGACTTGAACCGGGGCGAGTTTCAAGGTTGTGCGCATTCCCAGATATCCGCCGTAGCCGATGACGACGTATCGGAGATTCCCGGTATTCATTTCGAGAACGAGGTTGCGAATGGTTCCCGCGGCCTGACCGTCGGAATCCTCCACTTTCATGCCGGTCAATTGCCGTGCGCGCAAAGGAGGTGAAGTGTCCCCAGTTTCAGCTGCGACCGTGAACCCTAAAAACAGCAACGCTACCAGGAATGCACCAAACGTCATGTGTATCGCGGCAGACCGCTTCAGCATGATGGAAATATACTTTCAGAAGGAGGGCGGTGCCATTAGGGGTAATCCTTAGGTGGAATACCTAATCAAAGGTTGGCGGCGAAGGAAATCAGCTGGCGGTATTCGCTCAAAATCGTTCGCAGTGCCATCACCAGCGCTTGCACCTGTAAATCCATGGATGCGTGATGCGGTGTTTCAAAAACGATTTCAAAGGGCGGCTCGGATTGCATGGGGGCGGCGAGGATGCCCTCATAACCGCTATAAATGATTCCGTCCCGTGCCGCGAATCCATCGATGGTGGCGTTCACATTTCGCGGCAGGATTTTCCCCGCCTCGGCGAGCGCGGGGCGCAAAAGATTCTCGGTCAATGTGTGCCCGCGCACGAAACCGTAAAGCCCCTCGCTGGTGTCATCCGCGTGAAGCTGAATGATTCCGCTGAAACGTTGGGTGCGCAGTTCGTGCTCGAGAATTTCAATCTCCGGCTCGGTGGAGCTTTTCCAAAACTCGCGGTTCAAATCCTTGCCGCGCCGCGAGTGCCGGGTGTTGTCCTCAAAACCCGTGGGATTGCAGAGTGGATAAATTTGCAGCAAAAAATTCTCGATGAATTCCGGCGATTGCGTGGCTTCGGCCAGAAAAGTGGCCGCGGCCAAAGCGCCTGCCGGCTCGTCTCCGTGAATCGCGGCAAAGATGCCGATGCGAATCGGGTCGCTGCTGTTCGGGCCACGCACGGTGAAGCGTGGAAGGGAATATTTTTGCGACCCGGACTGGAAGCCGCCGAGCGCTTCGCATTGCACGCCCGGAAGATTGCGCAATGGCTCAAGCAACCGCTCCAGGGAACGGCGGCCGGCTGTCATATTCAATTGTTCCGCAAAATCATTCACTGCGCGCGCCAGTATCCGGAAAAATGCGATTGTCACAAGCGCGCAAAAAAGTGCGACTGCCCCTTGATGAATGCGGACCCAGGACTACGTTTTCGTTTCGCCGAATATTCGGCGCGAATCCAAAACGAAAGGAATACCATGCAAATAATACCGAAGAATCAGGATCCGGCTCGCGCGAAGGCATATTTTGAGCAGAAGGTTGCCTTCACCACGGGACCCGTCGAGTTGAGTCATGCGATTGAAGGCCACGAAAACATTGTGGTGGTGGACGTGCGGGAAGCGGAAGACTACGTCAAGTCGCATATTCCGGGCGCGATCAATCTGCCGAAAGGCACGTGGGACAATCCGGAAGGGTTGCAGAAAGACGCGACCAACGTCGTTTATTGTTATACGCAGCAGTGTCATCTCGCCGCCAACGCCTGCGTGAAATTCGCCGGCCAGGGTTATCCCGTGATGGAGTTGGACGGCGGGTTCGAGGCCTGGCAGGAAAATGAACTGGAGACCGAGAAGGGGAACAACCGCGCAAATGCCAGACAAAGTGCATTCTCGCGTTGATCACTGTGCGGCGGGCAAACCACTCTGCCCGCTGGCATCGGGCGGCAATGAAATCGCCGGCATATATTCTCCCACAAAATCCCGCCGCCACCATTCGCCAGTTTTCTTTTTCGTCGCAGCATTGGTGAAATGATATTGGTAAAGGACCGCGCGAATATATTTCGGCGGCGCGTTCGGAAACGGATTTTTCTCCAGCAACTTCAAGACGGGTGGCGAGCCTTGCAACAACCGCACGGAAAATTGCAGGAACCAACGGTTGTTTTGGTAACTCCCCAATGCGGCAAACCACATCTGCCAGTCCAATCGCGGTTGATGTGGCTCCACAAACGCAGGGCGGCGTTTCAAATCGCCGGGCTTGTATTTGAATTCGTAGTCCTGCCAATTCAATCCGTCATTGCTGCCTTGCATGATGATTTCGGGGCGTTTGGTGATCATCACTTGGAACAGGCCGTAACCGTTGAAAGAGCGAAGCGGTTCCACGGCTTCGTACGCGTTAAGCAATTTGATTGGGATCCGGAAATTCGGATGGGGCATATCCATAAATTGCACGAGCGAAGTCATCAGCATGACCACGACCACTGGCACGAGAATCATGCCGCGAGCGACTTCGATGGATGAGTGCGGAGTTGCCGTTGGCTGAGCGAATCGTCCGCACCATTTAGCGGGCAGGCATTTTTGCAGGGCCGCATCATCGAGCAGCGTCAGGCACAGCACCATCGTCAACAGGTTGAAGAAACAGTAATTGCCGGTGAGCAGTATGAAAAATTGCAGCGCTAAAAATGCGAGGCACGCGAGTTGACGCAGCCGGCGCGGGAGGAAAATCAAAAACGGAATCACGAGTTCAATGCCGAACATAAACGCCGTGTCGCTCTTGTGCACCCAGGCGGGAAAGTGATGCACATGCCAGCCGATCCATGTGGGCAACGGTTGCGTTTCGAAGTGGTAATTGAGCGCGGTCAAATCGCGCCAGGTGGCATCGCCGCTCGCGAGTTTCACGCAGCCGGACCGAAACATCAGCTTGAACAGCAGCCAGCGCAGGAGCCAGAGCGCGACGAGCGATGGTCCACGCGTTTGCGCGGAAATTTTCGCCCGCCATTGCCACGGTGCAAAAAAGATGGCGAGAAAACCGGTTTCGAGCAGCAACGCATCCCATTGGAAACTGAGGAAGGGATCGCCAACTGTGCAGAGCGACAAATAAATCACCCACAACAAAAACAAGCACGGTGCCGGAGCGATGCCGGCGATCAATAGGACCGCGAGCACAACGCCAGCTGCGCATTGGGCGTGGAGAAATCCATCACTCGCGCTGATCCAGCAGAGAGTCGGCACGCGATAGAGACGGCTGACGCCCAGATTCTCCGCCGTGACGACTTGCTTGATTTCCTTCATCGTCTGCGCCGCCGGAGCAATGCCCTGACTGCCAATGAGCCCGCCGATTTGCACCCAGAGCGAAAGAAATGCGATGAAATAAATGACGCCCAAACAACCGAGGAACGCGCGCCGCACGAGCACATAGGACGGCGGTTCCACATGCCGGCCCCAAAGCAATTTCGTGACGAACGAAAAAAACGAGCGATGCCGCGCCACGAGTTTGTAGGAGCACTCCGCAAGGTGGGCGAAGAGAGGCAGGACCTCGTAGACATCAAGCGGCCAATGAAAATGCGGATGGTGGCTGAGCGAGCGGAAGACCGCTTCCGCGCCGTTGTAGACGGAGCCGTCAGGCTCAATCAATTGCACGGAGGAATCAAAGGCTGCGCGGGGAATTTCCGGAAAACGTTCCGCGATGTGCGGCTCCTGGGACGGCGAATAATCCACCAAATCACCCGTGGCGCAGCGCCAGCGATTGATCCAGAGCGTGCAAAAGCCGCAATCACCGTCGTAAACGAGCAACGGTTTTTGCGGCGGCTGAGCCACGCGAATGGCGGATTTCACCCTGAAGGTATAATATGAATTGCACCACTTCACCAGTAGGACACCGCGCCGCAGCCTGGCTTCAGTCCCATTTCTTCCTGCAACTTCCCTTTTTCACGGCATCAAAACCGCCGCGCCTTTTATCCTGCCCTCACGCAATCGCGCCAGCGCTTCATTCGCGTCTTCCATGGGAAAAGTGAGAACGGTGGTCTTCACGGGAATGCGCGGGGCGAGCAGGAAAAATTCCTTGCCATCGCGACGAGTTAAATTCGCGACGGAACAGACGCTGCGTTCGTTCCAAAGCGACTCGTACGGAAATGACGGGATATCGCTCATATGAATGCCGCCGCAGACGACAATGCCGCCCTTGTTGACGGCCTGCAGCGCGCGGGGAACCAGTTCGCCGGCGGGGGCAAAGATAATGGCGGCATCGAGCGGCTCGGGCGGCATAGCATCCGAATTGCCAGCCCAGACTGCGCCGAGCGATTTGGCGAATTGCTGGCCGTCGAAATCACCGGTGCGCGTGAACGCATAAATTTGCCGGCCTTGGTAACGCGCGACTTGCGTAATGATGTGCGCCGCCGCGCCGAAACCGTAAATGCCAATGCGTTTGGCCGCGCCGGTTTTAGCGAGCGAGCGGTAGCCGATCAATCCCGCGCAGAGCAGGGGAGCGGCCTCGGCGTCGGAGCAGTTTTGCGGAATCGGAAAGCAAAAGCGTTCGTCGGCCACCACATATTCCGCGTAGCCACCATCACGCGTGTAGCCGGTGAACCGCGCGCGCTCGCAAAGATTCTCCCGGTCGGAAAGGCAAAAGGCGCATTCACCGCACGTCCAGCCTAGCCACGGCACACCGACGCGGGCGCCGACGTTGAACCAGTTCGCGCCGTCGCCGGTTTCGACCACCGTGCCGACGATTTCGTGGCCGGGCACAAGCGGCAGTTTGGGATTTGGCAACTCGCCATCGACCACGTGCAAATCGGTGCGGCAAACCGCGCAGGCCCGCACGCGAATCAGGACTTCGCCGGGCAGTGGTTTGGGCTGCGGAATTTCCCGCAGACGAAGGGGCGATCGCGCATTTTCCAGCACCATGGCTCGCATGTGTGAAAATGAACGCGCTTTGGTTTCGGAGTCAATGGGGGCATTTCGGAAAATGAAATGATGTCGAGGCGCGGGTCTTTCGATTTTTTCTCGCGAATTTTTTGCGTTCTGCCAAGTTGGGCGCATTCATGAAAATTGCGATTGGCTCAGATCACGCGGGTTTTAAATACAAAGAACAGATCAAAGCATTTCTTTTGAAACTCGGGCATGAGGTGAAGGATTTTGGCACCAACTCGGATGCGCCAGTGGATTATCCCGTCTATATCCGCCCGACGGCTGAAGCGGTCGCGCGCGGTGAGTGTGAGCGCGGGATTGTGCTCGGTGGCTCAGGCAATGGCGAAGCCATCGTGGCCAATCGCATGAAAGGCGTGCGTTGCGCGCTGTGCTGGAACTTGGAGTCAGCGCGACTCGGGCGGCAGCACAATAATGCGAACGTCATCTCGATCGGCGAACGCATGGTGACGCCGGAAATGGCCTTGGAGATTGTGAAGACATGGTTGGACACGCCGTTTGAGGGCGGGCGGCATCAGCGGCGGATTGATTTGATCGATGCGGTTTGAACTACGAATAAAGAATGTCGCGCGGTGGTCGAAGCGATTCTTAGGCACCCCTTGGAAATTCGCCGATCGCTCGAATCTTCTGGTCTGAAATCTCATAAACCTCCGTTGAAATAGGATAGGGGGCCTGCGAATACTCATGCACGACAACTTTGCCGATCCGCTGAATAAAATCCGTGTGTCGTGCTTCCCAAAGGTAAAGAAAATCACGGTCGGGGATGACTGCCATGAGAGGCCAGCCGAGCACAGCCCCAACTACTTCCCGTAAATTGGGTGCGAGGATGAGTGATGTCTTGAAGGGTAACGAGGTCCCAATGAAACTCAGTTGAACACCGTCGATGTCCTGAGATTCAACAGTGGCCTTGCTCAAAGCGCTTGCGAGATTTGCGAACGCCTTTGATCCGGCATCGGACTCGGACATGCCAAGTGATTCGATCATTGCGCGAGTGACCCAGGTGATCATGCGGCCATCGGAAGACAAGTGGATGAGCACCCGGTCCACACGGTCGCTCATCGAGACGCGAAAATCTCCTCGCTCTTTATAATCGTTCGACTCAAAACTCCAGTAAAGCCGCTCAGTTGACATTTCACGTCCAGGCAGATCAGACGAAGAGATTATCGCGTCAATGAAGCGAGAAATATGTCCCGAGTCACCATCGCTTAGAACATCGCGCTGTAGGTTTTCCAGGCTAACGAGCACGCGCGCGCCTTCGATCTCTATCGCATGACGGCCGGACTCTGGGTCAATGGTGAAAGGAAAACCACGCTGCCGGAGTTCGTCCTCAAACAATGCGCGAACGTTCATGGGCGCGGGAAGCCAAACGGATCATTAAACGTATTTTGCGAGTTCGGCCTGGCTGGCGGCGAAGACTTCCTTGTGCAGCGAACCGCCGTGCGAATCCATGGTGACGACGGCGGGAAAATTTTCGACTTCGAATTCCCAGATGGCTTCGGGCGCGCCGAATTGTTCGAGCATATGGACGCCGCGCACTTTCTTGATGCATTGCGCAAGCACTTGCGCCGCACCGCCGATGCCGTGCAGGTAAACACAGCCGTGCTCCTTGCAGGCCTGGAGCGTTTTATCGCCCATTCCGCCTTTGCCTATCACGCCGCGCAGACCGAAGTCGCGAATGACCTGCCACTGATAGGGCTCTTCGCGGATGGAAGTCGTCGGACCGGCGGCGGTGCATTTCCAATTGCCTTGCTCGTCCTTGATGACCACCGGGCCGCAGTGGTAGAGGATGCCGTCTTTGAAATTCACGCCCGCCGGCAGCGCGCCGCCTTCGTGCAAATATTTGTGCACGGCATCGCGGCCCGTGTAGAGGACGCCGGTGATGAGGACTTCGTCGCCGACTTTTAGAGAGCGGATTTTTTCTTCGGTGAAAGGGAAGGAAAGGTTGATCATAAATTGAATTATCCCCGGCGGGATTTCCGTCCAAGCGGACTGTCAAGGATGGCTTGTTGGCGGTCGCGTAGTCGTTCGAGAATTTGGAGTTTTTCGGCAAACGGTAAGGCTGCGAGATGCTGCCGCATGGCGCGCTTGCTTTCCAAAATCTTTCGCATCCATTCACTCATTAGTCGCCTTTTAGGAATTTATTTCCGAACCGCTCCCATTTTGCGAGTAATCCATGCCGCGATAAAATGGAATCGAGTTTGCCGGATATTAATATACCGCTTTCGATGAACTGCAAAATACGGCTAAAATCTTTGGCGCGACCAGTCTGCAAGGCGATCGCCACCAAATGCTCAGCTGTCATGACCCGGGTTCGCACTTCATCCACACTTGTTTCTACTGCTTGCTCTAATGCTTCCTCAAGCAAGGCGTTACCTGCAGGCAAGAACTGCACGGGCCAACCTCCAATTTTGATGTATTCCTTTTCTGTCTGGAAACCGAGCGCCGTTAAATAATCATAAATTGGTGAAAGCGAGATCAACGATCCAGTCGTTTGGAACGAAATAAAAATATCGATATCCAATGTCGCCACGGGCTCCAAATAAAATGTCGCACCCACGGCGCCGCCGATGGCGTAGTGGCCGATTACTCCATCGGCCTGCATCTTATTGATGACTATGAGGGTTGCTTTCATTGAACTTAACGAACTTTGAGCCGTTCAATACAACCATTTGTCGATAATGCCGTTGCCGTCTAGTGTCACACCCTGCCGCCGATACGCCCAGCACATGTAGCTGACGCTGACGAAATAGGAGGCGGGGAGGCGGTTTAACACGCCGATTTTGGTGCCTAGCAACGTGGTTTTGCCACCGAAACCCATGGGGCCGATGCCCAGTTTGTTGGCGGTTTCGACGATGTCTTTTTCGAGTTTGTCGATTTCGGGGCTCGGGTTGTTATCTTCCAGTTGGCGGAGGAGTTGTTGCTTGGAGTGTTCGTAGCCGGTGGCGCGGTCGCCGCCGATGCACACACCGAGGATGCCGGGACCGCAGCCTTTGCCCTGAGCTTGCAGCACGGCGTCGAGAATCACTTTGCGGCAGCCGTCCAGGTCGCGGTTCGCTTTCAGCTTCTCGTTGGGCAAAGAATATTGCGCGCCGACGTTTTCGCAGCCGCCGCCTTTGAGGACGAGGCGCACGCTGACGTCCGGCGAGCGGTGCTGGTGGAAATGGACCGTCGGCGAGCCGGGGCCAAGATTGGTGCCGTCGTTTTTGCCGGTGACGGAGTCAACGGAGTTTTGGCGGAGGTAACCTTTTTTGGTTGCCAGTTTGACGGCTTCGCGCGCGGATTCTTCGAAGGTGATCTGGTCGTAGCCG
>Ga0105238_10003384_pt1 | contig 15921 bp, 14 predicted proteins | sample KBSC34metaG_FD_81526 | JGI IMG/M metagenome (GOLD analysis project Ga0105238, IMG submission 81526) | Corn rhizosphere microbial communities from Kellogg Biological Station, Michigan, USA - KBS C3-4 metaG | ecosystem: Host-associated > Plants > Roots > Rhizosphere > Soil | place: Michigan, USA... | reverse complement strand
CGGCGTTCGATCAGGCCCACGCGCAAACCGGGATGATCCATGGCGAGGTGGCATGCCATGCCGATGCCCGACAGGCCCGCACCGATGATCAGCACGTCGAAAGACGACGAACTCTCCTGGTCCATGCACTCGTCCCCGTGTCTCGCGGTGAAGAAGCCACGCGACCAGCTTACGCCGGTCGTGGCGTGCTCAATACGGCGTCGGTTCGATCAAGGCCTTCTGCGCGCTGCACTGCGCCGGGGGCATGCTGTGGTTCGCCGCGCGATACGCATTCAGTTCCTGCTTCGCGGCGGCCAGGCTGGACTGGAACGCTGGCGACGCATGCAGCACGGCCACCACCGCCGCGCCGTTCATCGCGCCCGCCTCGACGGCACTGAGATTGTGCACGCCGCAGACCACGCGACTGTCGGCGAAGGCACGCGAGCGCAGCAACAGGTCGGTGGCGCGATCCGGCGCCAGCTCCGCCAACACGAGGCCCACGGCCCAGCCGCGCGTCGCATGGCCGGAGGGATAGTCGAAGCTCTTGGCGAGCCGCTCGGTGGACTGGCAGGTGGCGCCCTGGTCGATCAGGAACGGGCGCTGGCGCTGGTTGGCCTTCTTCGCCGGTGAAGTGGAGGCATCCGCCGCGTTGCTGGTGTCGTCCACCAGGGCCGCGAGCCTGGGGAGCGCGGCGGCGTCGAGCGGCGTACCCATGGCGCAGCTGAAGTCGGCCATCAGCTTGGGCGTGGCGTAATCGACGTCCTGCTGGGCCAGCGTCCAGCGCGGCGAGTCCTGCAGCTTGCGGGTGGCCAGGAACACCTGGCGGTCCGCCTCATAGCGGGGCGTGCCGGCCTTGGGGGCCGCCGGGAGCAATTCGGCCGTCTGCAGCGAGGCGGCTACCGATCCGGCGCTGGCCGGCGGCCGCTGGGAGGCCGGGGTTTGCACCGGGGCACAGGCCGCAAGAGGGAGCAGCAGGCCCATCCCTACGGCGCGACGACAAGCAGCCAGAAACGTGTTCATCGGCGTTCTCCCTGGGGCAACGGGGCGGCGGCCTTGTGCATTGCATAAGGCGCTGGCCCGAAGGCCATGATATAGATCAAGGGTCTCGCTGGGTCCATCCAGCGCTCTCGGGGGTGGGAGCACAGGTCATGTCCGCTGTTATCAGCCATGTCACCGACGATACCGCGTCGGCGCAACTGAGCGCCGATGCGCGCTTTACCGTGGCCGAAACACCGCCGAACATCCTCGTGCACCTCACCCAGCTTGCCTTGTCGCGCGGGCAGCGCTGCGACGGCTGGTTCGCGGGTTCGGGCCTGCAACGCGAACAACTGAACGACCCCACGCTGCGCATCTCCTATCGCCAGGCGCGCTCGGTGATCCGCCGCGCGCAGCAGGCCACCGGCGAAGCGGGCCTCGGGCTCGCCGTGGGCCGGACCGAAACGCTGGGCAGCTTTGGCCTGCTCGGCCTGGCCATGATGACCTCCGCCACGTTCGGCGATGCGATGAAGGTGGGCATCGCCCATCATCGCGTCAGCGGCAGTCTGGTCGACGTGAGTTTCGAAGTGGTCGGGCCGCGTGAAGTGGCGCTGGCCGTGTGGCCGCGCTTCAACGACGCGCCCTTGCTGCCGTTTCTATGCGAAGAGCTGTTCGCCAGTTCGCTGGCGATCGCGCGCGAACTGGCCGGCTCGAACTTTCGCCCGCAACGTCTGGAACTGACCTATGCGCGCCCCGAGCATGCGCAGGACTACGCCGATTTCTTCCAATGCGAGCTGGTGTTCGGCGCCCGCCACAACCGCGTGGTGATCGACGCGCAGTGGCTGGAGCATCCCTTGCCCACCCACAACCCGCTCACCGCACAACAGGCACTCGCGCTGTGCACGCAACAGCACGACATCGAAGGCCCGCAGCAGGAAATCGTGGCCTCGGTGGAACGCCTGCTGCGCAGCCACCTGCGCCATCAACCCCGCCTGCCCGACGTGGCGCGCATGCTCAACATGAGCGAACGCTCGCTGCGTCGACGTCTCGCCGAAGGCGGCCGCGTGTTCCGCGAAATCCACGATCGTGTCCGCGCCGAGCGCGCTTTGGAACTGCTGCATGGCGGCACCTTGAGCGTGGCCGAGATCGGGCTGGAGATCGGCTTCAGCGATCCGCGCGAGTTCCGGCGTGCGTTCAAGCGGTGGACGGGAATGCCGCCGCGTAGCGCGCGGCAGCATGCGGCTTGAGTGTCTGTTCCGATACACAAGCACAGACCCATGAGCCAATCGTCGAGAGACACCTCACCCGTAGGCTGGTATGTAGGTTCATACCTTGTCCGATTCATCGAACTGAACGCCACGGGCAATAACGATGCGGATGGCGAATTCCTGGCCTGGGAAAATACCGTCCTCGTGCGAGCGGACAGCTTCGACGAGGCGTATAGCAAGGTCGAGGCCCAGGCAAGGCTGCACACCGAGCCTTATGAGGGTGGCTCGGAAGGTATTCCCGTCCAATGGGTCTTTGAAGGAATCAGCGATCTGGTTCCGATCTATGAGCCATTGGAAGATGGCTGCGAAATCCTGTGGACGGAACACGAGGCGCTCAAACTCAGCAAACTCCGAAGCATGGCCAGATCAGTCGACGAACTGAGAGGCGATGCAAAGGGCGACTGAGAAGGTCTGTTTCCGACTCGAAGCGAGCGTCGCCGCCAGCTCGCCCCAAGCCCCTGCCAGCCTTTGAGCTAACTCACCCAAACTCCGGCCCACGCTTCCAAAGCTCGCTTATGGGCCCTCGAGGGCGGCCGCACACCAGAATATCGGGGTGATCCAGGCTTTCCTCGTTGCCCACGTTCCAGGCGTTGTTCGTATGGCCGGCAACGCGGCAATCGAAGAGCAACTGACTCGCGCGCTCGAGCGAATTGCCCAGCACGATGAAAGTGCTGGGTGGCGTCTGCGGATAGCCACGCAGCCATCCGGAATTGATCGTGGTGATCGGTGTGGGAAGGTGATAGCGCTGGCCCATCACGGCGATGGCGCCGTACTCGCCATAGTTGCCCACGGCAATGCCCAGGTTCGCCTGCTGTTCGGGCGGCAACGCATCGCGGATGGCTGCCACGCGGGCGACGATGTCTTCCCAGCCGATCTCCTCGCGGAGATCGCCGTTGTTCCGCAGCGCAAAGTCACGCAGCGGACCGCTCGTTGCAATAGGCACGATGCGCATCGTTGCATAGACGCCCGCGGCGAGGACGCCGGTCATGAGCAGCGTGGCAATGCCAAACCGCCATGCAGGACGGAGGCTGCCCAACCACTGCACGCCTACGACCGAGCCCATGGCGAGTAGCATCGGGTACGCGCCGCACACGTAGTAGAAGCGCCCCCGCGCAAACAGAAACAGCAGCAGTGGCACCACGTACATCCACGCAAGCATGCGATAGCGGCGACTTTTGAAGTAAGCGTACAAACCCGCCAACCAGACCGGTGCAGCGAACAGGTTCGCGTTCAACAGGAACTGATCTCGCAGGAAGCCGTCCGCGCGTCCCAGGCGCACATCACGCGCGTGGATGCTCTGCAGGAAATGGTACGAAATAAAGTCGTGTCGGATCAGCCAGGCCAGGTTGGGAGCGAACAGCAGTAGCGCAATGGCACCGCCGGCCCAGAACCAGCGACTCGTGACATAGCGCCGCGCATCCGTGAGAAGTACGCCCACCAGCACGCCAGTCAGCTCGAACGCGATCGAATATTTCGTCAGCAAGCCGAGGCCTGCCACTACGCCAATCGCCACCCACCAGCGCGGCTCTTCGTCCCGCAACAGGCGAATGACGCACCAGGCGATCAGCACCCACCACAGCAGATCGAACGAGGAATACTGGAATTCCGTCGCCTCGAACATCGGCACGGGCGACAGCCCTACCGCGATGGCAGTGAAGACCTGCGCCGGCCGCCCGCCTCCCAGGTCGCGGGCCATCAAGCCAGCGACCAATATCACCCATACCTGTGCAAGCACCGAGAACAGCCGCAAGCCCACGAGCGACAGGCCGAACATCTTGAGGCCCAGGAATTCCAGCGCCGCCGTTAAAGGTGGATAAGGCACGAAACCCCAATCCAGATGCTGCGCGTCGCTAAGGAACTGCCACTCGTCGCGATGAAAACCGTATTGCCCATTGGTCAGCATGTGGGCCACGCCAAACAGCACCGCGATGACGATCACGGGCGCGATACCTTTTCGGTTGCCCGGCGCCAGGCTCTGAGCTGGATTAACGGTCTCGATCATGGACACATCCTTGATGTCAGATGGACTGTTCGGCCACCAGGGCCATTAGCGGTTTTTCCTACGATAGCTAAGTCCGCTCTCGATCCATAGTGGACTTCTGGAAGATAAGCAAAGAGCTACCGCTTGATGGCATCGCGCGCACAACCATTCACACCGTGTCGTTCTGGCCGATATCAGACATCAGGACATTTGCTTCCGCTTAGACGCCTCAATCCGAAGTTCGGCAGGCGATTGAAATGCACGCTTTCCCGGTTCAAAGATCGCGAGCCAACGACTCTTGGAATGCCTCTCTATGTGGATCGTGATACTTGCAGCGCAAAAGACGGCATGACACGATTTATGCAAGGGGAAATCTGGTTTCACTGTCGACTGCGCAAGTTTTTGCGCTTCGTTCTCCTGCGCGTCTCAATAAAGCCAGGAGGATGGCAATGGATGGAATCCGTTCCGACAGAGAGATGAAGGAGTTTGATTCGTGGACGAGAGGCCCGATGGGTCTGTCGCAACGGATAGGCGCTGAACAACGTCCCCGTCCTGCGATAGCGCGAAGGTGGATCGCGCTTTGTGCATTTGCGTCAGTGGGATGGCTGGCCGGCTGCTCCCCTTCGTCCTCGGGACGAGAAGAAGCGAACACCTCCACGACGTCCGCGCCAAGCGCCACTCCCGCGTCTTCCGCAAGCGTGCAGGCCGCGGCGGTCAAGTGCATGCGCAGCAACGACCTCGCTTGTGCCGAGGCGAACTGGAGCGAGTACGTCAAGCGAAGGCCCACGGACGTGCGTGCCATTGCGAATCTCGGCTTCGTCCTCAACAAGCAGGACAAGCACGAGCAGGCCATTGCGGCTTTCGAGAAAGACATCGGCATGGGCGCGGGGTCGTACGATCTTTTCGCGTTCTACGCCGATAGCCTGGGAAAAGTCGGACGTACCGACGAAGCGATCGACTGGTCCTATAAGACCCTGAAGCTGATGCCGTCGCTGGTAGACGTCCGCGAAAATCTGGCTCGTTTGCTGGTGAGCAAGAAGCGCAACTACGAAGCGTTGACGTTGCTGTCGGAGTTCGATCAGTACCTCGACGAACATGGCGAGTCCGCACGCTTTATGGCCAATCGCATGGCTATCGAATCCTCCATGCATGATCTCGATGCCACCCAGGACCAGGAAGTCACGGGCCTGCGCCTGGTGAAGTTCAAGGACACCTTCTTTGCGCCGGTCAGCGTCGGCCAATCGGGAGTTCGAGCCTTTGTGGTGGATACCGGCGCGACAAGCGTGGTCGTCAATGACGATTTCCTCGCTGCCGCCAAGACCCCCTACACCATGGTTCGCGCACAGGTCGAGGCGCATCTGGCCGACGGACGCGTGGTGGGCGCCAAAGAGGTGTTGATCGACCAGTTGATGGTCGGGCCGATAGAGCTGCACAAGGTGAAGGCATTGACGTGTCAGTCGTGCGAGTTGTTGCTTGGCGCCAATGCGCTATCCGCTTTCACCATGACCGTGGCGCAGATCAAGGGTGTCGACGTGGCAACACTTGTGCCCCGCGTGGCGCCGCACAGCTAGGTTGTCGCGCTTTTCGCTTCGCCAACTGAAATGCACGGGTGTCACATCGGCGCCCGCGGACAAACGACAAGTCATGGATGCTAACGAATGGGGAATTCGATGAAATTCATTCGCTTCTGCGCGGCAGCGATACCTGCCCTGCTTCTTTCGGCGTGCGCCGACGTTAAACCCAAGCCCATGGATCCGTCGTCGGGCTTGTTTCCAACGATGACGATCTTGGACAAAGACGCGGTCAGGCTGAGCAAGCCGTTCGATCCGAAGTTCAAGCATCTTGTCTACGTGAAAGTGCCCGACGAAAAGCCGAAGGAGTTTTCCCAGTTCTATGTAACCGAGCTGCGCAACTCCAAGCTGTTCGACCAGGTCGCCAACAAGTCCGATCTCGAGGCCATCGTCATCCAGCGGAACTTGACCGACCGCGTGCCCAACGTTTCAGACATGGTGGGGCTGCACAGGCTTGCAGAGGAGATCGGCCCGTTCCTCGTCGTCGAGCCGTACTTCCAGTTCAGGGGTGGCTACAGCTATACGGGCCAGTTGACGGCCATCGATCCCGCCTCCGGCCAGACCGTGCTTCTGCTGCAGCAGAACGCGTTCAATTGGGCAGGCCTGGATTCCCCGCTGGTATATCCGCTGCTCAATGGCTTCGTGCAATGGGCGCGAGGCGGAAGCATTCAAACCAAGGCAGGGGCCGTCACGCCGCCCGCCCAAACGGCCGCCAACTAACAAAGCGGAGCAAGGTGCGAGCCTGTCGCGCCTTGGTTGCCCGACACCACAGGCGCGGACGTGCATGGCTTCGCTGCCTCCATGGCAAAGCCATGTGCGAATGGCGCCCCGTAGTGAGTACGGGCATATCGCAAAGCCCACGACGGGCGAATCGTTACATCTTTGCCGGGAAAATGACTGTGCCTATCAAACGCTGGAAATACTGGTTGAGCCTATGTGCGCTCGCGTGCCTGATCGCTACGCTTTCAGGTTGCGTGGGACCCACCTCTTATCAGAAGTGGGCAAAGAACGGCGGCTATGACGAGTTCAAGGTTGACGTGGACACGTACAACGTCGTGTTCTACGGCAATCGACAGACCACCCAGGACATGGTCTGGTATTACTGGATGTATCGATGCGCCGAACTCACGCACGAGACGGGCTACGAAGCCTTTACCCTTGTGAAGTTGCAGACGGGACACCCGACGGGCTCCTATCCGTGGCAGCCACAGGGCGTTCAACCCTATAAGCCGTTCTACCAACAACCGCCCGGTGCTTCGAATACGCCGCCGAGTGGTCATTCACCCACGGCATACGACGGCGATGAAGGTGGCAGGCTCATTCCTGTCCATGCGGGCGGCACGGTTGTCGTACACACCATGTATATACCCGGCGGCACGGTCACCATGACTGAGTGGTCGGCGCACGGCATCGTCACCATGTACCACGTGCCGCTGCCCGAGAATGTCAAATCGGCCCTCAATGCCAAGGCCATCCTCGACATGCTCGGTCCCTACGTGATGTCGCATGGCAAGAGTCCTGCACCGTCCCGGATGGAAGTGCTCAAACGAGCGTCCGTTGGTCAGCAGGCGGCGTCCATTTGACAGCAAAGCCGACCCAGCGTGGCTCCGAGCCGTCGATAGCAACCTTGAACGATCCAGAGGCCGAGTTCGCCGGAAAACCGGGCGATGCCTTATTTATCTCCGCCATCATGGGTGGCTCCGGCAAACAGGCGGTAGCGCGCTAGAGAGGCAATCCTCTCTAGCGTGCCCTCATGATATTTCGCCGGCTGTTCGCTGAGGTCCGTCTCGATCCTTGGCAGACACAGATGAAGGCGTAGCTCCGGTTTATACGTATAGTGGCGGGCAAAGGCGTTCGTGCTCAGGAATTGCCATGCGGCTCAGGCAACTTCGCTTCTTTTGGCAGACGAATCGAAGGCGACTCCGCCTCGGTCTTCTACGCGCCACGGTTTTGCTAGCCTGCCTGGATGGCATGGCGTACGCGCAGTCGGTGCCACCGGTACCAACGCTCGCGCCAGTGGTAGTGACCGGTGTCTTGCCTGGACCCGCCCTGTGGAAGGTGAGCAGGGGAAACCATGTCATGTGGGTGCTCGGCCTCACCTCGCCCGTGCCGAAAAACATGCAGTGGAAGTCCGCCGACGTCGAACGCCAAATTGCCGCTTCGCAAGCGCTGTTGAAGTTGCCGAGCCTGGAGATTGGCGTGCGGACGAGCTTCTATCGCAGCTCGATGATGCCCTCGCCCCGTGCGCTGGAGAAAAACCCCGATCAGCGGAGCTTGCAGGACGTGCTGACGCCGGATCTCTACCAACACTGGACCGTGCTGAAGGCTAGATATCTTGGCGAGAATCGCCGCGTGGAGCACATGCGTCCCATTCTGGCCGGGCGTGAACTTTATGAAGCCGCCCTCAAGCATTACGGCCTGGTCGACGATTACGACCTGGAGGACATCGTTTACAAGACCGCGTCCCGCCACGAAGTCACCAGCGTGAGCACTTCGTATCGACTGTTGCTGAAGGATCCGCGCGAAGCGGTCCGCTCATTGAACGACAAGTCGATGGACGATCAGCACTGCCTGAGCCAGGTGATGGATGCGTTGGATCAGGGACTCGCCCAGACGACGGCACGCGCAAATGCGTGGGCAACCGGGGATATCGATACGCTGCGATCCATCTTGTCGAACGTGCAACAGGATTCATGCATGTCGACGCTGGACACCTCGCCCTTTGTCATGGCGCTCGGCGTCAACGATATCGAGAGCCGGGTAAGGAAGAGCTGGATCGACAGCGCCGAGCATGCGCTGGATAAGAACAAGCAAACCTTTGCGGTATTGCCGATGCATGAACTGCTTGCGCCTGACGGTTACATGAGTTCGCTTCAAGCCGATGGATGCATCGTGAAAGCACCCGATCCGTAGTTCGTGCGATATTTGCCAGGAAGGAATTCATGCTTCATGGCACGTACGTTCATGCCCGCCTTCGACGTGGCACGGGCACACACTGGGGAATATATGAGAACGCTCAGGAAAGTAGCCACTTGGTTGCTCGGCGCGACCATGGCCTGCATTTTTGTCTATGGTCTGGTTCGTTTCCCAGACAATCCCATACATCCATGCGCCGAGCACGGATACTGTGGCAAGCAGGGGCAACCGCACACCGAGCAAGACTTTCGTGCCTTCTCCCAGTGGGACGGCCTGATGTCCTATTGGCCCGTGGGAATCATTGCGTTGATCGTTTTGCAGGGAGGCGTTCGCCTGAAATGGGGAAAGGATCGATCTTCCGTGTAAGGTGCACAGACTAGCCTTCTTAGGTCTATTGCCGATCCGAAACAACGTTGGCTCGCGCAAAGGGCCATCGGGATGTCCGCGGCGGACGCAATTAGCTGCGATTCGCGCGGATCAGCGCTCCCCATGCCAGCGATGGCGACGCTCCTCTTGCAAGCGTTGAGAAGGCGGAGCAGTCTGCGTGTTCTCGTTGGTAAACGAATCGCGAGCGACCGCAGCTCTGGAGCATTTTCTATGCGCAGATGGCTTCCGCCCCTCATGACTGCACTTGCCCTTGCACTCACCGCCTCCGTTCACGCCGGCGTGCACTACCGAACCGATGGCGACCTCCTGCAGTCGCTGCATTTACCACCCTCGTTGGGCCTGATCTTTCGCGGCCCCGATGGTGCGCGCGTATCCAGGGCAGCGTTCTTTCGAGAGGTCAACGAAGGAAGTCTGTTTTACGTCAATGAGCCTATCCATGTCGGACGAGCCGTTCTTACGCTGGGAAATGTACCCAATGCGGAGCAGCCCCCTGCGGGACAGGCGACCAAACTGCACGCGGGCGAGCCCATGCCTTCCTTTAGCGGCATGACGCTTGACGGTTCCGCCCTCTCCAGCCGGATGTTTCAAGGCAGGCTTACGCTGATCGATTTCTTCGGGGTAAATTGCGGCGCGTGCATCGGAGAAATTCCCGAACTCAATGCGCTCAAAGCCAGGCACCCGGAGATCCAAACACTGGCCGTTACTACGGACGCCGCGGAGTACGCCAGAGACCTGGTCCGGCACAGCGCCTTCAGGTGGCCCGTTGTGGCCGATCAAATCAACTTTGTTCAGAACACGGGGGTTTGGTTCGCGCCGACTTATGCATTGGTCGATCAACGAGGGCGACTGCTCGCAGCGACGTCGAGCGGTTCGCTTCACGCTCCCGGGAAGGTCTTCACGGGTGAGGATCTGGCGCGATGGGTAGAGCGCAACGAAACACTGCAATCCCCTGCGCATTGAGGCGGACAGTTCTGAAAAGCACTTCCGAAGTGGTGCCCAAGCGGGCATTTCAGCTTTCAGCTGCGCTGTCGCGAAACGATTTTTCGCTTTTCGGCGCAGCGCTCCTGGCTTTCGCCGCCATGCTCAGCGCGCCTTGCGCCCGCGCAACGGATCCGCTCCCCGAGCATCGCTTCGTCCCGACCATGCGGGACGGGCAAGTAACACGACTCGCGCAGGGACGCTGGGACCTCCCTGCCTACGGCATGTTGTTCGATTTGAGGGCACATGAGGCCGCTGTCTATGACCGCGCTGGAGGGCTGTGTTGGCGCGACACCGCGTACACGGATTTGAGTTCAGTCATGGCCCTCGTTCCTTCTGTCGCGGCCGATTTATCGCCATCCAAGCGGCTGTTTGCTTCCTCGCCGGACGGAACGCACTATCGCACCGAGTCGCTTTCCGCACTTCCGCCGGCATGCACTGAAGCGCTGGACCGTGCTTCGCCGCTCTATCTGTTCAAGGCGGTAACGGCGTCCCTGCAGGAGTTCTATCCGTTTGCGCGGGAACATGATGTCGATTGGGCGGAGCGTGCGTCGCGGCTGCAGCCACGCATGGCATCGGCCCATAGCGACATTGAACTTCTCGCGGTTCTTACCGAGCTTTTCAGCGGCGTGACAGATCCGCATACCAGTCTTTCGGGGAACATCGACGGCAAGCCTTTCCGACTGCGTTCCTTCCGTGGCCAGGACTTCAAGGCGCTCGAGTCGGTGTATTCACGGCAAAGGCAATACGACATTTTTCTGGATTGGTTCTTCAAACGCTGGATGCCTGGCGAACTCGATCAGGCTTCCGCAGCTCTATTGCCCGGCACACGCCAGCAGGCCCTCGAGGGCAAGTTGGTGTGGGGAACATTGAACGGCAACGTCGGCTATCTGGCCATCAATGCAATGGGCGGCTTTGGACAAGCCGACACCCTTGAGGAAGATCGATCGCTGCTGGGACCGGCGCTGGATCACGCCTTGACTGACTTGAAAGGCACCCGCGCCCTGGTCCTCGACATCTCGCACAATCTGGGCGGCGAGGACGAAATCTCGTCAGACATTGCTGCGCGCTTCACCGACAGGGCACGCAAGGCTTACAGCAAGCAGGCATTTCATGGCGGCACCGTGCAGTGGTTCGAGATGACTCCCTACCATGGGACTGTCTATCTCAAACCGGTCTATCTACTGACGAGCGAACTTACCGCTAGCGCAGCGGAAGTATTCACTCTGCGAATGCGCGAACTACCCCGTGTCGTGCAGGTTGGCGAAACGACACAAGGCGTCTTCTCGGACTCGACGGAGAAGGGTCTCCCGAATGGCTGGATCCTGGCCATGTCGACCGAGATCTACCGTGATCCGAGCGGCCGCAATTACGAGGGCACCGGTCTAAGCCCTGCGATCCCGTATCGCGTCATCGGGATAGATCCCACGATCACCACCTATCGCAACGCCGTGCGCCATGCCGCTGAACTCGCCTCGATGCATGACCTTGCTCACTGACCTACTTGGCTGTGCAGCCGATTCAGCGTCGACTGCGCCCGAGACCGCATTCTCGGGGCGCCGACAGCGCGATTCGAGCACCCAATGGGAAAGGGTCGGGATATCCTGCCGATGTTCTATTCGCCTGCCCGAGCCGCTACGGTAGGTTAACTCTGCGAGCCGGGGCCTAACCATGCGTGTGAATGCCGTCCGATCATTGGCCCCGTGCGTGGGGGCCGTCTTGCTGGCATGGGCGTTCGTCTCGCAAGCAGCACCGGCACGCCCGCGCCCTTCCATCGCCATCACCGACGTCACCATCGTCGATGTCGAACAGGGCCGATTGCTGGGACCGCGTACGGTACTGGTCGACGACGGGCGCATCGTCGCGATACGCATGCCGCGCGATGCGGCCATTCCCGCATCGGCGCAGCGCGTCGACGGGCGCGGCCGATTCCTGATGCCCGGCCTGGTGGACATGCATGTGCACCTGTTCAATCTCTCCTCGCGACGGCCGCCGAATGACTGGTCGTTCCCGATGTACGTGGCCAACGGCGTGCTTGGCGTGCGAGACATGCGCGCGGACGCGGCGTCCATGCTGCTGGTCGGCCGCTGGCGCAAGGCCGTCGGCGATGGCGAACTCATCGCCCCTCGCATCCTCGCCGACGGCATCGCCGTGCACGGCAAATCGCCAGGGGACGCGACCCGCCAGGTCGATGCCGCCGCAGATGCGGGCGCCGAATTCATCAAGGTGTTTTCGGACGTCCCCGTGTCGCATTGGCGCGCCATTCTCACGGCGGCGCAGTCGCGCTCGCTTCCCGTGGTGGGCCATGTTCCGGCCGGCGTGCCGTTGCTTGAAGCCGCCAAGGCCGGGCAACGCAGCGACGAACATTTGATGCAGGCCTATGAGGCTTGTTCCACGATCGAAGCAACGCTGCTCGCCGAACGCGAAGGCCTCGATGGTGACGCCTTGACCGCGCGTAGCGAGGAACAGGAAGCGCGCACGCTCAACGCATTCGACATGAGCACCTGCCGTCGCGTGTCCAGGCAGCTAGCCGTCACCGGCCAGGTGCAGGTTCCCACGCTGGTACTCGCCGACGAAGACACGTTGGGGAATGGCGCCAACCCGGGTGCCGATCCGCGCTGGCGATACCTCCGTGCCGATGAACGCACTCGATGGGAACGATTCCTCGCCGGTTACACCGCGAAGGATGCGGCGCTGGCCAAGCAGCGCTGGCCGATTGCCCGCCAGATTGTCTCCGCCATGCACCAGGCGGGCGTGACCGTGATGGCAGGCACCGACGCTCCCATGCCAGGCGTCTATCCGGGCTTCGCATTGCTCGAAGAATTGCAGTTGCTGGTCGAGGCAGGCCTCACCCCGTTCGACGTGTTGCGCTCTGCCACGCTGGAACCTGCCCGATTCCTGGGCATCGCAGACACCAGCGGCTCGGTGGCCGTGGGCAAACGCGCCGATCTCGTGCTGCTGGATGCCGACCCCAGCAAGGACATCGGCAATACGCGTCGCATTCGTGCCGTCGTGCTCGATGGCCGGCTCCTGCGGCGCGCCGACCTGGATGCCTTGCTCGAGCAGGCCGCCCGCTCCCAGGCACCGCCGCATCAGGCGTTGGACCGCAAGCACTGAACCACATGACCTTCGGCAGGCGCCGATGCGCTGCAAGCATCAGGGCGTGTAATCTGCACGCGCTCGCTTGCCAACGAAGATTCGCAGTTTCTTTCGAAAACGCCACAGCGATCATCCACTCTCAAGAGAACATCCATGCAGACACGCATCCAGGGCACGGTGATGCCCGTGCTGGAAGTACAGCTCGATCCCAATGACAGCGTCTTCGCCGAAAGCGGCGAGCTGTCGTGGATGACCTCATCGATCCAGATGACCACGCACACCCAGATGGGCGGCGGCGGCGGTTTGTTCGGTGTGTTCAAGCGCGTGGTCAGCGGCGGCAGTCTGTTCATGACCGAGTACCGCGCCGTGCAATCGCGTGGCGAAGTGGCATTCGCCACCAAGGTGCCGGGCCATATCGTGCCGGTGTCGGTGAGCCCGGGTAACGAATACCTGGTGCATCGGCACGGCTTCCTGTGTGCCACGCCGCAGGTCACCATCGGCGTGGGTTTTCAGCAGTCGCTGGGAGCCGGCATCTTCGGCGGCAGCGGTTTCGTGCTGCAGAAGCTGGGCGGGTCGGGCACGGCGTGGCTCGAACTCTCCGGCGAACTGATCCGCAAGGATCTGGCGCCGGGCGAAACCCTGCGCGTGCACCCGGGGCACGTCGGTGCATTCCAGGCTTCGGTGAGTTTTCAGATCACCACCGTGCCCGGCATCAAGAACGCCATCTTCGGCGGCGACGGCATCTTCCTCGCCTCGCTGACCGGCCCCGGCACGGTATGGCTGCAGACGCTGCCCATCTCGCGACTGGCGCATCAGATTGCCGAATACATGCCGAGCAACGAAGGCGGCGGCGGTCGAGCGACCGTAGGTGGCGCGTTGCTCGGCGGCATCGTGGGCTCACTGCTGAGTGGCGACGACAACTGAGTCGCCATCCCCTGCCCGTTCGTGCAAATGCCTGGCCGCCGGCTTGATGCCGGCGGCTCGGTCGATCCAACGTTTCGGCCAAACTTGATCGTTCGCATGGGCGCCGCGCGTTCCGGCAAACGCGGTTGAGAAGTGGAAAACCGCGGCGTACTCCGCAGAATCTACGCGGAGGGTGAGGCTGCTAGCTCAGCTTCGCCACCGTTGCCATCGAATGAGGTTCTTGAGACCACGAGCGTTCTCAAACAGCCAGGCATGGCAAATCTCCGCTTCGCGCCAGGACCGCCCCAAGACATCTTTATCGTCTTGTGCTTTCAGGAGCTGTTGTCTGGGTACCAGGCAGGAGGTGCCGCGTGATTGACCGCTTCTTCGATGTGGCGTGTTGACTCGTGAGGAATGGGTCTGTACCCGGTGGCAGGTGCCCTCCCTCTCTGCGTCCACATGAGCATACCGATGAGCATCCCTCCCAGTGGAGGGATAAGCCACACGATCAGGATTTGAGCGAGCTTTTGACGCACCGTGAGGCTTTCGCTTCTGACTATCACCACGGAAATGGTGAGGTTCAACAGCGCAATGCCGACGAGCACGTCTTCAAATGTGCGTACCCAGCTCATGAGTCCTCCTTGATGGGGAGCGGCATGTTTCCCTCAGGAACGCTCGACGCCTTTCAAGAACTACACTTTCCACAGTCGGCCCAGTCGAATCGTCCTGGTTTGATCGACGGGAAGCTCCATACACCCGGACCACGCGTTACTGGATACATCACCAGGAGCTTGGGGAGCGACCGCTTCCGTCGACAGCTCGACATGCACCTGTTTAGGGTCCTTGCAAATCTGCCTCATCGCGACGCGCACTCGGAAGGTGCCATGGCCGCCGTCGACGGCATCTGTCGAGACGTATTCCGAGGGCTGATCATCAGGGACCGACAGCGCTGTCTGGTTCACCGTCTTGCCGTCCCGGACGAACGTCACGCTGATGGTTGTGATTGGCGTCGTTGCGCCCACCGCTGACATCGCAGGAGCAGGCTGAGCCATGGCTCCGCCAGCGACAACAAGAAGAGACGAAACGAGTAGGCCCTTTGCACGACGATGCATGGTGAGACACTCCCTGTGGTCAGTTCCAATCACGGGCCGCTTCGATGGCCTGCCGGCAAAGATTGTCGGACTCCTCCATTCACTGCGCAATCCGGCGGGATGGATCCGGGCTAAGCCCTGGCCTTCAACGCGGCCAGGGCTGTACGTCTATCCCGCCGGCCATCCCCTTCCGTAGATGGCCGTCTTGGCATTTCCATGCGGCTTGCCTGTGGTCGGAGGCCAACCTGGGCCTGCGCCCTCGTACCACCATCACTCAAGGCGCATCTGCCGTGAACGATGGCCGTCCAAAAAGAAAGGGCCGGCGTAGCCGACCCCTTCCTGTTCCAACACCAATAAGTCATTACTTCTTTTGCGGCGCTTCCTTCAGGCCACGATTGAGCAGCATCGGCTCGATGCTCGGGTCCTTGCCGCGCCAGTTCTTGTACATCGTGGCCAGATCCTGCGTGTTGCCCTGCGAGAGGATCATCGCGCGGAAGCGGTCGCCGTTCTCGCGGGTCAGGCCGCCCTTGTCGACGAAGCCCTGGAAGGCGTCGTCGGCCAGCATTTCCGTCCACAGGTAGGCGTAGTAGCCAGCGGCGTAGCCGTTGCCCCAGATGTGCTGGAAGTAGCTGGAGCGGTAGCGCGGCGGCACGTAGCTGAGGTTGATCTTGGCCTTGGTGAGCGCATCCATCTCGAACTTGTCCGGATCCTGCTTCGGCGCATCGGCCGACAGGCTATGCCAGCTCATGTCGAGCAGGGCAGCGCCGAGCAAT
>Ga0105238_10003383_pt1 | contig 15922 bp, 7 predicted proteins | sample KBSC34metaG_FD_81526 | JGI IMG/M metagenome (GOLD analysis project Ga0105238, IMG submission 81526) | Corn rhizosphere microbial communities from Kellogg Biological Station, Michigan, USA - KBS C3-4 metaG | ecosystem: Host-associated > Plants > Roots > Rhizosphere > Soil | place: Michigan, USA... | reverse complement strand
GTTGCCGAGCGAGTCAATCACCGTGACCACGTCGTCCACGTTCCCGTCTCCGCCGGCCGTGTAGAGCCCGCTCATCGCGTCGACCGTGGCGCCGACCGAAGCGTCGACGGTGACCGCGAACCGGTAGCCGGTGCCGCTGCCGCCCGACGCGAACAACGGGACCGTGCCGTGCGGCGGGACCGAGGCGTGGGTCGGGTTGACGGCCAACCCGGTGCCGACGGCGATGCTCACCGTGGCGGAGTTCCCGAGCGAGTCGGTCGCCACCACCACGTCGACCGCGGAGGGATCGTTGCCCGCCACGTACACGCCGGTCGCGTTGTCGAGCGTGGCGCCCGACTCGTTCGACTCGAACATGAACGTGAAGCCGGTGTTGCTGCCGCCGGTCGCGACCAGCGTGATCGTCCCGCGGGGCGCGACCGCCGGCGCCGCCGGGGTCAGCGTGACCCCGGGGCCGACCGTGATCGTGATGGTGCCGGTGTTCCCGAACGCGTCGGTCGCCTCGATGATGTCCGTCGTGTTGGGGCTGTCACCGGCCAGGTAGTCGCCGGTGGTGGCGACGATGCTGCCGCCCGAGCCGTTGCTGCGCAGGACGAAGGTGTAGCCACCGAGCGAGCCGCCCGACGCCAGGATGTGGGCGGTGCCGCGCGGGGGCACGGTGTCGGAGGACGACGAGAGAATCACGCCCTGGCCGACCGTCACCTGAGCGGTGGCGGTGTTCCCGAGCGAGTCGGTCACGGTCACCACGTCCTTGACGTTGCCGGTCGGCCCCGCCGTGTAGTGGCCCGTGTCGTCGATGGTCGCGTGGGACGCGTTGGCGGTGAGCGCGAAGGTGTAGCCGGTCCCGCTGCCGCCGCGGGCGGTGAACTGCGTCGATTGTTGCGGCGTCCGCTGAGCGATCTCCGGCACGATGGTCAGGATCGGCCCCACGGTGATGGTCGTGGTGGCGGTGTTGCCCAGCGAATCGGTCACGGTCACGACGTCGCTGCTGTCGCCGGTCGCTCCCGCCACGTACGCGCCCGTAGCGGCGTCGATGGTCCCTCCCGACCCGTTCGGGTCGAGCACGAACGTGTACCCCGAGCCGCTGCCGCCCACCACCGCGAAGGCGATGGGCTCGAGCGGCGCGGCGAGCGGGCTGTTGGGATTGAGCGTGAGCTTGCCGCCCACCGCGACGGTCACCTGCGTCGTGTTGCCGAGCGAATCGGTGACCGACACGACGTCGGCCACGTTGCCCATGGCGCCCGCGACGTACGCGCCGGTGGTGGCGTCGATGGTCCCGCCCGACCCGTTCATGGCCAGCGCGTACACGTAGCCCATGCCGCTGCCTCCCGTCGCCCCGAACGCGATGAGACCGCGCGGGGGCGCCGCCGGAAGCGCCGGGACCACGGTGATGCCGGGACCGACGCTGATCACCACCGAGGTGGTCGCGCCGTTCGCGTCGGTGATCGTGACGACGTCGGTGCTGCTGGGCTTGCCGCCCGCCACGTAGACGCCGGTGTTCGGGTCGATGGTCCCGCCCGAGCCGTTGCCGGTCAGCGCGAAGACGTAGGGCCCGGCGCCCGCGGTGGCCGTCAGCGTCGTGGTCCCGCGCGGCGGGATGGCGGCCGTCGGCGCGGTCGACTGGATGGCGGCCGTCACCGTGATGGTGGCGGTCGCCGTGTTTCCGAGCGAATCGACGACGGTGACCACGTCGGTCACGTTGCCGATCGCGCCCGCCGCGTAGTCACCGGTGGCCGAGGCCACGGTGCCGCCCGACGGGCTCGAGCTGACGCTGAAGGCATACCCGGCGCCGGAGCCACCCGACACCATGAGCGCGACGTGGCCGAGCGGGGCGCGCGTGGCCGTGGGCGGCATGACCTGCAGCCCAGCCGTCACCGTGACGGTGACCGTCGTCTGGTTGCCGAGCGAATCGGTGATCTTGATGATGTCGGTGGTCGAGCCGGTGTTGCCCGCCACGTAGACGCCCGTCGAGGGGTTGATGGTCCCGCCCGAGCCGTTCGTGACGAACGCGAACGTGAACCCGCCGGCGCTGCCGCCGTTCGCGATGAAGGTCTGCGTCCCGCGGGGAGGTGTCGTCAACGAGGACGGGCTCACCGTGATGCCGCCGCCCACCGAGACGCTGGCCGTGGCCGTGTTCCCGAGCGAGTCGGTCACCTTGACGAGGTCCGTCTTGTTCGGCGCCGAGCCGGCCGCGTAGGCGCCCGACATCGCGTCGAGCGTGGCCCCCGACGCGTTGGTCGCCAGCGTGAAGACATAGCCCGTACCGCTTCCACCCGTGGCGCTGAAGGTCTGGTGGCCGAGCGGCGAGACCGAAGGGGAGGGTGGGCTGATGGTGACGCCTGCGCCGACGTTGACGTTCGCGGTGGCGACGTTGCCGAGGGCGTCGGACACCGAGACGACGTCGATGACGCTGGGCGTGCTGCCGGCCGTGTACGCGCCGGTCGAGGCGTTGATGGTCCCCCCGGAGGCGTTGGTCGCCAGCGCGAACACGTACCCCGAAAGGTTGCCGCCGGTCGCGCTGAAGGTCAGGCTGCCGCGCGGCGGGGTGTGCGTGGCGCTGGCGGCGAGGCCGATGGCGGGTCCGACGTTGATCGTGGCGGTGGCGATGTTCCCGACCAGGTCGGTCACGGTGATCGTGTCGGTGACGCTGTCGTTTTGTCCCGCCGTGTAGTTGCCGGCGGCGTCGATGCTGCCGTTCGAGTTGTTCGTGCTGATGACGAAGATGAACCCGTTCCCCGACCCGCCCGACGGCGTGAAGACGGCGGAGCCACGGGGCGGCACCAGCGCCTTGTCGGCCGTCAGCATCAGCCCGGGGCCGACGGTGACGTTGGCCATCGCCGTGTGGCCCTGGCTGTCGGCGACGGTCACGAGATCCACCACGTTGGGCGTGGGGCCGGCGTGATAGACGCCCGTGGTGGCGTCGATGGTGCCGCCGGAAGGCGCGCTGGTGAGGCTGAACACGTAGCCGGTGCCGCTGCCGCCGGTGGCGGTGAAGGTGAGCGAGGCGCGCGGCGCGACGGTGGGAGCGGTCGGGCTCAGGGCCAGGCCCTGCTGGTTCGTGAGGGCGAACAGCGCGCCCGCCGCCACCCCGGCCGTCGAGGCGGTGACGTTGTAGCTGCCGGCCGTTCCGTTGGCGGTGGCCGTGACGCTGGCGGTCCCGGCCGCGCCCGTGGTGGCCGACGTGGCGCTGAGCGTGGCCGACGCTCCCGAGCCGGGCGCGCTGAAGGTGACGGCGACGCCCGCCTTCACGTTGCCGTAAGCGTCGACGACGCGCGCGACGAGCGGCATGGCGAACGCGGTGTTGACGGTGGTGGTCTGACCGCCGCCGGCGGTGACGGCGATGGAGCTCGCCGCGCCGGACGTGTTGGTCAAGGAGAACGTGGCGGCGGGCGCGCCGGCCGCCGAGGCGGTCACCGAGAACGAGCCCGCCACCGTGTTGGCGGTGGCCGTGACCTGCACCTGGCCGCTGGCGTTGGTGATGCCGCTCGCCGCGCTGAGGGTGGCCGACGATCCCCCGGTGGGGACAGCCGCGAAGCTGAAGGTCACGCCGGAGACGGGGTTGCCGTAGGCGTCGACGATCGTCACCAGGAGCGGGGTGGAGAAGGCGGCCCCCACCGCGGCCGACTGGCCGTTGCCGCCGGTGATGCTGATGAGCGCCGCGGCGCCCGCCGTGTTGCTCAGCGAGAAGCCGGCGGGGGTGGCGATGCCGGCGACCGAGGCGTTGACGGTGTAGCTGCCGGCGGTCGTGTTGGCGGTGGCCGTGATGCTGGCCTTGCCGGCGGCGTCGGTCGTCCCCGAGATGGCGCTGGGGGTCGCGGAGGCCCCGCTCCCCGGCACGCTGAAGCTCACGATGGCGCCGGGGACGACGAAGCCGCCCGAGTCCTTCACGATGGCGACCAGCGGCGCCGCGAAGGCGGTCCCGACGGCGGTGGTCTGCCCGCTGCCGCTGAACACGGTGACCGCGCTGGCCGCGCCGTGGTTCGACAGGCTGAAGGTGGTCGCGGCGGCCGTGCCGCTGATCCCCGCCGAGACCGTATAGCTGCCGGAGGTGGCGTTGGCGGTGGCGGTGACGCTGGCCAGGCCCTGTGCGTTCGTGGTGGCCGAGCTCGCCGACAGCGTCGCGGACGCGCCCGAGCCGGGCGCCGCGAAGACGACCGTCGCACCAGGCACGGGCGTGCCGTTGCCGTCGACGACCAGCGCCACCAGCGGCGCCGCAAACGCCGCGCCGGTGCTGGCCGACTGCCCGCTGCCCGATGACACCGAGATGGTCGAGGGCGGAACGAAAGCCGCCGTCACGGTCTGGTCGCCGCTGATGGTCAGCGTGCATGTGTTGGTCGAGCCGGAGCAGGCGCCGCCCCAGCTGGCGAAGCTGGCGCCGGCCACCGGCGTGGCGGTCAGCACCACCTGGCTCCCCTCGACGAACTGGCCGCTGTCCGACGAGCAGCCGGTCCCGCACGAGATCTCGGCGGGCGCCGACGTGACGGTGCCACCGGCCGCGCCCGTCTTCGTGATCGACAGCGTCCGCAGCGTCCCGATGGCGTCCGTGTCGTTCGCGGCGTTGTCGGTCGTGTCCGGATCGGTGGCGCCGCCCCCCACGGCGGCGGTCACGGTGTTCGACACGGAGCCCGTCCCGCTGCCCGCGATCACGCTGGCCGCCACCGTGAAGGTGGCCGTCGCCCCCGAGGGGAGCGCCACCGCCGACGTGCCGATGTTCCCGCTGCCCGAGGCGGGGCAGCTGCCACCGCCGGTCGCCGCGCAGGTCCACGTCACCCCGGTGAGCTGCGCCGGCATGGTGTCGGTGACGGTGACCGCCGGAGCCGTCGACGGCCCGGCGTTCGAGAGCCGGATGGTGTAGGTCAGGGCCTGCCCCCAGCCGACCGCCGCCACGCCGTCGTCCTTCGTGACCGACACGTTCGCGTAGCTGACGCTGCTCGTGACCGTGGTCTGGACCTTCGGCCCCAGGATGGCGCTGACGCCCGTCGCGGCGATCGAATAGGTGCCGTTGGTGATGATGCCGCTCGCGTTCGAGTTCACCCGCACCGTCACCGTGAACGATCCGGCGGATCCGGCCGCCAGCGTTCCGATGGTGCACGTGATGGTCCCGGTGCCCCCCACGGCGGGCGTGCTGCAGCTGGCCGGCGTGCTGATCGAGCGGAAGGTCGTCCCCGCCGGAACGTCCATGGAGACCGTCGTCCCGCTGGCCGTCGCCCCCGCGCCGTTGGCGTACGTGACGTTGTAGGTGATGTCCGAGCTCGTGTTGGCCGACTGGGGACCGGTCGCCGACACGTAGATGCCGGGGATCGACGAGCCGAAGGCGTCGACGTAAACGCGGCCCCAGTGGCCGCCCTGCGAGCACCCGGCCGCGATGACCAGGATCTCGACCTGATCGCCCACGGCGAGCGTGGCGTTGCCGGGCGCCACGTCCACGACCTGCCAGTCCGTGTAGTAGACGCCGTTCGAGATCTTCCACGGGACGCCCGTCTGCGCGCTGACGTTGAAGTCCTGATAAAGGGTGACGTTCTTCGTCAAGTTCTGGAGGCGGACGAAGTAATACGGCTGCTGGGTGTAGGTGTGGCCCGGGTTCTGAAGAACGGGCGCGATGGCGAACCGGACGTGAACCTTGTTGTCCCCGGGATCGACATCACCCAGGTCCGCCGTCATGGTCTGGCGGAGCGCATTGACGTTGTTGCCGGTGCCGAGCGTCGGGGGCTTGTAGTTCAGGACCGCCGATCGAATGCCGTACTTCGGGTAGCGAAGGCTGGCGCCGGTGCCGAGATCGGGATCCGCCTGCGACTCGGCCGTACCGCCCACGACCTGGATGGCGGCGGTGCCGCCCGCGCTCAGGTTCAAGCTGGCCAGCGTCTGAGGCGTCGTCTGCGTAATGGTCGGGTTCAGGTAGGTCTCCTTGGTCCAGCCGGACGGGACCGCGCCGATCGCGTCGGACTCGAAGCCGCCGTTCACCCACACCGCCGACGAGATCTGTTCGACCGTCTCATGGTGGTGATTCGCCTCGGGCGCGCGTGGTCCGCACGCCGTCGCGCCGAGCAAGCCCAACAACAAAATGGCGAAGCGAGCCCCGCTCCTCCGCCCCCCGGTCCTCTTGACAGTCGATGTCATAGGCGGTGCCTATCGACCTTTCCCTCGCATCCTTAACGACAAAGGCGACTGGCCGGCGCCGAGGTGCGAGGGCGCCGGGGTCCGCGCCGCCATGGGCTCGAAGCCGCGGGAGACCCGTTTCTGGAATGCTGTGCTACTGAAAGGGAATGCAGCCCCACCGATGGCGGGTCAGCTCTTCAGGTTCGCTGCTTCGCACCGCTCGCGCGCTGCGATTTGTGGCAGGCCTGCTGGGCATCGGGATTGGCCTGGGATCCCCCGGCGCCGCAGCCGCCGCCGGGGCCACCTACTATGTCGCTCCAGCGCCCGCGGGAGACGACGACCACGCCGGGACCATGGACGCCCCGTTCGCGACGGCGGCGCGGGCCCAGATGGCGGCCGCCGCCGGCGACACCGTCTATTTCCGCGCCGGCACCTACGCGTACAAGGCGGGGACCGCCGCCTGCAAGAGCGGCACCGACACCGTCAACGCGATCGTCCTCGACAAGAGCGGCACGTCCGGCAATCCCATCCGCTACTGGGCATACCCGGGCGAAAAGCCCGTGTTCGACTTCGCGGCCATCAAGGACTCGTGCCGGGTGAGGGGCTTCGACGTGACGGGGAGCTGGCTTCACCTGAAGGGGCTCGAGGTGAAGGGCGTGCCCCAGAACAACATGCTCAACCACGAATCTTGGGGCGTGTGGGTCTCGGGCAGCAACAACACGTTCGAGTTGCTCGACCTGCACCACAACATGGGACCGGGGCTGTTCATCCAGAACGGCGGCAAGAACCTGGTGCTCAACTGCGACTCGCACCACAACTACGATCCGATGACGTCGAACGGCGCCGGGCAGAGCGCCGACGGTTTCGGCGCCCACATCTCGGCCGGCAGCGGCAACACCGGTAACGTGTTCCGCGGGTGCCGCGCCTGGTGGAACACCGACGACGGCTTCGATCTGATCAACGCGTTCGAGCCGGTCATCATCGAGGATTCGTGGGCCTGGAACGCCGGCTACCTGCCCGACACGATGACGTCGGTCCCCGACGGCAACGGCAACGGGTTCAAGGCAGGCGGCTACGGCACCGACACGTCGACGTTTCCGGCCTCACCGCCGAAGCACGTGGTGCGCCGCTGCCTCTCCTTCAACAACAAGGCCTCCGGGTTCTACGCGAACCACCACCCCGGCCCCGTCGTCTTCAACAACAACACGGCCTACAACAACAAGCCCAACTTCAACCTGCTGGGCATGGACGCGGCCGGCAACGATATCCACGTCGGGGTCCTGCGCAACAACGTGGCGTTCACGGGCACCGCCGTGTCGAACGATTCGGGCACCGACGAGACCAATAACTCGTGGACCCTGAGCTCGGTCTCGGTATCGGCCGCCGACTTCATGAGCACGACGGCGACGGGCCTCGACGGCCCGCGCCAGGCGGACGGGAGCGTACCCAACGTGCCGTTCATGCATCTCGCGGCGGGCAGCGATCTGATCGACAAGGGCGTCGACGTCGGGCTCCCCTTCGTGGGCGCCGCCCCGGACCTGGGCGCGTTCGAGGTCGGCGCGACCGGTGGAAGCGGCGCCGGAGGCGCGGGCCCGGCGGGCAGCGGCGGGACCGGAGCGGGCGGTCGAGGTCAAGCGGGCGCCGCCGGCAGCGAAGGCGGGCGCTCGGGATCGGGAGCCGGCGGACGCAGCGCCGGCGAAGGCACGGGGGGCGGCGGGACCGTCATGGGCAGCGGCGGCGCCTCCAGCGCCGGCAGCGGCGGGAGCACGGCCTCGGGCTCGGGCGGCGGGACTGTCACGGGCAGCGGCGGCGCCTCCAGCGCCGGCAGCGGCGGGACCATGGCCTCGGGCTCGGGTGGAACGCCCGCGACCGCCGGCAGCGGCGGCGCGCCCGGGAGCGGCGGCGCGGCTCCGGGGCAAACGAGCCCCGAATCCTCCGGCTGTGCCTGCGCGCTCGGAAACGGAGGCCGCCTGGCTGAACCGGATCGGACGCCGGGCGGCGGCGCGTGGCTGTTCGCGCTCGGCGCTGCCGCGCTGATGGTCCGGCGCCGCCGGTCCCCTCAGCGCTGGTGACCGACTCGTACGTCCAGCGTTGGATGGCGCTTGGCCATGCGGCGCAGCGCTGCGAAGCTGGCCGCGCTTCCTGCCCGATCTTCCGAGAACGTCCCGGGGCCGACGTCGTGGTCCCAGCCCCAGCGCGTGTGTGAAGCGTCCCCCGTCAGCAGCACGGGGCCGCGGGCCGTCCGAGCGACGAAAGCCAGGCTGCCGCTCGTGTGGCCCGGGACGAGCACCGCGAACAGCGAGCCGTCTCCGAACAGATCCAGCGTGGCCAGATCATCGGCGGCCAACCGCCCACCACCGGGCGCGCTCGACGCGCCGGCCGGGGCCGGTCCGCCCGCGGGCCCGAACGGCAGCTCTTGCAGCGGGCCGCGCTCGCCGATCATCCGGTCGACCGTCCCCTGCGAGAACAGGTGCATCAGCTTCCGCCCCTCCGCCTCGCCGGGGCCGATGTAGACCGGCGTCCCAGCCGGGACCTCGCCGAGCCCGCTCACGTGGTCGAGGTGGAGGTGAGTCATGAACACCCCCGCGATGGGCGCCTTCTGGCGCGCCACCACGGCCGCGGTGCCGTTCCGAACATGAAGCTTGTCGAGGTTCATGAACTGGCGGAGCAGCCACGACACACCCGCACCGGCTGGATCGCGATCCAGGTTCGTGACGGCGCCGGTGTCGACCAGATACACGCCGCGCGTGGGATGACGGACCACGTGGAGCAAGATCTGGATCGGTTCATCCCCATCCTGAAGCCCGGCGGCCTTCGCCGCCGGCGCGTCGAGGTCGATCAGTCCCGCGCGCGTGATGGCCCAGTCGGCCCCCACCACCGTCTCCACTTCGATGGGCCCCGGGAGGTCCATCAGCGCCTCCATCCGAGGCTGAGACGACGGTGTACCCAGCGACACGGGAGCGACGGCGTGACAGCTCGAAGCGCAGCCGACCGCGCCGGTGGCGAGCAGAGCGCCGGCGATGATTGCGGCCAGGGTGGTGCCAGCGCGTGCGGAACGCGCGGCGCGGGCGGAGCGATCGAGAGAAGCGAGCTCGAAATTGCGATGCATGGCGAAACCTCCAGCCCCCATCCTTGTCCATCCGTATTTGGATAAAAATCCCCTGAGTTCTGATGTAGACATCGAAAAATGAATATCCCCTGGGACGACCTGCAGCTGTTCCTGGCCGTCGCCGAGGAGCACAGCTTGAGCGGCGCCGCGCGCCGGCTCCGCCTCGGCCAGCCGACCTTGAGCCGGCGGATGGCGTTGCTCGAGGAGGCGCTCGGCGAGCGGCTGTTCGTGCGCCGCCACCAAGGCGTCGAGCTGACGGCCGCTGGCGAGCGGCTCCTGCCTGGGACGAAGCGCATGGCAGAATGGGCGACCGAGGCCGAGCGCAGCATGGCGGGCCGCGAGGTCACGCCCGAGGGCCGCGTGCAGGTGGCCGCTCCCCCCGGAGTGGCGTTCGACTTCTTGCCCGCGGTGGCGCTCACGCTGCGACGGACCGCCCCCGGCGTTCACCTCGACGTCCTGGCCGCGGTCGAGCATCTGAACCTGGCACGCGGCGAGGCCGACCTGGCCCTGCGCACGCGCGCTCCCAACGATCACGATCTGGTCAGCGTGGGCCGCGCCGAGATGGGCGTCGGGGCCTACGCCGCCCCGTCGTACGCGCGCCGCCTTCCCAAGAACTACGGGATCGCCGACGTCGCCTGGATCGCCTGGGCGCCACCTTACGATCATCTCCCGCCCAACCCGCAGCTCGCCGCGTTCATCCCTGGTTTTCGACCCGTCTTCGCCTCCGACGACTACGTGGTGCAGATGGCCGCGGCCGCCGCCGGCCTCGGCGCGATGGTGCTGGGGACGGGCCTTCACCGCGGCTCGCGCATCTCCGAGCTCACGCACCTGTCGCGAATCGACCTCGGACCGGCGGCGCGGGGCAACGCGATCCATGTGGTCGTGGCCAAGCGCATGGTGGACGTGCCGCGCATCCGCGCCGTCACCGACGCGATCCTTGCCACCATCGATCCGCGCCTGCGGCCCCCCGCGCGCTGACGCTGGCGGGAACGTCTCGCTCAGGGCAGGTCGCGCGCGCGGGTCAGCTCGGACAAGAAGGTGGGGGCGGGGACGAACTCGTTGAACTTGCCGACGAGCGCGCCGGACGCGTTCGCGATCCGGACCGCGGGGAGGGTGTCCACGCCGTACTTGGCCTTGATGGTCCCGGCGGTCGGCTCGTCGTCCTCGTGCGTGAGGTCGACCTTGAGCAGCACGTAGCTCTTCTGAAGCTCGGCCGCGACGGCCGGGTCCGAGAAGACCTTCAGCTCCATCTCCTTGCAGGGCAGGCACCACTCGGCGCGGAAGTCCACCAGCAGCTTCCGCGAGGACCCGGTGACCTCGGCCAGCGCGGCCCCCTCTTGCTCGTGCCAGTGCAGCGGCGCCGTCACCTTGGGCATGAGCACCCAGTTCGTGAGCGCGAACAGGCCGACGGTGGCCAGCGCCACGCCGCCGGTCTTGCGCAGGAGCCGCACCCCCTGGTCGTGAAACGTCAGATGCACGGCGCCGAGCGCGACGCCGGCGGCGATGGCTCCGAGCGCCAGCAGCCCGAACGCCATCCCCGGATCGCCGAGGCGTCCCAGCGCCGGAAAGACCGGCCGCAGGAAATAGAAGGCCGTCCCCAGCATCACCAGCCCGAACACGCTCTTGACGGACTCCATCCATCGGCCCGGGCGCGGCAGTGACATCGACAGGCCGGCGATGGCCCAGAACGGGATCCCGATGCCCGCCGCGTAGGTAGCCAGCAACGTGAAGCCGCGGGCCGCGTCGCGCGTGGTCGAGACGTAGGCCAGGATCCCCGCCAGCGGCGGCCCCGTGCACGGCGCGGCGATCAGCCCGGCCACCGAGCCCATCAAGAAGGCCCCGGCCGGGCCGCTGCCGCCCACGCGCGAAAGGCGGGCCTGCATGGCCGTGGGCAGGTTGAGCTCGAACGCGCCAAACATCGACGCCGCCATCGCCAGGAACAGCAGGCACAACGGGATGATCACGCGCGGGTCGGCCAGGTGCTCGCCGGTCTGCTTTCCGGCCAGCCCCACCACCGTACCGAGCGCGCCGTACAGCGTGGCGATGCCGGCCACGTAGCAGGTCGCGAGCACCATGGCGCGCCGCCGGTTGACGCCCTGCTTGGCCCCGAAGATCGCGATGGTGATGGGAATCATCGGATACACGCAGGGCGTGAGCGCCGTGAGGAAGCCAGCCGTCAGCGCGAAGAGCAGCGAGGCGGCCGTGCCGCGCTGGGAGGCCTCGGCGAAGGTGGTGGCGAGTGAGGCGAACGAAGCGGGCATCGCGGCGAACATCGTAGCGAACATCGACGACCAGTATACGATGCGGTAGGGTTCCGGTTTCGTGAGCCAGGCGCCGTCCGACGATCTCGCTCGAGCGCCGTCCGGCAGCGCGAAGGCGCCCTTCGGCCGCCTGGCCGTGCTGGGGCTGGGCCAGCTCGGCGGGTCGCTCGCGCTGGCCGGGCGAGCGGCCGGCCTGTTCGACGAGATCGTGGGCTTCGGACGGAAGGCCGAGTCGCTCGCCCGGGCCGTCGCGCTCGGCCTGGCCGATCGCACCACGACGTCGGCGGCGGACGCGGTGGCGGGCGCGTCGACGGTGGTCCTGGCCACGCCGCTCCGGAGCATCCCAGCGGTGGTCGACGCCATGCGGCCGGGCCTGGCCGCCGATGCGCTGATCGTCGACGTCGGCAGCGTGAAAGGAACGGCGGTCCGGGACATCGAAGCCCGCTTGCCGGACACGGTCACGTTCGTGCCGTGCCATCCGCTGGCAGGCACCGAGCGCTTCGGACCCGAGGCCGCGACCGCTGCCCTGTTTCAGGGGCGTCGCTGCATCTTGTGCCCCACCGAGCGCGCCAGCGCCGCCGGTCTCGCGCGTGCGACCAGCCTGTGGACCTCGATCGGCGCGCAGGTGGTCACGATGCCGGCCGACCTGCACGATCGGGTGATGGCCGCCGTCAGTCATTTGCCCCACGTTTCGGCCTTCGCGCTGGCGGCGGCGCTCGGCGATCTGCCGGTGGCCGTGGCCGAGGCGGCGCGGGGGCTGCCCACCACCAGCCTCCGCGACACCAGCCGCGTGGCTGCGTCGAGCCCGGCGATGTGGCGGGACATCTTCCTCGAGAACCGCGCCGCGCTGGCGCCGCTGATCGAAGGGCTCGCCGCGCGGCTCGACGAGCTGGCCGCGGCGATCCGCGCAGAGGACGGCCCCCGGCTGGAGGCATTGCTGACGTCGGCGCGCGCCGGGCGCGCGCGCCTGCTTCCGGAATGAGGGCCGAGGCCGAGCTCGCGAGGCGCCTCGTCCCGCTGGCAGGCCGGCGAAGGCGGCGGGCGGCCTTCGCCGGGATGCTGGCTTTGAGCGCCGCCATGGGAGGAGCCGGGTGCGCCCCGTGGCCCGAGCCGACCACACCCGGCTCCCCATCACCGGGCACCACACGGCGGAGCCCGGACGACGCCGACCTGGCCGCGCTCGTGCCGGCCGGGGTCCAGACAGTGATCGAGCTGGATCTGGATCAACTGCGGCGCTCGCCGTTCACGGCCGAGGCGCTCGCCAACCCCGACGCCGTGGGACGTGAGCGCTCCGCCTTCGCGCTCGGCGTCGACGCGACGGCCGATCTGGATCGCGTGGTGTACGCGACGGGTGGCGTGGGACCTGACGCTCCCACCCTGGTCATCGCGCAAGGACGCATCCGCTACGCGAACGTCGAGGCCGCCTTTCGCGAGCGGCACCCGCGCGCGACCACCGATGCCTGGCATGGCCTGCCCGTGCTCGCGAGCGGGGAGAGCGCGCTCGCGGCGCTGTCGCCGAGGACGTTCGTTTCGGGACCGCCGGTTCAGGTCCGTGCCGCGATCGATCGAGCCTTCGGCCTGGGGCAAGACTTCCGCGACCCGCCGAGCGACGCCGACAAAACCAAAGCACGAGGGCGGGGACAAGGTCAGCGGCAAGATCACGGAGTCGTCCGCCGGGACCTCCTCGGCGTCGCAGGGAACGCCGCGCCGGCCGTCCTGATCACGATGAGCCTCGACGAAGGGCTGCGGGCCCGGGTGGGCGATGCGCTCCCGCTGCCTCGCGAGCTCGGCACGGTGGGCCTCCGCCTCGATCTCGGGGAGTCGCTCGATCTGAGAGCCCTGGGGCTGCTCGACGATCGCGACGCCGCTGCGATCCTGGCGCGCCGGCTGGGCGCCCTGATCGCTGATCGCGACACGCGCCACGCGCTCGGGACCTTCGGGCTCGGCTCCCTGGTCGACGGTGCCAAGGTCGCCGCCGAGGGAGCGCGCGTCCGGGTCACGATCACGGTCGGCCCCGACCAGCGAACCGCGCTGGCCGCCGCGTTGCGCGCCCTGGCGACCGCGCTGCGAACGGGCACGGAGCCCCGGCCGTAGGGCCGGGGCGGGGCCTCGGGCCTCGGGGCGGACAGTTCTCCGACGGAGAAGGTCATGTGGATCCGAAGCCCGAGGTCCGAAGCCTGAGGCCCGAGGCCCCCTTTTTCCGCGGCTGGCCGTTCGTGGTAGACGACCGGGCCATGGCGCACGCCGAATCGTCCCTCGAGCCGGCATCGGGACCTCTCCTGAGGGCGCGGCGATCTCCGCCGCTGCTCGGACGTTGTCGCGTCCCCGGAGACAAGTCGATCTCGCACCGGGCCCTGCTGTTCGGCGCGTTGTGCGACGGCACGGTCGCCATCGACGGGATCGGGCGCGGCGGCGACAACCATTCGACCGCGCGCGCCCTGACGGCGCTGGGCGCCACCGTCGCCTTCGAAGGAGGTCGCGCCGAGGTTCGCGGCGTCGGGCTCGGTGGCCTGCACGCCGCCGCCGCGCCGCTCGATTGCGGCAATTCAGGCACGACCATTCGCTTGCTCTCGGGTCTGCTCGCGGGCCAGCCGTTCGAGACCCAGCTGTTCGGAGATGCCTCCCTCACGCGCCGGCCGATGCTCCGACTGGCGACGCCGCTGATCCAGATGGGTGCCGCCATCACCGGTCGCACCGACCCGGCCAAGCCGAACGAGATCTATCCGCCCCTCGAGATCAAAGGCGGTCGGCTGCGCGGCATCCAGACGACGTTGCCGGTCGCGAGCGCCCAGTTGAAGAGCGCGCTGGTCCTGGCGGCGCTGCAGGCCGAGGGGTCGTCCGAGATCATCGAGCCGGGGCTGTCGCGCGATCACACCGAGCGCATGCTCCGCTTCCTGGGGGCGCCGATCGCCGCCGATCCCGAGCGGCACGCGGTGCGGGTCGATCCCGCGGGGTGGAACCGCGTGCTGCACGCGACCGCCATGGTCGTGCCGGGCGACCTCAGCTCGGCGGCGTTCGTCATGGTGGCGGCCGCCATCGTCCCCGGCAGCGACGTCATCATCGAGGGCGTGGGGCTGAACCCGACCCGCAGCGGCGTGATCGACGCTCTGCAGGCCATGGGCGCCGACCTGACCGTCACCGTGACGGGCGAGGCGATGGGCGAGCCGGTCGGCACCATCAGGGTGCGGGCCGGACGCCTGCGCGGCGCCCGCATCGACGGGGCGCTGGCCCTGCGCGCGATCGACGAGATCCCGGCGCTGGCCATGGCGGCCGCGCTGGCCGAGGGCGACACCGTCTTCTCCGACCTCAAGGAGCTGCGCGTGAAGGAGTCGGACCGGATCGCCTCGCTCGCGCGCGAGCTGAACCGCGCCGGCGTCACCGTGGTCGAGCGGCCCGACGGCCTGACCGTGGCCGGCCGGGCCGGCGAGGGCCCGAGCCTTCGCGGCGGGACCGTCCAGCCCATGCACGATCATCGCATCGCGATGTCGGGCGCGATCCTGGGGCTGGTGGCGGAGGAAGAGACCTTGGTCCCCGCCGAGGAGATCGCGACGTCCTTCCCCAGCTTCGCCGACACGTTGCGGGACCTCGGCGCCTCGCTGACCTGACCGCCGGAACGGGCCCTTGGCGACCCGAATCCATCAGATGGTCCGAAACGAGATGTAGGCGGTCAGCGCCGTCACATCGATACGAAAGTCGTAGTCCGGGCTGTTGGTCGGAAGGTTGCCGTTCGTCAGGTAGATGGTCGCTCCCGTCGGTACGGCCTGGCCCACGAACTGCGCGGCGCCCGTGCTGAAGAAATCGAGGTCGGCGTGGACGGTCGCGCTCAGCGTGCCGCCCACCGGCGCCGCGCCGCCCGGCACCACCACCCCGGTGAACGTCACGCCAGCCGGGTTCGTGATGATCCGCGTGACCGGATCGACCGTGGTCGGCGCGCGCGGCGCCGCCCCAGCGGTGGCGCCGGCCACGTAAGGACGCAGCTCGATCCGGTTCGAGAACACGAAGGCCCGCATGCCGAGCCCCGTCGACAGCGCCTCGGAGCGGCACTTCTGCAGGTCCCGGGCGACGTCGTTGACCAGGTCGCGGCCGGCCCGCGCGCGGTTGTCCCTGGTGAAGCTGGGCGCGGCCACGGCCGCCAGGACCCCGACGATCGCCACCACGACCATGAGCTCGATGAGCGTGAAGCCCGCCGCGAACGCGCGGAGGCGGCTATGGGAGACGGATCGCACCAGCTCGGAGCATCGGCCCTTCGACCGCCCGACTTGAGCTGATCTGCGGTTGCTCCACGAAATGGCTTCGCCGGCCGGAGCGGCGCCTCTTCTGGTTGACCCCCAACGGTAGCGCGCAGGCGGGCTTCGCCCGCCGGAGCGCGCTGGCAGGAGGGTTTGGGAGCCGCTCTTCTGGTCCACCTCCAACGGCAGCGCGCAGGCGGGCTTCGCCCGCCGGAGCGCGCTGGCAGGAG
>Ga0105238_10003382_pt1 | contig 15922 bp, 12 predicted proteins | sample KBSC34metaG_FD_81526 | JGI IMG/M metagenome (GOLD analysis project Ga0105238, IMG submission 81526) | Corn rhizosphere microbial communities from Kellogg Biological Station, Michigan, USA - KBS C3-4 metaG | ecosystem: Host-associated > Plants > Roots > Rhizosphere > Soil | place: Michigan, USA... | reverse complement strand
GCCGCCGCCGCGGGACCTGGTTTGCCGTCGCCAATCGGCTGGTTGTCCCACGCGACGATCGGCGCCACCTTCACCGAGCTCCCGAGCAGCAGCATCTCGCGCGCCTGCCGCGCGTCCGCGGCGGGAATATCGACCACCTCGACTCCGGTGAGGACTCCGCGCCCGACGATGCCGCGCGCCAGTTCGAGCACCCGCAGCGACGTGCATCCAGGCAACACGCGCTCGAACTTCGGGTGACGCAGGACGCCATCGGGCGTGACGAACGCCACGTTCATGTTCGAGCTCTCGCCCACGAATCCGAGCTCGTCGATGAAGACGCCGTTGTCCACACCCGCCGCCTTGGCTTCCATCTGCATCAGCACGTTCGGCAGGTAGTTGGTGGCCTTGGTGATGGCGTAGAGCGGCGGCTTGATCGGATAGGTGGTGGTCATCACCTTCAAGCCTTCCGTGTACCAGCGAGCGGGATACGACAGCCCGCCGAACACCATCACGAAGAAGGCCGGATCGGCGCCCGTCGCTGGAGTGAGCTCGAGGCTCCCCGGCCCCGACGACAGCCAGTAGCGGATGGCGCCGTCGCGCCGCCCGCTCGCCGCCGCCGTCTTGATGATGACGTCGCGCATGTCGGCACGCGAGCCGGCAAGCTTCAGCCGTGACCGCTCGGCGGAGCCGAGAAAGCGATCGAGATGCGCCTCGAGATCGTAGATGCGCCCGTTGACGAGGCCGGCGGTATCGAAGATGCCATGGCCGCGATGCACCATGTGATCGTCGAACGGCAGCACCATCAGCGCAGGATCGGTGACAATGCCGCCGAGCTGGCTGGAGTAGAAGGCGTCGAACTGCACCGGTTGTCGCATGCGCAGCGCGCGCAGGCTCGCGAGCACGGCGTCGGCGTCCAGCACCGGAAGACGCGGATTCGATGTCACCATAAGGCCCATGATCACACGCCTCGGAATCGCCGCGCTCGCGACGCTGCTCGCCGTGCCGGCCGGCGCAAAGGAGGCGACGCCCGCGGTGCGCGACGCCGCGGTCCGGCTGTCGCAGCAGCTCTTCGACGCACTGGCCAAAGGGGATGTGGCGCTCTGGACCCGCGTGATGGCCGACGATGGCGTGGTTGTGGACGAATTCGGCCGTCGTCAGGACAAGGCCGAGTTCCTGAAAGGCCTCCAGCCGCTGCCCCCCGGCTTCTCCGGGTCGATTGAAAACCGCGAGCTGACCGTCCGCGAGTACGGCACCACGGTCGTGCTGGATTGCGAAAACGTCGAACAGGAAACCGTGAATGGCCAGCGGCTCGTGGTTCACTACTGGAGCACCCTGACGTTCGTTCGCGACAACGAAGCACTGAAGCTCGTCTCGTTGCACTCGGTGACGGTGCCGACGCAGCCGCCGCTGTTGACGGTGGCGGATCTCCACTTCGGGGATTACACCGGCGTGTACCGCTGGGGGCCGGATCGCGCACACACCGTGAGCATCCTTGGCATCCGACTCGTGTACACCACGCGCGCCGGGGGCGCGCCCACGCTGCTCGATCCGATCGCGCGCGACGTGTTCATGGACGCGGGCGACGAGCGCAACCTCTATATCTTCCGCCGCGGCGCCGACGGTCGCGTGACCGAGCTGCTGGAGCGCCGCAAGTTCAACGACCTGCGCATGACGCGCGAGCGTCAGTAGCTGCCGGTCTTCAGGCCGGCCCTCACACCTCTATGTCCCATCGCAGCATCCTTCAGGACATCGCGCACCGCGCGATGGAACGCTACGGTCTGCTTCCCGAGTTCTCGCCGGCCGCGATCGAGCAGGCGCGCGAGGCATCGCCTGGAACGTCGCGTGATCCCGCCGTGCGTGACCAACGCGGCCTGCTGTGGGCGTCGATCGACAACGACGAGTCGCGCGACCTCGATCAGCTGTCGGTAGGCGAGTCGCTCGGCGGCGGCCGCATGAAGGTGCTCGTGGCGATCGCGGACGTCGACGTGCTGGTGCCCGCCGGCTCGGCCTCGGACGAGCACGCGATGGCCAACACGACTTCCGTCTACACGCCGGCAGAGGTCTTTCCGATGCTGCCGGAGCGGTTCTCGACCGATCTGACGTCGCTCGGCGAGAACGACGAGCGCCTCGCCATGGTCGTCGAGATGACGGTGGATGCCGAGGGGGAGGTCGTCGACTCGGAGATCTACCGTGCGCTCGTCCTGAACAAGGCGAAGCTGACGTACAACGCCGTCGGCGCCTGGCTCCAGCATGAAGGACCGTTGCCCGCGCACGCGGCGGCCGTGTCCGGCCTCAGCGACGTGCTGCGCGTGCAGGACCTCGCGGCCCAGGCGATGCGACAGCGCCGTCATTCCAAGGGCGCGCTCACGCTCGACACGCTGCAGGCGAACGCCGTCTTCGCGGGCGACGCGATTACCGGCCTGCAGGCCGATTCGAAGAACCGCGCCAAGGAGATGATCGAGGACCTGATGATCGGGGCAAACGCGGCCACGGCGGCGATGCTGGAAGCGAAAGGCTTCGCATGGATTCGCCGCGTGCTCGGCGTGCCACGCCGGTGGGATCGGATCGTCGCCTTGGCGGCAACGTTCGGCGACCGGTTGCCGGACACGCCCGATGCCGCGGCGCTTGATGCATTCTTGCGGAAGCGCCAGCAGGCGGACCCGCTGCGTTTTCCTGACGTGTCGCTGTCGGTCGTGAAGATGCTCGGGTCGGGCGAGTACGCCGTAGAGCCGCCCGGGACCGTGCCGGCTGGACATTTCGGTCTCGCCGTCACGGGATACACGCACTCCACCGCGCCCAATCGGCGATTCCCGGATCTCTTGACCCAGCGTCTGGTGAAGGCGGCGATTGCCGGCGCCCCGGCTCCATACGGCCGCGACCAACTGATTGCGCTGGCGGCTCACTGCACGACGCAGGAAGACCAGGCCGCGAAAGTGGAACGACAGGTGCGCAAGTCCGCGGCCGCGCTGTTCCTGCAGTCGCGAATCGGCGAGCGGTTCCACGCGATCGTCACGGGCGCGTCCGACAAGGGCACGTGGGTGCGGACCATCGGCACACCAGTGGAAGGGCGCGTCGTAAAAGGCGCCACCGGGCTCGACGTCGGCGACACGGTGGATGTGCGGCTCGTGGCTGCCGACGTCGATCGCGGCTTCATCGACTTCGCACGGGTCTAGAGATCGGTCTTCAGGCCGGCCCGGAACTCGGGGTGAGCTCCGGCGACGGCAGCCGGCACTCCACGAGCGCGATGGTGTCGTGCACGAAGCGCAGTTTGTCCACCGCGGCGGGCGAGAGCACGAATGGATAGCCGTCGGGGATCCCCAGGCCGCGATTGAGATTGTTGAGGAGATACGTCACGGGAAACCAGCTCGCGATGAGCCGATCGAAGGGGCTGGCCAGCGTGCCCGCGGTGGCCGGCACGCTCGCCAGCGTCGGCTCGTCTCGGCGCCGGGGACGGATGGAGATGCCGCAGGCGGCCGCGGTCTCGAGCGTGTCGGTCATGTGCAGGTAGTGGGCCCACGTTTCGGCCCAGTCTTCCCACGGATGGGCGCTGGCATACGCGCTCACGAAGCGTGATTGCCAGTCCGCCGGCGGTCCGCCCGCGTAGTGGCGCTGCAAAGCCGATTGATAGTCGTCGCGTTCGTCGCCGAAGAGCGCGCGGAATGGCTCATGCCGATCGGTGCCCTCGATCAGCCGCTCCCAGTAGTAGTGACCGACTTCGTGCCGGAAGTGCCCGAGCAACGTGCGGTAGGGCTCTCCCAGCGCGTGCCGCCGCCGTTCCCGTTCGGCGTCATCGGCTTCGGCCAGGTTGACCGTGATGGTCCCGTTCGCATGGCCAGTCAACACCGGCGCCGCACCGTTGGCCCCGTCGGCGAGGAACTCGAACGCCAACCCACGCGGGTCACGCGACCGGGGCGCCGCCGGCAGTTTCAGGTTCAAGAGGGTATACACGAGGCGGCGCTTTGCGAGTTCGAGCTTGTACCAGGCCTCGCGGTGCCCCTCGATAGCTAGGTTTGGAATCGTCGTGGTCAGGCGGCACGCCTCGCAAAAAGTCTCGCTCTCGCGTGCGTCGACCACCCAGTTGCACACCTGAGCGCCGTCGTAGTTCGCACACAGCCGGAAGCGTCGCTCTTGTGCCGACGGATGCGGCGACCGCCATGTGCCGTCGCTCTCCGGATCCAGCGACCCGATTTCCATCAAGGCGGGGACAAACGCAAGCAGGTGGCCGCACTGCAGGCAGGCGGTGTTCTCGAAGAACGCCAGATTGTCGCAATGATCGCAGTGGAAGACCCGCATCAGGCCTCGACCCCGTTTTGGCGTAGCATCTGCCGCATGACCAGAAAGCTCCTGACCCTCCCGTGCACGGCGTGTGCCACCCTGATCGCGGTCGCCGCGGCTCAGGCCGAGGTTGTCAAGATCACCGTGGAGCAGCGACAGCCCGTCGCGAATGCCAAGCAGCCGTACGAGAGCCTGACGGGGCGCTTCTCCGGGGAACTCGATCCGAAGCTGCCGCAGAACGCCATCATCACCGACATCGACCTGGCGCCGCGCAACGCGCGCGGCATGGTGGAGTATTCGGCCACCTTCACGATTTTCAAGCCGGCGGACATGAGCAAGGCCACGGGCGTGCTCATGTATCAGGTGCCGAACCGCGGTCGAGCGCAGATTGCCGGCGGCAGCTACTGGGCCGACTTCCGTGCAGCAGGGCACGTGCTGGTGGCGAGCGGCTGGCAGGCGGACATCGTTCCGGCAGCCGGCGTCGAGACGATGACCACTCCGATCGCGCACAATCGTGACGGCTCGAGCGTGACAGGGCCAGCCTTCGCCCGCTTCTACGACGCCCCGGCCGGCGCGACGACGCAGCCGATCATTCGCGGCCGCGTGACCGGCACGGCCACCCCCGCCAGCCTCGACACGACGAAGGCGACGCTAACGCGGAGCACGTCGGAGGGCGGTGCGCGGGTGCCGGTCCCGTCGAATGCGTGGGCGTTCGCCGACTGCACCCAGACGCCGTTCCCCGGCAAAGCCGATCCCGACAAGCTGTGTCTCAAGGACGGCTTCGACCCGGCGTCGCTCTACGAGCTCGCCTACATCGCCAAGGATCCGCCGGTGCACGGCGTCGGCTTCGCCGCCACGCGCGATCTCATCGCCTTCCTGCGCCACGCTGGCGCCGACAACCCATTGGGCGCCAGCATCAGGTTCGCCATCGCGCAAGGGACGTCGCAGTCGGGCAACTACCTGCGCAGCTTCCTGAATCTCGGGTTCAACCAGGACGAGCGCAAGCGGCGCGTGTTCGACGGCATGAACCCCAACATCGCGGCGCGGCAGCTGGCGATGAACATCCGCTTCGCGGCGCCGAGCGGTGCCGCGGAGATGTACGAGCCTGGCAGTGAGGGCGCGCTGTGGTGGGACGACTACACCGACACGGCGCGCGGCCGGCAAACGAACAGTCTGTTGACGCGCTGCCACGCGTCCGACACGTGCCCGAAGATCGTCGAGACGTTCGGGTCCGCGGAGTTCTATTCGCTGCGGGCGTCGCCGAATCTGGTGGGGACGCGTGCGGACAAGGACATTCCGCTGCCTTCAAACGTGCGCCGCTACTACTCGCCAAGCGTGCGGCATGGCGGCGGACAGGGCGGCTTCACGCTCGACATTCCAGTCGATGCGTGCTGTATGCTCGCCGCGAACCCGAACTCGTCGAACGAAACCAACCGCGCGCTGATGAAGGCGCTCGTCGAGTGGGTGGTCAGCGACACGGCGCCACCGCCGAGCCGCTATCCCACGCTGGCGAAGGGCGATCTCGTGCCGCCCGGACACGCGGCAATCGGCTTCCCCGTGATCCCGGGGCAGCCGCTGCCCGACGGCGTGTTCCTGCCGTTCTACGACTACGACTTCGGCCCGCACTTCAAGTACGCCGACGTCTCGGGCGTGATGGCGCTGGAGCCACCGGTCGTGCGGCAGACGCTGCCGCAGCTCGTGCCGAAGGTCGACGCCGACGGCAACGAGCTGGCCGGCATCCGCAGCGTGCTGCTCGAAGTGCCGCTCGGGACCTACACCGGCTGGAACCCGATCGGGCGCGGGTTCTTCAAGGGTCAGATCCAGGCGCTCGGCGGTGGCTACATTCCGTTCGCCAGGACGAAGGCGCTGCGCCTCGCGTCGGGCGATCCGCGCCTGTCGCTCGAGGAGCGCTATGGCACCCACGAGGCATACGTCGCAAAGGTGAAGCAGGCTGCGACGCGGCAGGTGGCCGAGCGCTATCTGCTGCAGGAGGATGCCGACCGGTTGATCGACCAGGCCGAGAAGAGCAGCGTGCTGCGATGAAGCGCGCCTTCAAGGACGGTCTGAAGGGCGGTCTGAAGACCGCCCTCTACGCACTGGCCCTCGCGGCGCCCGCGGCGGCGCAGAACCTCGTCATCGTCAACGCGCGCGTCATCGACGGCAAGGGCGGTGTCATCGAGCGCGGCTCGGTCGTGGTACGCGACGGCCAGATCGCGTCGGTGTCGGCTGGTGCGGCAGCGGCAGTGGCCGGGGCGCAGCGCATCGACGCGCAGGGCCGCACCCTGATGCCCGGCTTCATCGACGCCCATCGCCACATCGTGCAGGGCGACGGCAAGGACTGGCTGGCCAAGACCGCGCCCGCCCAGCTGCAGGAGTTTCTCGACGCCGGCTTCACGACCGTACTCTGTGCCATCTGTCCGGACGAAGCCGTGGAGATGCGAAACCGGATCGCGGCGGGCACCGCGAAAGGGCCGCGGCTGCTGGTCGGCAGCATCATCCCGCTGGCGCGCGCGGCGGTGCCCGGCGGCGGCCGTGGCGATCCGGCGCGCTTCGATACCTCCCGTCCACCGCTGCGCCCCACGACAGCCGCGGGAGCGATTCCGGACGCCGATACCATCAAAGCGGTGGAGAGCGTGGCCGCGCGCAAGTTCGACTACATCAAGACGGTCATCACGGCCACGCCCGGCGGCCCCGAGACGCAGACGCTGAAGTTGATCGTGGCCGAAGGGAAGAAGCGCAACTTGCCGACCATCACGCACGCGGTGAGCGTCATCGATACGCTGGCGGCCGTCGAGGCGATGCCGGCGGTGCTGGTGCACACGCCGCACATCGGGCGCCTCGAAGAGGATGCGGCGGCGGTGAAGCGCATTGCTGGTGCCGGTATTCCGATGACGTCGACGCTGCAGGTCTTCGCACCGCACTTCAGCGCGGACAACAAGCCGCTCTTTCGCGACGGGCAGCCGTTCCCATGGGACACGATCTCGAGTGCTGGGCAAGGGCCCGTCAACGCGCGACTGCTATGGGAAGCGGGCATTTCCTTCGGTTACGGCACCGATACCACGTGGGCGCCGAAACAGTCGCTCGCCGATGAATTGCGCGCGCTCAGCCTGGTGTTCTCTCCGCTCGACATCACGAAGATCCTGGGCCAGGGCGCCGGGCGCTCCACGCTGAAGGGTGATCTCATCGGCACGCTCGACCCGGGCAAGCAGGCCGATCTCGTGCTCATCGACGGCAACCCGCTCGCCGACGTCAACGATCTCTTGAAGGTCGTGACGACGATCAAGGGCGGCCGCATCGTGTCGGACCGGCGCTAGCACGTCATGCCTTTGCTCGGCGCCATCGACCAGGGCACCACCAGCACGCGCTTCATCGTCTTCGACGACTCCAGCCGCATCGTCTCGATGTCGCAGATGGAGCACGCGCAGATCTACCCGCAGCCCGGTTGGGTGGAGCACGACCCGCTCGAGATCTGGCGCAACGCCGAGACGGTTGTCGCCAATGCCATGCGCTCGGCGGGGTTGAAGCCGAAAGACCTCGCGGCCATCGGCATCACCAACCAGCGTGAGACCGCGGTCGTGTGGGACCGGCGCTCGGGCGCGCCGCTGTACAACGCGCTGGTCTGGCAGGATACGCGCGTCGCGGATGCGATTCCGCGTTTTGCCGCCTCCCCCGGGAGCGAGTTCTTCCGCTCACGCACCGGCCTGCCGCTCTCGAGCTATTTCAGCAGCCTGAAGATCCGCTGGATCCTGGAGCACGTGCCGGACGCGCGCCGTCTGGGCGAAGCGGGCGACGCGCTCTTCGGCAACATCGACACGTTCCTCGTGTGGCACCTCACGGGCGGCCCGCACGGCGGCCTGCACATCACTGATGTGACCAATGCGAGCCGCACGCAGCTGATGAACCTGCAGACGCTCGACTGGGACGCCGAACTGCTGGACGCTTTCGGCATTCCGCGCGCGATGCTGCCCGCCATCCGGTCGAGCAGCGAGCACTACGGCACGGCGGTGCCCGAGTCGATCAAGGGCGTGCCGCTTGCCGGCATCCTGGGCGATCAGCAGGCGGCGCTCGTCGGTCAAACCTGCTTCCGGCCGGGGGAAGCCAAGAACACGTACGGCACCGGCTGTTTCCTGCTGATGAACACCGGCGAGACCGCGGTGCAGTCACGCTTCGGGCTGCTGACGACCGTCGCCTACCGCATCGGCGACGCCCGGCCGTGCTACGCGCTCGAAGGCAGTGTGGCGGTGACGGGCGCGCTGGTGCAGTGGCTGCGCGACAACCTGCGGATGATCGAGAGCAGCGCCGACATCGAGGCGCTGGCGCGCAGCGTGCCCGACAACGGCGGGGCCTATTTCGTGCCGGCCTTCTCCGGTCTCTACGCGCCGCACTGGAACGATCGGGCTCGCGGTGTGATCGCGGGCCTCACGCGATTCGTCACGCGGGGGCATCTGGCGCGCGCGGTGCTCGAGGCGACGGCGTTCCAGACGTGGGAAGTACTGCAGGCGATGGAAAAGGACTCGGGGGTCAGTCTCGAAGCGCTGCGGGTGGATGGTGGCATGACCGACAACGGCCTCCTCATGCAGTTCCAGGCCGACGTCGTCGATCGCACCGTGGTGCGGCCCGCCGTCAAGGAAACCACCGCCCTGGGCGCCGCGTTCGCGGCAGGCCTGGCCACCGGCGTCTTCCGCGACGCAGACGACCTGCGCGCGCGATGGGTGGAGAGCCACCGCTGGACACCGGCGATGGCGATGGCGGATCGCGAGCGGATGGTGCGCGAGTGGCAGAAGGCCGTCAACCGTTCTCTTGATTGGGTCGACGCATGAACTCACCGGTCCTCGGCGAATTCCTGGGCACCTTCATCCTGATCCTGCTTGGCGACGGTGTCGTGGCGGGCGTGCTGCTGAAGCACTCGAAGAGCGAGAATGCCGGTTGGATGGTGATCACCTCCGGCTGGGCGATGGCGGTGATGGCCGGCGTGTTCACCGCGCTGGCGCTCGGGGCTCCGGGCCATCTCAATCCGGCTGTGACGCTAGGGTCTGCGATCGCGACGAGCGACTTCACCAAGGTCGGGCCCTTCTGGGCCGCGCAGCTCGCGGGCGCATTCCTCGGCGGCGTGTGTGTGTGGCTGCACTATCTTCCGCACTGGCGCGAGACGACTGACGCGAACGCCAAGCTTGGCGTGTTTTGTACCGCCCCCGCGATTCGGAATGCGGGTGCCAACGTCGTCAGCGAGGTGATCGGAACGTTCGTGCTGGTGCTCGTGGCAGGCGCCATCTTCTCGAACCACGTTGCCGCGGTCGGGCTCGCACCCGGCCTTGGTCCGTTCCTGGTCGGCGCCCTGGTGTGGGGCATCGGCCTCTCGCTCGGCGGCCCTACCGGCTATGCCATCAACCCGGCGCGCGATCTCGGTCCGCGCCTGGCGCACGCCGTGTTGCCGATCCCCGGCAAGCGCGACGCCGACTGGGGCTACGCGGCGATTCCGGTTATCGCCCCCCTCGTTGGCGCCGTCATTGCGGCCACGGTCGTCAAGATCGCCGGAATCTAGCGCCGCCCGCGAGCCCTTCGTGCAAGTGGACGGTGGCATGAGCCGAAACGTCGCTCCTCTGCGCTTCTACAGACAGGAAGGCGAAAAGGAGAGGCCCATGACGACGAACACCTCGAATACCGTCGAGTTGCTGGACAGCCTGAGGGACGGGGACGTGGATGCGCGCAACCACCTCGTGGAGCGCGTACTGCCGGGCCTCCTGCGATTTGCCCGGGGCCGCCTGCACGCGTACGGCCGCGCCGCTGGCGACACGCGCGACCTCGCCCACGATGTGATCCTGCGCGCCTTACCCCGGTTGGAGTCGTTCAAACCGCAGCACCCCGGCGCCCTGCTGGCATTTCTCAAGAAAGCGGCTGCGAATCAGATCGTGGACGACGCCCGCAAGGCGCGGCGCCGCCGGGAAACGGCCGAGCCGATCGACCAGTGGCCGGATGGCGCGCCCTCGCCGCTGACCGACCTGGTCGCGCGCGAGAGCCGCGATCGGGTGCGGGCCGCGTTGGCCACGTTGTCGCCGTCGGATCGCGCGCTGCTCATCGAACGGTTCACCGCGAACCGGCGCTACGCGGACATCGCGCGCATTCTTGGCCGTCCGAACGCCAATGCCGCGAGAGTGAGTGCGGACCGGGCCATTGGGCGGCTCGCCAAGGCGCTGCGACGTCAGGAGGCAACCAGCTAGCGTCGCAGCATCGTGCCGGCGGCAGACGCACAGACGATGAGGACCACAGGCACGGTGAACACGACGAGCGCGTGCGCGACGAACGCCGTGGATGACGTGGTGCCGCCCGCGAGCGGAATTGCGAGCGTGACAAAGTAGTACGAGGCGAGCGGCAGCGCGAACCGGCGAAGCCCGCGCGACTGCGACTCTTGATCCAGCCGCCGCACGATCTCGTAGAGCAGCACCAGGCCTCCGAAGTACACGACGATCCCTTCGAGCCGGTGCACATCGGCGGGGCTGAGCACCGACACAGGATGCGCCGCGAGCCAGAGCGCCACCACGATCCGCACCGCGTTGACCAACACCGCGGCACCGTAACTGGCGGCGAGGCTCGCCGCCAGCACGCCCGCGGCGGAGAGGATCGAACGCACGCGGTGCAGCAGCGCGACGGTCACCACCCCGAACGCAGCCACCATGAAGTTGACGCCTGCGCAGGCTTTCGCGATCACGAACAGGTGCTCGCGCGAGAAGTACCCTTCGCCCGCCAGCGGCAAGAAACGAGTACCGGCGATTGCCCCAGCCAACCGCGACGTCGGGCCGAGGATCCACGCGAGATCCTCGGCCCGCGCATCGGCATAGTGGCGCTTCAGGCCCAAGGCGATTCCCACGGCAAGCGCGACCACGACGACGCGAAGCTTCACGACACGGTCTCCGATCGGCGGCGGCGCCACGCGCGGAACTTCACCCACACGAACAGGAGGGCACCGAGCGCGAGCAATGCCGTTAGCGGCGGCTCGGGGCCCTGCGTCACGCCGACCGCCGGGTCGGACACACCCTCAGGCAGCGGCAGCGGCTGGTCCACGTCGTCGCCGGCTTCTTTCGTGCGGACGATCTCCTGCACCGCCACGAACGAGGTGTATTTCGTGAGCAGCCCATAGGTCAGCCCCAGCGACGTGATGTCCGCGACGCGATCGTCGGTCAGCGCCGCCGGGCCGAAGTCCGACAGCTCCGCAATCCGCGTGCGCGCCCATAGGTACCGCAGCGCACCGTGGCGGTTGTCCGCGCTCGCGAGCGATACCGGCACCGTCGTCCGGTAGTCGCCGCGGCCGGTGTGGCCCGAGATCTCGATCGAGCCGGCGGCCTGGCCGCGCCATTTGCCGAACACCACGATCGGGCGGTTCGCGAACAGGTCGGGCACGTGCCCTGGCTCCACGTCGTACGCGTCGAACCCGTTGAACTCCACGTCGATCGCCGTCAGCACGGGCGTTTCGATGTAGCGCTTCAGGCGTCCGGCTGCTTCCGCCGCTTCGCGGGCATCGGTCACGATGAACGGCTCTCCGAGCCCGGCCCGCGCCACGCCTTCGATGAGCAGCCGGTTCACGCTGCTGCCGATCCCGAACGCGAACACGTTGGTGTCGTCCACGTGTTCGCGGATGTAGTCGAACACCTCCGCCTCGGCTTCGATGTAGCCGTCGGTCACCAGCACGAGACTGCGCGACACGCCTGCCTTCCGTGGCAGGTTCACCGCCTGCCGGATCGCGCCGAGGAGCTCGGTGCCACCGCCGCCGTTCTTGCGGCCGATGAACGCGAGCGCGCGCGCCAGGTTCGCGCGGGTGGCCGGGACCGACGCCGGCGCGAACATCTCCGAGCCGTCGGCGAACACCACCACGTTGAACGAGTCGATCGGGCGCAGGACGCTGGCGAGGTCGCTCATCAGCTTCTTGGCGGTGTCGAGCGGAAAGCCGTTCATCGAGCCCGACACGTCGAGCACGAACACGTACTCACGCGACGGAATCGCCTCGGGCGCGACGGCTTGGGGCGGCTCCGCCATCAGCAGGAAGAAGTTCTCGCTGTCGCCCTTGTAGAGCAGCAGGCCCGAGCCGATCTCGCTGCCGCTCAAGCGGTAGCGCAGGATGAAGTCCTTGTTGCCCGACCACAGGTCGGTTGCAGGCAGCGCCATCTCCGCGCGGCCCGCTGCCGTATAGCGCAGCTCGAGCGCGTGCGAGGGCGACGTCAGGTCGCGCAGCGGCACGCCGGTCGACACCACGCCCGAGAGATGGAACTCGCTACGCGGCATCTCGCCCTGGTGCGTGTAGGGCGTCTTGACGAACTCGTCGCCGGACGACGCCTGGACCTCCGGCTTCGACGAGTAGCGCGGGCCAACCACTGTCGGGTACACGAACTCGTACACGCCGTCGGTCGGGACGAGCAGCTCGGTGTATTTCAGCTCCACCGCGATCGTGTCGCCCGGCAGCACGTTGGCCACCTTCATGGCGAACACGTTGGCGCGGCTCTGTTCGAGCAGCGACGCGCTCTTGCCCTCCTGCTTCGCCGCCTCGAATTCGCGCCTCGCCTGCTGGCGCTCCCTGATCTTCGCGACGGTGCGCACGTTGCCGACCGTCATCGTCATGCCGTACACCGCGGCACGCGTCGACGCCGGGAACACGTAGCGGGCGTGAATCGGACGGCTGCCGTGGTTCTCGTAGACCTGCCGCACGGTCACGTCGGCGATCACGCCGGTGATCGCGACGTCGACGTGCGTCTGTTTCAGCGGCAACTGGTCCACCGCGGGGTCGCCGTTCTCCACGAAGAAATAGGGCGAGAGCGTTTTGTCGTCACCGGCGCGGTCGCGCTGTGCCGACGCGTGGCGCGGCACGAGGATGGCGATGACGATCAGGAACACGATCCAATACGTTGAGCGTTTCATGGTGCGCCTCCCAGCGCCTCTGCTCGTAGGTGCAGGCGTTCAGGCCTGCCCGCGGGCGCCTGACGCGCGCGGCACACATACGGCTGCTCGCGTCACGTCAGGCCCCGTGGATTCAATCGGGCCGCTTGAAGGCGGCCCCTACTTCGCTGCGGTCGTCGCATCGACAATCTCGGACGCCGCCTCTGCAACGGTCCGCAGCTTCTCGACGCGCGCCAGGTTCTTCTTCGCCTTGGCGTAACCCGGGTCGGCCGCCAGCGCGTCGCTGTACGCCGTCGCCGCGGCGCGGAACTGGCCCGCGTGCTCCAGCGCCATGCCGAGGTTGTTGTGGAACGACGGCACGCTCGGCCGCACGTCGGCCGCCTTGGTGAACCACGACACCGCCTCGTCGTACTGCTGCGTCTCGAGCAGCAGCAGGCCGAGGTTGTTCATCGACCACGCGTCGAGGCCGTTCACCTCGGTCGCCTTCGCGTACGCCTTCATCGCCTCGGCCCTCTCGCCCTTGGCCTGGTAGGTGCGGCCAAGCAGGCGGTAGACGACCATCGACTCGGGCTCGGCGTCGGCGGCGCGGGTCAACCGGTCGATCGCCTCGTCATGCCGCTTCTGCTCGATGAAGAGGCGGCTCTCGTTCAGCAGCGTCTTGACGTGCGACGGGTCGATGGCGAGCGCGTCCTCGTACGCCTTCTCGGCGCCCATCGCGTCGCCCTTCTTCCACGCCGACAGGCCGAGCATGTAGTGGCCCCAAGGGTTCTTGGGGCGCTGCTCGACGTAGCGTTCGAAGATCGCCTTCGCGTCGTCGTACTTACCGGCCTTGAACGCCGCTTCGCCGTCGGCAAACGCCACCGGCACGGAGATCTTCGGCGCCACGTCCTGGGCGGGATCGTCTTCACCGATGCCGGCCGACGTCTTGAACCCGTCGGACTGCGCGATCGGCGCCGGCGCGCTGGTGCCAGCGGCCTTCTTCGGCGTGGTGCCCTGCTTCGAACAACCAACGGCCGCGATGGTCGCCACGAGCAACACGGTCGTGGCGCGTGTGGTGGGTTTCATGGGTCTCTCCTCCTGTTGGCGGCCGCGTGCTGCGGTCGCGCGTTGGCCACCAAGGGGGCAAGCCGATGGCCATGCGGGCCCGGAGAGGACAGTCGCTGCTAATTCGTTGGGGAAGAGCGCGTTGTCGAGAGGGGGACGGCGGGTCTGACGCTGGCGATCGTGTCCGTGCGGACACCTCCCTTGGGCGGAGGTGTCCAGCCGCACACGTGCGGATTCGTTCGAGCTACTTGAGCATCACGACCACGACGTCGTACGGCGTCGTGCCCTTGTTCAGGAACTGATGCGGCGCGTTCTTCGGTACGTAGAAAATCGTGCCCGGTTCGATCCGCCCTGCGGTCTTCTTCCCGTCGATCGTGACCTCCAGATCGGCGGGTGTGATCTGGATGGCGACCTGATCGTTGGGCACGACCTGCAGCGGTTCGCGAAAACCCGCCGGCACGGACAGGCGCTGGATCTGCATTCGCTCGTTGTTGACCAGCATCTTGCTCGCAAACGCCGGAGCGGCGGGCGTTTGTGCCCACGCCAACGCGATCCCCAGCCCCAGCAGCAGCCCCACCGTCGAGCCCACAATCGTTCCGCGCATCTCACTCCTCCTGTCACGCACGCCGGTGCGTCTCTTTGTTCAACCCGTGCCGGCGCATGATCTTCAGCAGACTCGAGTGGTCCGCGAGACCGAGCGATTCGGCCGTCCGAGTCACGTGCCACTCGTGCGCCTCGAGCGCGGCGAGCAGGATGTCCCGTTCAGCCTGCGCCTTGAGCGCTTTGAGCGTCCCCGGGGCTGCCGATCCATCAGGCGCGTCGTCGCGATCGTCGCCGCGAATCTCCGGAGGGACATCCGCCATTCCGATGACCGGCGCGTCGGAGGCGATCAGCATCCGCTCCAGACAGTTGCGCAGCTCGCGCACGTTGTTCTTGCGCCAATCGGCTGCCGCCAGGAGCGCCGTGGCATCAGACGCCATCGTCTTCGCACGCACGCCGAGATGCGCGGCAATCGTTCCGAGCAGATGCTGGACGAGCGCGGGGATGTCGGACCGCCGTTCGCGCAGCGGCGGAACACGCAGCGTGTGGACGTTGAGGCGGTAGTAGAGGTCCTGACGGAAGCGGCCCGCCTCGACTTCCTGCTCCAGATCCCGGTTGGTGGCCGCCACCACCCGCGCCGACACAGGAGTGGCCCGGTCACCGCCCACGCGCATCACCTTCCGATCCTCGAGCACCCGCAGCAGCTTGGCTTGCGCCGGTAGCGGCAGCTCGCCGATCTCGTCGAGGAACAGCGTGCCGCCCGCGGCGTTTTCGAACGCGCCGCGGCGCAGACGATCGGCGCCGGTGAACGCGCCGCGCTCGTGGCCGAACAGCTCGCTCTCCACCAGATTCTCGGGGAGCGCCGCGCTGTTCACGGCGACGAGCGGCGTCTTCTCGCCGGGGCCGCGGCGGTGCAGTTCGCGCGCGACCAGCTCCTTGCCGGTGCCGCTCTCGCCGGCGATGAACACGGTCGTATCGCTGACGGCGATCTTCTCGATCGTGCGGCGAACGATCGCCATCTTGTCGCCTTGGCCGACGAGCTCGGCGAACCGCGAGTCGGCATCGGCGCGGAGCGCCTCGGTCATCGCATCGGCGCGCCGGCGACCCCGTCGCGCATTGCACAGCTCGAGCGCGCGCTCGACCTTGAGGCGGACGACCTCGGGCTGGATCGGCTTGGTCAAGAAGTCGAACGCGCCGCACT
>Ga0105238_10003381_pt1 | contig 15925 bp, 13 predicted proteins | sample KBSC34metaG_FD_81526 | JGI IMG/M metagenome (GOLD analysis project Ga0105238, IMG submission 81526) | Corn rhizosphere microbial communities from Kellogg Biological Station, Michigan, USA - KBS C3-4 metaG | ecosystem: Host-associated > Plants > Roots > Rhizosphere > Soil | place: Michigan, USA... | reverse complement strand
GGCTGGGAGGCGCGCGCGGCGGATCCCACGAAGCACGCGCCGTTCACGTCTTCCCCGGAACAGGATGCGCGGATCGCGCAGATGATGCGCGGCATCGCCACGGAAGTCGTGGACTATCTGCTCTTCGTGGACGAAGCGCCGCTGCCCGAGCCGGTGCAGAGCGGCTCACCGTTCACCGAACGGTTCTCGTCGGCGGGGCCGCGTGACAAGGCGGGACGCTCGCTTCACGCGCTCGATCTGCACCGGCGGTTGCTGAAATATCCCTGCAGCTATCTGATCTACTCGCCGGTCTTCGACGCGCTACCGCCGGCCGCGAAAGAGCCAGTCTACGAGCGGATGTGGGCGGTGCTGTCGGGCGCCGAACGGAAGGAACGCTACCGCCAGGCGCTGTCGCGCGACGACCGCCGCGCGATCGTCGAGATCCTGCGCGACACCAAGCCGGGGCTGCCGTCGTACTTCAGCGGCGCGATCCAGTAGAGTAGCGGCATGATTATGGGGAAGGCAGGCCTGAAGGCCTGCAGCTACGTGATCGCGTCGATGGCGCTGATTGCGGGGATCACCGCGCGGGCGCAGGGGAATCCGGAGGCGGCGAAGATTCAGAACCCGACGCCGGCCAGCGCGGAATCGATCGCGTCAGGACAGCAGCTCTATCGGCGCTACTGCGCGAGCTGCCACGGCGCTAACGCGGAAGGCGGTCAGGGCAACGACCTGATTCCGGCCGCGCCCGATCTCACCGACAAAGAATGGAAGCACGGCTCGTCCGATGGCGAGATCTTCAGCGTCATCAAGAACGGCGTGCCGCCGGAGCTGAACATGGTGCCGTTCGCGGATCAGATCACGGATCCGGACATCTGGCACATCGTCAACTACGTCAAGTCGATCGCGAAGAAATAGCGCTCACGGTCGAAACGCCTCGGCCGCCGCAAAGGTATCGAAGAACTCGCGGAAGCGCTGCACCCTCCCACTCTCGACGGTCACGAGATGGACGAAGTCCGTCTCGTATTCCCGTCCCGTCGAACGCACCCGGCATCTCGTATAACCGATCACCGCGACGGAGCTCGAGTTCGCGAGGAAGTCGCGCGGCTCGAGCACGAGCACTTCTTCCGCCTCGCGACCCACACGCAGCCACTCGAGAAGCCCGGCGTGCCCGTGCCGGGTGCCCGGCGGGGTTGAACGGGTTGGACGGCTCGCCCCACTCGACACCCGGGCTGAGCGCTGCCAGAACGCGCGGAATGTCGCGCTCGGCAAACGCGCGATACAGCGCCTGAACGAAGGCGATGTTCTGACGAGGGTCCGACATTCCGTCGGCTATTTCGCCAGCGGATCCGGGCGCACCTGGAACTTCACCAGCTTGCTGGTGGTACCGCGACCACCCTCCATGTGGAACGGCGCGCGCGTGGAGATGCTGGTAAAGATCCCCTTCCCTTTCCAGCCACCCTTCGGATCGTCGATACGGCCGTCGATCCCTTTCGCGTAAAACCCCATCGGGTACGGCATCCGGAACGTCATGAACTTGCCGTCCACGAGCGCCAGCATCCCTTCGGACTCGTTGCCGGTCGCCAGCGGCACGTCCTTGCCTAGGCCGAGCATGTCGAACCGGTCCACGAAGTTGTAGTACGCCGAGTCCGCGCTCGCAGAATCGGTGGCGCCCTGATAGTTCGGCCCGGGGAACGGATAGAGCGTCCACCCTTCGGGGCAGTGCTGACCTGTGGCGGTCGGACCATTCAGCGGCCCCTTGCACTTCCGCCGATCGAAGCTGGCGAGCTGGCCGCTCGAAAGCACCGTCCACACCACGCCCTTGCTATCCACGTCCATGCCGCGCGGCGCGAAGCCCTGCGCGGAGGCCTTCGGGTTGTTCCACGGCACCTCGTAGTATTCCGACAGCGCCGTCGATGAGGGATTCGCACCGGGCACCAAACGCACGACCGCACCGGGCATCCCCTGCACCGATCCCCAGATCGACCCGTCGAGCGGGCTCGGCGCGACGCCGTAGAACGGCGCGTTGATGCGGTGATCCTTCGTGGGATCGATCGGTTCGTTCGGCTCGTTGTACGCGTCGCGCTTGCCGTTGCCGTTGGTGTCGAGGATGAACGGGGTCCACCCCTGCGCCTTCTGCTCGTCGCCCGTCTCGAGATAGATGCGCGTGTTGAACCAGCCCTCGACCGGGCCGCCGCCGGTGTACCAGAGCACGTCGTTGTTGTCGAAGTTCAGATGGTGCGTGCCGAAGCAGGTGTCGATCGTCACGACCTTCTTGGTCTTCGGGTCGTACATCTGCATCTGACGCCCGCTCTGTTCGAGCGGGAACGCCTGCGCCGACGGATGGCTCGAGCCCTTGCGGCAGAAGTCGGGTGTCGGATTCGGTCGAATGCGTGCCGCGATCCACACGCGCCCCTGCGCGTCCATCGAGAAGCTGTGCGCGGTGGTCTGGCTGGTCCAGATCGCCTCGTCGTTCCAATAGGGCGACGGCTGCGCCGGCGGATTGTTCGCCATGCTCGGCGTCTTCGGATCGCGCACTTCCAGCTTCACCTGCGTGACGCCGTTGTGGCCCGGCATCACGATCGGCATGTAGTCGGCGCTCTCTTCGAGCGCGCCGTAGATCGGGCCGTTCGGGTTCACGAGCGGGTTGCGCTTGTCGCTCGCGATCTCGTCGTGGAGGTAGACCTTCGGGTCGGCCCAGTCCCACATCGTAATCACGACGTTGCGCTCGCGCCCTTGCGGCCGCGGCGGCGCGGCCTCGGGCAGGGCGCCGGCGGCGATGCGGTCCGTCCAGTCGGCCCACATGCCGACCGCGCGCGTTCGTCCCACCTGCGTGAAGCGGGCGCTCATCGCGCCGCCCGCCTGCCCCGACTGGATGCGTCGATCCCACGCCTCGTGCCCGTTCTTGAAGGTGCCGAGGCTGGCCGGAATCTCGCGCGTGGCCTTGTTGCCCATCTGATGGCAGCCGGTGCAGCCGTCGGTGTTGACCACGTTGCGGATCCACTCGCCCTGGCTCTTCATCGACGGCGCGATGCCGTTGCCGCTTGGGCCGGTGCCGGGGAAATCGCTCTTCGGCGGCACCTTCAACAGCGCCAGCCAGTAGAGCGCGGGATAATAGTCGGCCGCGGCCTTGGCGGTCGGCGCCTCCACGGCGCTGAGGTTCAGCTGCTTGCCGGGTGCGGCCTTCGATTTCGTCGAGTCCACCAAGCCATAGCCGCGAACCCACACGTCGTAGGTGGCCTTCGGCAGATCGGGCACGAGGTAGCGGCCGCGATCGTCGGTGACGACGATCTTGCGCAGCGGTGTCGGCAGTTCGGTCGTCTCGGCAATCACCCAGACGCCCGCTTCGGGACCCTTCGGCCCGGTGACGACCCCGGCAATGTCGTCGGGATCGATGCTGACGGCAGCCTGGCCGCCGCCCTGCGCCTGGCCGCGCGCGACCAGAAGCGAGCCCCCCACAATCGCCGCACCGCCGAACGCCGCCAGCGCCACGAATGTCGACAGCCGAGCCCGCATAGAACCTCCTGCTGAGAAGTGTTGTCCCGGACAGCGCGAACGGTAGTCCCGCCCGCAGTCGAAGTCAATCGGGGTGAATCAGCAGGGACCGGCGGGGTCAGTCGCGCGCGATCATCGCCTGAAAGTCGACGTAGCGCATCGCAAAGTGCTGCTGGAAGGACGCGCCGAACTCGACGCCGCGCGACAGGTCCTGCATCAGCGCCACCACGGCATAGGGGCCGCGCAGGTCCAGCATCCGCTTCACGGCGTGGGCCCCCACGGCGTAGGCCACGCGCGCATCGGTCGAGGACAGCCGGCCGAAGCTGCCGTGCAGCGTCTGCAACGCGGGGCGGTTCTGCGCGCGATTGAACTCGTCTTCGATACGATCCTTGTTGCCCACCTCGAGCGTGACCGCCAGCCCCTCGTTCATCCAGACGGGTACCGTGCGCCCGCCGAGCATCGCCACGACGGCGTGCACGAACTCGTGAGAGAGCACGCGATCGAGATCGTCCACGTCCGCCATCGCTCCCTTGATCGGCACACGGATGCGCCCGTCATACACGCCGCCCGACCAGGCCGGGGACCGGGTGATGTCTCGGAACTGCTCGCTCGTATAGAGCACGACGGTGATCGGCTTCGGCGGGTAGGCGGTCAGCACGCCGCCGATGCGCCAGTACGCCTGCTCGAGCCGCTCGACCACGCTTCGCGCCAGCGCTTCGTCAGCCGGTCCTTCGAACAGCACCACGAAGTGCGCGCCGCGCGACTCGTAGAAGCGGTCCTGAAGTTGGGTTTCTTTGCGCCAGCCAGCGAGCCGGCGCTCGAGCTCTTTGGGATCCCGCGCGGACTTGAGCGCCGCGTCGTAGGTGGCAATCGCGTCCTTCACCCGACCGTCGCGGTATTGCAACTCCCCGAGCCACTCCGACGCGGTCGTGTACGAAGGCTGCAGCTTGAGGGCACGCGTGAACCAGCTTTCCGCTTCGTCGTTGCGGCCAAGCCGCATTGCGGCGATGCCGGCGCCGAGGCACACAGTGGGATCATTCGGGACGATTTTCGAGGCTCGCGTGAATCCGTCGAGCGCGTCGCCGAATCGTTCGGCGCCGAGCGCCGCGACGGCTTCCTTGACCAGCGCGGCGGCATCGTACGGCTGCGCCTGCGCGTGCAATACGCTGACGCTCGCGGCAACGGCCAATGCACAGACCCAGACCCTCATCGATCCGTTTATCGGCACGTCGCGGCAACGCCGCAAGCCTTCGGAGCGCTACTTGCCGGCCTTCGCCTCTTCGGCGCGCGCCGCGCTCAGGATGTTGCGCATCGCGTAGTTGCCTTCATGGCAGGCGTACTCGAAGAGCGGCTGGTGCGGGTCCTCGGTCAGCGTCATGCCGAAGGTCCACGGTTTCGTCCACGTGTCGGGATCGTTCAGCGTCACCGACCATTCGATCTTGTCAGAAGACACCGGCCGGTATCGCTCCACCATCACCAGTTTCGGCGACGCGTTCTGATACGCGGTGCGCGGATCGAAATTCGTCGTCTCCACGACCAGCGTGTTGCCTTCCCAGTGGCCGCGCGCGTCGCCCATGTGCGAGCGGATGCCGGTGCGCGGGCTGTCGTCCAGCCGGATGACGCGCGTCTCGTGGATCATCTCGTAGCGGATCGCCACCAGCCCCGGCGCTTGCGTGATGTCGTAAGCGTTGCCGTAAATCGCCGGCATCATCGACCCGGGGAACCCGCGAGTGATGCAGCGATCGTAGAAGCTGCGATCCAGCCACGAGTCCGCACGGTTGCCGCCGAAACCTCCGCCCCCGCGCCCACCCGCGCGGCCCAGACGCTGCTGCGCCTGCGCCGTCATCGGCGGAATGCGGCCGTCCTGCGGATCGCTCACCATCCATGCGCGGCTGTTCTTCGCGCCGTAGTGCTCGTACCAGTGCGTCGGGCCCGCTCCGGTGTCTCGGCCGCCGATCGCGGCCGCTCCGGCAGCGGCGGCCTCGTTGCGCGCCTTCACGAGCTCGGCCAGTTCGGAGTCGTCGACCTCGTCCACCGACTTGCCGGTCAGGGCATCGGGTCGCTGCAGCGGAATGCCGTTCTCGTTGACGTTGGTCCAGCCGCCCTGCAGATCGGGGTCGCCCCATGGGGTCTTCGGCGGCGCGTAGTTGCGGGACGGCGGCGGGGCCGCGCCGGCGGCTTTGCCCGCCTGCTGCGCGTTTGGCGCCGTCGCGGCGACGACGAAGATACCCACCCCTACGAGCCCGACGGCAAGCAGCTGTCTCATGACGTCCTCCAACCAGACCTTGGACCCTGGACCTGGACCCTGGACCTTCGAATAGTATCCCGCCGCGCGTGCTAGGATCCGCTCCCCGTCCAGTCCCCCACCGTAGGAGCGCCGTATGGTTCATCTCGACGCAGATTTGGCCGTCACGCTCGTGGACGATCGTCCCGGAACGCTTGCGGCGGCGCTGCGCTGTGTCGGCGACGCGGGTATCAACCTCGAGGGCTACGCCGAAATCGGCGGCGTCGTGCACGTGCTGTCGCCGGACCTCGAGGCGACGCACGATTGCCTGCAAAAGGGCGGCTTCCGCATCGTGCAGGAGCAGCAGGTCCTGCTGCTCGCGGTCGAGGACGAACCGGGCGCGGCGGCTGGCGTCTTCCAACGGCTCGCGGAAGCGCACATCAACATCAAGTACAGCTATCTGGCGACCGGCAACCGCCTCGTCATCGCTACCGACAAGACGCAGACGGCCTACGATCTGCTCGCGCGTCGATAACGCGATCACGCGGCGCGGGCGCCGTGATCCTTGCCGACGAAGTACGCCGCGATCGCACGATGCGCGCCGTGAGTTTCAGCGCTCCCACCGTAGCTCTGATGCCGGCACAGCCATCCCTCGGTCGCCGGCGACTTCCAGCTAGAAGTGGTCGTAGTGCCGTGGCAGCGGCGTCGCGCGCTCGTTCCACGACGGCTTCGACACGTCGTCACCGTAGTAGATGAGACCGAACCCGAGGGCAGAGCCTAGCAGCAGCAGTGCCATCAGCAGAGCCACGACACCCATCAGGACGTCGTGAAACGGATCGCCGACCGGGTCGATGCTGTATCCGCGAATCATGGCGGCTCCTCCTCCCGCGCCCCAACGGACGCTCTTATGGATCTGACGCTGGAGAAGTCCGGATTGGACGGTAGCCTCGACCGCAGAGTCGACTGGTACGCCTCAGGCTAATTTCCCGGTCCTTCACACGCATTGCGATTGCACCCCATCAAGACGTAGCATCGGCGCCTCGTCGTTGAGCCTCCCCCCGGAAGGTCCAACGTCGCGCGCGGCGACTGTGGGGTCTATCGTGATTCACGATGTGCCCGGTCCAACGCTGCAACGAATGTACGAAGCGTTCGTTGCCAGTATCGACGGCGTCGTCTGGGAAGGCGACGTCGAGTCGAGACAGCTGACGTTCGTCAGCCCGGAAGCCGAGCGTGTGCTCGGCTATCCGCTCGCGCTCTGGCTGACCAGCGGGTTCTGGGCCCAGCACCTCCACCGCGACGATCGCGACTGGGCCGTCGAGTCGCGCGCGCGCGCCGCCAGCGCCCGCGGCTGCACCGAGCTCGAGTACCGCATGATCGACGCCCAGGACCGCGTCGTCTGGGTGCGCGATCTGGTCAGCGTCGTCGACGACACGCCCGTGCCCCGGCTGTGCGGCGTGATGATCGACGTCACCGAGCGAAAGCAGTCCGAGGACGAGCGCCGCACCCATCTGCGCTTTCTGCAGGCCATGGATCGGGTGAACCGCGCGATCCAGGGCGCCACCGATCGCGATCGCGTGCTGCAGGACGTGCTCGACGTCGTGCTCGACATCTTCGCCTGCGACCGCGCGTGGCTCGTAAGCCCCTGCGATCCGGACGCCGTCGCCTGGCGGCCGCTGATGGAGCGCACGCGTTCGGGGACGGCGTTCGGGGTCCTGCATCGCGTCGACTTCCTGATGGACGACGGCGTGGCGCGGCTGATGCGGGCCGCGCTTCGCGCCGACGGTCCGATCGGGAGTGGCCCCTCGGCGGCGCATCCCGTTGCCGACGTGCTCGTGACCGGGCTCGGCGTCAAGTCGGCGCTGACGATGGCGCTGCGCCTTCACGTGGGCCAGCCGTTGCTGTTCGAACTGCACCAGTGCCTGCAGCCGCGCGCCTGGACGGCGCAGGAAGAGCGGCTGTTTCACGAGATCGGGCGTCGTCTTGCCGACGCCGTCACCGGGCTGACCGCGTTTCGCGACCTGCAGGAAGGCGCCGAGCGGCTGCGGCTCGCGGTCAAGTCCTCCAACGTCGGCCTGTGGGACTGGGACGTCGCCTCGGGCACGGTGCTCTTCTCCCCCGAGTACAAGCGGCAACTGGGATACGCGGACGACGAGATCAGGAACGACGTCGAGGAGTGGCGCCAGCGGGTGCATCCCGACGAGATCGACGCCATTCTCAAAGGTCTCGGCGCCTATTTCGAGAGCGACCAGACCGTGCTCGAGTCGGAATTCCGGATGCGCCACAAGGACGGCTCGTGGCGATGGATCTTTTCGCGAGGCGAGGTGCGGCGGGCGGCCGATGGCACCCCGGTGCGCATGCTCGGCTGCCACCTGGATATCACCGATCGCAAGCGAGCCGATCAAGAGCGCCAGGGGCACGTGTGGTTCCTCGAGAGCATGGATCGGGTGAACCGCGCCATCCAGGGCGCCATCGATCTGGATCAGTTGATGTTCGACGTGCTCGACGCGACGCTGTCGATCTTCGAGTGTGACCGCGTCTATCTGGCGCATCCGTGCGATCCCTGGGCCGAGACCTGGAGCGTGCTCGTCGAACTCGCGCGCCCTGGATATGCGAGCGACGCGAACGACCATCGCGACGTGCCGATGACGGCCGAGGTCGCGCAGCGCTTCGAGGTGCTGCGCGACGCGGACGTGCCGGTGCAGTTCGGGCCGGGCGCCGCGCACGCGCTGACCTCGCGTGCGGAAGAATACGGCGTGCGGTCGATGATGGCCACGGCGGTCTATCCGCACGCGGACCAGCCGTACGCGTTCGGGGTGCACCAGTGCTCGCACGTCCGCACGTGGACGCCAGACGAGGAGCGGTTGCTGCAGGAGATCGGGCGCCGTCTCGCCGACGGCCTCACCAGCCGGTTCGTGCTGGGCAGCCTGCGCGAGAGCGAGAGCCGGCTCGCCGAAGCGCAGCGCGTGGCGCTCGTGGGCCACTGGGAGCGTGATTTCGACGGCGGGCACGTAACCGTTTCGTCCGAACTGCTGCGCATCTTCGGCCTGGGACCGGACCACCCGCGCCGCCTCGACGACTGGGAAGCGCTGTGGCGACCGTTGGTGCACCCCGACGACCGCGCCCGCACCGCCGCGGCGCTCGACACGGCCCTCCGCGGCGGCCCGCGCTACGACGTCGAGTACCGCGTCGTCCGCCCCGACGGTCAGGAGCGCTTCGTGCGGAGCCAGGGCGACATTCTCGAACGCGACGCCACGCACCCGCGGCGCATGTTCGGCACGGTCCAGGACATCACAGAGTTCCGCCGCGCGCAGGACGAACTGCGCGCCAGCGAAAGCCGCTTCCGCGTCTTCGTCGACCACGCGACCGACGCGTTCTTCCTGCACGAACACCGCGGTCGAATCCTCGACGTCAACCAGCAGGCGTGTGACAGCCTGGGCTATACGCGTGAGGAGCTCGTGGGGATGAGCCCGGCCCAGATCGACCTCGGCCGCGATCTGCAGAACACCATCGCCTCGCGCCTCGAGTCGGACGAGGTGCTCGCCTTCGACTCGCAGCACCGCCGCAAGGACGGCTCCATGTTCCCGGTGGAAGTGCGCCTGCGACGCTTCCGCATGAACGGCAAGCGGTTCGCGGTGGCCCTCGTACGCGACATCACCCAGCGCAAGGAAGCAGAACGGGCGGTCGCCGAGAGCTACAGCCTGCTGAACGCCGTCGTCGAGGGCACCCCGGCCGCCGTGTTCGTCAAAGATCTCGCGGGGCGCTACCTCATGATCAACTCGATCGGCGCCCGCTCCTTCGGGTTGACGATCGACGAGATCGTCGGCCGCGACGACCGCCAGCTGTTTCCGCCCGGGATCTCCGATGAGCTCATGGAGCACGACCGCCGCGTGCTGGCGTCGGGCGAGCCCGAGACGATGGAGGAGACCGCGACGATGCGCGGCGTGGCGCGCGTCTTCCTCACCAGCCGCGGCGTCTACCGCGACGCGCAACGGCGGATCATCGGGCTCGTCGGCTTCTCGCGCGACATCACGGAGCTGAAGCGGCTCGAGCAGCAGTTCCGCCAGGCCCAGAAGATGGAGGCGGTGGGACAGCTGGCCGGAGGCGTCGCGCACGACTTCAACAACCTGCTGACCGCGATCATCGGATTCAGCGAGATGGCGTTCAACGCCCTCGATGGCGGCGATCCGAACCGCGAGCTCTTGACCGAGATTCGCCGCGCCGGCCATCGTGCCGCCAACCTCACCCGCCAGCTGCTCGCGTTCAGCCGCAAGCAGGTCCTGCGGCCGGAGGTGGTGTCGCTGAACCTGCTGCTCTGCGACGTGATCAAGCTGCTGCAGCGGCTGATCAGCGAAGACATCGAGGTCGTGCTGTCGCCGGACGACACGCTGGGGCTGGCGCGGATCGATCCGAGCCAGTTCGAACAGGCGATCATCAACCTGGCCGTGAACGCGCGCGATGCGATGCCGCAGGGCGGCCGGCTGAGAATCCAGACCGGCAACGCCGAGATCGACGCCGCCCACGCGTCGATGCATCCGGAGGTCGAAGCCGGGTCGTACGTGATGGTGTCGGTGTCCGACACCGGCCATGGCATGGACGAAGAGACGCGCACGCGTATCTTCGAACCGTTCTTCACGACCAAAGCGGTGGGAGAAGGCACCGGCCTCGGGCTGGCGATGGTCTACGGATTCGTCAAGCAGTCCGGCGGCCACGTCGAAGCGGCCAGCGTCCCAGGGCAGGGCACGACGTTCAGGATCTTTCTACCGCGTGTCTTCGACACCGAGGCGGCACCGTCGGCGGCCGAAGAACTGGCGCCGATTCCCAAAGGGCACGAAACGATCCTGCTGGTCGAAGACGAGGAAGTGGTCCGCAACCTGTCGCGGCGGGTCCTGCAGTCCGCCGGCTACACCGTCCTGGTCGCGCGGCACGGCCCCGAAGCGATTCTGTTAGCGGGGCAGCACGACGGGCCGATTCATCTGCTCGCCACCGATCTCGTCATGCCGCGCATGAGCGGTTTGGAGGTCGCCAGTCAGCTGGCGCAGACGCGTCCCGACATCCGCATCCTGCTGATGTCCGGGTACCCGAACGAGGCGGTCATTCGTCACGGCGTGCCGCCGGCGGCGAAGCTGCTGCAGAAGCCGTTCAACGCCGGCGCGCTCGCTCGCGCCGTGCGTCAGGTGCTCGACAGCGACGAACCTTAGATCAGCGGCCTGAGCTGCCAGTCTGGCGCGTCCAGCAGCGCCTGGTAGTCGATGGGCGCAATCGAGCGATTGCGGTACTGGCAGGCGATCACGAACAGGTTCTTGCTCTCGTGCCAATCGCTTCTGACGACCACGCTCTCGAAGGACCCGTGCGACGCGACTTCCATGACGAGCACGGCGCCGGCCTTGGGGATCGAGTCGATTTCGATTCGCTTGATGAACCGCACGTCGCTGTTCGAGATGGTCTCGGGCGTGTCCTTCCCTTCGCGTCTCACACGGAGCGAGGGGACCCTGAGGCTGATTTCGACCGTTTGTATCATTCGTGGCTCAAACCCCAGTTTGCCACGATCTCGATCGTCGTGCCGAACGGCCGCGACAGATTCGCTAGCCGCTCCAGGATGTAGGTAGAAGATCGTCCGGCCCTTGTAGATTTCCACGCCGTGCAGCAGCGGCGCACCGTGCATGACGACGACGTCGGCGCCGGCGTCGACTTCGCGCGGGCCTACGCCTTCAGCCACTCGGGCGGCACGCGGCACTCGGGCAGCCCCTCCGACATGATCGTGCCGAACGGAATGTCGAAGACGTGGTCGTGCTGATACACCTGCCGTTCAACGTGAGCGTGAACGATTGAGACTGCGCGGCCGGGAGCGCGCGGCCGCGAGACATGCGGCGACGAGTGCGAGCGCCCTGACAGCGGTTTTCATGGCAGGAAATGTACCTCAGGACCGCCTACAATCGCTCCCGTGAACAGCGGGTTCCTCTTCGACGCCTTCTCGATCATCCTGATCAACATCCTGCTCTCCGGCGACAACGCGGTGGTCATCGCGTTGGCCGTGAAGTCGTTGGACCCACAGAAGCGTCGATTGGGCATCATCCTCGGCGCCGGCGTGGCCGCCGCGCTCCGGATCGTGCTGACCTTTTTTGCGGGCGAACTCCTGACGTTCAACTACGTCCAGTTCGTCGGCGGCCTGTTGATCCTATGGATCGCGGTGAAGCTGATCACCGAGGCGGTGGAGGAGGACGAGGGGCTGGCGCCTGCCCAGAGCCTGTGGCACGCGACCTGGCTGATTCTGGTCGCCGATCTCACGATGTCGACCGACAACGTGCTGGCCATCGCGGGGATCGCCAAAGGCAACCTCGGGCTGCTGGTCTTCGGGCTCGGATTGAGCATCGCCTTCGTGGTGTTTGCGAGTGACATCCTGGCGCGCATCATGGACCGCTATCGAGCGGTGATCTACGTGGGCGGCGCCATCCTCGGCCGCGTGGGCGGCGACATGATGCTGTCCGATCCGTGGGTCAAGACACGGATGAAGCTCTCGCACCCGATCGAAATCGGGGTGCAGATCGCGTGTGCGGCTGGAGTACTGCTGGCCGGCTGGGCGATCGTCAAGCGCGCCGAAGCTCATCCCCGCGCTACGTAAGCGGCCTTCTCGTCTCGTCGCCGCGCGGCAGCGACGATTCGCAAAATCCTCCAGCAACGCGTGCGGCCCGCGTGGTACGGCGGTTGCCTCCTTCGGGAAAGGGTTCCTCCCGAGGAGTTACACGTGTCGCACCATTTCGATCAGAGTCATTCCATTTCGCGGCGTGAGTTCACGCTTGAATGGGCGTTGGCCATGCTGGCCGGCGTAGCCATCACCATCACTGGATGCAGCTCGGACAGTCCGAGCTCGCCGACGACCCCGTCGTCCAGCGGCGGAGGCACGACGAGCGGGGATGTGAACGGCGTCGTCAGCGCCAATCACGGACACATCGCCACCATCACCGCCGCGCAGATCACCGCGGGGGGTGCGCTGAGTCTCAACATCATGGGGAACGCGACTCACAACCACGTCGTGAGCCTGACCGCGACCCAGCTGCAGCAGATCGGCTCGAAGCAGCAGGTCGCGGTGGTCTCGACTACCGATTCCGGCCACGATCACACGGTGACGTTCAACTGACGCCCTGAGGATCGCCTGGCGGTCGTCCCCCGCGCGGGGCGGGGGCTACTTCTTGACTTCCAGTTCGAGGTTGGTCAACCGGACGGGTTCGCTCGAGTAATTCTCGAGCTCCACGTTGTTCTTCTTCTTGTCGAACGTGATCTTCGTCGCGTAGGCCAGCTTGCCCTGACCCTTGTTGTCGGCGCCGAACCGCATCTCGAAGAGCGTGAATGGATAGTCGGTGGTGCGGGGCTGGTTGACCTCTTCACGGAAACCGATGATGCGCGAGGTGATGATGACGATGCGCCGGCCGCCGTCTTCGCCTGCGAAGTTTCTCGCATACCGGATGTCGGTCCCGAGGCGCATGGTGTTGTTGGGATCCGGCCCGAAGTAGCCCGGGAAGTTGAATCGGCCGAAGACCGGTTGCTTGTCCAGCGCCTTCAGCAGCGCGTCCTGGCCGCCCTTCTCGAGGAAGGTCGTGATCAGATGCTGGCGCTGCGACGGTGTGGACCACCGGTTGATGTTGATGCGGATGGTCTGATTGGCGCCGGTTCCGGTATTGCTGAAGTTCAGCGCCGTTCCCAGGATGGTGATCTTGTCGTTGCCGTACGGCGCGTCGGACTGCGCCGCCGGCGCCGCCGCCAGAGTGAACGTCAAAGCCCCCGCGACGATGCCGGCCAACGTGAGTGTTCTCATGCCGCCTCCTCCATGCGTCGGCGGAGCAACGCACGAACCGTGCCTACCCAAAAGCCTTGGATATTCGGTCGACCAGAGGGGTGAGCTACGAGGCGGCGGACTCCGAGGAGCGAATCTCGGAGCCGCACCGGTCAGAGGGAGGGCTACTGGCCGAACGTGAGGATGCCGCGCGACGACGACAGCTGGAGCGTGGAACCGGTGATCGAGACGGTGCTCTGTCCGGCGAGGATCGCGAGGTAGTCGGTATCGAGCGATTCGCTGCCGCAGTACGCCCTGGTCGAGGCCATGGTGGAGCCGACCGAGAGCGTGTTCGCGCTCAACGTGTACGTGCCAGTGGCGCGATTGCAGTCGGCTTTCAGCTGCAGGGCCCCGTTGCTCAACGACATCGTGAAAAGGCTGGGATCGCTGACCGTGACAGCGGATGAACCCGCGCGAGCCAGCGACTGCAGCTTCCAGACGGCGGTGGATTCGACGGTCAGCGCCCCACCCGTGGGCGTCGTGGCGACGGAAGACGGCGAGACGGGCGACGTGCCGTCGCAAGCGGTGAGCGACACGGCAGCAACGAGTGCGGCAACGAGTTGCGTGAATCGGAAACACATTGTCTTAGAAGCTCCAGAAAGAGGGCCGTAACAGCCGGCCGGAGCCTCTCGAGCAATTGACGCGCCACGTGTACCACCGCAAAGAATGCGCCTGATTCCGCGCATTCCTGCTGGCAGGTGACAGTCCCGATGTGTCGCGTGTCCTCTGCGATGCGCGACCGTATTCGGGAAGTGTCGCCGGGGAACCCCCGGGTGCGAAAAACCAGATCGGGCTAATGAGGATGCCCTACTTCTGGCTACCCGCCAGCCCGGAGCGGCTTCCCGCTCGACGTTCCTGCTCTTCGACAATCAGCTTGTACGCCACGTAGTACTTGAAGATGTTGCCGACGTAGTCCACGGTTTCGCTTCCCACCCTCGCCGAGACAATCCGTTCGACGTTACCGAACCAGACGTTCGGATCGAGCCCACGCCGTTCTGTTTCCTTGCGAAGTTGACTGATACGGTTCGGACCCGCGTTGTACGCGGCAAATGCGAACAACACCTTGTTGGCCGGCGTCATCGGCTCGTCTTCGAAATACGTGTCTACGATCTGGCGGATGTACTTGATGCCACCGTTGATGTTCGGCTCTATCTGACGAATGTCGCCGACACCCAGCTCCTTTCCGGTCGCCGGCATGATCTGCATGATGCCGATCGCTCCGACGCGGCTCTTCGCGTTCTGATCGAGCTGCGACTCCTGGTACGCCTGCGCCGCCATCAGCAGATAGTCCAGATCGTACTGAGTCCCGTATTTGCGGAACAGCGAGAGCGTGGCGTCGAACTTCCGGCGCTCCGCCTCCGTGGTGGCATTCTTCACGAAGCGCGTGTCTTGCAGGTACTGTCGCCGGATGATGTTGCCGTAGGTGGTTCCTGTTCCGAATTGTTCGGAGTAGCGGGCGATCGCCCGCGCCATCACAGGGCTGTTCTTCCGGAACGCGATGCCGAGCTCCCCTCCCGTTCGCAAGGTAGCGCTCGTGTTCAGCGTGAGCTTGGGGAAGACCTGCTTCCAGAACGACGCGAGGTAGTCGTCGACGACGATGGCTTTCAGGAGTCCGCTATTGACCATCTCGAGCAGGTCGTCGTCTTCGAGATTCTCGGGCACGTCCTTGATTGCCGCCGGTGGCTTCCCCGCCGACGTGAGCCGCTGATTCAGCGCCAGCAGGCTCTGGTAGTAGCTGCTCGATTTCCGGGCGAACACCTCGCGGCCGGAGAGCTCGTCGGCGCTCTTCAGCTCCGGTGTTCCTGGCGGTGTGACGACGATCTCGTTGACGTTCTGACGGTAAGGGACGCTGAAGTCCACCAGCTTCCGACGTTCCGGCGTGATGGTGAACTGACCTTCGGCGAGATCGAGCTGGCCGTCGGCGAGCGCCTTCAGCATCACATCGCGCGCCATGGGAAAGAAGACCACGTGCACGCGGAGTTTGCCGGTCTTGAGAACCGTGTTGAGGCGGTCTTCGAAATTCTTCAGATGGTCGTAGGTCGAGCCACGCTGCCGGCCCTTGTCGACGAAATAGTTCGTCCGGTTGTACGACACGCCGGCGCGAATCAGCCGCCGCTTCACCATCTGATCGAGGTCGCCGGTGAAGCGCTCCTGGAGCACGGCGCGCACGCTTTCCGGAAGCGCCAATTCGTACGGTAACGGCGGCAGCGGCTCTTCGGCCGCCGCCAGCGTGACAGGGGGCTTCGCGGGAGCGGCTGCAGGCGCCGGGGCTGGTGCTGATTCCGGGCTCTTCGAACCACCGGGCGATCCGCAGCCAACGGCGACAACCAGCGCGCTCGATGCGATGACCGCGACCTGCCACGAGCGTGGGCGCGTGTGCACGGGCGGCCTCAGAAGTTCAT
>Ga0105238_10003380_pt1 | contig 15932 bp, 16 predicted proteins | sample KBSC34metaG_FD_81526 | JGI IMG/M metagenome (GOLD analysis project Ga0105238, IMG submission 81526) | Corn rhizosphere microbial communities from Kellogg Biological Station, Michigan, USA - KBS C3-4 metaG | ecosystem: Host-associated > Plants > Roots > Rhizosphere > Soil | place: Michigan, USA... | reverse complement strand
CGCGAGATGGTGGAGGGAATCGAAAAACTCCTCGCCGCGAAAGCTCAAGCCGCAGAATCCGCGCAATGACGCGTCGCGTTGCGGTCACCGGCATCGGCGCAATTTCCGCTTTCGGTCATACGTACCCGGACCTGTGGGACGGCCTGGCCGCCGGCCGGAGCGCCATTCGGCCTCTGACCCTGGTCCCGCCCGGAGTCTTGCGATTCCCCAACGCCGCCGAAGTACCCGATTACGATCCCCTGCGACACTTTGAAGAAAAACAGGCGCAGATGCTGGACCGGTTTGCGCAGTTCGCCGCCGTGGCCGCGCGGGAAGCGATCAAGGCCTCGGGAATCGAGTTTTCACCGGAACTGGGCGAGCGAACCGCGATTATCCTGGGCTGCTCGGGCGGCGGAAAAGCCACCGAGGACGACGGCTTTCATCACCTCTACGCGCTGAAGGAGCCGCGCGTTTCTCCTCTGACCATCGCGCGCGCGATGAGCAATGCGGGAGCCAGCCGCGTTTCCTTTGAATACGGGATCACCGGGCCGGTATTCACCGTGTCGACGGCGTGCTCGTCGGCCAATCATTCCATCGGACAAGCCTTCCGGATGGTCCGGTCGGGCGAAGTGGAAGTCGCCATTGCGGGAGGCAGCGAAGCGCCGTTGTCCACAGGATTTCTCAAAGCCTGGGAAGCGATGAGGGTGGTCGCGCCCGATACCTGCCGTCCTTTTTCCATCGATCGCAGGGGACTGATCCTGGGAGAAGGCGCGGCCGTCCTGATTCTCGAGCCGGTGGAACGTGCGCTCGCGCGGGGCGCGACTATCATTGGCGAGATCGTCGGATTCGGCATGTCCTCCGACGCGCACCACATCACCCAACCTTCGGCAGTGGGAGCGGCGAGAGCCATGCGAGCCGGGCTGCTGGATGCGGAATTGGCTCCGGAAGCGATCGGCTATGTGAACGCACACGGAACTGGCACGCTTGCCAACGACCTCACCGAGACCGAGGCGATCAGGAACGTCTTCGGGACGCACGCCCAGAAACTGTTGGTCAGCTCCACAAAATCCATGCACGGCCATGCGCTGGGGGCAGCCGGAGCCTTGGAAGCCGCGGCGACCCTAGGCGCCCTTCAGTGCGGCCTGATCCCGCCCACCGCCAACTTCACGGCCGCCGATCCGGCCTGCGACCTGGACGTGGTTCCCAACGTGCCGCGGCCAGCGCAGGTCGAATTTGCCATCTCGAATTCCTTCGCGTTTGGCGGGCTTAACGCCGTGGTGGTGTTTCGGAAATCAGTCTAAGGCGTTCTGCGTAGACCCCAGTCGTAGGGTATTTTCTCATTGGATTTCTCGGGCGATTTCTGGCACTCTCGAACTAAGGCGATATAGCGCCCAGCGCGCCAGAGTGGGGGCCGTACTTTTCGGAGGTCGGCCCCCAGACGCGCACCAAAGGGGTTTGCTAAACAGCTTTCCTAGGCAACAGCCGCCTTGGCTTCTTCCAGCGCTAATTCCATTTCTCCGCGGTATTTGCGAAGCCAGTCTTCGTTCTCCGCCTCGAAACGCATCACCAGCACCGGTTGCGTATTGGAGGCCCGCACCAGTCCCCAGCCGTGTTCGAAGCGGACGCGCACGCCGTCGACATCGATCACGTTGTGAGTCTTCTTGAGTCGTTCTGTCACACGCTCGACCACTTGAAATTTCACTTCATCCGGGCAATCCACGCGGATTTCCGGTGTCGACACCAGTTTGGGAAGTCCCGCGAACTGGGCTGAAAGTGGCTGGCCGCTGTTGGCGACGATTTCGATCAGCCGGCAGGCGGCGTACAACGCGTCGTCGTATCCCAGATACCGGTCGGCGAAAAACATGTGACCGGACATCTCACCGGCCAGCTCGGCATGCTCCTGTTTCATTTTTGCCTTGATGAGCGAGTGGCCGGTTTTGTACATGATGGCGTTGCCGCCCAGCCGGTTGAGCTCGTCATAGAGCAACTGCGAACACTTGACCTCGCCGATAATCGTCGCGCCCGGCTTGCGCGTCAGGATCTCCCGCCCGAAGATCAACAGCAGCATGTCGCCGTAGATCACCTCGCCGTTTTCGTCCACGGCTCCGATGCGGTCCGAATCGCCGTCGAAGGCGATGCCCAGCTCGGCCTTCTGCGCCTTGACGGCGTCCTGCAAGTGCTTCAGGTTGGCCGGTACGGTCGGATCGGGATGGTGATTGGGAAACCGTCCATCCATGTCGAAGAATAACTCGGTGACCTCGCAGTTCAGCCGCTCAAACAGGCGATGCACCACCGGTCCGGCGGTTCCGTTACCGGCATCCAGGACCACTTTGACGCGCCGCGAATAATTGAATTGCGGAGCGACTTGGTCCAGGTAGGCCGGAATGATGTCCATGGCCGCTTGGCTGCCGTGGCCTTTCAGGAAATCGCGCGCTTCGATGACCTGGCGGACCTCCTGGATGGTTTCTCCGTGCAGCGTAGTGGGGCCGCACACGGTCTTAAATCCGTTGAACTCACTGGGATTGTGGCTGCCTGTGATCATCACGGCGCCATCGGCTCCCAAATGCACGGCCGAAAAATACAGCAGAGGCGTGGGCACCACTCCGATATCGGTGACCTCGCAGCCGGAATCCATCAGACCTTCGAGCAGCGCGTCGCGCAGGCGTGGCGAGCTCAGACGGCAATCGCGGCCCAGAGTGATGGAGCGGCCGCTCTTGCGCTGCAGCAAGGTTCCCAGGCCGCGGCCCAGGTCCACTACATCGGAGCTCAGCAATTCCGTATCCGCGACGCCACGGATGTCGTACTCGCGGAAAATTGTTGATTTAAGCATTCAGATTCTGATCGCGCACAACGCAGCGTGGCGCGGACCTCCTTCTTATCGGTTTTTAGCGACGCGCCCCGCGCTGTGCGCTCCCCCTTAAAAGTAGCATCACCGGCTGACGAACCTGTTACCTTCGATGAAGAATCGCAGCGGCCAATCGGCGCAATGTTTGATGCCGATACGCGGGGAAACGCCAATCTGGATGTCCTGCGGCGATTTCGCCGGATGAATCGTTAAAGGACCACGGGTAAAGTCGGCGCCGTTGTGGCGGCGGCTGATCCCCAGGGCCAGCGTCAGCTTTCCCGGGCCGTTGGCCAGGTCTTCGATGCCGCGAGCGCCAGGCCTGCGCCGGCGCATCCGAGGAATGCCGTCCAGCGGCTCCAGTGCGCGGATGAGCACGCAACCCGGGCTGCCCTCCGGTTCGGCGACCACGTTCAGGCACTCGTACATGCCGTAGATGAGATATATATAGGCGTGGCCGGGATCACCGAACATCACGCGCGTACGGGGAGTGATGCCGCGCCAGGAATGAGCCGCACGATCCTGAAGTCCCAGGTAGGCTTCGGTCTCGACGATACGACCGGAAGTGGTCCCGTGCACCAGGGTTGTGCCGAGCAATGCCCGTGCGACCTCGATCGCAGGCCGGTTGTAGAACGCGCGCGATAAGGGCGCGGGCACGCTACATTTCGACTTTGCCGTTGAACACCATGTCCTTGAGCTTGAACTTATGTTTGATCGGGGTCTTGTCGAACTTGGTGGAGAATTCCACTTCCTTGTCCTCGACGGTGAAGGGTGTGGTTTTGGGGAACAGGAAGACTACATTGGCGGCGCCTCGTCCCCCTGCGCTGACCTGGACATCGATCGGTTTCAGCGGTGGCTTGCCGCTGGCCGTGAGCGTGGTCAGATCGAGCAGCCCCGCTTTCCTATCGCCCTGCGCCGCTCCGATCGTGTATCCAGGCATCCCGGCGAGGGTGAGAGCGTAGACTTGATCCACTCGATCCAGCTTGGCCTTGGCTTCCGGCGACGTACCTGCTTCGGCTCCATATTGACGCTTGATCAGGGCTTGCCTTACAGGCAGCGCGGTTTGCCAGAAGAGCGTTACCGACACTCCGGTACTAACGCCACCGCCGAAGTCGCCGCCACCACCGCCACCGGCGACACCGGGGTCGCTATTCGCGCCGTCGCCTTGAGGACCGCTGCTGCGGCCGCCGCCACCGCCGCTACGCCCACCGCCACGACCACCACCTCCGGCCGTCTCGGCGATGCCGGGCGCACCTCCGCCGATGCCGCCCGCGATCGTCACCTTATCGGCCCAAGGAGAACTGGAGATCATCTTCGCGATCTCTTTTTCATTCCAATCGGTAAATGGCTTGGTGGTCCAGAAATCAGCCGCCCAGATGCACAGGGCGGATAGGAGCAGGAGCAGCGACAATTTCTTGAGCATTGGTTAATTTTCCGGTCTTTCCGTGTGTAACGTCAACTGGCTAGCCCGCAAAGGGCGCGCGGGCGCCCTCAATTCAACCAAGCAAGCAGCCCGCGCGCTCCGTTTTGCGGGCTGTTACTTAGGAGATTAGCGTTTTTGGCCCAACCCTTAGAGGCGTTACTTCTCCGCCATTCGTTACCACCAGGGCGCCTTTTCCCCACGCCGTCTGGCGTCCGACGCCGGTCCATTGCGCGACCCGCAGATACGGAACGAATTCCGCGAGATCGCCCACGTATTCCGCCTCGCCGACGAAGCCGCCGAGCGAGTGAACCTGCCCCGTCCGGCTGCTGCGCCGGGACGTTTCCACGTGCTGAATGTCGCAACGGGTCATATGGATTCGCGCTGCGCGCTCACCGAACTCGCGGAAGTCGATGGTGAGCGGACCGTCGTCATAAAGTGCTCGCAGCGTGCTGATCCGGTCGCGAACGCGCGCGGCGAGGACTCCGAACTCCGGACGCTCAACTGTTTGCCCCTTCGCCTTTAGTTCGGTGGGCGTCTCGAAGCGGACGGTCAAATGATTCACAGGATCGGCCCCTGGATTGAGACATAGCTCCAGGGGAGCGTCTGCGCCATCTACTTCCACCAACTCTGCGTCCGCAATCATCCCGGCGAACGCGCGCAGCACCGTATCGAGCGAAGCGGGGTCCAGGTCAAACCAGTGGAAATCGAAATGGAACCGCTCCCCGGCCGGAACGGTCTTGCCATCCAGGTGATGAGCCCGGAAGACGAACGGACGAGGCTGGTCGGCCAGCCCGCTGGGGCCGGTTTCAGACGAGGGCTCGAAGATCCCAGCGTATCCAAGCTTGTGCAGGATCGCACCGAACGCCCCTCGCAGGCGGTTGCTCGCGGCTGCTGGCGGAAACGCGACGGCGGTGCGCGCCAGGAATGTCAGACGCAAGGTGTAGAGGCGGAAATACAAGATCTCATTTTACTGTTGAACTCTTTACTGTTGAACCACCCGCGTGGCGCGTGGGGGGTCGACAATCTTGGAGCTGACTCGATCCGGAAGTTGGAAGTTGACCTCAACCATGACACCGGCGATCGCTGTTTGCCCGTTCAATAGTGCCACGCGGAAGCGCCATTGACGGAGGGCCTCGGTTACGCTCCCGTCGATTAGCGGACCAAGGCCCTGGAGCACTCGAACATCCCGCGGCGCTCCATCTTCGCCGATCACCAGCATGGCCCTCACCGTTCCATCCAATCCAGCGTTGCGGGCTTGCTCCGGGTATGGCGGATCGGGACTGTAGATGGGTTCGGGATGTCCCAGGAAGGTGGCCGGGCCCTGCGGTTGATGGAGCAGCCCGCGGATCTGCGCGACTACTCTTGGCTCGAGACTCCGCGGGCCCCAGGCAAAGTCGAATGTGCAGGAGACGGAAACGGGCTTTCCATCTTTCATCCCAGGTGTGAAACGCCAGCCACGGAGCACCGCCGTGGCCTGGTCATTCCATATGTCGTCGGAAGTACGCGCCACCTGGATATGTGTTGGAACGCCTTGTTCGTCCACATCGAAAGTTAACGCGACAAAGGCCTGGCGTCCAATCGCGCCGAGCAGGCGCCCCTCTTCGATGGCTGTACTGTTGAAGACGCCCGCGCCGGCCGGATAGAAAGCACTCAAGACCGTCGGGCGGGTTGCTCCTTCGGGAGGATGAAAGTCGACACCGATCAAATGCCAGCGAGAGGGCTTGAAGTGCAGGGAGAAATCGACTGCCACGCTGGTAGATTTAGTATTGGGCTGGAATCGCCATTGCTGAACCGCCTGAATGGACTTCTCATCCAGACCCAGACCGAGGGATTCAGTTACGCGCAGATCTTGTGGCCGTCCACTTCGATCCGCACCACCCGCGGCCGTGACGATCACGGTTCCCTCGAGCTCGGCGAGCTGGGCTTCCTCGGAGTACTCAGGTTCGGATCGCGCGAGCAAATCCTGAGGCGCGGTAACGGTTGTAGTCGCGTTCGGCGAACGCAGGCGTCCGTTTGCTTCGGCCAGTGCTCCCTGAGTGTTATCGTTGGTCCTAACCGCAAGTTGGTATTCGTTCACCGCGCGATCGCGCTGGCCAGTCAGCTCGTAGATCTCGCCCAAGCCGATGTGGGCCCAAACTTCGATCCATCGGGGCTGCAAATCTCCGCCGAGCGCCTCGCGAAATTCGTTCGCGGCGGACTGATAGTTGCCCTGCTGGCTAAGAATCTCCGCGATCCGAAAATGCGCGAGCGAACCGTTGTGGTTTACTTCGAGATCCTTGCGGTATTGCAGTAGCTGCTCAGCGGGATCGGGAACGTTCTGGCCGAATCCTACGGCCAGTGAGACACCCAGCACGGCGATTAGAAACGCCGGTTTCATCGCGCCTCCCGGAAAATGACAAGGATTTAGCATAATTCTACTCCCATGCGGCGCGAAAACAAGCGGTATTCAAGTCTTTCGAGAAACCCTGGGCCTGGGAGTAGCGTCGAAGAACGCATGGTTGCCTTCAGCCGGAGAGATCTTCTGGTAGGGGCCGGGTACGGCGCCATGTTGCGCGGGCGGTTGAATGCGGCCGACGCGGATTTCTGGAACAAGAAGCCGCCGGCGGAGTGGACACCCGAGGAAATTACCCAGCTGCTCACCGAGTCGCCGTGGGCCAAGGAAATCCAGCCGACATACACGTCGCTGCCTCCTCCAACTGATCGCCGACCATGGGACGAGAACCCGCCGACCGGACGGGGGCCGATTCCGTCGACTCGCCAGCGCCAGGTTAAGGTTCCGTATCGGGCGACCATCCGATGCGAAACAGCGGAACCGATTCGGAAAGCCCATAAGGTCGCCCTGCCGGCGGTTTCTGTCGATTCCTACGTCATCGGAATCTTGTTTCGGAACGCAAGGAACCGGGACCTCGGGTCGAAACCCGCGGAGAACCTTAAGGAATCCGCGCTCCTGGTAGGGAACCACCCAGTGACCGCCAACATGGTCCAGCCTCACCCGGAAGTGACCCATGGATTCCTGGTCGGCTTCCCCAAGATATCGACCAGGGGCATCAAGCAGCTGGAATTCTCCGCCCGTGTTGGATTTCTGGCGCTAAGGGTCAGGTTCAATACTGGCGAGATGCTGTATCACGGACAACTGGCGCTATAGTTCGGCCCAAGTCCCCAAAATCGCGCTATCCGGCTCTGTCTACAGAACTTGCGCGCTGCTGCCGATCTCAAACCTACGGATGTTTCCGATTATCGGTATTGTGGTGGTCCTGGGTTGCATCGCCGGGGGCTATCTGATGGAAAAAGGCAACTTGCTGGTGCTCATGCAGCCTGCGGAGCTGCTGATCATTGGCGGGGCGGCCATTGGGACGGTGCTGATCGGGAATCCTCCGCACGTTCTCAAGGCCATCGTCGGGGGCATCCTGGGCGTGTTCAAGGGAGGCCGCTATAGCGCCGCCATTTATCTCGATACGCTGCGTTTCCTGAACGACTTCTTCAACACCGCCCGTAAGAACAGCTTGACGTCCCTCGAAGAAGATCTGGACGCGCCGGACAAGAGCGCCCTGTTCAAAAGACATCCCAACTTCAGCAAAGACCACGAGGCGATGCTTTTCTTTTGCGACACCATGCGAACTCTGGTCGCGGGAGGCGTCGAAGTTCACGATCTGGACAGCATCATGGAACTGGATCTGGAGATTCTGCACAAACAGGCCCGCATGCCCGTCGCCGCAATATCGACGATGGCGGACAGTCTTCCCGGGTTGGGAATTGTCGCGGCGGTACTGGGCGTCGTCATCACGATGAGCGCCCTGGGTGGTCCGCCCGAGGAGATCGGTCACAAGGTCGCGGCCGCTCTCGTGGGAACGTTTTTGGGCATCCTGCTGTGTTACGGCTTCCTGGGTCCGATCGCGGCGAATCTTAAGAAACAGAGCGACGCTGAGAGTGACTACCTCTCCGCCCTGCGCATGGGGCTTCTGGCTTACATGAAGGGGATGTCGCCGATCCTGGCTCTGGAGGCATGCCGCCGCGCGATTCCTCCGCATGTCCGGCCGACCTTCAAGCAAATGGACGATGCTTGCCGCAAAACCGCCGCGGCTGCGCCCGCCGAGGTAGCGGCGTGAGCGCCAAGCCTGGGTCGCCCACCATCATCATCGTCAAGAAGAAACACGGGGAGCATGACGACGAGCACGGCGGAGCGTGGAAGGTCGCCTATGCCGATTTCGTGACCGCCATGATGGCGCTGTTCATCGTGCTGTGGCTTCTGAGCGCGAGCGAAAAGGTGCAAAAGGCTGTGGGCGGCTATTTCCAGGATCCCACCGGGCAGGGCCGCCAGACCGGCACCACCACCGCGGGCATTGGCGAAACACTCACGGTGAATCGCAAGGATTTGCAAGACCTGAAAGAGAAACTGGAACAGGTACTGAAGCAGATTCCCCAACTCCAGCGTTTGGAAAACCAGATCCGAATGACCATCACAGCGGAGGGGCTGCGCATCGATCTGCTGGAAACCGAGAAAGGACTCTTCTTCGACAAGGGAAATCCCAAGCCGAGCGAGGCGGGCACGGAGCTGATTGAGGTTCTCGCCAGTGAGTTGGTGAAGCTTCCCAACAAGGTCGCCATCGAAGGACACACGGACTCCACTCCCTACGGACGTGCCGAATACTCGAATTGGGAGCTATCGTCGGATCGAGCCAATGCGGCGCGGAGGATTCTGGTCCAGAACGGATTGAACCAGGAGCGGATCAGCCAGGTTCGGGGATTCGCGGATCAACGGCTGCTCCTGAAGACGGATCCGATGAACCCGTCCAATCGACGCATTTCCATCATCGTCCGGAATGAGGGCTTGGATGTGCAGGAAGAGACGTTTGCCCAAGCGCCGGTCGCGGGTGCAGCGGGGAAGGCGGCCCAAGCCCCTGCTAAGGAAGAAGCCCCGCCTGCGAAGACAGAGCACTAGATCTCACCGCCTAGCCGGCAGGTCGATCAACACGATGTCGGAATTTTCTTGGGTTCGATCGAAAACGATCTCCGTGCCATCGGGCGAAATATCGAAATTACGCAGGAAGGAACCGGGGGCTAGCTCGGTTAACTGGCGGCGGGCGCCCGTGTCGACGTTCACCAGATAAAAGTTCTGGTTACGATACGGACCTTGCAGGATCACGAAGGATTTGCCATCCGGCAGAAAGCGAAATCGTCCACCCTCGCCTCGTGAAGAAATGTCCGGTAAGTGGAAAGGCTTCTTATCCGGCGTGATCGCTTTGACCGGGAACAGCGCCGATTGAAACGTGAAATAGTACAGAATCAAGCGGCCGTCCGGAGACCAGACCGGGCTGTAAGAGTTTTCGTCCACGAGCCGTTCCGGAGTGCCGCCATCCACGGGAATCCGATAAAGCCTGCCCCCCATCCCGTCCTCCACGCTGGCCACTACGGATTTTCCGTCCGGAGACCACGATACGGAATCTCGTACGTCGAGCGCCTCAGCCAGCGGCCGGATACCGGTTCCTTCCGCGGTCATTAAGTATAGTTGCTGGCGGATTCCTTTTCGCACCGGAAAGCAGATCTGGCGGCCATCCGGCGAAATTGCCGCCGGCGCCGTCAGCACTTCATCTGTAGGCTTCCACAACTCTGTCGAAGCGCCGTCTTGAAACTTCCAAAGCCCGTCAGCGCCGCCTTTCGATGACAGATAAAGCAAGTAGTTCGGACCGTAGCGCGGAGAAACAGCTCGAACCGCCGGGAGCACAAGCCGCTTCGCTTCGGATTCCTTAGCCACCCGATCGACAATCGGAACCGTCCAGAGCGTTCCTCTCGGATTAGCGACGGTAGCCACCAGGCGCGTCATCGGTCCATTGGGACCATTGCCGGCTGCGATCGATATGAAGTCCTCCACACCCAGATCCGCGCGATGCGTTATCCGGGTCTTCAGATCCATCGCGTAGAGCCACGATCCCGCGCCATTTTCGGACGTGGCGATATACAGCAGAGTCCGTTCATCGAGTGGCGTGGGATAACTCACTTTCGAGTTATGATGCGTGAGCTGCTCCGCTTGGCCTCCTGTTACTGGCGCTCGCCACACGTCCATTTCCGTAGAACGGAATCCCCGCGTGAAATATATATAGTTGCCGTCAGGCGACCAGGACTCATAGTGGCTGTGCTCGCCAGACCTCGACGCGTAGATCTGTTTGGGATTGATACCCTGGCGATCGGCGATGAAGATGGGATCGCCGGGCTTGGGTTCGAAATAGCCGATTTTACTGCCATCGGGAGACCACATCGCCATGTTCGCGCTCTCCAACAAGCGCCGGGGTGGCCCGCCCATGGCAGGGATCAACCAGACGCCCCGCGCAACGTCGCTTACTGTCTTACTAGTTGGATCTGTGGCCGAGACTCTCAGCCACAACTCGCTCCCATCGCCTGAAAATCCCACGCTCCGGATGGACTCGTGAAACAATTCCGGGAAACGCCCCTTGGTAACGTTCGTGAAATTTCCGACTCCCACCTGCCCGATGAAAGCATCGAAGGGTCCGTCCCGATCGGAAATGAACGTGACGAATTTCCCATCCGGTGATAATGCCGCGTCCATTTCCGAGCCTTCGTAGTCGGTCAACCGCGTAAACGTCGCATCTTCGAGGGGATTGGTCCAGGCTTCGCCCCTATGCATGCCGAACCATGCACTGGCAGCGGCTGCGATCAACAGTGCGGCAACGGCTATACCGATGTATCGCCCGCGTGTGGATGGAACGGACCCACTAGGCCAACCGGCCCGCATGCTTACGAGGGACTTGGCTTCGAACGCGCGTTGAAAGCGCCGCAGGTCGAGATCAAGATCGCCGGCGTGTTGATACCGTTCCCGGGGATCTTTCGACAGAGCTTTGTCGACAATATCTTGCAGTTCAGGCGGCCGCGGCGCGAGCGGCGGCGCGGGGGCATGGATGATGGCGTGCATGGTATCGACCTGCGATCTTCCGCGGAATGGCCGTTGTCCCGCCACCATCTCGTACAGCACCACACCTAATGAAAAAATATCCGTGCGATGATCCACAGGGCGCGCACCGGCTTGCTCGGGAGACATGTATGCCACGGTACCCATCACAACCCCCGCTTCCGTTGCCACCGCTTCCTGAGTCAGCGTCTCGCTTTCCGGTCCGGGAGCGCGCTCGGTCAACTTCGCCAGGCCAAAATCCAGGACCTTGACTTGCGAGTTTTTGGTCACCATCACATTGGCGGGCTTAATGTCTCGGTGTACGATTCCCGCCGCGTGCGCCGCGGCCAGCGCATTCGCGATCTGCGCTGCATATACGATCGCCTCCGCGAGCGGCAGTCCCCTAAGTGGGATCAACTTATCGAGCGACTTCCCGTCGACATACTCCATCACCAGGTAGTCGATGCCGCCGTCGTTTGCGATGTCGTGCAGCGTGATGATGTTGGGATGGTTCAGCGCCGACGCCGCGCGCGCTTCCTGCAAAAACCGGCGTTTGCGTTCGGGGTCGGCCACCTTGTCGGGAAGCAGAACTTTTATGGCCACCAGCCGGTGCAAGCGGGTATCCGTAGCACGATAGACTTCGCCCATGCCGCCAGCCCCGAGTTTGGCGTCCAGCCGGTAGGGTCCCAGCAGGGCGCCGGGGATCAATCTGATCCCGGACGGTAGCCCGAATATGCTTTCCTGGCTCAGCTCGTCCGGTTCAAGGCTCATGGCGTTGAGGCGTCCATTTTACTGCACCCGAGTGCTCACTGTTGCCGTACACTAGTGGGTCTTGCGACTTTTCACCGCCATCGACATTCCGCCCGACGTGAAGGCTACGCTGGCGGCACTACTCGACCGGCTGCGCCCCTTGGCGAAGTTGCACTGGATTCCGATCGAGAAGCTGCACATCACGACCAAGTTCATCGGCGAATGGCCGGAGGAACGGCTGGACGATTTGAAGCGGGCTCTGGGCGCTGTTCGGGGGTCGGCGCCCATGGAAATCGTGATTCGCCGCGTGGGCTGGCTTCCGAATCCGCGTAGCGCACGACTGCTTTATGCCGGAGTGGAGGCGAGCGAGTCCCTCACCGCGCTGGCGGCTGCTACCGAGCGGGCTGCGGTAGGCGTCGGTGTGCCTGTCGAAAATCGGGTTTATCGCCCGCATGTGACACTTGCCCGAACTCGCAACCGAGTTCCATTGGATGCATTGAAAGGTGGGTTGGAAGAAATCGAGCTCTCCGCTATCGGATCCTACCGGACTTCGGCCTTTGCCCTATATTTATCGGCTGGCGGAAAATACACTAAACTTCAGGAATTTTCTTTCGACACATGAATTCACAAGTGATGATGGGACTACTTGCAATCCTAATCGCCTACCTGCTGGGCGCGATTCCGTTCGGCTATCTGCTGACCCGGTTCACCACCGGCAAAGACGTTCGCAGCCAGGGGAGCGGGAATATCGGCGCGACCAATGTTCTGCGCGCCGCCGGACGGGGCGCAGCCGTGTCCACTCTCGTGCTAGACATGGCAAAAGGTTACGCCGCGGTGTGGATCGCGGGATGGCTCACCGACGGCTCGGTGGGATGGATGGCGGATGCCGCGCTGGCGGTAATGGTGGGTCACGCGTTCCCGATTTTCCTCGGTTTCAAGGGCGGCAAGGCGGTGGCCACCTTTACGGGAGCGTTCTTATATCTGACGCCGATTCCAGCGCTCGCAGGGATCATCGTGTTTGTGATCACCGTGGTGGTCACACGGTACATCTCGGCCGCATCGATTTTGGCGGCGGCGACATTTCCGTTTGGCGTTTGGCTGATCGACCATGCGACGCTGAATGTGGTGCTGGCGGCGCTGATTGCCGCGGCGATCGTTGTTTACCGGCATAAGGACAACATGCTTCGCATGCGGGCAGGTAAAGAGCCGGTATTCCGCTGGGGACTCTGATGCATCTCGCGATCATTGGAGGCGGCAGTTGGGGCACTGCGCTGGCCATCGTGCTGGCTCCGCGCTCGGAATCGATCGCCTTGTGGGCGCATGAAGCCGATCTCGCCGGGCGTATGGCGCATTCCCGCGTCAACGACATTTTCCTTCCCGGCTTCCAGCTTCCTGCAAATGTTCAGATTGTCTCGGGAAATCTTGGGAACGCACTCGGCGGTGCGGATATCGTCCTGGGGGTGATGCCGTCGCACCACGCGCGCGGGATTTACACCGCGATGCTGCCGCACCTGACGCCGTCCACGATCCTGGTGAGCGCCACCAAGGGACTGGAGCAGGGAAGCTTGTTGCGGATGTCCGAGGTGCTCGGCCAGGTTGTCCAAACGTCCCGCATCGCCGTGCTCTCCGGGCCGACCTTCGCACGCGAGGTGGCCGCTGGCAACCCTACCGCCGTAGCCGTAGCTTCCAGTGCGCCTGAGGTCGCCCAGTGCGTCCAGGAAGCGTTCTCGGGACCCACGTTCCGTCTTTACACAAATGCCGACCCCGTAGCGGTCGAGGTAGGAGCAGCGCTCAAGAACGTGATCGCCATCGGGGCAGGGATCTGTGAAGGATTAGGCCTGGGGCATAATCCTACAGCCGCCCTGATTACGCGGGGGTTAGCCGAGATCACCCGCCTGGCGATGGCCATGGGCGGCCAGGCGAAGACAATGGCGGGTTTGGCAGGTCTAGGAGATTTAGTTCTGACCTGCAACGGTGAACTATCCCGTAACCGATACGTGGGCAAGGAATTAGGCAGCGGACGGCCGCTGGACGAGATTCTGGGGTCCATGCGCATGGTCGCGGAGGGTGTGGAAACCTGCGCTTCGGCGGTGGCCCTGGGCGAGAAATTCAGCGTCGATCTGCCGATTGTTCAACAGATGCATGCGGTTCTAAACGCGGGAAAGTCCCCACGCGAAGCGGTACGGGACTTGATGGACCGGTCGCTCAAAGGCGAATAGTCTACGCAACCTTCTCCTAAGACTCGGGTTCAGCAAGATATGGAGGCTGTTGCCGGCCTGGAACGAGACGCCCAGTTAATGCTGCGTGTCCGCGAAGGGGACGATACCAGCTTCGGGTTGTTACTCGAACGGCACAGGGGCCCTGTGGTGAACTTCCTGTACCGGATGGTTCAGAATCAGGCGGTATCGGAGGAGCTGGCTCAAGAAGTGTTCCTGCGGGTTTACCGGAGCCGGGAGACGTACGAACCGACTGCGAAATTTACAACTTGGCTGTTCCGTATCGCCACCCACGTGGCTCTGAACTCCATACGGGACCGCAAGAAAGAAAAAGGCCACGAGAGCCTGGATGAAGAAATGCTCGACGGCACGGAACGCCAGGTGGCGGATCGGCAACTGACGGTCGAGCAAGAAATGGTCCATGAGGTCAAGCTACGCGAGGTGAGGCAGGCGATAGAAGCCCTGCCCGCCAAGCAGCGAGCCGCCGTACTGATGCACAAGTACGAAGGTCTGGATTATGCGCAGATTGCGGGAGTGTTAAGCTGTTCGGAATCCGCAATCAAGTCGCTGTTGTTCCGGGCCTACGAGGCGCTGCGCGACCGGCTGGCACACATGGCTTAGATGAACTAGCTGAACTTTTTGAGGGAACTATGATTTGTCCGAATGAGCATGGACCGGACGTCGAGTGCGCGGAATGCCGAGGCTTCGCGGCCGTATCGGAACGGCTGGATGAATTCGCAGCCCCCGAGGTTTCGCCGGGATTCGACGCCCGGCTGTACGCACGAATCGCCAGGGAAGAGGCGCGGGTTTCCTTGCCGTCATGGCGGCGTTGGCTGTGGCGTCCGGTTGCGCCGTTAGCCGCGGCGGCCGCCGTGATCGCTCTGGTGCTTTTCCTGCATGTTCCCGGAACTCCGGATGCGGCCAAACAGGCCAGCCCCACCCAGTCAAACAAGGCAGAGATTGAACAGGTGGCTCAGGCCGTGGACGATCTGGATTTGCTGACTCCCATCGACAGGTAGACATGCGGTTTCTATTCACTATTGCCGCAGTGGTTGCTCTGGCCGTGTCGCCCGCGGCCGCTCAGGATAATATCCTGCGGCAGAAGGCGATCCGTCAGCAGAAGGCGAAGCAACAGAAACAGCAGCAATTGAAAATGGTGCCACTGCCCGCGCCCGCGGTGGAGCGCTTCCTGCAAATGTCGCCGGAGGACCGGGAACGCGCGCTATCGCAGCTGGCTCCGGAACGCCGCCAGCAGGTGGAACAACAACTCAACCGGTTGCAGCAGCTTTCTCCAGACCAGGCGCAGCGGCTCCAGGATGTGTATCCCGCTTTCATGAATCTTCGTCCCGTTCGGCGTCAGGCGGTGCGTGCCGAGATCCAGGAGCTGCGTCAGATGAGACCAGTGCTGCGGAAGGACCGTCTGAACAGCGACGCGGGAAGTTTCTCTCCGGAAGAGATGAGCATTCTGCGCCAAGTCACGGGGATTCCGGAATAGCTACTTGGTTTTCTTGAGCTCTTCAACCAGCGCGGGAACAACTTCGAACAGATCCCCTACGATTCCGTAGTGCGCCACTTCGAAAATAGGAGCGTCCGGGTCTTTATTGATCGCGACGACCGTCTTCGCGCCCTTCATGCCCACCAGGTGCTGGATCGCTCCGGAGATGCCGACGGCGATGTACACCTTAGGCGAAACGGTTTGGCCTGAGCTGCCGACCTGGCGGTCCATGGGCAGCCAGCCCGAGTCGCAGATGGGTCGGGAGGCGGCAAGTTCCGCGCCAAGCGCCTGGGCCAGCGCCTCAACGACCGGAAGGTTTTCCTTTT